>Ga0299915_10003989_pt1 | contig 10702 bp, 8 predicted proteins | sample RVTome_13_FD_200263 | JGI IMG/M metagenome (GOLD analysis project Ga0299915, IMG submission 200263) | Soil microbial communities from uranium-contaminated site in the Upper Colorado River Basin, Wyoming, United States - RVT92D227 (version 2) ... | reverse complement strand
CAGATACCACGCCTGAGTGGGGGGCGCTACCGAAACAGTCGCCGCTCGCCGGTTCGAGCGCTGGTGCAAGTGTTCTTGAAGCCTCGTCTAGGGGAACATCCGGGTGGCTGCACGGGTGGCTCGCTCGCGGACCTTCTGGACGTCGAGCGTGAGCAACGCGGCATCCCGCACGACGAGCGCACCGTCGACAACTACGTGCCGGACGTCGCGCGCCTGGGCGGCATACGCGATCGCCGACCACGGGCTCTGCGTGGGGATCGTGTGCAGCGCGGTGGTGTCCACGGCGATCACGTCCCCTCGCTTGCCGATCTCGAGCGAGCCGATCTGATCGGCGAGGCCGAGCGCGGCCGCCCCGCCCAGCGTCGCGAGCCGGACGACCTCGGGCGCTGGCATCGCACGCGGCCCGACGCGAGGTTTGTGCAGGAGCGCCGCGAGTCGCAGCTCCAGGAAGCCATCGAGGTTGTTGTTGCACGGCGCGCCATCGGCACCGATCGCGACCGAGACCCCGGCCGCGATCAGCTCGGGCACCGGGCAGATCCCCGAGGCGAGCTTGAGGTTCGATGACGGGCAGTGACAGACGTGCGCGCCGCGATCCGCGAGCAGGCGACGCTCGACCTCGGAGAGGTGGATGCAGTGTGCGATGCAGCAGTGGTCGCCGAGCAGGCCGAGCTCGTCGAGCACGACGATGTTGTCCTTGCCGAAGCGCGCGCGAACGAGCGCGACCTCGCCGACGTTCTCGCTCGCGTGCGTGTGGATGCGGACGCCCTTGGCGCGCGCCTGCACGCCGACCTCGCGCAACAGCTCGTCGGTGCACGACAGCACGAACCGCGGCGCGTACGCATAGCGGAGCCGGCCGTTCGCCGCGCCGTGCCAGCGCGCCACGAGCCGCGCCGATTCGTCGAGCGAGCTCTGCGTCGACTCGCGCAGCCCGCTCGGGATCTGCGGATCCGGCGCATCCATCATCGCCTTGCCGATCGTGGCGCGGATCCCGGCGCGCTCGGCCACGCCGAAGATGACATCGGTGTGATGCACCGTGCCCATGTCGAGGATCGCGGTGGTGCCTCCGAGGAGCAGCTCGGCGCATGCGAGCTCGGCGCTGGCAGTGGCCGCATCCTCGTCGAGCTTCGCCTCGTACGGCCAGATCACGTTGCGCAGCCAGTCGAGCAGCTCGAGATCGTCGGCGCGGCCTCGCGCCAACGTCTGACAGGTGTGGACGTGCGCCTGCACGAGCCCCGGCATCACGATGCAGCCGGAGCAGTCGACGATCTGGTAGTCGCGGGTCTGCGGCGTGTACGAACCGCCGAGGTGGACGATCGCTCCGTCGACACACGCGAGATCGCCGGCGAGCACGCGATGCTGAGGATCGATCGTGAGGATCGTCCCGCCGCGCAGGATCAGCTCACGCTCGCTCACACGCTCGCTTTCCCTCGGTCGATCATCAATCGCTCGCTTCGCTCGAGGGGGCACGCTCGCGCTTCCTCGTCGATCATCACTATCCGGATTCTCGCTCGCTCGGCCAGACGGCCTCGCGAGACTTTGGTCATTTGCTCCCGGCGCTCGCGGGTCACGGCAGCTCGCGCCCCGAGAACCCGTCGGGAATGAGCTGCGCGAGCGTCCACGACCGGCGCTCGCCGCGCTGGTTGATCGAGACCACGGTGACCGCGGTCGGATCGGGCGCGAACTCGAGCAACACCTGGCGGCAGGCGCCGCACGGCGACGACGGTGGCGAGGAGTCCGTACACACCGCGACCGCCTCGAGCTGGTGCGACCCGGCGATGACGGCGGCGAAGATCGCGGTGCGCTCGGCACAGATCGCAAGGCCGTACGATGCATTCTCGACGTTCGCGCCCTCGTACGTCTCGCCGTTCATGCGGATCGCCGCGCCGACGCGAAACTTCGAGTAGGGCGCGTACGCCCGGCGCTGGGCGGCGAGCGCTCTCACCTCGAGGGCGTCGGTGTCACTCACGCGAGCTCTCCACGGAGTGCGAGCGCCTCGAGGATCGCATCGAGCAGCTTCTCGAACGTGGTGCGCACGCGGGCCGCCGTCTCGGTCACCTCGTCGTGCGAGAGCTCGTGCCCGGTGATGCCGGCGGCCTGATTCGTGATGCAGGAGATCCCGATCACGCGGGCCCCCATGTGCCGTGCGACGCACACCTCCGGCACCGTCGACATGCCGGTCGCGTCGGCACCGATCGTCTGCAGCATCTTGACCTCGGCGGGCGTCTCGTACGTCGGACCGGGCATCGCGACATAGATGCCTTCCTCGAGCGCGATGCTGTGGCGCTGCGCCGTCTCCTTGACCATCGTGCGGAGCTCGGGGGCGTACGCCTTCGTCATGTCGGGGAACCGCGGGCCGAGGCGCTCATCGTTGGGGCCGCGCAGGGCGTGGTCGCGCAACAGGTCGACGTGATCCTTGATCAGCATCAGCGTGCCCGGCGTCCACCACGGGTTGAGCCCGCCGGCCGCGTTCGTCACGATCAGGACCTTCGCGCCGAGCGCCACGAGCACGCGGGCGGGAAACGCCGCTTCTGCCGCGCTCAGGCCCTCGTACATGTGGACGCGGCCCTGCATCGCGACGCAGCACAGGCCGCCGCGTTCGCCGATGACGAGCCGGCCCTTGTGGCCGTGGACCTGCGAGCGCGGGAAGCCCGGGATCTCGCCGTAATCGATCGCGACCGAACGCGCGAGCCCTTCGGCATAGGCACCGAGGCCCGAGCCCAGGATCAGCCCGACCTTGGGGACGCCGATGCTCGAGGTTCGATCGCGAACCGTCTGCGCGGCGGCCTGCACGCGATCGTAGAGCGTATCGGGACCGGTCATCGCCACGGGATCACCTCGAGGACGCGAGATGCGCGAAGCGGAGGGGCAGGGCGGTCGGGAGGCTCGATCACGAAGGCGCGCTCGATCATCGCACGCGCTTCGGCGACTCGGCCATCTCCTGGCGGCAAGCTGTGCTGGAGGATGATCTGGGGGGGCGCCCCGGGCTCGATCACCTCGCCGAGGTACGCGTCGACGACCAGCCCCGCGGCCGGGTCGATCGTGTCGTCCTTCGTTCGGCGGCCCGCGCCGAGGATGAGCGCGGCGATCCCGAGCGCCTCGGAGTCGATCGCCACGACCCGGCCCGCGCGCAAGGCCAGCTCGTCACGGTGCTGCGGTCTGGGCAGTACGCTGCCGGGCGAATCGCACACCCGCGGGTCACCGCCCTGTGCCGCGACGACCTTGCGGAACACTTCGAGCGCCGAGCCATCGGCGAGCACCTTCTCGATCTGCGCGCGGCCATCCGCGGAGTCCTTCGCCACGCCGCCGAGGACCAGCATCTCGGCGCCGAGCACGTGCGTGAGCTCGCGCGTATCGCCGGGGCCGCCGCCGCGCAGCACCTCGATCGACTCGCGGATCTCGAGCGCGTTGCCGATCGTGCGACCGATCGGAGCATCCATGTCCGTCAGCACGCACGTCACGCGCTTGCCGGCGCGCTCGCCGATCGCACGCATCAACCCGCACAGCTCGCGCGCCCGCTCGATCGTCTTCATGAAGGCGCCGCGCCCGACCTTGCAGTCGATCACCAGGCCGTCGATCCCTTCGGCGAGCTTCTTCGACATGATCGAACACGCGATCATCGGCAGCGACTCCACGGTCGCGGTGACGTCGCGCAGCGCATACAGCCGCTTGTCGGCCGGTGCGATCCGCGAGGTCTGGCCGATCAGGCACACACCGATCGAGTCGACGAGCTCGCCGAACCGCTCGACGGAGAGATCGACCCGGAATCCCGGAATCGACTCGAGCTTGTCGAGGGTCCCGCCGGTGTGACCGAGCCCGCGGCCCGACACCATCGGCACCGCGACGCCACACGCGGCGACCGCGGGCGCGAGCGGGATCGAGATCTTGTCGCCGACGCCGCCGGTCGAGTGCTTGTCGACCTTCGGCCGTGCGATGTGGGAGAGATCGATGACGTCTCCCGACCGCGTCATCGCGTCGGCCCAGGTCGCGAGCTCGCGGTCGTCGAGGCCCTTGAAGTAGATCGCCATCAGCATCGCGGCGGCCTGGTAGTCGGGGATCGAGTCGTCGGTCACCCCGGCGACGAACTCGCGGATCTCGACATCGTCGAGCGCCACGCCATCGCGCTTCTTCCGGATCAGCTGGACCGGGAGCACTAGTAGCCCTTGGACTTGCCGTCGGTCGCGCCGGTCACGATCGAGACGCTCGCCGAGGCGCCGAGCCGGTTCGCGCCGGCGGCCGCCATCTTGAGCGCATCCTCGGCGGTGCGCACGCCCCCCGAGGCCTTCACGCCGAGCTCGTTGCCGACGATCCGCCGCATCAGCTGGATGTCCTCGACGGTGGCGCCGCCCTTGCCGAATCCGGTCGACGTCTTCACGAACGCGGCGCCGGCGAGCTTCGACAGCGTGCAGCCGATGATCTTCTGCTCGGTATCGAGCGCCGAGGTCTCGAGGATGACCTTCACGCCGGACGGCGCGGAGGCCTTGACGACGCGGCAGATGTCCTCGAACACGGTCTCGTAGTCGCGCGACTTGAGCGCGCCGATGTTGATCACCATGTCGATCTCTTTCGCGCCCTGGCGCACCGCCTCCCGCGCCTCGTAGGCCTTCGCCGTCGGCGTCATCGCGCCGAGCGGGAACCCGACCACGGCGCACACCATCACGTCGGTCCCCGAGAGCAGAGCCTTGCACAGCGGCACCCACGTCGTGTTGACGCACACCGACGCGAAGCGATGCTGCTTCGCCTCCTCGCACAGCTTCACGACCTCGTCGCGCGTGGCCTCCGGCTTGAGGAGCGTGTGATCGATCAGCTTGCCGAGATCGGCCGGGACCGCCCCGACGCCGAGCGCAGCGCCGACCCGCATCGCCCCGGCGCCCTCCGCGGCGCGCACCGACCAGGGCCGGCGCACCACGCAGGCTCCACAGCTCCCGCAATCTTCACCTGGCGCCGAGTCATCGACGCAATCGCCTCGGTCGCGTGGCGCGAGCGCGAGCCTCACCGCTGCGGGCTGGCTGCCGAGCCGTTCCTGGACGCGTTGCGCGATGATCTCGACGAGCCGATCGACGTCGCTCATGGACGCCACTATATCAAGGGAAGTTGCGTCCCATCCGGAACGTGACGTCCTTGTGCCGGCTATCGAGTCGAGTCTCGGTCTTGCCATGCTTGCGGACGGTCTTCTGCTTGTCATCGACCGAATTGACCCACTCGAACACGTCGTTGTTGATGAAGCCGGGCATCGTGGAGGCGGCGTCCCATTCCTCGCTCGTGATCAGGCGATTCCCTCGAGTCGTCGCGTACGAGCGGGCCTCGTTGTAGGACACCATCACGACTGGCTCGTCGGGCTTGCCGGTCTGCTCGTGCTTCGAGAACAGCTCGCGAAATGCCTGGAGGTTGACCGGCTTGGGGTCCGCGTAGAACTGCGTGCCGTCTTTTCTGCGGACGACCAGCATCCCGATCGGTGGGGTGGCGGCGACCGGGGCATCGACGACCGCGCCGACCTTGGCATCGGCGGGTGTGGAAGCGCTCGACGGTTCCGCCGGCTCGGCGCGGCGCAGATAGACGACGAGGCCGGCGACGAACAGCGCGATGCACACGAACGTCAGGGCGACGAGCCAGCCCGGAAACGCGCGTGGCGGGATCCGATCGAGATCGCCGTCGGAGTACGTCACCTGCTCGTCGAGCGTGGCGGCCCGGTTGCCGCCGGGATGGACCAGGCCGGGCAGCTCGATCGGCCGCGAGCGTTCGCGCGACGAGATCAGCAGCGGCACCGCGCTCGGATCGATCCGCGCGAGCACTTGCGTGAGCCGCGCGATCAGCTCGTCGTATGACGGCCGGTCCGCGGGCTTCTTCGCCATCATCAGCTTCGTCAGCTCGGAGAGCTCGCGGTCGACACTCGGGTTGGCTTGCGTCGCGTCGGGCGGCGGGTTGCGCAGGTGGCGCGCCACGACCTTGAGGTACTTGTCCTCGGCGGGCTTGCCGGTCCGGAACGGCGGCATCCCGGTGAGGATGAAGTACATCGTGCCGCCGAGCGCGTAGATGTCGACGCGCTCGTCGATCGCCTCGCCGCGCGCCTGCTCCGGCGCGATGTAGTCCGGGGTCCCGACGACGACACCCATCGCGGTCAGGGCCGGCTCGCTGCCGGGATCGACCGGCTTGGCGAGGCCGAAGTCGGTCACCTTGACGCGCCCGTCGGCGAGTCGCACGAGGTTCGATGGCTTGACGTCGCGATGGATGAGGCCGGCCTTCGCGGCGGCGGCGAGGCCCTGTGCCGCGTCGAGGACCGCGTGCGCGGCCGTCAGGTTGTCGAGCGGTCCGCGCTTCTCGACGGTGGACCCGAGGTCGCTACCATCGAGCAACTCCATCGCGATGTACGGCCGCTCGTCGTGGCTGCCGGTCGCGAACACCTGCACGACATTGGGATGGCTGATCGCGGCGACCGCGCGTCCTTCGCGCACGAACCGGGCCCGCAACTCCGGGCTGTCGCGGTGCTTCTCGCTGAGGATCTTGATCGCGACCTTCCGGTTCAGTCCGGTATCGATCCCCTTGAACACCTCGCCCATCGAGCCCGCGCCGATCGTGCCCTCGACGCGAAACGCGCCAAGGATCGTACCCGGCAGGGGATTTGCCACGGCGCCATTCTACCCCAAGGGCACTTGCCCGCCTGTCGGCTCGCTGGCGTAACCGAGCGCCGTCGTGCGGCTCGGTCGCGCAGTTATTGAACTGGAGCGTTTCCACCTGGTAGCTCCTCAGCCCGGTGCCCGGGTGCCGACCCGGCCGCGGCCCGTGAACGCGGCCTTGAAGCGGCCCGCTGCGTCGGTCCATACCTCCGGTCGCCGATCTGCAGCGTCACCGCCCCGAAGGGATCTCGCAGGTGGGCACGAGCCGGCCTCGGATCACCATGGCCTCGGATGCGGGGCAGGGTGCCGGAACGAACACGCCTCGAGCGTGCGCAGATCGACCGCGAGGTGGGTCGCGCCGACGGTGTGGCCGTGGCGTAGGTCTGGCGCCTCCAGGTTTCTCGGTGCCGCACACGCAGCGGTGAGGACCTGGCCGAGGACCAGTCCCGCTACGCATGCTCCCGCAACGCGCGACGGCGGCTCGAAATCTCGTCACGAACGATTCGTCGACGACGACGCGGGCCACGCACGGAGCGCGAACACGACCAGCGTCACCGCGAGCGCGAGCAGCACCACCGAGACCAGCCCGTTGATCCACGGCGCCGATCCCACCGCGTCGACGACGAGCGTGCGGGTCTGCAGCACGAGCGCCGTGACGGTCACCGCCATCACGAGCAACATCGGCACGACCGTGTACCAGATCGGCTTGCCCAGCTTCTTGAGCCACACCGTGATCGCCAGCAGCGATAGCCCGGCGAGCAGCTGGTTCGACGTCCCGAACAGTGTCCAGAACAACCGGAAGCTCCCTTGCTCGGCGGCGAGCAGGAACGCGAGCGGCACCAGGACCGTCAGCGCGGTCGCCACCATCCCCGAGGTCCGATCGCGGCGCCCGACGAGCTCTTGCAGGATGTAGCGCCCGAGCCGCGTGGCCGAATCGAGCGTGTCGAAGATGAACGTCGACAGCACCATCGCGCCGAACGTGGTCGCGGCGACGGGATCGATCTCGAGTCCGAGCTTGCGACACACGGGGTTGTCGGTGAGCGCCTGGAGGAACGCGCCGATGCCGCGCGCGTAGGCGACGTCGGGCGCCATCGGCTTGCCGTCGGCGGCCGGGGCCACGATCATGATCGTCGCCAGCGCGATCACCGCGACGAATCCCTCGAGCAACATCGCGCCGTACCCGATCGGATGGCAGTCGCGCTCGCGATCGATCTGCTTCGACGTGGTGCCCGAGCACACGAGCCCGTGGAACCCCGAGCACGCCCCACACGCGATCGTGACGAACAGGAACGGAAACAGCAGGCCCGACGCTCCGCCGGTATCGAACCCCACGAACGCCGGCCGCTCGATCTCGAACCCGCCGACGAAGATCCCGAGCGTGCCGATCAGCAGCGCCGCGTACAGCACGAAGCCGCCGAGGTAGCCGCGCGGCTGCAGCAGGATCCACATCGGTGACAACGACGCGACGAAGCAGTACGCGAGGATCAACACGACCCACGTCTTCCAGTCGGCCGTGATCGACGTCGAGTACTCGGTGCCGAGCCACACCGAGCCGAAGATCAGCGGCACGAAGACGAGCGTCTGCAGCCACAGCGGCCACTTGAGGTAGCGGTTCACGAGCCCCATCACCACCGCGAGCCCGAGGTACAGGATGCCGGCGAGCGCCACGGCACCACCCTGATCGAACGACGCCGTGATCCCCGGCTGCGCCTTCGTGGTGAACGTCCCGGCGGTCACGTCGACGAACGCCACGATCACGTAGATCAGCGCGAGCCAGATGAACGCGAGCATCGCGAGCCACGCATTGCGCCCCAGGTTCACCTTCGCGACCTCCGCGATCGATCGCGCGTCGTGACGCACCGACGCCACCAGCGTCGTGAAGTCGTGCACCGCGCCGATGAAGATCACGCCGACGATGATCCAGAGCAGCGACGGCCCCCACCCGAACTGCTGGCACGCGAGGATCGGCCCCACGATCGGCCCGGCCGCGGCGATCGCGCTGAAGTGCTGGCCGAACAGGTAGAACGGCTTGGTCGGCACGAAGTCGACGCCGTCGGCGTTGCGATGCGCCGGCGTGTCGGGGGACGCAGCGAGGCTGTACTGCCGGGCGATCAGCCGGCCGTAGAACCGGTAGCCGAGCGCGAGCACGACCAGCACGATCCCGGCGATGGCGGGAAGACCCACCGCGCGAGTCTACTCCTGGTCGCAGGATCGCGATCGCGAGCGACTCGGTGAAGCGGTCAATTATCCAGAGGCTCGCTCGCTCGGCCGGACGGCCTCGCGAGACTTTGGTCAATTCCGATCGAGGACAGCCCACAAGCGGCCGGCGACGCGACGGACCTCGGAGCTGCGCCCGGTGAGCGGGTCATCGGCCGCCACGATCGCCGCGAGTCGAGCGGCGGCCTGGCCGCGAAGCAATCGCGCCTCGTCGGCCGGAGCGGCAGCCACGTGCAACCTCGCTCAGTATTGTGGAGGACCGTCGTTGGGACGCTGCGTGATGTTCTCGAAGCGGGTGTAGCGGCCCTCGAAGTGCGTCTCGATCGTCCCCGTCGCGCCGTGACGGTTCTTGCCGATGATCACCTCGGCGATGTTCGGGTTCTCGGTCTCCTTGTTGTAGATGACGTCGCGATAGATGAAGAGGATGACGTCTGCATCCTGTTCGATCGCGCCGGATTCGCGAAGGTCCGAGAGCTGCGGCCGCTTGTCGGTGCGTTGCTCGAGCGAGCGGTTGAGCTGCGAGAGCGCCAGCACCGGGCACTCGATCTCCTTCGCGAGCGCCTTGAGGCCGCGCGAGATCTCGCTGATCTCCTGCTCGCGGCTCGCCTTCGCGGCCTGCGCGGAGCCGCGCATGAGCTGGAGGTAGTCGATGAGGATGAGGCCGAACTTCTTGCCGGCGAACAGCTCCTTGTTCGCGCGGAACCGGCGCGCGCGGGCGCGGACCTCGCGCAAGGACAGCGCGGGCGTGTCGTCGATCAGGATCGGCGCCTTGGACAGCGAGGCGGCCGCGTAGGTCAGGTTCGTCATGTCCTGGCGCTGGAGCTGGCCACGGCGGAGTGCGGACGAGTCGACGCGCGCCTCCGAGCACAACATGCGCTCGGCGAGCTGGGTCGAGGACATCTCGAGCGAGAACACGAGGCACGGCCAGCCGCCGCCGGCAGCCGTGGCCGCGTTCTGCGCGAGCGACATCGCGAACGAAGTCTTCCCCATCGCGGGGCGAGCCGCCAGGATCACGAGCTCGGTGGGCTGCAGGCCTGCCGTGCGAGAGTCGAGATCGAGGAAGCCGGTCGGCACGCCGGTGATGCCGCCTTCGGACTTGAAGCGCTCGTCGAGCGAGCTGAAGACCTTCTTGACGAGCGACTTGATCGGCTCGGGGCCGCTCTTGTCACGCTGCTGGGTGACCTCGAAGATCTTGCGCTCGGCGTCGTCGAGGTAGTCGCGGACCTCGAGGCCGTCCTCGTAGCCCCGCTCGAGGATCTCGCCCGAGGCGAGCATGAGCTTGCGGGCCTGGTGCTTGTCGGTGACGATCTCGGAGTACGCGACGACGTTGTCGGCGGTGGGGACGCGGAGCGCGAGCTCGCCGATGAACGCGATGCCGCCGATCGCATCGAGCTTGCCCTGCTTCTCGATCTCGTTCTCGAGCGTGACGACGTCGATCGGGCGGGCGATCGCCTCGAGGTTGCGAATCGCCTGGAACACGACCTTGTGGCGGTGGTCGTAGAAGTCTTCGACCTCGAGCGTCTCGAGGTGAGTCAGGACGTCATTGCGCAGGATCACGCCACCGAGGACCGATGCCTCAGCGTCGAGATTGTGCGGCAGCACACGACGATCGCGCGCCATCGGACGACCTTACACGGAAGGTATGATCGCGTGAACGTGGTAGCGCCCATCGTTCGTCGTGTCCGGATTCGTCGCAGTCATGGCAACCCGACGACGCTCGTGGGGACCAGGGCGTTGGTGGTCGGGTCGCCGGTGCCGAGGTGAGCGCCGGCGGAGCCCCAGCACTTGACCGCACCGGACACCACCGCACAGACGTGGTCGGTGCTGGCTCCCGCGAGGTCGGGTGCGGCCAGCACACGCGCCTCATCACGCGT
>Ga0299915_10003988_pt1 | contig 10702 bp, 7 predicted proteins | sample RVTome_13_FD_200263 | JGI IMG/M metagenome (GOLD analysis project Ga0299915, IMG submission 200263) | Soil microbial communities from uranium-contaminated site in the Upper Colorado River Basin, Wyoming, United States - RVT92D227 (version 2) ... | reverse complement strand
AAAGAGGGCAAAAAAATCTACTACCTCAACATCGGCGACCCCCCAGCCTTTGACTTCCGCACTCCACTACACATCAAACAGGCGTTCTGCAAAGCCATTGCGGAAGACAATAATCACTATTCGCCTTCTGAAGGCATCCCTGAGCTGAGGCAAGCCATAGTCGACAAGGAGAAACGCGTCAACCAACTGAACCTCGACCCCGACAACGTGCTGGTCACCGACGGTGTATCAGAAGGTATCCAGATGGTGTTAGCCACGCTCGTAGAACGCGGCGACGAAATTCTCTTCCCCGGACCCACGTATCCCCCTTACATCTCATACACGAAGTTCTTCAAGGGCACACCCGTGTCTTACCGAACCATCGAGGAAGAGCGGTGGCAACCCGATGTTGACGACTTGAGAAGTAAAATAACAAAGAAAACCCGCGCCATAGTCATAACCAACCCGAACAACCCGACAGGCGCGGTTTATGGAAAGAAAGTTGTTAAACAGATGCTGGACCTTGCAGCGGAGCACAATCTGCCCGTGGTTTCCGATGAGATTTACGACCAGTTGTCTTACGCTAACGGCGACTTCGCCAGCACAGCCTACTTGGCAAGTGACGACATACCAGTGATTGGGCTGAACGGCTTCTCCAAGGTATACCAGATGACTGGATGGCGACTGGGCTACATCTACTTCAAAGCCAAAGACGACGACCTGAGCGACGTGAAGCACGGCATCCTGCAAGAGTGTCGCATCCGCTTGTGCGCCAACACTCCCGTGCAGAAAGCTGGAGTAGCTGCACTGAACGGTCCGCAAGACCACATAAAAACCGTGGTTGAGAAGCTGAAGCAGCGCCGGGACTACGCGTGGAAACGCCTCAATGAAACCGAAGGCATCTCCTGCACTAAGCCTGAAGGCGCGTTCTACATCTTCCCCAAAATCCACGATGTGGGCACACGGTGGAAGACCGACTTGGACTTTGTCGTGGGACTCCTCAGGCAAACAGGCGTGCTAGTAGTGCACGGCTCAGGCTTCGACCCAGTCTACGGCGCAGGCCACTTCAGAGCAGTTTACCTGCCACCGATAAAGATGCTGGAAGAAGCCCTGAACGCTTTAGAAAGCTTCATGAAAAAGAAAAAATAAAAGGCGTTTAGAAGGGTACGCCCTCTTTCGGGTCGAGCACCACTTTCTTGAACGCCTTCATCAACCGCTGCGTCACTGGACCCGCTGTTCCTTCGCCGATTTTGCGCCAGTTCACTTCGCGGATTGGCACAATTTCTGCAGCGGTGCCCGTGAAGAACAGTTCGTCGGCGTTGAATAGCATGAAAGGTGTGACGTTGGCTTCGCTGACGTCGTAGCCCAGTTTCTTTGCGAGTGCAAACACCGTTTTGGCGGTTATGCCTTCCAGGGCTCCTGCTGCTGTTGGCGGCGTGACAATTTTGCCGTTCTTCACGACGAAGACGTTTTCGCCTACGCCTTCGGCTAGGCATCCTTCCTTGTTGAGGCATATGGCTTCGTCAGCGCCGCTCATGTTGGCTTCTATCTTTGCCATGACGCTGTTGAGGTAATTAAGTGACTTGACCTCGTGTGAGGTGCAGTCCACGGGGTTTCGGCGCACCCAAGAAACCAACGCGGTTATGCCTTTAACTTTGGCTTCCCCCTCGTGCAGCACGATGGTATCCGCTATCACAATGACCGTTGCCACGCGGCATTTGCGCGGGTCTAAGCCCAAGTCACCCACACCTCGGGTAACCACGAGGCGGATGTAGGCATCTTTCAACTTGTTCTTGCGGCAGGTCTCCACCACGGCTTGCACCATCTGCTCCTGCGTCAACGGAATCTCCAGCATCATCGCGTGAGCTGAAGCGTAGAGTCTCGCGACATGTTCGCGGAGCTTGAAAACGACGCCGTTGTAGGCGCGGATTCCCTCGAAAACGCCGTCTCCGTACAGGAAACCGTGGTCGTAGACGCTGATTTTCGCCTGAGATTTCGGATAATACTCGCCATCTATGTAGATGAGTAGCTCTTGTTTTTTGCTCATAGATCTCACTCTGATCGTAGTTCGTTAATATTGCACGTTGGTTTGATATAGATTGCGTAAATGAAATATGTGATTCGCTGTCACCCGTGGAACTGCGGGCGCTTGCTGAGGCTCCGCGGCAACGGCAGCGCCTTGAAGGGCTTTCCATCAATCTTGGCATGGACCTTTGCAAGAAGCTCATCCACGGCAAGGTTCTGTTGTCCGCGAGATTCACGGTCTCGCACTGCAAGCATGCCTGACTCGATTTCTTTTTCGCCGATAACGACGACGTAGGGAACCCATTCTTGTTCAGCTTCGCGGATTTTCTTCTGCAGCGTCGCTGAGGTGTCATCTATGTCCACTCGGATGCAAGCCGCCTCGATTTTCTTGGCGATTTCTTCAACTTTGCCCATGTACTTGTCGCTTATCGGTATCAGCCTGACCTGCGTTGGCGAGAGCCACAGCGGAAACATCGGCGCTTTGCCTTTCATCTGCTCGCGGTAAGCCTTCTCCAGCAGCGCGTAGATGTCGCGTTCGATGGCGCCGCTTGGTGAGCAGTGGAGAATCAGCGGGTACTGTTTTTCGCCTTTCTCGTCCACATAAGTTATCTCGTACCGCTTCGCGTTCTCCACGTCAATCTGGTCTGTGCTGAGCGCCGCTGCCTTGTCTTGGTTGTCCACGAAGTTCAGGTCCCACTTCAGGATGAAGTAGAAGAATCGCTCGTTCCAAACCTCCGCCAGAATGGGTTTTCCGAATGTCTTTGCCAACTCTGCGAGGAAGGCTTTGTTTTCGTCGTAGAAGCCTCGTGTGAAGCGCATGGCGATTTCGTAGTCGTCTTTCGTTAAGCCGATGTTGGCGAGGACGTCTATGCACATGTTGAACCGTGTCATGAACTCCTTCTTCGCCTGCTCCAAATCCATGCAGAAGGCGTGGCAGTCAGGCATCGTGAACGCTCGGAGCCGCTTCAAACCGACGACTTCGCCGCTTTTCTCGCGCCTGAAACTGTAGCGTGTCAACTCGTAGAGTTTGATGGGCATCTGCTTGTAGCTGAATTGGGCGTCGTGCGCCATGAGAAACTGTCCGAAGCACGCAGCGAACCTGAGGAACAGCTCTTTGTCTTCTGACTTGAGGACGTATTGGCGGGCGGGAAAACGGTTGAGGTAACTAGATAGGCTGGGGTGGTTGAAGTCGTACATTATAGGCGTTTCGACTTCCATGGCGCCGTAGGCGTTCATCCTCGCCGTGACGTACTGTTCCAACAATGATTTTATCATTCGCCCCTTCGGGTACCAGCGGAGGTTACCTGGGTCGCTGCCTGCCTCGTAATCCGCAATTTCTAACCGCTTCATCAACGGCACATGAGGAGGCATCGCGGTGACGGCGCGTGCCTTCTTAATTTCGTACTGCGAGAACTTTTGCAGATTCGCGTGCCCTTTAAACTTGAACTCTTCAATCGGCACAAGTGAGCCATCAGGCATGAAGACATGCCAGAACGATTGCAACTTATCCTCAGCTTTCAGCGCAGCAGAGACAGGTTCCTCTTCCTTCTTCGCTCCACCTTCAGCTTTCACCTCGGCTTGTGCAGCGGCGTAGGAGCGTGCTTGCTCCGCCAGAGGGTGCCCCTTGATGCTGAGGGTGAACTGTTTGTTCCAGCCGAAAGGTGCACGGTAGGTTTCTATGCCTGCTTGCTTCGCGTAGGCGTCCATGGTTTTCAGTATTTTTAACGCTTCAGCAGGCTTTGCCAAGTTGCTGCTTAAATGAGCGTAGGGATAAAGCAAGATGCGGTTAACCTTTAACTTTTGTAGAAAAGCGTGCGCCTCATTGATTGCTTTTTGTGCTACGGCTGCGTCGTCGCCTTGTTCAACGGCGATGAAGAGAACCACGGCTTCTTCAACGCGGTTTTCTTTTTTCTCTGCTTCTTCAGCTATGGCTATTTCTTTCGCCACAGGCGTGAAAGCTATAAAGTTAGAATGTAACTGCAATATTCGCATAGTTGCTTCTTCCTTTAGGCGCTGTAACGCCACTTATCTAGCGTCTTGTCTTTTTTGGTTTTCTTCTTAAATTCCTTGTAATGTTCCTTGCAGAGGTAAGCGCGTTTTGCGTCGCTGGCGACTTTTAACCCTGCAGATTTGACTTTGTCGGTTGAAATTGAACGGGCTGCTTCCCTGCCGCAGCTAGATACGCTGCATTTGATTCCTTTATCGATGCGTCCCAACGAAACACCTTCACATGGTTTTCTACGCTGTACAATACGCGTTATTGCTTAATTCCTTTTTCATAGATAGAAGTGGCTCTGCGATAAATTTCTTCTTTTTCTCCGAAAAATGTTGGGCCTATGCCTTCAACAACCAATGAAGCAGCAGCAGAGCCAACACAGGCGCACCACAAGGAATCTTTTTGGTGAATGTACTCGGTTAGGAAACCGCTCATGAAAACGTCTCCTGCGCCTGTTGGGTCAACCACTGCGGCAGATTTGCAGGGGGGAATGTTGTAGCGTGTTCCGCCAATGGAAAGCACAGCGCCCTTAGCGCCTAGAGTGATGATAACGGTTTCAACTCCGAAATCATGGATGGCCTTTATTGCTGAACGTGTATCTTTGAATCCTGTTGCGGCGTTAAGTTCATCCACAGAAGACTTGTAGACGGTGATGAGGCTTAGCAAGCGTTTGCTGATTGAAGAGCGGCAGGTAACGTTTCCAGCGGTGCCGAAGCTTCGCAGTAGACCTTGCGGGTCAAGGGATAAGATTTCGGTGCATTTTTTTAATTTTGCAATTGTGTCGTATGCGATTTCGCCTGCAATGGGCGCAATGTGGATGGCTTTGGCGTGTAGAGATTTTGGCAAATCGCCGACTGTGATGGGTGAGGCTTTGCTTTTCAATTTCAGAGTTCGATTTGTCAAGTCTTTGTTGTATTTGAGTTCAAAACGTGTGGTTTGTTCATCTTCAACTCTGACAACGTTGGAGAGGTCGATGCCTTCTTGTTGAAGCCACCACATGTAAGCTTGTGGGAAATCTCCGCCGACTTTGGAGATTACCGAGGCGGTTGCGTCTAAACGTCTTGTTGCCAGAGAGATGTAAGCGGCAGAACCGCCTAAGACGCTGACGGGGTGTGGTCGGCTGGGTAAAGAGATGGAGTCTATTGTGAAATGACCGACCACGGTGATGTCAAAATCTTGAGCCGCCATTAAATCCACGTGACATAAGTAATATGGCAACTAATATATAGAAATACTCATCTGCAAAATTATGACTGGAGTAGTAGTATGGCTTTTGCTAAGTCGCCTTCGCATTCTTCTAGGGCTTTTCGGGCTTCTTCTACGCTTTTGCCTGTCTGATCCGCAACAAGCTGCACATCCTCTTCAGCCACAACAAGTTTGGGAGCTGCGTGTTCAGGAGTTTTCTCCGTGATTGTTCCGCCTACAACTTGGAAGATTTTTTGTCCTTGCATGTGCAGGATTGCGACTTCGGGTTGTTCTATGATGATGTCTTTGCTGTTGGTTTTGATGATGACTTGTGTAACGTCTTGAACATTGTCCATGCTCATGCCCATGCGCTGCATCATGCGTTTTGCTTCACGGGGGTTCACGCGTCTTTGCATAGGAAACGACTTCCACAAAGTAGGTTATTGGGGGTTCTCTTATTACTTTCGCTTGAGTGCGCTAGTGTTCGGAAAAAACTGTAGCCTCCTTATTTAGTTCCTTTCTATAGTTCTGAAGGAAACGTTGCGGGTAGACCCCCTCTGTAGGTTTCTGCATTCTATTTCTACTAGGCTCCAAATAGGAAGAACCCTCTGTTGTTGCACTCGGACGCCAAGTAAACTTCCACGCAGAACTTGTTTGGCAGGCACAACATGGTATCAAATTGTGTTTGCGCAAAAGGAGGGGTTGCTTAATTGACGGGCCGGGCCGGACTTGAACCGGCGACCTTTGTCCCCTATCGTGTTTCGTGGGACAATTCCACGAAGTTAGTTGGAATTGGCTCGTAAAACCCCAGAAATAGCCTCTATTAGCGAAGAAGCAATGCTTGAATGGTTTTATGATTTCCAAATTGTTGATTTACGAAGAAGCAAAAGAACAAAGAGAGTTGAAAGATAGCTGAGGCGCACAAAGCACGCATTAGTCAAGAAAGGTTGAGCAGAAAGAAAAAGGTGGAGATTGAGTGTTAAATCTCGCATGCCTTTGTGTTTTCTCTCGTCACCATCTTTCAAATTTCGTTCGCTTACGGAAATAGCGTGATCCGACTATGACTGCGGCAGTTGATATGAGCAGCATGATTTCGATGGCTAAGCCCTCTGGAATTGGAGGCCCAGCACTGAAAGCGTAGAGTTGGCGGTCAGAGGCGCCCACGTAGACAACGCCGTTGGCAACTGCAGGAGAAGAGTAGAACAGCGAAAGCGAACCACCAGTTACGAAGCTCCAGGTGAAAGCGCCTGTTGCAGCGTTCAAGCAGTAAAAGATTTTATCAAATGAACCACCATATACTTTACCGTCCGCGACAGCGAGAGAAGAAAACACGTCGCCACCTGTAGTGTAGTTCCATACAAATGCTCCTGAAAGAGCATCGAGGCAGTAAACCATATTGTCATATGAACCAATGTACACCTTGCCATCACCAATTGCAGGAGCCGTAAGTACGTCACCGCCACTTGTGTAGTTCCAGATTAGCGTTCCAGTTGAAGCACTCAGGCAATACAAATTATCGTCGCTTGAGCCCACGTAAACCTTGCCGTCTGCAATTGTTGGATTATGCGCTTGGTCGCCTGTGGTGTAGTTCCAGATTTTTGCGCCTGTGGTAGCATCCAAACAGTAAACGCTTTTGTCAGTTGAGCCTATGTAAACTCTGCCGTTGGCGACAGCAGCAGTAGCCTGCACACCCCATCCGGTTGTGTAGTTCCATACTAATGCTCCGCTAGCAGCTTCCAAACAGTAAATGGCGCTGTCAGTTGAACCCACATAAACTCTGTCATTGGAAAACACGGGATTAGAATACACCGCACTTCCAGTTGTGTAGCTCCAAAGAAACGCGCCGGTAGCAGCATCCAAACAGTACACTTTCTTGTCAAATGAACCCACGCACACTCTACCATCAGCAACAGCAGGAGAAGAAAACACATCGCTACCTGTAGTGTAGTTCCAAATTTTTGCGCCTGTAGCAGCGTCGAAACAGTAAATGTTGTTGTCATATGAGCCCACGTAAACTTTACCGTCGACAACAGCAGGAGAAGAAAGCACGCTGCCGCCTGTCATGTATGTCCAAAGGGTTTGGTTTGTGCTGGGAGCAGGAGACTCTGAGTACCCAGTGTGCTCCAAATCATGATGGAACATCGGCCAGTCATAGAGTCCCTCAGCAGTAACTTTGCCAACAAATGGTACTCCAGCCAGACCAGACAACAGAACTGCTGAAACAAGCAGAACCGTTAAAGAAATTGTTTTGGCTCCTGTGCCATCATGCATTTTCTTCATTTCTCATCCTCCTTTTCGTTAAGAACTTGCTCCGTTGTCGATTGACTATATATATAAGGTCTAGTTAGTCAAAAAATAAACTACCTGTTTTCAAAGAATGTTCCATAAACCTCGATTCCAAGTGCCCCCTCGATTTTGAACGAGCCATGTTTATTTAAGGGTGTTTCAGGCGGCGTTTAAGACATACATACCCTCAAAAACCAACCATAAGTCTTGCTGAAAAACGCGGTTTTTCCTCACCTCTTATGCAGAGGAAGCATATCTTGAAGGTGGAATGTAAGTAATTATGGAATCTCTGAAAAAGAGTCCGTCTGTTCCTGGTCCTGAATACCCAAATGACGGATGGTAAATAGTTGTGAACGCTTCCAGACTGTTACCTTCAGATAAGATTTGCCAACCATTGGCAATTGCCAGTTTTGCGACATTTGTTCTCACTTCTCCATACCCTTCAAAAAGAATACCTGCAGGAGGAATTGCATCCTTTCCGGGTAGCTGTATTGGCTTTGCCCAACCTACAAAAAGGCTATTGCTTTGCTCTCTGACTTCTATCTCGCCTTTCTTAAACAAGTAGTTGTATGTCTCAATCATTGTTCCCGAGTTTACGACGCCGTTAAATTTGGCTAGACCTTGATCGGTTTGAACCATTACTGCTGGAATATATGAAAAACCTTGATTTGTCTCGGTTTTCAAATAAATACATAACAAAACAGCTGCTCCGAAAGAAGACTGCGGTCTGTTGTTGAAGACCTGAATCATCATATCAGGCAAGATAATATCAGATGGAGGATGAATAAACGCCTGGGCAAGGCTACCATAGAGTGTTATCCCCTCTTTTTGGCAATTTCTTGCAGATCTTCTTCTGGCATTGAGAATCTTGCTCAATATTTCTTTCTCTGATGTATTGCTAGGAATATTTGGTCTTTCAAGAAAATTGAATACTTTTGCATATGTTTTGCTACGTTTTTCCTCTACTATGGGCGCAGCTGTAGATTTAGCGGAAGTGCGAGGCTTTTCTGGTTGTACAAATAATGGGGCATACGCTTTCTGCCAAATATCATGGATCATTGCAGCTGTTTTTTCTATGTATTTTGGATCGTTAACATACAGGGTATTTTGAAAATATTCTATTTTCTTATTGTCTTGCTCCGAAAAAGGAGACTTGAATTGGAAAAGGTGCTTGCCGTCAACTAAGGTGGTGTCAACGTGGCTGGGAGTTACATGCCTGATTTCGCAGAAGTCTGAGAGCGCACCAGCTACCTTGAAATTCTTGCCCGTGATTGGAACCATTATTCTTACAGAGACGCCATCACGCGTTTTCTTCTCTAGGACTCCTTTGTGCAGCTCATAATCAAGTCGCCCAGAAGAAGTTATCATGACAATTTCCTCTTCAGACAGGTCGATTGCCTCATGATATTTGGCTTCAGCCTCCTGTGAACTAGCAATCAAGCAGGTTTGAAGTGGATTCCCACCATTACTTGCCTGCACTATTTTTTCTTCAATATCTGTTGATGTTTTCCATAGGTTCTCGAACATTCCCACAAAAGAATTGACAAGCGCTTCACAATCCGTCCAAAGACAAACATCAGATTTCTGATCATGAATTCGTTCATCATTTGACAGGAAGAACACTGCCTCTTCGCAGTCTCGAATTACGATTTTGCCAAATAACCTCAAACCTAATTCCGGCACCCTTCCCTCAATAGCTCGACGTTTCTGCCTCAGAAAGCTCTTCAATGCGTCCAGATCTTTTTCTGACAATTCAGTCAGAAATCGCAACTTGGTATTTGGTGTGAGTGAGTCTAGAAGACCCGACTGTTCTGCATGCACCAAACCTGGAATTGAAGAAATCACCAAAATCTCTCGTCTAGCTTCTTGAATCATACGTCTGAGTCTAGAAAAGATACAACTCCTGCCTCCTAGCACAGTGAATTTGGGAAATCTTTCGGGGTTGATTCCAACTGCAATCGATTGCCAGTCTAACAGGATTTCGGCTTTTGTGCTTTCTATTTTTTCAACTTCTTCGAGCTTGGTTCTTACGAATATGTCAAGAACTTTCTCAAATGGTTCAGCTGAGAATCTAGCAGGCCGTTCAAGACTGACATTTACGATTCCTTTCGTTTGAAGATTCTTGAGAGATAGGTAAAGTAGGTTTTTTGGCATTTTCAAGGCGGCTGCTATATCTCTGGCTTTTTGCGGACCTCTCTTACCAAGGAAAATGTACAATTGGGCATCAGATGAACTAAGCCCAACACTCTCGAGGGTTCTAAGCACCTTTTCTTGGCTCATTATTTCTCCAACCTGAGAATACAGCATGTTCCCAATCGATCTGCTATGAGTTAAACAAAATGTCTTATGTCATAGATAACATTTTATTGAGAGAGTTAGTAGGAGAATAGGAATTGGCTAGAAGTAGTTTTGCGCACATAGAAACGCTAGAACTGAGAGAGCGCTCACATAATGACCAGACTTATAACATAGAATGCCCTCGTATGCGCGTGGGTATGCGTTTTTATATTTTGGATATTTGTTATTGTATGTAGAAATATGAAAATGGAAAGTCTCTTCGACTTCATAGGGAGATTAAGAAAATATGCTGTTTTGGAAATCGAAGAAGAAAACGGAACAAACTACTGGGAAAACAACAGGAGAGGGGCTTGTCGATGACCTTTCAGAGCTCGGTATCTCTCTTGACTCAACCGTTACAGACCCATCCACTGCTTTGCTTGGAGGCATCAGCAAGGCTGACTTGCGTTTTGCATACAGCAATTTGAAGAAGGGAAATGCTGACCAGGCGATTTCTGGCGCTACCTCGCTCATACAAAGGCTAGAAAAGGAACCAGCATACCAGAACCTGTTAAGCACTTATTCAGCCTACAAGAGGGTCTTGGGAGCAGCGTATTATGTGCTTGGACTCGGGCACGAAACCAAAGATATGAAAGCGGAAGCTGCAATGAACTTCAGAACAGCGATGCTTCTGCACCCCGGGTTCTCTCCTGCAGAGCAGGGCTTCAACCGAGTAGTTTTAAGCGCACGTGTGGAAAAATAAAAAAGCCCAGATATCTTGTTCCCGCCGAAAGAGGTGCAGCGCGCGCTGTGAATGACTAAGAAATTGGACGATGACCAGACTTATAACAGAGAATATCCCCTCGCTTGCCCTTGGGTGGGGATGCAATGTCAAACAAGCACAATCTATTTCTCTATATCGATAGAGAATTGGCTGAAAAGTCGAAGGAATTA
>Ga0299915_10003987_pt1 | contig 10705 bp, 10 predicted proteins | sample RVTome_13_FD_200263 | JGI IMG/M metagenome (GOLD analysis project Ga0299915, IMG submission 200263) | Soil microbial communities from uranium-contaminated site in the Upper Colorado River Basin, Wyoming, United States - RVT92D227 (version 2) ... | reverse complement strand
TCCCTGACATGCCTCGAGTGTCATAGCATCTCGCCAGTCGACGGCACGCCGGAGCGGCCGCACCAGAAAGATGTCCCGACCGTTGACTGCACGCGCTCCTGCCATCGGCGGGAGGCCGGACAAGCGGCCGGCCCCGGCCCTGCCGCTTATGCCGACAGCGTCCATGGCCGCGCCTATCTCGAGCGCGGCAGCCTCGATGTCGCCAAGTGCTGGGACTGTCACGGAAAACACAATGTCCGCCCGGCCTCGGACCCGGCCTCGACAGTCAACCGCCGAAACATCCCTCTTGTCTGCTCTACGTGCCATGCCGACATGGCGGTTGTGGTCAAATACCATATCCACGCGGAGTCCCCCTTTCAGGAATACCTCAAGAGCGTCCACGGCCGGGCCCTTTATCGGGAGGGTCTTCTGGACGTCGCCGCCGTTTGCACCGACTGCCACGGCGTCCACGACATCCAAGGCGCCGGGACCCCGCATCTCAAGGCCAAGGACCCCGCGACCTGCGGCCGCTGCCACGTCCTCGTCTTCGAGGAGTACAAACAGAGTATCCACGGCCGCGCGGCTCTCGAGGGGAACGTGGACGCGCCGCTCTGCGTCGACTGTCACGGCGAGCACGGCGTGACGTCCCCGCAAGACCCGGCGGCGCCGACGGCCAAAACCCACGTCCCCGATACGTGCTCGGCCTGCCACGCCCGGCCGGAAATCATGAGCAAGTACGGCATCCCCGAGGACCGCATCCGGACGTTCATCGGGAGCCTGCACGGGATCGCCGTGGGCCTGGGCGATAAAGCGGCGGCCAGCTGCGCGAGCTGCCACGGGGTCCACGATATCCGCCCGGCGGCCGACCCCGCTTCGAAGGTCAATCCCCATAACCTCAGCAAGACCTGCGGCCAAGTGGACTGTCACCCGGGGATGACGGAGAAGATCGCCACCGCCAAGATCCATCTCGACATGGGCCGGCGGACGTCGGGGGCGCCCTATTATGTCCAGAAGCTCCTCCTCTGGGCCGTTCTCCTCGCCGCTGCCGCGACGGCCGTCTGGTTCTTTTTTGCCCTCAAGAAAAGGCTGGCCGGGAAAAAGACGAATTCATGAAGCGCTCGGCTTTCCCGGCCCCGCTCGCCCTCGCCTTGGGCCTCGGTATCGGACTGGCGATGGCCGCCGCTAGCGGCGCCGCGGCCGTGGGCACGTCCGCTGCGTCGGATGAGGATTGCCTCACTTGCCATGGCGACCCGGACCTCGAAAAGGCGGATGGGACCTCGCTCTACTTTGACCAGGAGAAAGCCAAGGGCACGAGCCACGAACAAGCGGGCCTCTCCTGCGTCGACTGCCACACCGACCTCAAGGCGGTCGCGGACTTCCCCCATGCCGAGAAGCTGCGGCCGGTCGTCTGCGCCGCCTGTCATGAGGATGTTTACAAGGACATCAAGGCCAGCGTCCATGACGGCCTGGAGAAGAACGAGATCCGGGTCGGCTGCCAGGACTGCCACGGAGCCCACGACGTCCGCCCGGCCGACGACCTGGAGTCCAGCGTCTCGCCGCTCAACCTGCCGGCGACGTGCGAGAAATGTCACGCCGAAAGGGTCAAAACGCCCCGCGGCGGCGAATTCATCCGCCAGTATGAAACAAGCGTCCATTTCCGGGGCCTGAAAGAGTCGGGGCTGACCCTGTCGGCCAACTGCAGCCACTGTCACGGGGTCCACGACGTCGTGCCGACCGAGGACCCCGCCTCCCGCGTGGCGCGGGCGAACATCATCCGCACCTGCGGCCGGTGTCATGTCGGCATCGAAAAGAGCTACCGCGAGGGGGTTCACGGCAAGGCGTACGTCAAGGGGAGCGGGGACGTCCCGGTCTGCACGGATTGCCACAGCGAGCACGACATCCGGTCGCCCGAGGACCTCGGCTCCCGCGTTTACGCCACCAAGGTCGCGGCCGTCTGCGTCCGCTGCCATGACGACGAGCGTCTGGGGCGTCTCTACGGGTTTTTGACCTCCCGGCTCAAGACCTTTTTCAGCTCCTATCACGGCACGGCCTCGAAGTTCGGGGAAACCCGGGTCGCTAACTGTGCCTCCTGCCACGGCTTCCACGACATCCGCGTTTCCTCCGACCCGAAGTCGTCCATCAACCCGGCCAACCTGCCCGAGACGTGCGGGACCTGCCACGCCGGGGCCGGGGCCAACTTCGCCAAGGGGAAGATCCACGAGGCGCCGGCCGAAATGAGCGGGAACCGCGGGGCCCAGGTCGTCAAGGTCTTCTACATCGCCCTCATCGCGGTCCTCATCTCGGCTTTTCTTTTATTCATCGCCGCCGACCTGTTCCGCAAGGTGAGAGTCCAATGGCTGAACAAGCGCCGCCGACCCTGATCCCGGACGACGAGGTCTTCCTGCGGATGAACCGCGCCGAGCGGCTCCAGCACGTCCTCCTCATCGTGACTTTCACGACGCTCATCCTGACCGGCCTCCCCCTCATCTTCTACGACCTCGGTCTCTTCAAGTCCGTGTTCGCGTACGGGCGGGCCTTCTACATCCGCGGTCTCCTCCACCGGGCCGCCGCCGTTGTCCTCATCCTCGACATCGTCTGGCATGTCGTTTATACGGCGACGACCGGGCGCGGCCGCGACAACTTCCGGGAGATGATCCCCCGGCTCAAGGACTTCCGGGACGCCCTCCAGGTTTTCGGCTACAACGTGGGCCTAGCGGGTTTCCTCCACCGCCGAGGAGTGGGGAAGCGCTTCTTCGCCCGGCACCCGTTCTGGCTTTTCGCGACCGAGCCCGAATACGGCCGCTACAACTTCATCGAGAAGCTCGAATACTGGTCGCTCATCTGGGGTTCGGTCGTCATGATCCTGAGCGGCTTCTTCATGTGGCAAGTCGAGCTGTCGCTCCGCCTTTTCCCCCTCTGGCTCCATAACATTTTCATCATTGTCCACGGCTACGAGGCCATGCTGGCCTTCCTGGCCGTCATCATCTGGCACATGTATAACGTCCACCTCAATCCCGAGGTCTTCCCCATGAGCAAGGTCTGGCTCAACGGAAAGATCACCGGCCACGAGCTGCGGACGCTCCACGCCCTTGAATACCGGAAGATCCTCGCGGCCCGGCGCCGCGAACCCGGGGAGTGAATTCAAGCGGCCTTTACAAGGAGCCGCCCGGCGGCTAAAATATAAAGCAAGCCATTTTTCGACAAGAGATAAGGAGGAATTCATGAAGGGCGACCCGAAACTCATCAAGGTCCTCAACTCGCTCCTGGCCGACGAGCTGACGGCCATCAACCAGTACATGGTCCACTCCGAGATGTGCGACAACTGGGGCTACGAGAAGCTCCATAAAGCCATCGAAAAGCGGGCCGTCACCGAGATGAAGCACGCCGAGAAGCTCATCGGCCGCATCCTGTTCCTCGAGGGCCTCCCCGTCGTCAGCGACCTCAAGAAGATCCATGTCGGCGCCGACGTCCCCAAGATGTTCGCCAACGACCACGGTGCCGAGGCCACGGCCATCAAGAGCTACAACGACGCCATCAAGCTGGCCGGAGACCTCAAGGACTTCGCCACCCGGGAGATCCTCGAATCGATCCTCCAGGACGAGGACGGACATATCGACGAGATCGAGGAGATCCTGGACCAGATCGGCCAGATGGGCCTCCAGGTCTTCCTCTCCATTCAGGTCGGCTGAGCCCGCGGCTCCTCAATACCGGACGCAGGTGAAGGTCAGCTCCCCCTCGGCGTCCTCGTAGATGTAGACCAGCCGTCCCCCGTCGAGCAGGCCGAACGCCCTGACCCCGGCGGCGCAAGGGATCGTCCGGACGACCTGATGCGTTTCGGGGTCGATGACATCGAGACGCATCGGCAGGGCTGGCCGCACATCGGGCTTCTGCTTCACGCTCTCGGCGAGGCTTTCTACGGCGGTCAGGATGTAGAGCTTTCCGTCCGGACCGAACTTGGCGGCGGCGTTGACGATATCGTTTGTGGCTCTCATCTGGACGATGCCCTTCTCCGGAGATCTCTGGCCGATGAGCGCGGGCGTCACGGGCTTGAAGGCCAGAGGCCTCGTGAAGCTGGCGACCTTTTTCCCCGTTTTGTCGAAGACCTGAACGAGGTTCATGGAGTAGAAGGGGAGGTAGAGCTTCCCGTGGGGGGAAACGGCCAGGCTGACGCGATGTTTGATGGCCCGGATGAAAGGCTGGGCTTCCGGGAAATCGGCCACGGAGATCTCCGCGGTCTTCTGGCCCTCCTCGTCCAGGACGTTGACGAGCGGCTGGCCCTTGTCCTGGGAGTCGAGGGTGACGGAGTAGCCGCTGACACTGAACGCGGGAACAGTGAAGAATCGGCCGTCGTCGAAGACGAGGTCGGCGACCCGGGCCTGCTTCACCGCGACGGACCTCACGAATGTCCCGGCGGCGTCGAAGGTCTGGATCCGGTTGCTCCCGAAATCGGCCACCGCGAATCCGCCCGCCCGGACGAGGCACATGCCCGTCGGCCTCAGGAATTCGCCCGGGCCCTGGCCCTTCTGGCCGACCGCCCGGAGGAATTCGCCCTGGGAATCAAAGACGAGGACACGGCAGCTTCCGGCATCGACGACGTAGATTAAAGACCTGGCGCCGTCGACCTCGATATCCGCGGGTTCATGGAAGTAATCGCCCGCTCCGAAGGATGTCTTGGACCAAAGGGTCTTGGTCGTCTCCGCGGGAAAGGAGGGAGAAGCCAGGACGAGCGCCGTCGCCAGGAGCGCTATCAGGCCGGCAGATGTTCTCATGAGGCGTCCTTTCTGTCGACCATGTTCGCGATATTTCGTTTTAGATAATACGCCTCAGCCCGGGATTTCGCTTAGGGGCGGGATACCGTTCGCCCGCTTTCCGTCTTGACGGCTCCGGCCTTCCTGTTACTAAGCCGGGCAGAAAATAAATGTCTTCAGATTTCTATATCGCCCGGCTAGTACTCGGGGAGCAGCAAGGATTATGTAACATATTTTCTGCTCCCCGTAGTAAAATGGTCAGCATGAGCAACCAGGGCGGCTTCCGGATCCCGCTCTTCGGAGCGGTCCTGTTCTATGGATCGGTTTGGGGCTTCGGCGAGGCCACCCTCGGGCATCTCCTCCACCTGGCCCGCGTCCCCGGCCTGCCCGGGCTGGTCATGTTTCCCTTCGGCGTCCTGGTCATGGGGCGCGTCCTGGCCCGGACCGGCAGCGCGGCGGCCGTCTTCTCGACGGGAGTTGTCGCCGCGGGCTGCAAGTTTTTTGACCTCCTCCTGCCCGGGACCGTTTTTCTGGCCGTCATCAATCCCGCCCAGGCCATCATCCTGGAAGCGCTGGCGGCCTCGGCCTGGGCCGCGCTCATCAAAACAGAAGCGGTTCCCTTTTACCTCCCGTCTTTCGGTCCTGACCCGACATGAAAGCCCCTGCCCTTAAAAAGAAACTCGAAACCTCGGCCATGAGCCGGCGGAGCTTCCTCCGCTGGAGCGCCCTGGTCGGGGGCTCGGCCGCGTCGGCGGGGAAACTCAAACGCGCCGGGCGCGGGAAGACTCACGGCGGGCCTCTGGTTCAGGAATCATCCTCGGACGTCCGGATGGTCCGCACGGGCTGCCCTTCTCATAACTGCGGCGGGCGATGTGTGCTCAAGGTCTACGTCCGTGACAACAAGATCGTCCGCATCGAGGGGGACGACCGGCCCACGGACAACATCGAGGACCCCCAGCTCCGGCCTTGTATCCGGGGCCGGGCCTATCGGCGCCGCCAAGACCATCCCGACCGCCTCAAATACCCGCTGAAGCGGGTGGGGAAGCGCGGCGAGGGCCGCTTCGAGCGCATCTCCTGGGACGAGGCCCTGGGCCGCATCGCCTCCGAGTTCGAGCGCATCAAAAAAGCCCATGGCAACGCCGCCTTCTACGTCCCCTACGGCACCGGAAGCTACAACCAGGTCAACGGCCGGCAGACGGCGCAGCGCTTCATGAACCTCTATGGCGGGTCGCTCGGCTTTTACAATAGCTATTCCTGGGCGTGCATCTCGGCGGCGACGCCGACGGTCTACGGAACCGGCGTCACCGGCAATCAGCGCCAGGACTGGCTCAACGCCAAATACATCCTGATGTGGAGCTGGAACCCGGCCGAGATGCGCGACGGGACGAACAGCGAGTATTTCGTCCGGAAGGCCCGCGAGCGCGGGGCGCGCGTCGTCTGCATCGACCCGCGGATGACCCTGAGCGCCGTGGCGCTGGCCGACGAGTGGGTTCCCATCCGTCCCGGCACCGACGCGGCGATGATGTCGGCCATGGCCTACGTCATGATCACGGAGGGCCTCTACGACCGGGAGTTCGTGCAAACCCACTGCGTCGGCTTCGATGAAACGCAAATGCCCGAGGGCTCGGCCGGCGCAGAAAGCTATAAGGATTATATCCTCGGGACGCGCGACGGCGTTCCGAAAACGCCGGAGTGGGCCGAGGGCCTGACCGGCGTGCCGCGGGCGACGATCACCCGGCTCGCCCGGGAATACGCGACGACGAAACCCGGGGTCCTCTATCAGGGCTACGGGATGCAGCGCCGGGCCTACGGGGAACAGGTCGTCCGCGCCGGCTGCGTCCTGGCCGCGATCACCGGGAACGTCGGCATCTCCGGCGGCTGGGCCAGCGGCATCGCCCTCCAGGCGCCCGACGGCGGGCCGTTCTGGCTCGTCTTCCCGACCGGCCAGAATCCGGTCAAGGCCATGATCCCGTCCTTCCTCTGGACCGAGGCCGTTCTGCGCGGGAAAGGCATGGGGGCGGAGGACGGCGTCGTAGGCGTCGAACGGCTCGAGACGTCGGTCAAGTGCATCTGGGCCGTGGCCTCGAACGCCCTCATCAACCAGCACAGCAACGTCAACCGGACGGCCAAGATCCTGGCCGACGAGAGACTGGTCGAATTCCTCCTCGTCCAGGACAACTTCCTGACGCCGACGGGCCGGTACGCCGACATCCTCCTTCCGGTCTGCACCCAGTTCGAGACCTGGGGCCTCGAGGACGGCTGGAAGTACGGCGACGAGGTCATCCTCATGCCCAAGGTCGTCGAGCCGCCGTTCGAGACGAAGAGCGATTATCGCATTTGCGCCGACATCGCCGCCCGGCTGGGTTTTGAAGAAGCCTACACGGAGGGCCGCGACGAGCGCGGCTGGGTCGAGTGGGCCCTCGACCGCTACCGCCGGACGCGCTTCCCTGGTCTGCCGACGCTCGCGGAGATGCTCGAGGCGAACAGCGGCGTCTATTCGGTCGCCGTGACCAAGCCGGCCGTGGCCTTCGCCGATTTCCGGCGCGACCCGAAGAAATACCCGCTGCCGACCCCGTCGGGGAGGATCGAGATCTTCTCCAAGCGGCTGTACGACCTGAATAAACCGGACAGCGTTCCCGCCGTCCCCAAGTACATCCAGGAATGGGAGAGCCCCTTCGGCGCGGAGGCCAAAAAATATCCGCTCCAGTTGATCGGCCATCACTATCTCTCCCGGGTCCACTCGACGCTCGAGAATATCGACTGGCTCGAGGAGGCCTTCCCGCAGCGGCTGTTCCTCAATCCCCTGGACGCCGAGGCGCGCAAGATCCGCAACGGCGACCCCGTCCGGGTGTGGAACGACCGCGGGACGACGGTCGTCCGCTGCCGGGTGACGCCGCGGATCATGCCCGGGGTCGTCGCCTTGCCGCAGGGCTCGTGGTGGACGCCGGACGCGCGGGGGGTCGACCGGCGGGGGTCGGTCAATGTCCTTTCGTCCGAGCGCTGGACGCCGTTCGCTTACGGGAACGCCCAACATACGATCATGGTCCAGGTCATGAAGGCGGAGGGCTGATAAGATGGTCCGCCAGTATGGGTTCTACTTCAACGCGGCCGCGTGCTCGGGTTGCAAGGCCTGCCAGGTCGCCTGTAAGGACCACAACGACCTCCAAGGCGGCCTCCTGTGGCGGCGCGTCTACGAGGTCGCGGGCGGCGGCTGGGAGAAGGCGGGCGAAATCTGGGTTCCTAAGGTCGTCGCCTACAACGTCTCCATGGCCTGCAACCATTGCGAGGTCGTCGTCTGCGGCCTGGCCTGCCCGACCAAGGCCATCTGGAAGCGCGATGACGGCATCGTGCTCATCGACGAGAGCCGCTGCATCGGCTGCCGCTATTGCGAATGGGCGTGTCCCTATTCGGCGATCCGCTACGACGCGGCGACGAATCTCGTCTCCAAGTGCACGTTCTGTGTCGAATCCATCGACGCGGGGCTCGCGCCGGCCTGCGTCACGTCCTGCCCGCTGCGGGCCCTCGACTTCGGGGACATCGATGATCTGCGGAAGAAATATGGCCCGGTCAACCGGGTCGTTCCGCTGCCCGACCCCGAATCGACCAAACCCGCCCTGGTCATCACGCCGCACAAAGACACGGCCGAAGCGGAGCGGCGGGGCGCCGAGGTCGCGAACTGGGAGGAGGTCTGATTGGCCTGGCGGGAATGGCCGCTCGTGGCCTTCACGCTCCTGGGCCAGCTGGCGACGGGCATCTATCTCTTTCTTGTCCTCCCGGCCGTATTCTCCGGCCGGCCGTTCGAAAGAGTGGCGGGGCGGAACCCCTTGCTCTACGTGCTGGGCTGCGTTATGGCTATCTTGGGGGTCGCGGCGGCGGCGTCCTTCTTCCATCTCGGTCGGCCGCTTGGGGCGCCGAACGCGCTCGCCAACCTCCGGACGTCCTGGCTCAGCCGTGAGATTCTGTTCGAGCTGCTGTTCATATTTTTTCTCGCCGTTCTGGCTTTTCTTTTCTGGCGGGGGAGAGGTGAGGGGGGCCTGGCGAAAACGGCGGCCGTTCTCGCGGCCGGCGTCGCGGTTCTGTTCCTCATCAGTATGGCCCGGCTTTATATGGTCCCGGGTGTGCCGGCCTGGAACCGGGCGGCGACACCGTTCTCGTTCATCGCGGCAACGCTCGTCCTGGGGAGTCTGGGAGGCCTGGCCGCCGGTGGAGTCGTTTCTCGCGCCTTCGGGTTCGCCGCCGCGGGATATTTCCTCTTGAGCTCGCCCTGGGGGCGGGTGCTGGCGATTGTCGCGGCCGCTCTCGTCGCCGTGAGCGTTGTGGGCCATGCGCTCCTCACGCCCTGCCACGGCGTATTAGGGCGTCGAGCGGTCCCTTCGCTCAAACCGGACCTCGTTCCTCCCGCCGTGTTCTTCGCTTTGAGGCTCGTGCTCTTGGCCGGTGGCGGGGTCGTTCTCCTCGCCGCCCTCCGCCCGGCTCTCAAGGGAGGACCGCCCGGCGAGGGAGTTGCCGTCTTCGTCTGGGTCGCCTTCGGGCTTGCGGCGACGTCGGAGCTCCTGGCCCGCTTCCAATTCTATTTCTATGCCCGCGGCGGCGGGCGGCGCTAACGGCAGGCCTGCAGAAGGCCAAGGACGAAGCCTGAGGGGTTGCTTGGAAACGCGCGGCAGCTCAGATCTCGAGCATCGATAAGAAGGAAGAGGGTGACCGGCCTGCCGATTCCTTGACAGGAGCCCGCAGCAGGGCCATAATAAGACCAAGAATCAGGATAAGCCGGGAACGGCTCGCGGCCGGGAATTTTCCCCAGACCATAAAACCGCTTCCGTTTTCTTAACTTCATCGAAATCAAAAAGTAAGGAGAAGAAATGAAAAGGACGACGCACCGGAGCACGGCGGGCAAGAAGTTGTATGCCGTCAGGGACGCCAAGGGCCGCTTCGTCGACATCCAGACCTACGAGCGCGCCCATCGCCTGGACCTCAAGAAGAGAAGCGGTAAAGAGAAAGCCAAAGCGAAGAAGGCAGGAAGATAACCCTCATGGCGGATTTTGTCAGCGAATTCATGAGGCAGTTCGGGCCCGACGTGAGCCGCGAACTCACCTCCAACCTCGGGCTCACGCCGAAGGCGGCGGACCGGGTCATCCCCCAGGTCATCCCCATGATCCTGGGCGGATTGAAGCGCCAGATGGAGACGCGCGGCGGCCCCGAGCGCCTGGACCATATCCTCAACAAGTACGGCAGCGAGGACGTCCTTGGCCGGATCGGCGAAGTCATGTCCGCGCAGGCCCGGCAGACGAACCCCGACCCTCAGCTTGGCGGCTTGCTCGGGCCGTCGGGCATCCAGGCCTCCCAGATGATCGGCCGGAAGTTAGGGATCTCGGCCGAGAAGGCGATGAGCCTGATCCCTATGCTGGCGCCCCTTATCCTCGGCGCGCTATCCAGGAAGAAGAATCAGCAGGGAGGCGCGGGGCTGGGCGGCCTGGCCGCCCTCATCGATCGCGACGGGGACGGCGATATCCTGGACGACATCGCCGGATTCCTCGGGCCCGCGTTGGGCGGCGGAAAGTCAACGGGCGGGGGGGGCCTGCTCGGGGGCCTGCTGGGCGGGCTTTTCGGGCGGAAACGTTAGGGCGGAAGGCGGATACGTCGCCCGCCATTCGCCAAGGATAAGAAGGAGCAAACAAGATGGGTCTTTTCGGCAAGTCTTTCGGTGAAAAAGTCCAGGACGCCGTCGCCGTCCTCAACAAGTCGGACCTCGGCGTCCGCAACCTCCGGGCCACGGCCGACGGGAAGGTCGTGACGCTCGAGGGCCAGGCCGTCAGCCTCGACGCCAAGGGCCGGGTCATGCTCGAATTCAACAAGATGGTGGCCACGGAAAACACGATCAACAAGATCCAGGTCCAGGGCGCCCCGGGCGCGCCGCCGATCCCCGGGCCGGGTCCGGCGCCGGTCGGCGAGGCAACCGTCTACGAGGTCAAGCCGGGGGA
>Ga0299915_10003984_pt1 | contig 10709 bp, 9 predicted proteins | sample RVTome_13_FD_200263 | JGI IMG/M metagenome (GOLD analysis project Ga0299915, IMG submission 200263) | Soil microbial communities from uranium-contaminated site in the Upper Colorado River Basin, Wyoming, United States - RVT92D227 (version 2) ... | reverse complement strand
GTACCCGACCGGTCTCCGGTTCCCGATGATCGTCGAGTCGTCCGTCAAGCTGACGGGGAGGCTCAATCCCGGCCTCTCCGTGGCCGGCGGCCTTCTCTTTATGACGACCGAGGAGGGCAGACTCGTCGCTCTAGAACTCTCCTCGCGCAAAGTCGCTTGGGAGTTCAGGCCCGGACCGCCCATCCCCGCGCCCCCGGCCGCGGGCGCGGACCGGATCTATATCAGAGACAGCGCGGGGGCGGTCTACGCCCTTGATATTCGGGGAACTCTGCTCTGGAAAACAGCTTTAGCCGAAGAGCTGACCGCGGGCCCTCTGGGATTGGGTATGAACGTCTATGTCGGGACCGAAGGGGGACGCCTTCTCGCTCTCGACCCGGAACGCGATGGGCAGGTGGTTTGGAAGTTTCAGGCCGGAAGCGCGGTGACTGCGGCGCCGGCCGCGACGCCCGACGGGTTCGTGTTTGGGACGGCCGCGGGCGGCGTCCCGTTCCTTGACGCGTCCGGAAATGTCCGCTGGACGTTCGCTGCTCAAGGGCGGGTCGTCGTTCCGCCGCTCGCGGACGACGGGCTCGTCTTCGTCGGTGACGAGACGGGCACTCTCTATGCCCTCAACAGGGCGCGGGGGAAGCCCGCCTGGAAGCGGACCCTCAACGGGCGGCCGCGCGGCGGGCTCCTCATTGTCGGGCGGCGCCTCCTTGTTCCGACGTCGAGCGGCGTCGTGTATTGTCTGAACAAGAAGAACGGCACGGTCCTCTGGTGGCAGGAGACGCCCAATCGTTTCGGTCATGCTCCGGTCGTCGTGGAGGACAGGGTCATCGCGGCGGCCGCGGCGCCGGCGCTCGTCGCCTATGACCTCAAGAGCGGGGAACGGGTCGGATCCTTCGGCGCGGGGCAGGACATCCGCGCCGCGCCTCTCTGGAACGCCCCGGACCTCGTTCTGGCCCTGACCGACCTCCGGGCGGGAGAAAGCGAGCTCGTTTTCCTGGCGCCGGAAGTCCGGGTGAGCGTGGAGGCCGATAAGGCGTCGCCCCAGCCCGCCGGCGCGGAGGTCGTGTTCACGGCGAAGGCCGTGGGCTTTTTCCGGCCGCGGTTCGAGTTCTTCGTCCAGTCGGGGGAGACGAGAACCGTCGCGCAGAAAGAATCGGAGCGGGGCCGCTGGACGTGGTTCCCGGAAAAGGCGGGGGAATTCAAGGTGGGAGTCCGGGTCGCGGACGAGAAGCAGACCCGCGAAGCTGAACTCCCGTTCGTCATTCAGGAGAAGGCGGACCAGGCCGGGACCGCCGGCCCGAAGGAGGTCAAAAAATGAACCGCGAAGAAGCTCTCAACCTGCTCACGAAGCACCTCAAGAATCGCAACCTGGTCAAACACTGTCTGGCCGTCGAAGCATGTATGCGGGCGCTCGCCGTCCGCTTGGGCCATGACCCCGAGCCCTGGGGGCTGGCCGGCGTCCTCCATGACCTGGACTATGAGGTGACCGAGAAGAGCCCCGAACTCCACACAACCGAGACCGTGAAGATCCTGAAGGACGCCGGGGTCGCCGAGCCGGTCATCTACGCCGTCCAGGCCCATGCCGGCCGCGTGCCCTGTATCGCGCCGATGGATTGGGCGATCTTCAGCGCCGACCCGCTGACCGGCTTGATCATCGCCGCGGCCCTCATGCATCCCGAAAAGAAGCTGCGCGCTATCGACCTCGAGTTCGTCAAGCGGCGCTATAAGGAGAAGAGCTTCGCCCGCGGGGCCCGGCGGGAGGAGATCGAGGAATCGAAGAACCTCGGCTTGGAGCTCGACGAGTTCCTCGACATCTGCATCAAGGCGATGCAGGGGATCGACAAAGACCTGGGCTTGGCCTGACCCGCACCATCCCCGGCGGATCGGCTCCGGAGAAAGATGGTGGTGTTGAAATCCGCCCCTCTCCCCCCGGCGGGGTTAAATCTACCCTTCTATCGGTCGCTTCACTCCGTTAGAACACGTCGGCCCTTATCCCCACCTCGACGAACCGGCCGCGCCAAGGATACCCGGGCTCCGTGTAGAAGTATTTATCGAAGAGGTTCGTCACCCGGAGGAAGGGCCTGAACCGGCCCGCATCGAAAGACACGACGGCGTCCAGGGTGAAATACGCCGGGATGGCGACGGAGAGGCGGGCGTTCGTGTCATACCAGGACGACTCCGAGGCCCAGAGGCCGAAAAGAGCGAGGTCGACGCGGGCCAGCGGCTTAACCGTCACTTCGAAGCTCAGGTTGTTCTTCGACGTGATGTCCAGCGGCCGGTCGTCGGTTTCGTTCCAATGGTCGAGATAAGTGTAATTAACGGTCGCCTCGAGCCACGACCAGGCTTTCTGGGCCTGCAGCTCGAAGCCGTTGAGCCGGGCCTCGCCGATGTTGCGATAGAGGCGGAGGCCGCTCGGCAGCCGGACGCTGTCAACGAGGTTGCGGATTTCGTTGAGGAAGACCGCTCCCGCCACATAGAATGACCTGCTGTAAGTGAACCCGAGCTCCCAGCTGCGGGCGAATTCGCTCTTGAGGCTCGGGTTGCCGGAACTCGGCGAATAGAGGGCCCGCATGTTGGGGAATTTGGATTTCCCGGAATAGGCCAGCCGGAGGTCAAGCTCCTCCCAGGGGGTGAATTTGAGGCCGACCAGAGGATTGAGACGGGTCGTCGCCCCGCCCGTGAACTTCGATAGCCGGTCCGCGCTGACGCCCCCGATGAGCTGCCATTTCTCGAGGAACCTCAGGTGGTCTTCCAAGCCGAGAGAAACCGTCTCCTGGTCGAAGTCCTGCCAGGGAAGGTTGATATCGTCCTGGCTGCGAGCGATGTCCTTCTGGTAGGACAGACTCGTTTTGATGACGTTCCAGCTCGTGACCGGCAGGTCGGCCAGGGCGAACAAACCGTAATTGGCGTTGTCGAAGGTGCTCTCGAACTGCCGGACGGTCATCGCCGCGTCCTTATACTGGTCCAGGGTGTTGAGGTAGTTCACGTAATAGGCGCGAAAACGCAGGGTCGATCGTTCGCCGAGCGAGGTGAAGCCCCCGGCGTTCACGGCGGTCCGGTCCCAGTTCTTGAACCGCCAGTAACGGGGCTTGCTGTAGAGGTCGGGCGGCATCCCGTAGACGGAATGATAGTGCCCGACGTTCAGCATGAACTCCGCGCGGTCCGAGGGGATGTAATAGAGTTTGGCATTCAGGTTGAGCCGCTCGAAATCGCTGTTGGGTCGGTCCAGACGGGACCCGCTCGCGTCGGCGTAGGAGTAACCGTCGGCGGCCTGGTAGAGAGCGCTCCCCACCAGGCCGACACGGCCCCGCAGATAGGACGTGTCGAGGCCGAAGCCCCGCGCCGCCCGGTCCCCATATGACGCGTTCAGGGCCAGGCGCGGCTCGGGCGTCGGCCGCCTCGAAATGACGTTGACGATACCGCCGAGCGTGTTCGGGCCGTAGAGCACTGACGACGGACCCTTGGTGACCTGGAGTGTCTGGATGCCGCCGGCCGAGATGGTCTTCAAATCGAAGGAGCCGTAATACGGCTCGACGACGGGGATCCCGTCGACAAGAAGGGCGATACGCCGGGAGTCGATCCCCCGGAGCTTCAGCGTATATTCGTCCTTGTTCCCGGTCGTGACCATGACTCCGGGCGCGAAGCGGAGAGCCTCGGCCAGGTCGCGCGGCCTCATGAGCTCCAGAAGCTGGGGCTTGATCGTGGTCACCGTGGCCAGCGGGACCTCCCTGGGCGCCCGGCCGACGACCTGGATCTCCTCGGTGATCCGGACCTGCTTTTCCTGTTCGGCCAGGGCTTTTTCTTTTTCCTGCGCCTGTCCTTGAGCCAAGGAGGCGGGCGGCAGGGCGGTGACCAGGGCGGCAGCGAGAGCCAGGCCGACGACTTGACGGGGGAGTGGGGTACTGAGAGACATCACTTCTCCTTTTCAAGACTGGAAGGATAAGCCGTTTCCCGCTTATCCCTATCGGTCGGAGGGCCTGGCCCGGGTTAGGGCGGTAGCGCCTCCGACTCGGAGTCGGGCCTTTTATAGCATGGAGGTGGTCTTCCTGTAAAGAAACGGAGGCCGGTCTTGATGTCCCGAGCCCGGGAGACGAAACCCTTGACTCTCTTGGGCCGGACGGCTTGGACCCGGATTTTCGCCGGCGGAACAGGAAAAAAAAGTCCAAAAATCACCCTTGACAATGGCCATCGCGAAGCGGCAAAATAGCCCTACTGGCATAAAGCCTGGGAAGGGTGCCTAATCTAGAGTCTGATCACGAGAAGGGGTAGGTGTTTTTCCCCTTCCTTAAGGATAGGGAGAGAAGGGCCTTTTGCTAGAGGGGCGGAACCCCTCGGCATGAGTGAGAGAGGAGGCTTCGTATGGGAGGCAAGAGGTTTGGGGCGCTCTGCGGTTTTTTAGCGAAAAGGAAGGGGCTGCTTCTCCTTCCCTTGGTCATCGCGGTTTTTGTTTTGCCCGGGCTGGAACTCCGGTCCGGACAGACGCTGCCCGTGCTGATTACGGATGATCCATGTCCCCCGCCCGTCAATCTCGGGGATATCATTCTTCCCGAGGTTCTCTGGGCGGAGGCCTGGGGCCACGGGACCTGGGTGACGGAGGTCCAGTTTACGACACTGGCGGCGAACGAAAACGTCTACATTAGGTATTTCTCCAAGGGAGGGGCCCAGCGCGGGCCGTTCCTGCTCTATAAGAGCGCCGTGGCTCAAGAGAGCAGGAAGTTCACCAATATCGTGTCCACGCTCCAGGGGATCGACCCGTCGTTCAACTATTATGGTATTGTCGGGACCATTGTCGTCCAGAAAGGCGTCCTCGCCGATATTCTGGTGTCGGCGAGAATCCGTTGCGGCAATTTTTCCAAGGTCAATTGGGGCATCAAGAACAACACGGCCAACCGGGCCGTGGTCGGCTCGCCCATCCTCGTCCAGAACATGGAGAGCACGGCCGATTACCGCAGCGCGGTGGTCTGCTTCAACCCGACGGCGTATGCGGCGAACGTCGAGTTCAGGATTCTCGACGCGGCCGGCAACCTGATCGGATCAGCCTTCACCCGGACGCTGGCGGCCTACGGATTCGTCAATTTCTGGATCTTCCCGCAGGCGGGGGTGCCTTTTCCGGGCAGTCCTCATGAAAATGCGGTCCTGCTCATCAGCGTCACCTCGGGCAGCGGCGCGGTCGTCGGCTATGGTTGCACGAGCAACAATATCACGAACGACCCGGCCGCCCATCCCGTCACGTCGGCCAAGACGAGCGGCAGCACGACCCCGACATCGCCGGAATCCCTGAAGGTGCTGCCGGAAGGCATTTGGCTTCCCGCGGGCGGATCCGGGATCTGGTCGACCGACGTCCAGATCACCGACATGACCGGCGGCTCCCAGGTCCATTGTTACTTCGACTACAACGGCGGGAACCGGAGGGATGGCGGCGTCATCTGGACCGGAAGCGGACCGCTCACGAGCGTCAAGTACATGAATATGCTTTCGACGCTCCAGGCCCTCGACCCCGCGTTCACCTATTACGGCAAGGTCGGCACGCTCGTCTTCCAGACCCAGGACACCGCTCACAAGATCCACGTGTCGGCCCGGATCATGGAAGGCCAGAATTCGAAGATCGACCCCGGCCTCAACGTTGTTGCGCCGGCGAGCCAGAAGTTCATGTACATCCAGGACCTCACCAACAACGGCTCCTACCGTTCGAGCGTCCTGGTCTACAATCCGGTCGCCAGCACGACGACGGCCAATTTCTGGCTCGTGGACGGGAGCGGGGCGACGATCGGGACGACGTTCAGCAAGACGTTCGTCGGCAACGATTTCCGGTCGTTCAATCCCTTCTTCGAAGCCGGCGTCGCGGCCGGCGTCTACGACAACGTCACGCTGCGGTTCAATTCCGGACCGGTCTATTTCCTCCTGGGGTATGGGTCCACGGTTGACAACGGGTCGAACGACCCCTCGTGCCACGCCCTGCAGAGGCTGGATTATTAGGAGAGACTTTCGAGAAGAAAAGAGATTTCCGCTAGCAGATAGCGCCGCTTCCCTTCTTTTCTGCGGCCGCGTTTTTGACACCGGGGAAAGCCCTGTGCTATAAGTTTCCGGAGTCCTGCGGACGCGAGGAGAACCGGAGTCGATGAAGATCATCGCCCTCGTCGGGCTTTCGGGGAGCGGCAAGACGCGGCTCGTCACCCGGCTCATCCCCGAGTTCAGGAACCGGGGCCTCAAGGTCGCCGTCATCAAGCGGTGCAGCCAGGACTTCCTGATCGACGTCGAGGGCAAGGACAGCTGGCATTACCGGGAAGCCGGCGCGGCCGCCGTCGCCCTGACCAGTCCCCGGGACATGGCCGTTCTCCGCAAGGCCGCCGCGCCCGACCCGCGGCTCGTCGCCCGGAACTACCTCAGCCGAGCCGACGTCGTTCTCGTTGAGGGCGGAAAAGGGGTCCGGGGCCTGAAGAAGATCGAAGTTGTGCGGCAGGGGGTCGGGCTCGACATCCTAACGCCGGCCGAGGAGCTTCTCGCTGTCGTCACCGACGGTCCGGTCGCGACGGACCGGCCGGTGTTCAGCCCGGAAGACGCCGCGGCGCTGGCGGATTTCCTGCTGGCGAGCTTGGAGGAGGAAATGGCTGATATCCAACTCGAGGTGGACGGGCGGGAGGTGGCGATGAATCCCTTCGTCCGCAAGATCGTGGAGAACACCGTCCTGGGCATGCTCAAGTCCCTGAGTGACGTGCCCGGGGATCCCGCGACCATCCGTTTGACCATCGCCAGGAGGGAGGAAAAGCATGAAAAACCCTAAGGCGTGGCTCTGGCTGCTCCTCATCGGCTCGCTGTGGGGCATCGCCGAGGTCGTCGGCGGTGAGTTCTTGTGGGCTAACGAAATTCCCTTCCCCTCCGTCTGGCTGACGGCCTGGGCCTTCTTCATGCTCGCCTTGGCCCGCGGCCTGGTCCCCGCGCCCGGCTCGTCCACGATCGTCGGGGCGGTCGCGACGCTCTTCAAGCTCGTCAACGCCTCGCCGTTTTTCTGCCACCTGCTCGGGATCTTCATCCTTGGGGTGACCTTCGATGTCGTCGCGACGGTCCTCCTCCGGAAGGAAACGCGCCTCCTCGTCCGCCGTATCGCAACCGGGGTCCTGAGCGTCTATGCGGGGAATACGCTCTTCGCTCTGCTCATCACTTATGTTGTCAAGTACGACCCCTGGGTCGAAGGCGGGCTGCCCAAGGTCCTCCAGCACATCTTCGTCAGCGGGAGCCTGTCGGCCTTGGCGGCGGCCATTCTTGTGCCTCTGGGAATCGTCTGGGGCCTGGGCGCCGACAAGTCGACGGCCCGGGTCCGCCGTCCCGCCTGGGTCATGACGGCCGTGGCCGTCCTGGTCGTCGCCCTCTGGACGGCCGGCCGGCTGGCCAAGCTGCATGGATGATTTTGCCCGGCGCTACTTCGCCCGGCGCGACCGCCGGGTCCTCGACATCCTGAGGCGGAGTGTCGTCGGCATCGCGGGCGCAGGCGGGCTGGGCTCGAACGTCGCCCTGTCCCTCGCCCGGGTGGGCGTCGGCAAGCTGATCATCGCCGATAGCGACCGGATCGAACCGTCCAACCTCAACCGGCAGCAGTATTTCGTCGACCAGGTCGGCCGCCGGAAGGTCGAGGCCCTGCGGGAGATCCTGCTCCGTGTCAACCCCTACTCGGTCTATGTCGTCCACGCTGTCCGGGTCAACGCCCGGAACGTCGCCGGCCTTTTCAGCGAGGCGGACGTCATGGTCGAGGCCTTCGACAAAGCCGCGGCCAAGCAGATGCTGATCGAAACCTGGCTGACCCGCTTCCCCGACAGGCCTATTGTCGCCGCCTCCGGACTCGCCGGATTCGGCGCCAACTGCAAGCTCCACACCCGGCGGCTGGGCCGCCTTTACATCTGCGGCGACGAGACCAGCCAGCCCGACCGCGGGACGTCGCCCATGGCCCCGCGGGTGGCCGTGGTGGCCAATCTGCAGGCCAACCTTGTCGTCGAGCTCTTGGTCAAAAAAGGAGGACGTCGTGCTCAAGGTCAATGAATACTTCGGCGGCCGGGTCAAATCCATCGCCTTCGAAACGGGGGATGGGCCGGCCACGGTCGGCGTCATGGCCCCCGGCGAATACGAGTTCGGGACCTCGACGGTCGAAATCATGACCGTCGTGAGCGGCCAGCTGACGGTCAAGCTTCCCGGGAGCGTGAACTGGCGGGATTTCCGGGCCGGCGACACCTTTACCGTCGGCGCCAACCTGAAGTTCCAGCTCAAGGTCCCGGCCGACGCCGCCTACCTCTGCCTTTATAAATAGCGCCCGGAACGTCCCCGCGCGCCGCAAATAGACTCCTCCTCCCTCCTCTTCTCGTCCCTTGGTTCTTGTGGCTCCCTCCGCTCGTCGCCCTCCTCAGACGAAGGCTGGCGTGCTTGCGCGGGAATGAGCCGCCGAGCGCCGTCAGATGTTCCGCTGCGTCCACTCGCCGTCGACGAGCCGCCACATCCGTCCGGTCGGGTTCTCGTCCCGGAGCTCCGGCGGCAGCCGGTGGGGCCGGACGTTATCGTAGCCATGGAGGGCGGCGAACCGGAGGAACGAAGGGGGGATCCCGACCGAGGTGAAGCCCGGATGGCCCGTCGCCGGGAACGGGCCGCCGTGAACCATGGCCGGAGACACCGCCACACCCGTCGGCATCTTATCGTTGAGAAGCCGCCCGACTTTGGGTCGCAGCAGGGGCTCGATTCGGTCGTAGAGGGTGTCATCCTCGCCGGACCGGGCGCTGTAGACGGAGGCGGTCAGGTTCCCTTCGAGGCGCGCCGCGACCTCTTTCATTTCGTCAAAGCCCTCTACCAGAACGGCGACCGAAAAAGCGCCGAAGACCTCGACGGCGAAGGCCTCGGGCGCGGAGAGAAAAAGGCGCCCCGTTGTCCGGAAGAGCGTGTTGGCGAAGCGGAAGCCCGGCCCCTCGAGAGCCCGGCCGCCGGCGACGAGCGAGGCGCGGGCCCGCAGAAGGGCGTCGACCGATTTTTGCATTCCGGCCAGGACGTTTTCGCTCACAAGATATCCCGCCGGCTGGGCTTCGAAATTCCGTTTCATGGCCTCGAGCAAGGACCGGCCGCTCTCGTCATCGACGAGGACGACGACCCCCGGCTTGGTGCAGAATTGCCCGCTCCCCATGGTGCAGGACGCGGCGAGTTCGGCGGCGATCTCACCGCCGCGCTCGGCCGCCGCGCCCGGGAGGACGAATACGGGATTGAGGCTCGAGAGTTCGAGTGAGATGGGCTTGCCCGCCTTGTCCGCCGACTCCTTGAGGTGGAGCCCGGCCGACCGGCTGCCCGTGAACGCCGTCGCGCCGGTCAACGGATGGGCCACGAGCCGCAGCCCGTCGCGGGCCTCGAAGTGGTAGAACATCTGGACCAGGGCCAAAGGAAGCCCGCTCGCGTGGAGAGCTTGAAAAGCGGCCTCGGCCAGGAGCCGGGTCGTCCCGGGATGCCCCGGGTTGGCTTTGGCGATGACGGGATTGCCGGCCGCCAGGGCGGCGGCGAAGTCCCCTCCGCCGACGGCGTTGAAAGCGAAGGGGAAGTTGTTCGGGCTGAAAACGATGACCGGGCCGCCCAGGGGACCGTATTTGGAGCGAAGGTTCAGCTTGGTGTCGATCGTCGCCCGGCACCAGGAACGGTCGCGGCTCGCGGCCGCCGCCTGTCGCAGCTGACCCGCGAAGCGGGGGAACTCGGTCGAGCGGAGGCGCGGCTCCTCGGGAAGAGCCGTCTCGCGGTGAGCCATGGCCACGAGCTCCTCGCGGCGCGCCTCGGCCGCCGCGGCAAAAAGGTCGAGAAAGCGGGCCAACGCGTCCGGTCCGAGCGGCCGGAGCTCGCTCGCCGCGCCCCGGGCCGCTTTGAGGGCTTCCTCGAGCTCGATGAAGCCCGAAACGGGATAGAGGCCGGGCAGGGAATTCCCGGTCGTCGGGTCAACGGCGGCGAACGAGCGGGCGGGTTCGCGCGGCTCCCGCCATCTCCCGCCGATGAGGATTTTGTGGGTTTCTTCCTTCATGGCCGGCCTTTATATCCTTGTCCACCCCGTCTTGGGACCGCGGACAGCGTCTCGCGTGATAGAGCGTGAGGGTTTCCGCCTTCGCCTTAGCCGCCGGAATAGATGGGCGAAATGACGATCCGGTCGCCGTCCCGGACGGGCTCCTCCGGTCCGATGGCCGCCCCGTTGCGGGTCACGATCCGCGGCCGGCTGCGGTCGAGCTTGACGGTCGCGACCAGGCCATCAGCAGTCGTTCCCTCGGGAACTTCGAGGACGCGCTCGCTGAACCCGGCCGCCTGGATGAAGGGACCGATGAGCTTGACCGTCACTCTGATCACTGCGTCCCCCTCAGGTAAGCCCGCCGTACTTCTCCGCGGCCGCCGCCTCCGCCCCGAGCTCCAGGCGCCCGAGCGTCGCCTTGGTCGGCAGCCCCCGTCGGTCGTAGCCCCGGATATCGTAATAGTGTTGGAGGAGCTGGTCGTACTTGTCATATTCGAGGTGCCGGCCCGCGATGGGGCCTTCCGTATCGACGTTCGCCGGGTCGAACCAGACGTCCGGCGGGTAGTCGAGCCGGCGGTTCGTGTCGGGGAACTCGCGGAGCCAGAAGAGCTTGATCATCGCGTAGATGCGGTCGGCCACCGTCCACATGTCGTCGAGCGTCCAATTCAGACCGGTTATGGTGTTGAAGTATTTCGGGTAATTCTCGAGCCCCCAG
>Ga0299915_10003982_pt1 | contig 10712 bp, 9 predicted proteins | sample RVTome_13_FD_200263 | JGI IMG/M metagenome (GOLD analysis project Ga0299915, IMG submission 200263) | Soil microbial communities from uranium-contaminated site in the Upper Colorado River Basin, Wyoming, United States - RVT92D227 (version 2) ... | reverse complement strand
CGGCGACCGACGCGCGAGAGGCGAGCTGGTTCTCCGTCTGGGACACGCCCTCGCTCGCCTTCGACCACGATCGGATCCTCCAGGCGGCGCTCGCTCGGCTCAAGGGCAAGGTCCGCTACCAGCCGCTCGGCTTCGAGCTCCTGCCGCCCAAGTTCACGCTGACGCAGCTGCAGCGTGTCTACGAGAAGATCCTCGAGCGCCCGCTCGACAAGCGGAACTTCCGGAAGAAGCTCCTGGCGATGGAGCTCCTCGTCGAGCTCGACGAGGTCGAACAGGACGTCGCGCACCGCGCCGCCCGGCTCTACCGGTTCGACCGCAAGAAGTACCAGCAGCTCGAGAAGGAAGGCTTCAACTTCGAGGTCTAGGGGGACACACGTCATGGCCATTCGCTTCTACGGAGTCCGAGACGAGCACGGCTACCTCTCGAACTTCGCGTCGTATCCGCTCGAGATCGACGGGGAGGCGTGGCCGACGAGCGAACACTACTTCCAGGCACAGAAGTTCTCTGGAACGCCGCACGAGGAAGGGATCCGGCTCGCGAAGTCGCCGATGATCGCGGCGCGCCTCGGACGCAGCCGCGCGCAGCCACTCCGCAGCGACTGGGAGAGCGTCAAGGACGACGCGATAAGGAGCGTGCCATGACAAGGCGAAGCGTGTTGCCAGCACCCGGCTTCTTCGAACCGCGGAACGCGGAGCGGAAGGACTACGCGCCGGATCAGCTCCGGCTCTTCGCAGAGGCCGCCGAGTGGCGGCGGGCGCACAAGATCTCGCCGGCCGCCGCAGACCGCCGCAACGTGCACCTGCTCCTCATCGACGTGCAGAAGGACTTCTGCTTCCCGAGCGGATCGCTCTACGTCGCGGGGCGCAGCGGTCGCGGCGCCCTCGATGACAGCCGCCGCATCGCCGAGTTCGTCTACCGGAACCTAGGCGTCCTGACGAACGTCACGACGACCCTCGACACGCACTTCGCGTTCCAGATCTTCTTCCCCTCGTTCTGGGTCGACAGGGACGACCGGCCGCTCGCGCCGTTCCGGGCGATCACGACCGACGACGTGGACCGGGGAGAGGTGCGTCCGAGCCCCGCGGTCGCGAGCTGGCTCTGTAACGGGAACTACCCGTGGCTGCTCAAGCAGGTGCGCTTCTACTGCGCCGAGCTCGAGAAGGCCGGGAAGTACCGGCTCTACCTCTGGCCACCGCACTGCATCATCGGGAGCGATGGCCACGCGCTGGCGGGCGTGCTGCACGAGGCGCGCATGTTCCACGCCTTCGTGCGCGGCACGCAGTCGTGGGTCGAGGTGAAGGGCGGGAACGCGCTCACGGAGAACTACTCCGTGCTTCGCCCCGAGGTGCTCCTCCGGTACGACGGCCAGCCGCTCGCGCAGCGGAACACTGCCTTCTTGAAGACGCTGCTCACCGCCGACGCCGTCGTGATCGCGGGCCAGGCTGCGAGTCACTGCGTGAAGAGCTCGATCGAGGACCTGCTCGGCGAGATCGTCGCGAAGGACCCGGCGCTCGCCCGAAAGGTCTACGTCCTGTCCGACTGCATGTCGGCCGTGACGGTGCCGGACGGGAAGGGTGGCTTCGTCGCGGACTTCACGCCACAGTCGGAGGACGCGCTGCGGCGTTTTGCGGACGCCGGGATGCACGTCGTCCGCTCCACCGACCTGATCGAATCCTGGCCCGACATCCGGCTCGAATGAGCCGAAGGAGGAATGATGAGCTCCAGCAACGGCAGGTGTTCCGCGAGATGGGCATCGAGGACCGCTGGATCCTGACGCCGGGGAGCGAGCCCGGTGCAATCGCCGGCTTCGTTCAGTGATACGCTCGGCGAATGGGCGCGGACTACGGGGAGCAGGGGCGCGGCTCGGGAGACGCCTATGCCCGCTACCTGGCGGGCATGGACGCCTCCATGCGGCAGAAGGTGGCGCTCACGGCAGCCCACTTTCTCTGCCGCGGCCGCGTCGCGGACATGGGGATGGGCTCCGGGTCGGGGACGCACGCGCTGGCCGCGCTGTACCCGGATCTCGAGGTCGTCGGGGTGGATGTGGACGAGCGCATGGTCGCGCTCGCCCGGGAGCACTACCGGCTCCCGAACCTCCGGTTCGTGCACGGGGACGTGGCCGGGCGTGTGTTCGACGACGAAAGCCTGGACGGGATCCTCGACTCCTCCGTCCTCCACCACGTGACGAGCTTCGGCGGCTACCGCCATGCCAATGCGGCCGCCGCGATCGAGGCGCAGTCCCGCGCGCTCAAGACCCACGGCGTCCTCGTGGTGCGCGACTTCGTGGCCCCGGAGAATGGAGACGCGCCCGTGTTGCTCGACCTGCCCGACGCGGACGGCGACGCGTCGGACGACACCGGGCGCTGCTCGTCGGCGGCCTTGCTCGTCCGCTTCGCGAGCGAGTTCCGCAGGCTCTCGCAAGAGCCCGGCTTCGCGCTCGAGGAGGAAGTTCCCCCTCGCGAGGGCTGGCGGCGCTTCCTGCTCGCCCATCGCAACGCGGTCGAGTTCCTTCTCCGGAAGGACTACCGGCGCGACTGGGCGCAGGAGGTGAAGGAGGAGTACACCTGGGCCACGCAGCGCGAATGCGAGCGGCTCTTCAGGGCTCTCGGGCTGCGGCTCCTCGCCTCGACGCCCATCCGGAATCCCTGGATCCTGGCGAACCGCTGGAAGGGGAAGGTCGCGCTCTTCACCGCGGAAGGCCGGCCGCTGGAGCTTCCACCGACGAACTACCTCATCGCAGGCGAGCGCGTCGCCGCCGGCGAAGGCGTTTCCTTCCGCGTCACCCCGTCTCCCGAGGCGCCCCGGTTCCTGGAGCTGACGCACGTCGCGCACCTCGCGTCCGGGAAGGTCTTCGATCTCGTGCGCCGGCCCAATCTCACCGTCGACGTCGTGCCTCACTTCGACGTCGGTGGGGACGCCTTCGTCCTCGCCAAGATGAGCTACCCGCGACCGCTCCTCGCGATCTCGGCGGGCACCTCGCTGGACGGCAGCACGCCCGCGACCTACGTCACCGAGCCGCTCAACGCAATCCAGGAGAGCCGCCCGCTCGGCGACACCGTCGAGGAGGTGCTGGCGCGCTTCGGTATTCCCGCTGGGCGCATCCGCCGCTTCCGCCCTGGAGGCACGTACTACCCGTCGCCTGGCGGTATCGAGGAGGAGGTCCGGTCCGTCCTGGTGGAGATCGATCCGGTCCTCGTCGAGGAGCACGTCGAGAACCGCACCGGGTTCTCCGGCGCCGGGCGCGTGCGCGCCGTCGAGGCTCGCCAGCTCCTTCGCGCCGGACAGGTCGGAGGGCTCGCGGACGCGAGGCTGGAAATGAACGTGTACGAGCTCCTCCTCGGCCTCGGCCGCGACCCGGGCCCTTGGATCGGCGAGGAGATCGCGCTGTCCGAGACTGCGCCCGTGAGCCCGGTCTCGCTCGCGGAGCTGGCGTCGCGGGGGCCACGGCGCGTCTTCGACCGGGCCCCGCGAGAGCGGAGCCCCGGCTTCCTCCGCCTCGAGGCGTACGACATCGAGGAGGCCGCTGCCGGCGGTGCCCGCGTCGCGCACCGAGGTCTCGAGGCCGTGACACCGCAGTTGCTGTCGAGCACGACCATCGCCACCGCACTCCTGCGCCGGGACGGCGCCGGGATCTACCTGGGCATCGACGACGACGATCTGCCTGCTGCCCAGGGCTTCACGGGCCACAGCTCGCTCCTCGTCGCGCCGGCCTGGCGGCTCCCGCAGGAGGCCTGCACGCTGACGGCAGCGAGGGCGTTCGTCGCGGAGCGGCTGCGCTCGGAGTATGGCGTGCACGTCGCCGCGTTGCACGATCTCGGCGGGCGCTATCACCCCACGCCGGGAGCGACGCCCGAGGTCGTGTACCCATGGGCGGTCGAGGTGGGCGGCGTGGACGCGGGTGTGCGCCCGCTGAATTGGGTCCCCCTCCGCGATCTCGTGCAGCAACGCGGCGCGGTCCTCGACGGACACCTGCGCATCGTAGCGCTCCGGGCGGCGCACGCGGTAGGCGTCCTCGATCGGAGAGCACCGTGAGCCGGTACAGGTATCCGTGCACCGGGCCCGTTGAAATGCGTGCTCACTCGCGCTGCGTCGAAACTCCGTGCGTCGCCTTCAGCGTCGAGCCGGGACTTCGATCCGTGAGGTAGCCCCGTCACCCTGGGTCACCTCGATCTCCGTCCCGAGGAAGGAGCGCAGGAGCGCGGCGTGCGCCAGCGTGTGCGACGACGGCTTCAGCGTCCGGAACGCACCGCCGCTGCCAAGCGCCATCGGCAAGAGGAGCTGATCGGCGAGGTGGCATCCGACCGGAACGCCCGCCGCGAGGTACTCCGCTGCCTCGTTCGCCGCGGTCGTCCCCACCTGCTCCGCCGACACTCCGCGCTCGCCGAAGGCGGTGAAGAGCTCGGTGACGTGCTCACTCTCGATCTCGACGCTCACCAAGTTCCCCGGGCCGACGGCGTTCGCGACGTGCTCGATGCGCAGCGCCGACGCATCCCAGTTCAGCTTCTCGCGGACCTGCTTCAGCTCTCGCTCCGCGATGGTGCGCGGGAGGAGGGCCACCACCGCCGTCGCGGCCCGGCGCCGGATCTCGCCGCGCTCGACAAGGCTCAGGCTCGTGAACGTCGGGGCCGGGTCGATGCTGACGCGGAACCGTCCACCACCCGCCGGATAGAACCCCGGCCGCTCGAGGACCGCGGTCGAGCGAGGGCCCATCCTGTCGACCAGCGGCAGGAACGCGCGCGACAGAAAGTCGAAGGGAGGCGCCAGCGGGTTGTGCGTCCCGCCCTCGACCGTCACGGTCGAGCGCCCCTTCGCGAGCGCGAGCGCGGGGAACACCGTCTGGAAGACGAGCGTGGCGCTTCCGGCCGTCCCGACCGAGAACCGGTAGTCGCCGCTGCGCACTGCGCCCGGCTGGAAGGTGAGGTCGCGAGAGCCGACCTCTGCGCCGGACACGCGCGCCTGACCGACCTCGGCCGCAGCCTGCACGGCCGTGAGGTGCTGCCGCATGAGGCCCGGCCGCTTCCGCGCGGCGCGGATGTTGACGATCCGGAACGGCGTCCCGGTGACGAGGGAGAGGGCGAGCGAGGATCGCAGGATCTGCCCGCCGCCCTCTCCCCGCGCACCGTCGATCTCGAGGATCGCCATGGCTATCCCTTCACGCACACGACCTGGCGCAGCGTGTGGAGCACCTCGACGAGGTCGCGCTGCACGTGCATGACCGCGTCGATCGACTTGTAGGCGCCGGGCGCGATCCGCTCGCGCGATCCGCTGCTCCTCATGGGCCCCACCGGCGCAGGGAAGTCGCAGCTCGCGCGGCGCATCTACGAGCTGAAGCGGGGTCGCCGGCAGGTGAGCGGCGAGTTCGACCTCTGGGCATTCCGCCTGCCGGGGCTTCGTGACCGTCCGGAGGACATCCCGCCCAACCTCGAGTACGAGCTGGACCGCTACGCGCAGGCGAACGGCGAGGCCGTCGCGTTCAGCCGCGAGGCGCGGGATCGCTTCCTCGCGTTCGCGTCCGGGCGCGACGCGCTCTGGGCAGGGAACTTCCGCGACTTGAACGCCGCGGTGCGGCGCATGGCGACGCTCGCGTCGGGTGGGCGGGTGACGCGCGAGATCGTGGACGAGGAGATCGCGCGGCTCCGCGAGGCGTGGCGCCGCGACGGCTCCTCCGCCGCGGGCGGGTTCGTCGACGAGATCCTCGCTACGCGCGCCGCGGAGCTCGATCCTTTCGAGCGGGTCCAGCTCGAGGAGGTGCTGCGCGTCTGCCGCGCGTCGAGCTCGCTCTCCGAGGCGGGGCGAGCGCTCTTCGCCGTCTCGCGCACGCGGAAGTCGTCGGCGAACGACGCGGATCGCCTTCGCAAGTACCTCGCACGCTACCGGCTCGCCTGGAAGGACCTCGGCGGCGCTGCGGGTCGGGAAGAGCCGGATCGCCGCACGGGAGATCGGTGACGACTCCAGGGCAGCAGATCAGGATCCTGGCGAGCGGCTTGCGGTGTGAAGGTGCGGGTCAAGGTCCTTGAGCATCTTCCTGAGCTGCTCGCGAAGCTCGGGCGTGTCCTTGTGTCCGTGCACGTCGGCGGCGTGGATCACGGCCGCGCGTACTACCTCGTGTTCCTCTCCGGCGATGGTCAACGTGCACTTCGAGTCGCTCGGGTAGTCTCGGCAGTCGATGAACTTGCGTGCCATACAGGAACCTCCGCCCGGCCAGTCAATTTAGCACGCCAGCCCTGGAGCAGGTTCGGGCACGCTCCACGTGGGACGAGCGAATCCTGGTGGGTGCCGCCGGCCGCGATGGCCGGTCAAAGCGCCTTGCGGAACGTGAGGTTGAAGCGGCGAGGCCCCGCCATCGGGTCCACGCCTTCCGCCACGGGCTCGACGCCGTGATGGACGAGTCGTGCCGGGCCGCCCCAGACCACGACGTCCCCGCTCTCGAGCCGCAACCGGCGCGGCGCAGCACCGCGCTCGAGGCCGCCCCAGAGGAACACCGCGGGTATGCCCAAGGAAACGGAGACGATGGGCTGCGTGAAGTCGCGCTCATCCGCGTCGCGGTGCAGCGAGAGACGCGCGTCCGGCGCGTACTCGTTGAGGAGGCACGAGTCGGGCTCGTATTCGGAGAAGCCCGCCTGGAGAGCGGCGCGCGCGGCGAGGGCGAGGAAGAGATCGGGCATGGGCGGCCACGGCCGGCCGGTCGCCGGGTCGAGCGGGTCGTAGCGGTATCCGGACTCGTCCGTCACCCAGCCCACCGAGCCGCAGCTCGTCATCGCTACCGACATCCGGCGGCCGCCTCGCACGGCCATGTGGCGGAACGGCGCCGCGGCCGCGATCGTGCCGACGCTGTCGAGCAGGCGCTTGCGATCCGTTCGCGCGAAGCCGCGGAGCACGACTGCGCCGTCGCCGAGGGGCTCGCGCGCCGCCTCCTCGAACGTGACGCCGCCGAACAGTTCACCGCTCACGCGCTCTGCCGTCATGCTGCCGTCCCGATCGCACTCCAGGCGAACTCCGGCTCCCCGCGTCGACGGAAGTTCGACGCCGTCTCACGTCGCGCAGCCGCGATCATGACCGCCTCATCTCTGCCACGAGCTCCGCCAAGGCCTCTCATGCTGCCATCGGGCTGGCCGCGCGCACCGCCTTTGGGGGGACGCGCCACCGGGCAGGCGACCAGCGCCATGAGCGCCCGCGCGGTTCGAAGCATCGCCACCGGAGACGACCGGTGCCGGGGGGCCACGTGGTGACGCGGAGCAGACCACGCCAGCGCTACTCGGCACGCACCCATCTCACCGCGTTCTCCGCCGTGAAGAGGAGGCCGGTGTCGACGCTGCCCTCGTTCGCCAGCCCGAGGGCAACCAGGATCCGGGCATAGCTCCGCACCTGCTCCACGTATGCCGCGTGGGTCGATTCGACGTCCCCCTCGGGCGGCGCATCGGTCTTGAAGTCCACCACCGCCAGCCGGCCATCGCGCACGCCCACGAGGTCGAGGTAGCCCTGCACGATCTTCCCGTCCGTGGCTAGCGCCACTGGGTACTCGAGCTGGAGGTCCGAGCCGGGAGCACGCCTGAGGCCTGCCTTGCCCAGCGCAGCGAGGGCGCGTGCGACGTCCTCCGCTGCCTCGGCCAACCGCTCGGTGAGACCAACGGCTGCGGCTGTCCGGGCGACGGCAGCGGCGGGCGCGAGCGCCGGGTCGCGGAGCGCGAGCCCGATCGCGAGGTGGACGGTCTCGCCGAAGAGGCGACCGAAGCGGCTCCTGCGCTCGGGCCGCGGCTGCCCAGTCTCGCCCGGGCGTTCCGACGGCTCAGCCATCGCGTGGGCCTCCGCTGTCACCGCGACCGGCGCGAACCGTGGCCGCGCAGCCTCGCGTGAGGCGACGCTCCACGCCGCCTGGACCTCTCCCGCGAGCACGGAGGCGTCGCCGGGCAGCCGCGCGTTGGGCGGCGGGATCTCGGTCGCCCACGCAGGCTCGGCGCCGACGGCGTATGGCTCGAGAGTCTCCATCCGCTCCGCCGGCGCGCCCGTGACCAGCCGCCCCGTGATCCAGGCGGGGTTCGGAGCGCCCGCGACCGGCAGCACGAGGAGGTCGCGCGCCCGCGTCGCGGCCACGTAGACGAGTCGCAGCCTCTCCGCGTCCAGGTAGCGCTTCTCGCGGCCGGCGACGTTGCCGTCCTCAGGCTCTTCCCACGCCAACCCGTCGAGCGCCAGCGCCCAGGACGCGCCCGTCCGGTCGATGACGAACGGGCTCCGCACGTCACGCGCGGTGAGCTCAGCGCAAGCGTCCCAGAGGACCACCACCGGGAACTCGAGGCCCTTGGCCTGGTGAACGGTGAGGATCTGGACCGCATCGCCCGCGACTGGCCGCGGCGGGTCGAGCTGCACCGGTTCCTCTACCCAGGCCCGGAGACGCGCGGTGGCAGCGTCGAAGTCGAGGCCCTCGGCCGCGACCGAGTCGAGCGCGAGGCACAGCTCCCGGAGCGCCTCCAGCCGCTGGGCGCCGTTCGGCCCCAGTGCGACGGCGCGGCCGAAGGCGGTCCGCTCGAGGAGGTCGCGGGCGGTCGTGCCTGGCGAGCGCTCGAGCCGCGTCCGCCGGAGCTCCTTCACCAAGTCGAGCGCGGCGCGTGCGCGGAGCACGCCCGGGTGGGTCGAGGCCGAGTCGGCGGCGCGCGCCCGGGCGAGGTCGTCGTAGTCCACCGCGAAGAAGGGCGGCCGGAGCAGCGCCGCCTGGGCGACGCCGTCGTCCCTGTCGGCGAGCGCACGCAGGCCGAGGAGAAACTGCCTGTGCAGCGGGTCGTCGAGGAAGAGCGTGCCGCCGCGCGCGGCGTACGGGACGCCGAGCCGGTCCAGCTCCGGGAACAGGAGTGGCAGGCTGAAGGTGGAGAAGACGAGCACGGCGACGTCGCCGTAGCCCGCGGGGCGTGAGGCGCCGCTCGCGGTGTCGATGACCGTGCGCTTCCTCCCCTCGACCAGCCGCCGGAGCCAGACCGCGAGCGCCCTCGCCTCGGCGGCACGGTAGGGGCCCTTCGTCTTCCCCTCGGCCGCGAGGGACAAGACCTCGACGCATCTTTGGGCCTCGCCGTCGCGCCCGGCGAGGAGCCGCTCGTTCGCGACCGTGCCCGCCTCCGGATCGAAGACTGGCGTGCCGGAGGCGGCCTGGCCGAGCACTGCATCGAAGCGTCCGTTGAGCCATTCGACGAGCCGTGGCTCGCAGCGGAAGTTCGCCTGCAGCTTCGCCACCAGGTGCGGGCCGCGCTCCACGATCCCGCGCACCGCTGCATAGACGGCGATGTCGGCGCGCCGGAAGCGGTAGATGGACTGCTTCGGGTCGCCCACGATGGTGAGCTTCCCCGGGGCGAGGTGTACAGCGCGCCAGTCTTCCGCGACCGCGCCCTGCTCGCACAGATAGAGGACGATCTCGGCCTGGAGCGGGTCCGTGTCCTGGAACTCGTCCACCAGCACGTGGTCGAAGAGCGCCTGGTACTCCGCGCGCACGGCCCGGTCACGCCGGAGGAGGTCGCGCAGCTGCAGGAGGAGGTCGACCTGGTCCACGGCCCGGTGCCCCGCCTTCACCCGCTCGTACATGCCGACCACTGCCGGCGCGGCGCCGACGAGGCGGCGCGCCAGCCAGCGCGCGAACGGGCGTACGAGGTCGTCGTGGAGCGGCTCCGCTCTGACAGGGTTCTTCCGGTCGTCACCGATGAGCGCCTTGTAGAGATCCCAGCCGCCGTCGTCGCCGGGGAAGTCGGCCTTCTTCCGGAACTCCTGTGGCTTGCAGCGGAGGAGCTCCTTCAGGACCAGCACCGGGTCATCCTCGTCGCGGGCGCGCTCCAGCCGGCGGCGGGTGGTCACGACCCAGCGCGAGCCACGGCCGTCTCCCCTCGACGCCCGGGCGAGCGCCACGTACTCGTCGACGAGGTCGCGGAACCGCTCCAGGTCGGGCTTGCCCGCGGCGGGGACGACCGGCGGGACGTCGCGCGTGCGCACGAGCGCCTCCACGAGACAGTCAAGCCCCGGCACCTCGCCGTGCTGGTGGACGCGCCGCTCGGCACGGACGCCGGCGCGGAGTGCGTCGACGAAGGCGGCCTGCGCGGCCTCGGCGACCTCTGCGTCGACGCGGCCGGCGAGCTCGTCGGGAAGCGTCCCGGCCTCGACGGCGTGGAGGAGAGCCGCGAACGCCTCCGCGACGAACGGCGACTCATCCTCCACGATCTCGTATGACGGCGACAGCCGCGCCTCGACGGGGCGGAGCCGGAGGAGGCGATCGGCGAAGGAGTGGATCGTGCCGACGTGCGCGATGTCGAGCGCGGAGAGGGCGTCGCCGAGCCGGCGGCGGCGCAGGTCGGGGAGGTCCGAGTGCGCCAGTTCCCGGAGGAACGCCTCCCTGATCCGGAGCCTCAGCTCCCCCGCCGCCTTGCGGGTGAAGGTGATGGCGGCGATGCGCCCGAGCGGGATGGCAGCGCCGCCGTCCAAAGGGGCGACGAGCTCCACCAGGCGGGCGACGAGAAGGGTGGTCTTGCCCGTGCCGGCGCCGGCGTCGGTGATGACATTCACTCCGCGCGCGTGAATGACCGCGTCGCGCTGCGCCTGGTCGGGGGCGGGCTTGCGGGCGCTCACGTCTCGTCCTCCTCGCCCAGCTTGAGCGCTCGGAATCGCGCCAAGGGTCCTTCCTCGACGTCCGCGAGCGCCTGCCGGGCGCGGGCGACCGCGGCATCGCCGCAGAGGACGTGGA
>Ga0299915_10003980_pt1 | contig 10712 bp, 10 predicted proteins | sample RVTome_13_FD_200263 | JGI IMG/M metagenome (GOLD analysis project Ga0299915, IMG submission 200263) | Soil microbial communities from uranium-contaminated site in the Upper Colorado River Basin, Wyoming, United States - RVT92D227 (version 2) ... | reverse complement strand
ACCCCAGCTCTCGCAGCACCGCATCCAGAGCGTCGCGGTCGGCGTAAGCCAGGTCGATGTCGGCGGTGAAATAGACCTCGCGCGTGTAATAGGATAGGGCCAGGCCTCCGATGAGGATCGGGGCCGGCTTGCCTCTTGCCTCGAGCTGGCGGGTGATCAAGCCCGTCATCAGCAACTGGCGGGCCAAGGGGGCTTCCGTCGCGCCGATCTTCGCCAGGATGTCCTTGGTATTCACGGGATTATGATATCGACAACAGCGTGGAGAAACAAGCCCGGGATGCGGGATGAGGCCGATCGAGGTGCGGCATAATGGTTTATCGAGGCCTTTCGGGAGACCATGGACTTTCTGGCCTTCATTGCCAGGGTGACTTCTCATATCCCCGACAAGGGCCAAGTCATGGTCCGGTATTGCAGCCTTTACGCCAATGCCCACCGGGGGAAAGTCAAGAAGGCGAGCCGTGTTCCCGCGCTCCCAGGGCTGATCGAGGAGGAGACGAGGCCTGTCCCTTCCAAAGGCTGGGCTTAGATGATCCGCAAGGTCTAGGAGGTCGATCTCTTGAACTGCCCCCGATGCGGCAGCCTTGCCGTACTCATGGCTTCCATGAGTGCGGCCGGATGCAGATCGTCGCCTTCCACACGGACATTCCCGTCTGGACGTTTGTGGCCGCGCGGGCGGTGGTTCTCTGCCTCGCGATGGCCAAGGTCGGCTACCAGGCCTTGAGGTCCGCCCGGGAGAATCCGGTGGAGAGCTTGAGGTACGAGTAGCCGGAGTTGAACAGGGGGAAACCCCGTGGTACCTTTGGGACGAAGGTCCGATGTGAATCCGGTGGCCCCGAGCTTCAGCCTTCTCGTCCGCCTCGTCCTCCTCGCCGCGTTCGGCCCCGTCATTCTTTTTCTCGCCGCGGGAGACACGGCCTGGACGATGGGGTGGATTTTCTCGATTTTTATGTTCGCCTACACCCTGCTCAGCAGGCTGGCCCTCCTCATCAAGAATCCCGATCTCATTGCCGAGCGGGCAGAGTCCATGAAAAGGGACAACGTCGAGCCGTGGGACAGGAGGCTGGTTCCCCTCATCGGTGTCCTGCTGCCGACCTTGACCGTCCTCCTTGCCGGTCTGGACCGGCGATTCCGTTGGTCCCCTGATGTCCCCCTATGGATTCAGGCGGCGGCCTACGTCCCGATGTTTCTCGGAGGCCTTTTCGCCCAATGGGCGGCGATGGAGAACGCCTTTTTCTCGGCTGTCGTCCGTATCCAGGAGGACCGCGGGCAGATGATCGTGACGACCGGCCCCTACCGTTATATCCGGCACCCGGGCTATGCGGGAGGCCTCGTGTTTCATTTATCAGTGCCCGTCGCCCTCGGGAGTCTCTGGGCGTTGCTTCCGGTTCTGGCGACCTCTGCCTTGACCCTCCTCCGGACTTCCCTCGAGGACAGAACCTTGCTCCTCAAACTCAAGGGGTATCCGGAATATGCGGGCCGGACCAGGTGGCGGCTCATCCCGGGAATTTGGTAGATGTCCACGATCCTCCGGAAGCTCGAGAAGCAGTTCCATGAAGAATGAAGCCGCGGAGATCGTCTTCCGGAAAAAGCGCGAACGGCGTCGCCGACCGGCAAAATTGCCCTTCGAGAAAAAGATCGAGATCGTCGTGCGGAGGTGTATTAGCGCAGGCTTACGCTCTCAAGTACCAGCAGAACCTGACACATCTGATCTTGTGCAGCACCTTCCATAGTACCATCAAGATGAACGAGGTCTTCCGCCGCATGAAAGAAAACATGGCCCCCGAACTGCGGCAGCGGATCGAGGGCATGGAGAAGGCCGGCCTTTACGGCCACGGGAGGGAGTACGAAAAGCGTCGCTATACATCCGAGTATATGATTGCCGCGTGGGGCGAGGGCTACTTTCCATACCTCTATCAGAATCGGCCCGATCCCAACTATGACCCGGTCGCATCGGGCAATATGGCCTGGGATGTGTATCTCGAAATGTGGGGCCCGCACGGCGAGTATTTGATCGACGGGAACCTCAAGTCCGTGGAGTACGGCGATCGGCTCTCTTCCATCAACGTGCCAACACTGATTACGGTCGGCGATCATGATGAGTGCGCGCCTTCGCTTTCGGAGGAGATGAACAAGGCAATCCCCGGCTCCAAGCTGGTGGTGCTGCCAAAGAGCGGGCACATGACGTTTGTCGACCAGCCCGACATGTTCAATAGCACCGTCAACGATTTCCTGCACCAGAAGTAAGACCAGAACGAAGCCGTGCTTCTGGGGGACCTCTGCCGCTGCGCCCTCCGGTCCCTGACCCATGACTTTGAAGGCTTGACCAAGGCGCGCTTGCGTCCAGCTTCATTGAGGTTAACGGTATATTCCCGGTATGGTTAGGAGTAGAGAATCATCGTGCCGAGCGGCCGTTTTACACGCCGCGAAAAAAGGAAACTCCTAAGCATCATCAGCCTGCTGTTTGGCATTGCGCAGGAAAAACACTTGGTCCATCTTCATAAGACCATCGCTGAGTTGGGGATTGATGAACCGGATCAGCCATTGTCAGCCACCGAAAAGTTCGCCACCATCCGCGACCTGTTGATGGCGCGTTCCGGGGTGTACATCGAGTCCGAAGCCGAAAGCGCCCAAATGAAAGCGCGCCGTCGCAAACGGGGGCGTATAAACCGGGCGAACATTACTACTACAACAACAACTGGGATTTCAACGTGTTAGGATACTTTTTTGAACAGGAAACCAGCCTCAAAATCGGGGAGGCGTTGTTGGAGTGGCTTGCCCAACCGCCGGGGATGCAGGATTTTGACGTGTCCCATGTCACGTATTCCAAAACAGGGACGGCGTCGCATTTTCCGGTCTGACGCATCTACATGAGCGCGCGAGACCTTGCTAAAATCGGCAGCATATTACTGGAAGGCGGTCGCTGGAACAATACGGTCTTGATTCTGGAGGCCTGGATTCGAGAAAGTACCACCCCGTATTCCAAAACGGACTATGATGATACCGATGGCTACGGCTACCCGTGGTGGATTGATACGCAGCGCGGAGCGTATATCGCCGTTGGCGCAGACGATCAGTATCTACTCATTGACGAAGCCCGCAACTTTTGCATTGCACTGCGCAAAGATACAGGGGTCTCAATCACGGGGATGCTTGCCTACCGCTGGTTTGACGAAGAAATACCGTATGCCACTTTGTTTGCGCTTCATGCGATCATGACGTAATAATAGTGAAGCGATATGCTGCTCTTACCTCGCCTAAAAGATGGGCTTGTCCGCCTTATTCATTTTTAAGCGCCTATCCACGAGATTGCCCTACATTTATCCAGAGTGCTCGTATTGTAGGGTAAATTACTTCAACAAGGCCTGCAGGCGTCGAAGAACGCCCTGCTCGAGGGGCACGATATCCGCGGCTTTTGCCAGCGACTGCCTTATCTGGGCCTTCCATTTTCCCTGCAAGCCGTCCCAGAGACCCACCAATCGGGCTGTTTCAGACTTTTCGCCCAATATGTATTTCCCGGTATAAATCCCCTGCCGGATGTCCTTTCCCATCTTTTTCCGGCGCTCTGGGCGCGCGGCGATGAACAACTTATGCAGAAAAAAGGCCGACGGGCTGGGCACCTTGGCCCGAATCCCTCTGCCCAATTTCAAGATTATGGGATCGGCAAAGAGGATATCGAGGAACCTCAATTCCTGCGGAGTGAGGGCGATCTCTTTAATGTGCCGAGGGGGGAGAGTGCCGTTCCTCCGCTCCCGGGATACGAACTCGACTTTCATTCTATTTCCCGTGAAAAACATGGAACCGTCCGGGTTGAAATGCTGGCTGAACCCCAGACCATGTAAGAATCCGCTGAGGTTAAAGGCTAGACCCTTGAACGGCCGGGGCACGAGAATATCCAGGTCGTCTGTTTTCAGCGGGTATTTTTCCATCGGCAGGTGCTTTTGATAGAGAAGAAAACACCAGCTTCCGATAATTTCGAACCCGGCATCCCATAATTTTTGTTCGGTCATGCCGCGGAAAATCGCAAGCAGGGGGGCTGCAAGATCGAGATCTCCTTCCCGACCCGACCTGAGGAGCCGCAATCCCTCGCGGACTCGGGGCAGCTCCTTCTCCAAGCGATCTCTTTCAGCCAGGCTGTCGCGCAGCTCGCGAGGCACCTCTTTGCCGATGTAGTCGGTTTTCACCGATCGGCCTTTTCGATACTGAAGATAGTAATAAACTTCGCTGCCGATCTTCTTCGATCGAATACGGCCCTTGGGCAGCAGACCCAGCCGCGCGGTAATCTTCCTTTCCTGTTCCCGATAGAAGTCCGCGTTCTCGTTGAGCGTATCCTTGAGGTCTTCCATGGGGGCATCTTACCCTACAATTAAGACGTTGTCAATAATATGTAGGGTAATGGGTAATCCTGTCCTGCGAATGGCCGAGGAAGGATGGAGACATGAATCGCGGCGCGGCGGCGGCGGGCGCGGCGGAAGCCGCGGCCGGTTCTGATCGCTTAGTTTAAGAGCGAATTCAGCAAGGGCGGATTTCCCGAGATGGGAAGTCCGCCCTTTTTGTTTCAGTGGCCTTTTTCTCCCTTTCGAAAAATGCAGGACAATACTCCAGGGCGCTCTTCATGAGATGATCCTGGCCTATCGGCAACGGTTTAATTCTCCTTCGTGAAGGCAAGAGCCATTCCATTTACTCGAACGGCAATAAGACGATTCCCGTGGCGATTTTCCGGTTTCTTGCGGATGCGTCTAAACCATTTCATGGCGCCCGAAATCCATTTCGTGCCAAACGGAATGAACGGAACAAATAAATGCTGCACACTGGGCGCCGGAAGAATAAAACGCTTAGGAGAATCGCAATGTCGCCCTTAAAGAAAATCGGTTTCTTCATCCTCGTCGTCCATGGCGTTGCCGTCGTAACGGCGGCCGGCCAAAGAGAATCCGTCAAAATTCCTATGACGAAAACGCCTCCGGTCATCGACGGCCATATGGAAGATCCGGCCTGGAAGGAAGCGGTCCTCTTCACCGATTTTAAGACGATGAAACCGGACTATGGACTCCCGCCTTCGGAAAAGACCGAAGGATTTCTCGTCTACGATCGGGACAATCTTTATATCGGTTTTCGTTGCTATGATTGCGACCCCGCAAAAATCAAGGCGACCGTCTCTAAACGAGACAACGCCGGAATCGGCAACGACGATTGGGTCGCATTCGCCCTGGATGCCGCTAATGATCAACTCAACGCGTTCTTGTTTCTGGCCAATCCCTTCGGCATCCAGGCGGACGGAACCCTCAACTCCGAGGCCGACCCCGATATTACGCTGGATATGGTCTGGAAGAGCGCCGGACGACTCACCCCCGAGGGCTATATCGTGGAAATGGCCGTCCCCTTCAAAAGCCTGCGCTTTCCTTCGAGAAAAAGCGTCATCATGGGATTCAAGTTCGCCCGGAACATCAGCCGGAAGTCCGAAGAAGTGGATTTCCCCGAATACAGCCCGGCCAAGGGCGCGGCGCTCGCTCAATTCCAGAGCATCGAGTTCTCGGAAATCCAGGGAACGGAAATCCAGGAAGCGCTTCCCGCCGTTACGGCAAGCCGAAGCCGGCCCTTTCAAGGGCCGTCGATGGGGCGCGTCCCCTGGAATGCGGACTTCGGGCTGACGTTGAAATACGGGATCACGTCGGACCTTGTCCTCGACGGCGCCTATCGCCCGGATTTCTCCCAGGTGGAAACGGACGCCGGACAGGTCGACATCAACCTCCGCTACTCGCTTTTTTATCCTGAGAAAAGACCCTTTTTCGCGGAAGGCCCCGATCCCTTCAAGTTCGCCGCGACCCCCGACGATATGCCGCTGGTGGACGTCGTCCATACGCGGAATATCGCGGATCTCATCCTGGGATTCAAGCTCACGGGCAAGATCGGCGAGAGCGATAAAATCTCCGCGCTCTATGCCCAGGATGAGTATCCGATAAGAGAAGCGGCCGATCAAGGAGACGCCGCCGGGGCTAAGCACAACGCTCATTTCGGCGTCTTCCGCTACATCCGGAACCTGAAGAACGACGGCTACCTCGGAGGATTTTATACGGGAAGAGGCTGGGCGGGAACGTCCAATCATGTTATCGGCGCGGACGGACGCCTTCGGATAAGCAATGTCAGCGTCCTGGAATTCCATGGATTCCGATCGTTCAGCATGGACAGGAACGTATCGGAAGGGGCCGCGGGCCACGCGCTGGGAGCCTTCTACATTTATTCTTCCCGCCGTTTCGAGGCCCAAGTCGGCCTTTTTGATATATCCAAAAATTTCAGGACGGATGTCGGCTACCTGGACAGAACCGGCGTCACCATCATCCCCCTGTATGCTCAAACGACCTTTTATCTGACCTCGGGATGGCTGCAGAAGGTCGAACCCTATTACTGGGGCCGCCAGATCCGCGACGCCTACAGCGGACTCTGGGAAACATTCAATGTTTTTTCCATCCGCTGCACGATGCCCAGGCAAACGGAGATCAATCTCCAAGGCTGGATCGCCAACGAGGTCTTCGCCTCGCGGCGGTTCAGCCGGAACGCCGTCCGTTTGGAGGCTGAAACCCAAATCTGGAAAGAGCTTTATCTGGAGTGCGACCTGCGCCGCGGGGACCTGATCTATTACGACTCTGCGGTCCCCTATCAAGGACAGGGGACTCGGCTCTCCGTGGGATTGCTATTCCAGCCCACGGAGTCTTTGAGTTCGGGTCTGGATATCACCTATTCCGATTTTTTCAGGAAGACGGACAACCTTAAGGTCTATGCCTATTCCATTTTACGGAACAAGACCGTCGTTCAGGTGAACCCATATCTCTTTTTCCGAGGGATCGTCGAATACAACACCTACTGGAAGCGGATCAACGCCGATTTTCTGGCTTCTTTCACGTACATTCCGGGCACTGTGGTGTATTTCGGTTACGGATCGGTCTATGAAAAGTCGAGATGGCAGGAGGGGGATCTGCAATTTGTGCCGGCGGATTCTTACTTCCTGCAGCGCGACAGCTTCTTTTTCAAGGCGTCCTATTTGTGGCGTTTTTAAGGCCTTGTCCGACGGCCCCGGGTCCCGCTCATGGTCAAAAAAATCCCGCCGGCGAAAAAACGGACGCGCGAAAGGGCCGGATCCGTTTTAATGGCGAGAGAGGACGTCTTGCCGTCAAGAGGAAACTCGCATATAGTGTCAGACGGACTCCGGAGGATTCGCCGGGATGTCGGAAGGGAGACGGAATAAGATCAGCGGCAGGGCCTGGTTTGGAATATTTCTAGCCTGGACGATCTTCGGCCTCTGGAACTTCGGGGTCAATATCACCGACAATTTAGCCAGCCAGGACCCTCTTGAATTACGGGACGAATTCGTCCAGGAAATGACCGGCGCTTACAGCGGGTTCCTGATGACGCCGTTCCTGCTTTGGTTCATGGGAGCGTTTCTCGTCCAGAGGAAAAACGCCCGGCGTCGAATCCCCCTCCACGTTTTGACGTCCGCCCTCTATGCGGGGTGTTTCATCGCCATGATGTATGGGAGCCGGACAACTCTGTGGCGTCTTTTCGGCTGGGGCGAATACAATTATGGAATAATCGCCTATCGGGCCCTGATGGAATATCTCAAGATCCTCGTGCTTTACTGGGCTGTTTTCGGCATCCTCAACTATGTCCGAGCCCGCCGGGAGCGCCAGCGGCAGGAACTCCGGGCATCCGAGCTTGAGCAGCAGCTGTCGAGGGCGCGGCTTCAAGCCCTGCAGATGCAAGTCCATCCTCATTTTCTGTTCAATACGCTCAACACGATTTCTTCGACCCTCTATGAAGACGCGAAGGCCGCGGACAGCATGATCATGAACCTGAGCGACCTTCTCCGCAAAACGCTGGACGGCGGCGGGAAAGAAGAGCATACCCTGGCCGAGGAAATGGAAATCATCGCCATCTATCTCGACATCATGAAAGCCCGATTCAAAGACAAGTTGACGGTGACTCTGGACATTCCTTCCGAGCTGCGGGACGCTCTCGTCCCCGTCTTCATTCTCCAGCCGCTCGCGGAAAATTCCATCAAATACGGCACGGCCGCCCTGGGAGCCGCGGAAATACGTCTCGCGGCGACACGGCGGGGAGATCGAACTCTCCTGATCGTCGAGGATAAAGGACCGGGCTTGTCCCGGGAATTAGGACGAACGGCGAAGAACGGTCTCGGCCTGTCCAACACCTCCGAGCGCCTGGAAAAGCTGTATGGTCCGGACCAGCGGTTCGTCTTCGAAAACATCGACGAAGGCGGCTTGCGGATCTCGATCGATATCCCGTTCCGCAGGGCCGGCAGCGCGGAGTCTCAAGGATGAACGGGCTTCGCGTTCTCGTTGTCGACGATGAACAGCCCGCCCGCCGGAAGCTCCGCAATTTCCTGAAGGACGAGGGATGCGTCGCGGCCGTCCTCGAAGCCGCCGACGGCCTCGAGGCGGTCAAGCAAATCCGCGCGGAGAAACCCGACCTGGTTTTTCTGGATGTCCAAATGCCCGGACGGGACGGGTTCGAAGTCATCGAGACCGTGGGCACGGATCATATGCCGGCCGTCGTTTTCGTCACGGCCTACGACCAATACGCTCTCCAGGCGTTCGAAGTCGAAGCGGTGGATTATCTGCTCAAGCCTTTCGATCAGGCGCGGTTCCGGAAATCGTTCGAAAAAGCCGTGAAGAAAATCCAGCTGAAAAACGATAATGCCCTGGCTCTTAAAAATATCGTTGAGGAAATCCAGAAACAAAAAAAGTATTTGCAGCGGATCATGGTCAATCGGGGGCCGCATTACTATTTTATCAAGACCGCCGACATCGTTCTGATTTCCGCCGCGGAGAAATATGTCGAGGTCAAAACCGAGAAGGCGTCCTATCTCGTCCGGGAGACGATGAACAGAATGGAGGAGCTCCTCGATCCGTCTCATTTCGTCAGAATCCACCGCTCGGCCATCATCAACGTCGATGAGCTCGCCGAGATCCAACCCTGGTCCCACGGCGACAGCCTGGTCCTCCTCAAAAACGGATCGCAACTGACCCTGAGCCGCCGTTTCCGCGGCCGGCTTTTCTTGAAGCCCTGAGTTCGGGATCTCTGCTTTCGCTCCCGCCTCCGTTTCCCGGCGACCTGGACTTTCACGCCAACGGTCGAACCCCAAAAATAGTGATCTGCCCTTGAATGGAGCACCATGGACGGTGCTGGCAATTAAGAGCGAATTCAGCAAGGGCGGATTTCCTGTTTTCGAAAGTCCGCCGTTATTATTTTTAGACGCTTTTTCCTGAATTATCATCACCCCCACGTCACTTTTCTGAGGATCTACGCCGGAAACGACGAGGCCGGCATCTTCCTGGCGTTCTTTGCGGAGAAGCCGCCGCCGTCCCGCGTTTTCGATCAGCTCGCCCTGATGGCGGCCGCTTCGACTTGTACTCATGGAGACGTGTTTGCGGCTCCATGAGTGCGGCCGAGCCCGACGTGGAATATTTTTGATCTCATTGACTTCGTTTTTCGCCGCTGATACGATTTTTCGGGTTAGGAAACGTTTATTCTAAGTTCAGCAGCAGGCGGCGAGGATCCTTTACTAAAAGCAAATTCCTATAAGCTATTAGGACCTATTCCTGTGTCATTCATCCTAAGGGACTCAAGATGAGGGCTTGGCCGTCTTTGCTTGGACGGCAAAGGGGTCAATTGGGGCTTCGATGCAGAAAATCGTCCGGACAATCCTGAATTGGTGGGGCGACGTTCGGGGAACCCGCCAGTATTTTCGGTATCTTGAAAAAGAGGACCGGAGGAGACGCCTAGCCGGGCAATTCCTGACGTTCATGACCATCGGTACGGGTGTTTTCTATCTTGTCTGGTACTGGCGGCACATCAATTGGGATTTCGGGTATCATTCTTTTGTGTTTTTTCTCGCTGAATCAGTTGGATTCCTTCTCTTTTGTTTCTTTGCTTTCAACGATTGGTTTCTCAGATACCATGCTCCCGAGGGGATTCCCGTGGAAAGAACATTTTCTGTTGATGTGTTCATTCCTGTGGCCAGGGAACCATTAGACTTGCTGAAAGAAACGGTTGAAGCTGCTCACCGCATCGATTTCCAGCACAAGCGAATCTACATTTTGGACGACAAGAATAAGGAGGAGTACCGGAAGCTTGCGGAGATTTACGGGTGCGGATATCTCGCCAGACCGGACCATAACGACGCCAAGGCGGGAAATCTCAATTACGCCTTCTCCCGTACGGAAGGCGACCTGATCCTTGCCCTGGACGCGGATCAGGTTCCACAACCTCAGATCATCAACAAGCTCGTCGGCTATTTCAAGATTGAGAAGATCGCCTTTGTACAGAGCAAGCAGGATTTTAAGGTTCCTGTGGGAGATCCTTTCGGCAATACGGACCGCCCCTTTTTCAACGTGATGCAAAGCGGCAAGGATAACGATAATGCGGCATTTTCCTGTGGTTCAGGGGTCATGTGCCGCAGAAAGGCCCTACAGGAAATAGGAGGGTTCAGTACCTGGAATATCGTGGAAGATGTCCATACCTCCATCTTATTGCATGAGCGAGGTTGGCGTTCGGTCTATTACAATTATCCCTTGACCAGGGGGACGGCTCCAACTTGATTGACGTCAAGTATTATTTCTCTCCGCATTGACTCATTGCTTTTGTTACCGAAATGATATCGTTGCCTCATTGGAATGTTACCGAAAAACAGGAGAGCAACG
>Ga0299915_10003979_pt1 | contig 10713 bp, 9 predicted proteins | sample RVTome_13_FD_200263 | JGI IMG/M metagenome (GOLD analysis project Ga0299915, IMG submission 200263) | Soil microbial communities from uranium-contaminated site in the Upper Colorado River Basin, Wyoming, United States - RVT92D227 (version 2) ... | reverse complement strand
CAGTTTTCCATAGCGTTCAGTCGAGAAGCTTAAGTTTCCTGTAGAATTCGGGCCTCCGGTCCTTAAGAAAGTGCCTCTTGGCGAACGAATGCGCCATCCTGGTCAGGTCGCAATCCGAATAGAGAATGCAATCCCTGTCCTTCGGGGCGCGGGCGATCACCCGGCCGTCGGGGTCGACGACATAGGACTCGCCGGCAAAATAGTTGACCTCTTCCTTGCCTACGCGGTTAGCCAGGGCCGCATAATACCCGTTCTGGAAAGCGGCGATCTGGAGTTCAGCCTCGAAAATGCCCTCGGCCCACTCGCCTACTGCTCCCGCCTGGGGGACGACGACGATCTCCGCTCCCTGGAGGGCCAGCTCGCGCATGTATTCAGGAAAATGGCGGTCGTAGCAGATGGCCACGCCGATGTTCCCGGTCCGGGTTTTGAAGACGAGAGAACCCCTGTCGCCGGGTCTATAGAACCCGCGCTCATGGAAACCGGGGCCTTCCATGATATGGACCATCCGGACGATTCCCAAGATCCGGCCGTCGGCATCAATCACGGGAGAAGAGTCATAGGTGTAGTCACCGTCTCTTTCCAGGAGGTTGAGCACACAGACAACACCATGTTCCCGGGCCAGGTCTGAAAATATCTCAGTCGTCGGCCCGGGTATCGGCTCGGCCATGGCCAGGGAATTCGGGGTGGCCGGAGACTGAGGGAGGAATCTGAGGAAGCCCAACTCAGCAAAGGCGATGAGGCCGGCTCCGGCGCGGGAGGCCTCTCGGAACGCCTCCATTCCCCGTCGCACGTTGTCTTGGCGGTCGGGGGAGGCGTGCTGCTGGACGAGGGCGATCTTCATCGCTTTATCTTGGCAGCGGCCATCGTCTTTTCGACGTCCCTCACCTTTTTCGGAATGGGCCGGCCGAGAACGCGGCTCCCGTCCTTGGTGATGAGAACATTATCTTCGATCCGGATGCCGGTGAAATCCCTGTAATCTTCAACCTTGGCGTAGTCGATGAACGCGGCCAGCCGCTTCTCGCTCTTCCACTTGTCGATGAGCGCGGGGATGAAGTAGATCCCGGGCTCGACGGTGAGGACAAACCCGGGCCGGAGCTCTCTGGCCATCCTCAAGTAAGCCAAACCGAACTGCGGGCTCCTCGAAACCGTCTCGTCGTAGCCGACATAATTCTCGCCCAGGGCTTCCATGTCATGGACGTCGAGGCCGATCATATGTCCGAGACCGTGCGGGAAAAAGAGCGCGTGGGCCCCGGCTGCGACCGCTTCTTCGATGTCGCCTTTCATGAGCCCAAGATTTTTGAGCCCCGAGGCCATCGTCTTGGCCGTGGCCAGGTGGATATCCTTATACTTGATACCAGGTTTCATCGAGGCGATAGCCTGGAGCTGACCCTTCAAGACGATCTCGTAGACTTCTCTTTGTTTCTGGGTGAAGACGCCGCTCACCGGGATGGTCCGGGTGATGTCGGAGGCGTAACCGAGGGGGGAGCAAGCCCCCGAATCGATCACCAACAGGCGGCCCTTTTGGAGCTTGTTGTGGTGATGTGGGTTATGGAAGACGTGCACGTTCATGCTCAGAATCGTCGGGAAAGCTGTCTGTAAGCCCTGGGCCAGGGCGATACCATCGACCGCGCCGACGATGTCGCTCTCGTAGAGCCCGGGCCGCACCGAGGTCATGGCGGAGAGATACATCTTATGGGTGACGGCAAGAGCCTTCTCCATCTCGGCGATCTCCCCTTCGCTCTTGGTCGCCCGTTGGGCCACCACCGCCCTGATCAGTTCCGTAGAAACGTTTTTCTTTGTCTCTTGAGGTGGCGTACCCAACAATCCGGACAGCCTGGTCATGGTCTCGGGGCGATAAGGGGGGAGATAATGAATCGGCCGGTTCTGTTTCTTGGCCTCGGCGATGGTCTCCTCCAGCTTGGAGAGAGGCGCCGTCAGGAAGACTCCGGCAGCCGCTGCCCTGTCCTTGAGCTTAGGCAGCTCCCCCATCCAGATCACGTCTTCGAGCGTGATGTCGTCGCCAAAAACCGTATCGGTCCCGGCCTCGACATCGACCACGGCGGCGAGACCGGGCGAATCCAGGCCGAAGAAGTAGAGGAACGAGCTGTCCTGCCGGAAGGGGTAGGTGTTGGCCGGATAGTTCATCGGGCTTTCTTCGTTGCCCAAAAAGAGGATCAGTCCGGACTTAACGCCCTTTTTAAGGAGCATTCTTCTTTGAAGATAATAGGTTTTGTGGTCGAACATGGCTTCTCCTCCGAATGGAATAATGACGGATAGCGTATACCAGATTAGAGCGGAGAATTCAACCTAGAAGGAGGCGTGTTCGGTGCGGCGGATGATCTCTTCCTGGAGCTCGGGTCCGAGGTCGACGAAGTAATCGCTGTAGCCGGCGACCCGGACGATGAGGTCGCGGTATTTTTCCGGATGCTTTTGCGCCTCCCGCAGAGTCTCGGCCGTCACCACATTGAACTGGACGTGATGGCCGTCGAGTTTGAAGTAGGACCGAACGAGATGGGCCAGCTTGCCCATACCCTCCTCGGTGGACAGGAGCTGGGGTGTGAACTTCTGGTTGAGGAGCGTTCCGCCCGTGCGCACATGGTCCATCTTGGCCACCGACTTGATCACCGCCGTCGGGCCATGGCGGTCTGAACCCTGGACGGGCGAGATCCCCTCGGAGAGCGGTTCCGCGGCCTTCCGGCCGTCCGGAGTGGCGCCGGTGATCTTTCCGAAATAGACGTGGACCGTGGTCGGCAGGAGGTTGATCCGGTAGGTGCCGCCTTTGGCGTTGGGCCGGCCGTTTACGGCATCGTGATAGAGCTCGAAGATCGAGACCATGACCTCATCGGCATAGTCGTCATCGTTGCCGTATTTGGGTGTCTTGTTGAGCAGCCGCTGGCGCAGGGCCTCCCGCCCGGCGAAATCGCTTTCGAGAGCGTCCAGGAGCTCAGGCATCGTCAGGGTCTTGTGGTCATAGACATTGTACTTGATTGCAGTCAGTGCGTCGGTCATGGTGCCGACGCCGACACCCTGGATGTAGGAAGTGTTGTAGCGGGCGCCGCCGTTATGATAGTCCTTGCCGCGGACGATGCAGTCGTCGATGAGCAGCGAGAGGAAAGGTGTGGGCATGTACTCGGCGTATATCCTCTCGATAATGCTGTTGCCTTTGATCTTGATGTCGATAAAATGGTTGACCTGCCGACGGAAGGCCGCAAAGAGCTCCTCGTAGCCGGCAAAGACCGCCGGGTCTCCGGTTTCGAGGCCGATCCTATCCCCCGTCCTCGGGTCGACTCCGTTATGGAGCGTAACTTCCAGGACCTTGGGGAGGTTGAAATAACCGGTGAGGTTGTAGTTCTCCTTGCCGAAGATCCCGGCTTCCACACAGCCGCTGGCCCCGCCGAGCCTGGCGTCTTCGAGAGATTTTCCCTGGCGGATCATCTCCTGGACGATGGCGTCGGTGTTGAAGATCGAGGGCTGGCCGAATCCCGTCCTGACGATGCGCAGGGCCCGCCGCAGGAAGCGGTCCGGCGTCTTCTTGCTGATCTGGACCATCGAGCTCGGCTGGAGCAGCCTCATCTCTTCGATGACGTCGAGGATGAGGAAGGAGAGATCGTTGACGGCGTCCGACCCGTCCTTCTTTACCCCGCCGACATTGATCAAGCAGAAATCGGTGTAGGTGCCGCTCTCCTCGGCCGTTACGCCGACCTTGGGCGGCGCCGGCTGGTTATTGAACTTGATCCAGAAAGCCTGGAGGAGTTCCCTGGCCTTTTCTTCGGTCAGGGTGCCGTCCTCCAACCCCTTCTTGTAGAACGGAAAGAGGTGCTGATCGAGCCGGCCGGGATTAAAAGAGTCCCAGGTGTTGAGCTCGGTGATGACTCCCAGGTGAACGAACCAGTAGTATTGCAGGGCTTCCCAGAAGTCGCGCGGAGCGTTTCTGGGGACGGAGGAGCAGACCTCGGCGATCCTCTCGAGCTCGGCTTTCCTCTGGGGGTCCTTTTCCCGGGCGGACAGCTCACGCGCTTTTTCAGCGTGTCTTTCCGCGTAGCGAACGAGGGCGTCGGCGGCCACGGACATGGCCTCGAGCTCTTCTTTCTTCTGAAAAGCCTCGGGGTCGGTCCGGAAATCGAGGCTTCCGATCGTCTTGCGGATATCCGCCTGGAAATCCATGAATCCCTTTTTGTAGATCTTGTCATCGAGTACGGTGTGGCCGGGCGCCCGCTGCTCCATGAACTCGGTGAAGATGCCGGCCTCGTAGGCGGCCATCCATTCTGCGTCCATCTCGGCGAAGATCTTCTCCCGGATTGTCTGTCCCCGCCAGAACGGGATGATCTCCTGCTCATAGATCTTCCGCGTCTCCCGGTCCACCTTGAATGAGGTTTTTGGTCGGCTGTCGAGGATGTCGAGGTCTTGAAGGCTGTGGATGGTGAGCTCCGGAAAGGTCGGCGTCGACTTGGGACCGGTCCCCCTCTCGCCGACGATCAGCTCTCCGTCGTCCAGATATACGGCCTTGTGTTCCAGCAAATGCCGGAAGGCCAGCGCCCGCTTCATCGGCCAGGACAGAGTCGCCGACGCGTTCTTCCTGTAGAAGTCGGTCAGGAGCAGCGCCCGCTCGGCCGTGATCGACGGTTCGGCCTTTAAGGTTTTTTCTCTCAGTTTATTGATGCGCTCGTTCATGGTTATTCTCCTAGACTCACCCGGAAACCGCAGTCCTCCAGGTCCCCTTTTATCCGTTCTATTTGGTCCGCGGAGGGAGGCGTGAAATCGTCGTCGTCGGCCTTCTTCTCGAGCCCCCGGTACTTGTCCCGTCCCAGTTTATGGTAAGGAAGCAAGCTGATCTCGCTGATGGTTCCGAGCGAGCGCAGGAACTCGGCAGTCCCCAGAATGTTCTCCTCGTCATCGTTGACGCCGGGAATAACGGGAATGCGAACGACGATTTTTTTGCCTTTGGCCGCCAGCCGTTTGAGGTTCTCCAGGATTAATCTGTTGGATTCGCCCGTGAAGGCGATATGCTTTTTTTCGTCGATGGCCTTGAGGTCAAAGAGAATAAGATCCGCTTTTTCAGCGATCTTTTCCAAAACATCGGCCGGGGCAAACCCGCAGGTATCGACCGTGGCGTGGATCTCCTTCTTCCGGCAATGATCGAGAATCTCGCTCAGAAAATCGGGCTGGGATAGGGGCTCGCCCCCGGAGAAGGTTACGCCGCCGCCCGATTCCTCCTGGAAGATGCGGTCCTTCTCGATCTCCCGGAGCAGTTGGGCAGCGCTCAACCGGCGGCCGACCCGCTCGATCGCCTGGGCGGGACAGACGTCGGCACATTTCCCGCAGGCATTGCAGCGCGGCCGGTCGAGCACCGGGACGCCAGCCGTCTTGACGATGGCTCCTTCAGGACAGGCAGCGACGCATTCGCTGCAGTCAGTTAAGCAGCGGGAGGCTCTGATCATCATCTCCGGAGCGAAGGATTGACCCTCGGGGTTGTGGCACCAGCGGCAGCGCAGAGGGCAGCCCTTGAAAAAGACGGTCGTGCGGATCCCCGGGCCGTCGTTAATGGCATATTGCTTGAGGTCGAAGATCAGGCCTTCGCGCGTGCCGTCCACTCGTTATCTCTTCGTCCCGGGCAAAGTCGAGGTGGCTTTCTTGTAGTATTGATTGATGTACCTCTCTTGGACTCGATAGGACCAGTGGACATCCCGGACATAGGCCGCGGCTTCAGCCGCTTCTCTCTGCTTCAGCAGCTGGAGAAGCTCTGTGTGTTCAGCGATCGAGGCCAGTTCCCATTCCTTGACAAACCCCCGCTGACGGGGGAAGTCATAAAGCCGTCTCTTCAGAGTCCTAACGATCCGAACAAGGTTCTCATTGCCGCACGAGGCCAAATAAACATCGTGGAGGGCGAGGTTCTTCTCGTAATAGAGGTCAAAGTCATCGGACTCGATGGCCGTCTTCATCCCTTCGATAATCTTTTCCATGGTCTGGATCTCGTCCTCGCCTAACTTGTCAAAAGCCTGCAAAACGGCCGTGCTCTCCAGAGCTCCGATGATCTGGTAATAGTTCTTGATGTCCTGGACGGAGAGGACATTGACGATGACACCCCGTCGCGGATAAATGGTGACAAATCCCTCGGACTCGAGCTGCAGCAACGCGTCCCTGAGGGGCGTCCGGCTGACACCCAGCTTCCGGCTGGTCTCGTCGAGGTTGATGGCCGATCCGGGAAGAATTTCACCGCTGCGAAGTTGCTGCCGGAGATAGTCATAAACCTGTTCCTTGAGGGATTTGACGTTGAGAATAGGTCTGTCGGCCATATTCTGAGCCTTGGTGCTTAGCTATCTGATATGTAATATATTACACATTAAGATGTTTTGTCAACCTTTTTTTCGGGTTCACAGTAGTTTCCGGGCCGGTGCCCACGGCCCTGAAGCCCACGTTGATTGGCTCGCCAATCTGTCGTATGATCGATCCCGGAGGATGCATGAAACACGCCTGGACTCCCCCGCCTGATTGGTTGGAAATTAGCACGATCGATGCGCATGCAGCCGGAGAGCCGCTCCGCCTGATCGTGGACGGCCTCCCCCCTATTCCAGGGAGGACCATCTTGGAGAAGCGCCGTTATGCCAAGGAGAACCTCGAGCATCTGCGCACGGCCCTTATCTGGGAGCCGCGGGGCCATGCCGACATGTACGGCTGCATCCTGACCGAACCCGTCACTCCTCAAAGCGACCTTGGCGTTCTTTTTTTCCATAACGAAGGGTTCAGCACGATGTGCGGCCACGGCATCATCGCCCTCGTCACAGTCGTCATAGAGTCGAAGATGATCGACGTCCAGGGGAGCGAGCCTACCCTTAGGATCGATACCCCGGCCGGCCTGGTAACAGCCACGGCCAAGATAGAAGGCGGCCGGGTAAGAGAAGTCTCTTTCCAAAACGTTCCCTCCTTTGTTTTTACTTTGGATAGGACAATTGACGTGCCGGGCATTGGACGGATCAAGGTCGATGTGGCCTTCGGCGGCGCCTTCTACGCCTTCTGTCGGGCTGAAGATCTGCATGTCCGCCTAGTCCCCGAGGAGTTCCGCCGGCTGATCGACTTGGGAACCCGGGTGAAGAAGGCAGTCATGGAGGTGGTTACGGTCCGTCATCCTTTCGAGCCGGACCTCGGGTTTCTCTACGGGACGATCTTTGTCGGTCGGCCCGAGGATCCAACCCATCACAGCCGCAACGTCTGTGTGTTCGCCGAAGGCGAGGTGGACCGAAGCCCCACAGGGACAGGCGTGAGCGGCCGGGCCGCTATCCATTTTGCCCGGGGTGAGCTCGGAAAGGGCCGGCCGTTCGTCGTCGAGAGCATCCTCGGGACCTGCTTCAGCGGTCGCATCGCCGAAGTCACGCCGTTCGGGCCCTACGAGGCCGTGATCCCCGAGGTGTCGGGGAGCGCCCATATCATCGGCCGGAACGAGTTCTTGATCGACCCGTCAGACCCTCTCCGCCACGGGTTCATCCTGAGGTGAAAAAAAACCGTAGTGGGGTCTTCAGCCTGCGCAAATAAAATTCCCTCGCACAGGCTGGAGCGTGCGCTAGTCGCCAATGGCTCCGGACTGCAGATGGGAATCGCAGAAGAGATTGGGTCAAGAGAAAAAGGACTGAATCGAGGGTTAATTATACGCCTTATTGAGGGCGTTCTGGATGGTCGACTGCAAGTCGGTTTCCTCGAACGGCTTCGTGATGAAGCCGTAGCGAGCAGTCCCGTTGGCCCTTTTCAGGGTCCCTTCGTCTCCAAGCGCCGTGATGTAGACCACGGGCACGTTGTATTGGTAGAAAATCTCGTGGGCTGCCTGGATCCCATCCAGCTTGCCTTTGAGTTTGATATCCATGAGGACCAGATGCGGCCGTCCCGAGGCGACTTTTTGGATGGATTCTTCTCCCGAATGGACCACTTCGGCCTGATTGAAGCCTATCTTGCTCAGGATACTCTGGATGTCCAGGGCTATGATGGCCTCGTCCTCGACCACCAGGATCTTCCACCCGTTGCCTGATAAAGGCGCCAAAACCTGCTTCTTTGGCTGCGCTGTCGTTGTTGGCCACATTATTGTTTCTCCACAGGTTTAGTCGCCCGATCCTGGAAAAAATTGAAAAAGCAAAAGACGATACGCAAAACGCGGGCCACAGCGTGGCCATAGGTTTAGTCGATCGAGGCGGCTCCTGCCGGAAAAAATCTGGGAAGAGCCCGGTTCAGAATCCCCGGGAGAACATCGTCCAGAACTTGTCCCCGAGCTCCCAATACTTGCTCATGGCGGCCCTGGCGAAATCATTGGTGTACTTGGTCAGGAACTGTTGCGTCTCCTTGATGTTTTTCGGGTTGTCCCCTTTTCCGTAGAGCTCGATGGCGCGTTTATCCAGATAAGGAAGGTCTTCAAACGCTTTGTCCTCGAACTCCTTGATGACCGCGGCCACCATGTCCTTTATCTCGCCCCATCGGATCGTGGCCAGCCGGTTGGCCCGGCGGAAGGCCCAAGCCGCCGAATCCGTCCGGAAACGGTGCTGGGCGCAAATCTCGAAGCTCGGCGGGAGCTCGGTGACGCCTGCGAAAATCGGTATGCGGGCGCTCTGCGCGGGGTTATCGAAGGCGAACCAGCAAACACCGCCGACTGGGTCGGGCAGCCAGGCGCGGCACTGGAGGACGGTGGCGTAGGCGCAGCCGGAGATGGCGATGGTCCGCCAGCGCTCTACGACTTCGGGCTTCAACGTGTTGAGAAGGGTGAACATGTCCCTCGACATCCAGGGGTTGGCCAGCGGGCTCTTGGCCATCCCGCCACTTTTCCGGTCTTCGACGAGGAGGTTCTTGGTCATATCATACGCGGTTCCCTCGTAGGTCTCCCGGTACATCTTGAGGAGGTCACGGACCGAGACCTTGTTGTCCGGCTTGACCGAAAAAGGAAGCTCCTCGGCCTCAATGGTCAGGTTTAGGGAGGGAGCGAGCCGGCTGAAGACATAGAACTCGCGGATCGCAAAAGGCTTCTGCCCGCTGTAGGCTTTCCAGAACTTGAACGGCTCGCCGCTCTTGGGGTCCCACCAGCCCTTCTCGACGGCGTAGGAGATGACGTTGTCCGAGGCCAGGTAGCGATCGGGATTTTTCAGGTCGAGCTCGCCGATCCTCGGTATGTTGGCGGAGATGCCGACGTGGTCGTCGGGGATACGGACGGCCGCCCAGATGGCACCCTTTTCGCGGAGGCCGGCGCCGAAGATTTCGAACTGCCAGACTTCCTTCTTGTCGGCGATGGTGATGCATTCTCCCCAATCTCCATAGCCGTATTCCTTGGCGAGCTGGCCGGCCAGCTTGATGGCCTCGCGGGCGGTTGTACACCGTTCGAGCATCAGGCGTTCGATCTCCTCGATCATGAACATGCCGGAGCTGTTGTAGAGCTCTTTTTTGCCGCCGATCGTCGTCTCGCCGATGGCCAGCTGGTGCTCGTTCAGGCAGGGATAGGCCGTGTTGAGGAAGGCATAAGTCTCCTTGACGTCGGGCACCTCCCCTTTCTCGGTGATATTCCGGGGATCGGTGGACGTCTCGGTGTGCATCTTACCCATAAAGACCTTGGTCGTGCCGCCCTCATAGTGCTGGGCGTGGGGCACGATATTGACCCATTGCCGGTAATTGCCGTCGCAGGTGTGGGCTGTCATCACCGAGCCGTCGATCGTGGCCAGTCGTCCGGCCGTAATGCTGGTGCAGCCGAGCTCCGGTTCGTCCCAGGGGTCGGTCTGGGGTCGCCGTTGGGTCGACAGCGAAAGCAGGCCGACGGAAACGGCCAGGAAAAGGAACACGAATAGCCATCTTGACTTTGACTTGAGCGAGAAAATCGACATGGGGCTCTCCTCTAACAATAAGAAGTCAGGAACTCAATTATCAAAATTGAGACCGCAGCTGTCAAGAAGACTCAGGCCAATGTCAGCAAATTCTTTGCTTCCCCTATGCCGGAGAGCCGTACATCACAATATTCCGACGCCGCGCCATTTAAGAAAAATGTAACAGCCGAGGCCGAAGACAATCCAACAAATAAAAGACAGCAGACCGGCGGCAGGGCGGCGCCATATGACGGGGAGGATGAAGATGGTGATCATCGTGATTACGATGAAGGCTCGGCCCTTGACTGTGTCGGCCTCGATGAAAGCCCAAATCCCGAGCAAGAATCCGAGCCCGATGCCTATGGCCTGGTATGGAATGCCCAAGAAAAAACCCAAAAGAAAATAGGAAAAGAAAAGATGGTAGCGGGGGTTGGATTTGAACCAACGACCTCCGGGTTATGAGCCCGACGAGCTACCAGGCTGCTCTACCCCGCGGTACCAGCGCTATTATATCAGAATGGACCCGATTGTCAAAAAGTAAATTCGAAGTTAAGACCAGGACCCGCTCCCAATCTACGGAAAAAAAACCAAATATGCTCGAAAATTCGCTTGACCCTCCCCGGCGCCGCAAATATAATATGAAGCCTAAAAATGGGCATTTTTCTTTTCTTCTTATTGGCCGTCCTATGTGTCGGCGGAGTCCTGGGCATGATCCTCTCCAAGAACCAGGCTCATAATGCCCTCTTCGTCGTGCTCGCCTTCGCCTGCCTCGGCGGCCTGTTCGGCCTGCTCGACGCCCCCTTCATCGCCGCCGTGCAGATCATCATCTATGCCGGGGCCATCATGGTCCTGTTCCTCTTCGTCATCATGATGGTCAACCTCGAGCAGGGCA
>Ga0299915_10003978_pt1 | contig 10715 bp, 7 predicted proteins | sample RVTome_13_FD_200263 | JGI IMG/M metagenome (GOLD analysis project Ga0299915, IMG submission 200263) | Soil microbial communities from uranium-contaminated site in the Upper Colorado River Basin, Wyoming, United States - RVT92D227 (version 2) ... | reverse complement strand
CGCAAAATAATATTTATAAAACCGCTAAGATAGGTGATCAGATCTGGATGGCGGAGAACCTTGAAGTTACTATATACAGAGGCGGGGGTGCTATTCCAAATGTTCCGCTATCAGCTGACTGGATTGCTCTGACGACACCTGCATACTGCTGGTGGAATAATGATATAGCAAACAAGGATTTATATGGTGCCTTGTATAACTGGTATGCTGCAAACAGGGCTGACCTTTGTCCGACCGGCTGGCGTGTTCCAACAGATGGAGAATGGACTGAGTTGACAGATCTGCTGGGCGGAGTTGCAGTAGCAGGCGGAAAACTAAAAGAAGCTGGAACAGAGCATTGGCTTACACCAAATACCGGCGCTACAAACGAGACTGGCTTTACAGCTCTTCCTACCGGATTCCGTTACCGGCTTAATGGTAATTTCAATAACGCAGGCGAACTGGTTTACTTCTGGAGTTCTACCCAGTATGAGTACGATGCTATTAAAGGATATTATCGTGAATTATTTAATGATAATGCTACTGTCTATAGGGAAGCAGCTTACAAAACTGCTGGAAAATATGTCAGGTGCCTGAAAAATTAGGGCAGATTGGCTAAACAAATAAGAGGCTACCTCAAAAAGGTAGCCTCTTATTTTTGTCAGAGATTAAGCAGGATTATTTCTCTTAAATTCTTGTTCAGACAGATTTGCAGTTGCTGAAAAATAAACTTTGCAAATTACCTCTTCAGGTGTAATGTAGCTGAATATATTCCATATTCATCATCCACCTCCTCCCCTTCAAGCACAAGCTCATCTTTGGTGAGTTTTACAATGGTCATTTCTTCACCATCCAGAATCAAAGTGTCATTATCATCAGTCAGTTCCCAGGTGCCATCTTCAGAATCATTAAGAGCGGTAAGGGTAAAAGTGCCATCGATTCTGAATTCGATCGTTGCCCCGGTCATAAGAGCATTAGTTACAGTGACAATGTTCTGGATATCAGTATTTGTTGAGGTAGAGGTTATCTTATCCCACCTCCAGATATGATCTGTAAGTAATTCTTCATCGCTTAATTTTTCACATCCGCTTAAAGCAAGGGTGAGAAACAGTACAGAAGAAAAGAACTTTGACAACTTTTTCATGACTTTCTATTATTAAGGTTATAGGGTAAAACGTGATGCGGATTAAGTTTGTTTTATCAGTGAATGAAGAAAATCTTCTCTTTATATAACCAACACTTTCTGAAACGCACAAACGGTTTCAGACCAATGAACGAAAAACTTGACTTTTGTATCTGGTTAGTCTAACTTTGCAATTACAGATCCGTAAAACCGGAATCATGGCACAAAAGATATTTAACGAGTTCTCCAAGGGCAACACTGTCGCTTTCTGGATTGCAATAGGCGTCGGGATAGCTTTGTTAATCTGCCTGATAGTCCTTTTTGTCAATTATACGGCAGCTTCATTTTAATTTTGGTATTAATGAAGATCAGTGTAAATGGGCTTTTCAGGCAAGTCATACTCTCTTAACATCTTTGATACTGTCACTAAAGAAAGACCATTGCGGCAACTGTTATCAGTATGATGCAGCCTAATGCTATATAAGAATACGGACTGGCAAAATTTAATGACCAGCCCATTGATGGATTAATCCTGCGGACTAATATTCTTGGATCATTAGGATTAAAGTAAATAATTCCTCTCCAATTGTTTGGATTCTTGGTCATTGAATCAAGAATCGCCTGATCAAGTCTGGATTTCATCTTTGCCGGATTTGAATATTATTACATATCAAATATAAATCAATTTTATACACTAATAAGTCGAATAATTAAGTACATTGTAAGAATAATATGTTTAAAGATGGCTGGGGAGGATATAGTTGGGATCAGACGTCAGATCGGTAATTAATTATATCAAAACAATTCAAAGGCAATTGACGCTGTGTTTATTAGTATATTTGCATTATGAAAAATGAGAAATCAACACCAGATCATGTTCCTGAAATCAAAAAGGAGGATTTAAAAGGTAAAGAAGATTCAAAAGGTGAAGAAGATTTTAAAAGTGACAAAGATTTAAAAAGAGAAGAAGACTTAAAAGCTGCCGCTAAACGTAGAGATGAATATTCTCTTATTAGGGATTTACAGGCAAATGAGAATAACGAAGCAATTGCACGCAGACTTGAAAAAGACAAGGAAAAGCAAGATTAAACAATGTGAGCATTTCAAAAATGCACTTCCATAAATGCAGCTTCTCAAGCTTGTACTAACAATTCCCATTTTTGCCTGACGAGCGCTTATAATATCCTCCTGCGCAGTAACCAAAGACTAAAGTGATAGCCTGGAATCACTTTTAGTCTGCCCCTGAACTGCACATCTGTCTTTACTGATACTTGAATGGATTTTCTGTTCGTTGTTTGATGGATAAATAACAGCTTTATAACAATAGCGAATTACCAGCTCCCGGAAATCAGCTCCAGGGGGCTTTCTATTGTATGAAGTATCAATACTGAATTTGTGCTTCAGATTCGACTATTTTTAGATTTTGATGATGATGTCCCATAAAAAATTGATAAGACTATAAATTTTATTGATAAATGATGTTGACTTTGGAATTGCAATAATATAACTTTACATAAGAAATTGAAAAATACCGTATTAGAATAAAATTGACTTCAATCTAAACAAGGTTTATCTTTGATAATAACATACCCGGAAAGATATTTTACAAAAAAAATTATGCTATGAATCACTTAGTCAAATTACCCATAATTGTTGTATTGCTGATTAGTTCAATCCTGTATCTTAGTTCATGCAGGAAGCCTCCAACTGTACCTGCTGTGACAACAGCTAACATCTCAGACATTACTCAAACATCGGCAACTACAGGAGGAAATGTAACTTCAGATGGAGGAGAAGAAATTATAATCGCCGGTGTTTGTTGGAGTACATCAGCTAATACATCTGTTAAAAATAAACATACCAACGACTCTAGGGTGGTTGGGAGCTTCACAAGTAAGCTGACCGATCTGGCTCCAAATACCTTGTATTACATAAGAGCTTATGCGCACAACAAAATAGGTACTGGTTACGGTAACGAAATTTCATTTACAACAAATCCGTTAGTTGTAGCAACACTTACAACAGCACCCGTTACTTCAATTACCTCAAATTCAGCTATATCCGGAGGTAATATTAGTTCCGATGGAGGTTCTGCTGTAACAGCGAGAGGTGTTTGCTGGAGTACATCAACCAATCCAACAATTGCAGATCCACATTCAATTGATGGCAAAGGAATTGGTGGTTTTGCAAGCAGTTTAACAGGATTAACTGCCAATACGATTTATTATGTAAGGGCTTATGCTACTACCAGTGCAGGTACTGGTTACGGTAACGCAGTTTCATTTACCACAAATCCGCTGGTTGGAGTAACTCTTACAACAGCAACCGTTACTTCGATAACCTCATATTCAGGAATATCCGGAGGTAATATTATTTCCGATGGGGGTTCTGCTGTAACAGCGAGAGGTGTTTGCTGGAGTACATCAACCAATCCTACAATTGCAGATCCACATACAAATAATGGCACAGGAATTGGTGGTTTTGCAAGCAGTTTAACAGGATTAACAGCCAGTACGACTTATTATGTCAGGGCCTATGCTACTAACAGTGCAGGTACTGAATATGGAAATGAAGTAACCTTTGCAACAAGTCCTGCTTTTGCTAATTGCGGTATACTAACAGATATTGATGGTAATAAATATAATACTGTTACAATTGGTACTCAGTGCTGGATGCAGGAAAACCTTAAAACCACGAGGTATCGCAATGGTGATCCCATCATAACAGGACTTGGCGAAGTTGATTGGTACGGCACCACTTCCGGAGCTTATGTAATATACAATAATGATAATATAAATAATGACACATTCGGAAAGCTTTACAACTGGTATGCTGTGGCCGACAACCGTCATTTGTGCCCCACGGACTGGCATGAGCCAAATGATGCCGAGTGGATAATTCTTGAAACATACCTTACGAACAATGGCTATGGATTCGGTGGTAGTGGTAATGATGTTGCCAAATCAGTGGCAGCTACATATAGTTGGGGTGAGAGTAACCTGGCAGGTAGCGTGGGAAATGATCAGGCCAGCAACAACAGCAGTGGATTTACTGCACTTCCTGGCGGTTGTATTCACTACAAGGGTTTATTTGACTACATTGGTTACATTGGTTTCTGGTGGTCTTCTTCTGAAGGTGAGGCTGGTTCAGATACTGGCTGGAGCCGGTATTTACAGAATGATTCTTTCAATCTTAATAGAATTCAATACGATAAAAATAAAGGCCTTTCTATCCGATGCATTAAAGACTAATTCCGCGATTGATTATACTGACTTATTATCAGCCCCCGGAAATCGGCTCCGGGGGCTTTTTATATAATAAAACCAGCACTTCATTTATATAAATTGTGTTATTGTTAATAAGCAGATGCAGTAACAAATTTCCCGGTAAAGGAAATTTGTACAGGGTGCTGGCAATTTAATAAAAACAAAAAAGGCCAGTATCTTAAAGTTCAGTTGATAATCCCGTTAGTACCAAACCATAATATGATACTGGCTTTTGTTCAAACTAAAATCACCATTCTGTAAACAATAAATGTATCAGTAAATCGTTGATCAAAAGATAGAAGGAACTAATTCATAAAGCGTAAATAATTTATTCACTGGGGTGGATATTCTTATTTACTTTTGATTATCACAAGGGAGAAGCTGCAACCAACTTAAAACTCAATCCAATGAAAAATCGCCATGTGCTTGTTGGAGTGGTTTTGCTGATAACCTTATTTGTTTTCCATTCATGCAAAAAAGAAAAAGGAGAGGTCCCAACGCTGACCACTTCTGACGTAACGAATATTACCGGAACGTCCGCAACTTGTGGCGGAACTATCACAAATGAGGGTTCCGGTACGATCGTCGAAAGGGGTGTTTGTTGGAGCAAGGGAATAACACCAACTACTGTCGACAGCAGATCCATTGAGGGTGGTGGGGCTGGTTCGTTTTTAAGCAATATGACAAACCTTGATGTTACAACAACCTACTATGTAAGAGCCTATGCGGTGAATGAGGCGGGTGTTGGTTACGGAATGGTTATGTCTTTCACCACACTGGGACAAGTCTCCATTGCTGCAACTAAAACGGCAACAGAAGTAACCTCAACAACCGCAATCTTGAATGGTGTCATTAATCCAAACAATTTATCAACTATCGTTACTTTTGAGTATGGAACAACCACAGGTTACGGTCAAACAATTCCTGCCACACAAAGCCCCATAACAGGAAATTTAAGTACAAATGTAACCGCTGAGATTTCAGGACTATTACCGGGAACGAATTACTACTTCAGGATAAAGACGATAAATTCGCTTGGGACCACCTATGGAAGCGATTTTAGTTTCACCACACTGGGACAAGTCCCCACAGCCACAACCCAACCGGCAACTGGAGTGACCTCAACAACCGCAATCTTGCCTGGTATCATTAATCCAAACTACTTATCAACTATCGTTACATTTGAGTATGGGACAACGACCAACTACGGTCAAACAATAACTCCAACACAAAGTCCGGTAACAGGAAATTCAAATACAAATGTAAACGCTGAGCTTTCAGGACTATTGCCGGAAACAACCTACCACTTCAGAATACAGGCGATAAATTCTCTCGGAACCGTTAATGGAAGCGATTTTAGTTTCACCACTTCGACACCAACTATTATAGATATCGATGGGAATGTCTATAATATAATCGCAATAGGAACTCAGATTTGGATGAGAGAGAACCTTAAGGTTACCAGGTATCGTAACGGAGACCTGATTGGCACAACTATTCCTGCCACTTCAAGTTTTGCAGGAGAAGCCGAGTTTCAATGGTCATATAAGGAAGCAATAACAGAGTTCTCAAATTCTTTGGCCCCATTAATTAGCGATGGAGCAGGTAACTTGTCTTTTGATCAAATGGTTAAGGCAGGGATTATAAAACAATCTGCGAAGATTAGTTACGAAAACCAAATAACTGCCTTGGATATTCCATATAATAGTAATATGACTGCTTCTATGATCTCTAATAAGTGTGATTCCATTTTTGCCTTATTCCCGGAGGTTTACGGACGCCTTTATACATGGTACGCAGTTGTGGATACAAGAAATGTATGTCCTGAAGGTTGGCATATACCAACTGATACCGAGTGGTCTACACTTGTCACCTATCTTGGAGGAGATGCCACCGCTGGTGGTAAATTAAAGGAATCAGGATTAGTTCACTGGAACAGCCCCAATAAGGGTGCAACAAACGAAAGCGGCTTTAATGCCCTTCCTGCAGGATGGCGTGATGTCTTTACTGGTGATTCTTTTAAGGAGTTTGGATTCTCTGGATATTGGTGGTCGTCCACGGAGGTCTATCCGGCAAATGGCTCATATAGGGCTATTTATTACCAATCAGGTGTGATTTACAGAAATAACTACGATAAAAAAACTGGTTTCTCTGTACGATGTTTGAAGGATTAGAGTGCTTGATTTATTCCCAGCCCCCGGAAATCAGCTCCGGGGGCTTTTTACCTGCTCTGTATTAATCTGACCCCACTTGACTTTGGCATCGGGATAGTTTAACTTTACTTGTACATTAACCGGGTTTTTCCTGATGGCTCAGAAAACCAACAGTTTTGAAAAGTTCTGGAAGGAGTTGAAAAGACGGAAGGTCTTCAGCGTAGTTACAACCTATGCTGCAACTGCTTATATCGTTATTGAAGTAACCAACAACCTTGCTGTCCCGTTACACCTTCCTGATTGGATTGCTACATTGATTTTGACAGGACTCCTTATTGGTTTACCTGTCGTGATAATTCTGTCATGGGTATTTGATTTTACACCCCAGGGGATAAAGAAAACCGAATCACTTGAAGAACTGGAAAGCAAAGAAATTGCAACAAAACCTGTAAAAAGAAAACTGAGAGCAAGTTATGTTCTGAATGCAGTTCTGATAATAACTGTAATAATTCTGGCTTATCCGAAAATATTAAAGAAAGACAGGATGGCAACCCTAAGGTCATCTGACGGAAGAATTTCCGTTGCGGTCATGCCATTTAAGAATCTGACAGCAGATACATTATTTAATATCTGGCAATTGGGTCTTCAAAACCTGCTTATTACATCACTTTCAAATTCAGAGGAATTGTCAGTCCGGCAGTATGAAACTATGGATAAGGTCCTTGGAATTGCCGATAACATAAATTATGCTTCTCTTACACCTTCTTTTGCTGCTGATGCTGCTTTAAAGGTGGATGCGTACACAGTTATAATCGGAAGTTTGTATAAGACTATCGGCAGAATCTGTGTTACTGTTAATCTAATGGAATCAAGGACCGAAGAAATATATAAATCCTATGAAATCTGCGGAAATACGGAAGATGATTTCTTCCCGATCACCGATTCATTGTCAAAGCTTATAAAGAACTATCTCGAAATAAAAAAGCTAAAACAAAATTATCCGATTTATGATCTGAAGAACGCTTATACATCATCTGCTAAAGCATTCAAATATTATATTCAGGGCAGGATCTATCATGGTCAATCAGATTATAAATCTGCAATTGAGACCTATGTCAAATCTGTAAATTGTGATTCAGGTTTTGTCAGCCCAATGTTAATGCTATCATATGCCTGCGGGGATATTGGAAAATCCAGGGAGAGCAAAATGTGGGCATATAAAGCATACAACAGGATTGGTGATATGCCCCACGAAATGCAAATGCAAATAAGGGAATTAAAAGCTGCTGTTGATAAAGATCCTGATGAACAGATCAAATCACTTAAGGAATATCTGGAATTCAATCCGTATTCACCTATCAAGTTTTATACTCTTGGCTGGGTATATTATATTACTGAACAGTGGCAGGATGCTATTAATGCATTTGAAAAAGGGAATGCTTTGATTAAGAAGTTTAACGGCAGAAAACTGTGGATCTGGCATTACCTTTATCTGGGGAATGCATATCATAGAACCGGAGAACATAATAAAGAATTAAAAATATATAAAGAAGGACTTGATTCGTGGCCTCATGACGAACATCAGATTTTAAGTTATAAGGCCGTTTGTGACTTTTCTCTTGGAGATACAGTAAAAGCCAATGGGTTGCTGACAGAATTTCGTACTGCATGCAAAAAGGTAAAATTCTCCAATTCCAGGATTGAATCCGAAATAGGATTAATATACCAGAAATCATCCCTTTTGGGGGAAGCCCGGAAGCATTATCAGCTAGCTATAAAATCAGAACCATCCGATATCTATAATACATGGGCAATGTATTACCTGGCCTGGCTGCTTATTGATAATGACATAAATATCGGTGAAGGCATTAATCTGGCTGATATTGCACTAACAACAAATCCGCTGGATGAAGAGTTGCTAGCCAGTATATATGACACCAGAGGATGGGGCTTTTACAAATCAGGGAATTATTATCAAGCCATGGAAGATCTTAAGAAAGGCTGGGATCTCAGACCATTTTATGGACACCAGCATTTTCTTCATCTCGAAGCAGCAAAAAAGGCTGTTGCCGGTCAAAAGAGGACCGACCGTTAAAGGGCCGACCGTAAAGAAATTAGCCAGTGGCTAATTTTAGGGAGGAGCCAGGTAGAGCGAGGGATTTTGGCAATTTTAGGGAGGTGCCAGGAAGCAGAGGTGGCATAACGGCTAAAAGGATCCAGGATCTAAGCAGAGAGGAGTATTTTTCGAAACCTCTATAATCAGAATCTTTCCAGTGAATTGGACTATTTGCCTTTAGAGACAGGTCAAATTTGTTTCACCTATATTTCACCTTGAATAAAACATATCTCTCATCTCTCACATATCTCATTGCCTTCTTAAGGTATTTCATAAAAGATGAATACATTGGAGTTCATTTAAGTATATCTGCCTGACATAATAATCCTAATATTGGATTGAAGATAATATCTGCCGGAGTTTTTTGTTTATATAATGAAAGGTTATCTTAACTACACACTTCCAGGATAATAAACAGACTATTAATATTGACAAATCTTAAATTTCAGATTATTATGAAAAAGAAACTAAAAATTCGCAATTATCTGCTTCTCTTTACAACATTCTTATTAATTGCAAGTAGCTGTAAGAAAGATGAAGGTGATAAAATAACGGACATTGAAGGAAATGTCTACACCTCTGTTACAATTGGAACACAGGTTTGGATGGTTGAGAACCTGAAAACTACTAAATATAATGATGGAACAGCTATACCGATGGTTACCGATAATACAGAATGGAGTAATGCTAACGCACCAGCTTACTGCTGGTACAATAATGATATAAGCAATAAAGATACCTATGGGGCATTATATAACTGGTACGTAGGGAATACTGGAAAATTATGTCCTGCTGGCTGGCATGTGCCAGGCTACGATGAGTGGAGCATATTAGAAGTGTTTTTAGGCGAAGACAGTGGAGTTGGGAATAAGTTAAAAGAAGAGGGAACAGAACATTGGAACAGTCCGAATGCAGAGGCAACCAATGAAACCGGGTTTACAGGATTACCTGGAGGGCATCGTAATCCTCAGGCGAATGGTGAATTTAATCATATAAGAATAAATGGTTATTTCTGGAGTTCCAGTGAGTCCGATGAATATGATTTTGATGGGCAATTTCGGGCATTATTATCTGTAAGTAGGGGTTTAGGTGCTGGCAGTAATGTAAAAGGATATGGTTATTCTGTTCGCTGCCTCAAGGACTAATGTGTGTTAAAATCGTGCACAAATAAGAAACACCTATATGGTTTATTCCTTATAAGTGTCTGATTATCAAGTGGACGATGGCGGAGTCTAACCGCCGACCCTCTGCCTTGGAGGCACGAGGATTCCTTTTTTGATTTAACTCAAGCTGAAATTATTTCAATATATAAGCTAATCGGAGGGCAAAAGGAGTTATTAAGAGCAGATGATAGGATTAAGGGATTCAACATTGGTATTAATCAAGGGGCGGATGCAGGTCCGACTATTCCGCACTGCCACGTCCATTTGATTCCCAGAAGAAAAGGTGATGTTGACAATCCTCGTGGAGGGATAAGACATATAATTCCGGGGAAAGGATATTATTAAATGAAATCAGACGCAGTGTTCTATAAGCCTGACAATTACCGGTTTACACAGAATTTTTCACAAGCTCGATTTAGATTCCTCCTCTTTTCCCTTTTTTTCAACGATAATTGTCCAATCCTTAGCCATAGCAGCTATAGCACCAATAGCTGCTAAATGAGGAGCCAACACTACACCAATCGCCCCCATTGTTAAAGAAAATTCCATAATAGTCTCTTCCTTATCGTTTTTGATAATGACTTTTCTTGCATTCCCTTCTTTAACAATTTCCTTAATCTTAGATAATAACTCATCACCAGATACTTTAAAACTCTCCTGATTTGATTTTTCGTTACTTGTCATTTTATTAGGTTTATGTTCTTAAGAATAGTATTACCTATAATTATATAATTTAATTAGTTACTTCCCTAGCCAATCAGCCCAATTTATCCAGCCTTTTTTTTTATACACATGGTCTGGTCTATTAGGGATAACATCAGGTTTATTTCCTGATTTACAATAATTACTCCACTCATTAGTATTTTTAAGATTAAGCATTCTAGAAAACACTCGTGCCTCTTCAAAAGAGCAATA
>Ga0299915_10003977_pt1 | contig 10715 bp, 8 predicted proteins | sample RVTome_13_FD_200263 | JGI IMG/M metagenome (GOLD analysis project Ga0299915, IMG submission 200263) | Soil microbial communities from uranium-contaminated site in the Upper Colorado River Basin, Wyoming, United States - RVT92D227 (version 2) ... | reverse complement strand
AAAGATATTGGGATTCAAGCGTAATTATTGCCTACATAAATGAAGAACGTGGGAGGGTTGATGTATGTAAGGCAATCTTAGATGATGCAGAACGGGGGGAAATGTGGATATATACTTCTGCGTTAACTATTACGGAAGTTCTCAAATATAAGGGTGCCAAACCGATTACGAAGGACAAGAAAGAAAAGCTGGCAGGTTTCTTCCAGAGTGATTATATAAGAATTATTCAACTTGATCGTTGGATTGCGTTTGATGCTCAAGAATTATATTGGGACAATGGCATTCCACCCAAAGATTCATTGCATGTAGCAAGTGCATTAAAGGCTGAAGTTGATGTTTTTGAGACTTATGATGATGACGACTTAATTAAAAAGAGTAAAACCGTAGGATCTCCCCCCTTAGTAATTAGGAATCCTATACATACTCAACCCTCCTTGAGTTTAACCTATGCAAAGGAAAAAGACCAAGAGACTGATAATGAAGAAGAATCTAAAAAAGAAGAATAGTCTTCTTAGTTTTAAGGGAATGTCATTTGAAGAGGCATTATCTGATCTTCTAAAAGTCAAACCAGAGTCTAAACAAAAGAAAAAGAATAAGAAAACGAGTTTCTAAAACAAATTACGTGGATTAAATCTTAAACGGAGGTAATAAAAATGTCATATCTTACATCCGAAGAAAAAGAGGAAATTATTAGGCGTCGTAGTAATATTTCTGATGGGGATCAAGAGAAACATCCTATAACTAATTTAGAAATACATCATAAAGATCGAAATCCAAACAATAACGACCCTCAAAACCTAAGAGTGTTAACAAAACAAGAACATAAAGATTTACACAAGCGGTATGGGCGTTAGTTTTTTGATAGATATAATTGAACCAGTAGGTATCAAGGTTATATCTCGATATTTATTTTCGTTGTTGAGTTCCGCGGCTAATATTGTAGTAATTTCGTCGCTTGCAATTAAATAACCCAGGCTATTAAACAAAGCCATTTTGTGATTCCTAATGGTTTTTTCATCGTACGTTCCAGGGAAAAATCTGGCATCGCGCCATTCAACCAGAACCAATTTTTTATTTGTATTTATCTATTGACTCCTTAATCCAGGTTTGTCAAATATATAATCGCCATAATTATTTATTTAAGCCTGACCCCAATTTCTTAAATACCTTCACTTGCAGCCCGATCTAAGGAGCTGGTGCCGTGTAGGTTGCCGAGAAGATCGTGTCGGTCAGCCACTTCTTGAACGCCGGGTTGTCGCTGAACTGCTTAAACAGCTCGGTGTGGTCGGACAACAGTTCGACAAGTACCCGTTGTAGAGCCTTATCGTGCTCGATGCGGGCGTTCTGCTTGTCCGAGTGCTTCATCGCGTTCTGGTAGGCTTTGTCTGCCGCTACCTTTGTGGGAATTTCCTCGGCGATGACCTCGCGGATCTTGTCAGCATCCTTCCAGTTAATATTTCCGAACTGCTCGTTAAAGGACCGAAGGATATTGCTAAGGCGATCCAGCTCCGGTTCCGGTATGCGACCGCCGCCACTCGTGGGCACAGGCTCGATCTCCGCGTTCTGGTCGGTGAGAGCAATATCAATCGCCGAACGCACCTCCACCCGGTAGCTATCCATATCGATGGCCTCGAGAATGCCTTTTGAAAAGTCGTCTTCCTTCGGCGCGGGCAACTTTGGAATCAGGAAGTTTAGGAAGATCGACAACTTCTCCCACGTGGCATTAGTGAAGGGCAGCACCGAGGCCAGGAAATTATAGGTGCGCACGAATGCCTTGGCCTTCCCCTTGAAGTCCACCTGGCCGTCCTCGTCGAGCGTGTTCACATAGATCGCCACGCAGGAATCGAGAATCGGGTCCAGTTGATCACGGTCAGCCCCGCCCAGATATCGCTCGACTAATTGGTCCACTGCCGGGTCGTTGTAGACTTGATAGCCGTCCATGCTGGCCTTAAGATCATGCAGCTTATTGGGGTCAGTCTCAGAGCTAAGAATCGTAGTGCGGTAATAGTCATCGAACGCCAACTGAATCGTGTCGGCATCATTCTGAAAATCGAGTACAAAGGTGTCGTGTTTCTTTGGGTGCGCCCGGTTGAGGCGCGAGAGCGTCTGCACCGCCTTGATGCCCGAGAGCGGCTTGTCCACGTACATCGTGTGGAGCAGTGGCTCGTCGTAACCAGTCTGAAATTTGTCAGCGCAGATCAAGAAGCGGTAGGGATCTTCACATATGCGATCCGGGATCAGGTTACTGGAGAACCCGTTGAGCGAGGCCTCGGTCACCTTCTGCCCGCCGTATTCATGCTCGCCAGAGAAAGCGACGATGGCCTGCCACGGACTCTTCCGCTCCTTAAGGTAGTCACGGATTGCGTAGAAGTACTGGATCGCACGCTCGATGCCACTCGTAACCACCATCGCCCGAGCTTGGCCGCCAATCTTCTGCTTGGCCAGCACCTGCTCATGGAAATGGTCCACCATGATCTCCGCCTTCTCACGAATGGCATGCTCATGGGACTCAACGTAGCGACGCAGCTTCTTCTGGGCTTTTTTGGTATCGAACTCCGGATCATCCTCCACAGTCTTGGTAAGCCGATAGTAGCTATCCACCGGCGTGTAGTTCTTTAGCACATCGAGGATGAACCTTTCTTGAATCGCCTGCTTCATGGTGTAGCTATGGAATGGGCGGTGCTTGACGACGCCGCCTTCCGGCCATGGATCACCGAAGACCTCCAGCGTTTTGTTCTTGGGGGTAGCGGTGAAGGCGAAGTAACTGGCGTTTGGCAGCATTTTCCTCGATTCCATGATGCGGTTGATTACGTCCTCAGTGGTCTCATTCTCTTCCTCGCCACCACCTGCCGATAGCGCGATATTCATCTTCGCCGCTGTGCGCCCGCCCTGGCTGGAGTGTGCCTCGTCGATGAGGATGGCGAATGTGCGTCCACGGTGTTCATTACCAATGTCGTCCAGGACGAAGGGAAACTTCTGGACAGTTGTGATGATGATCTTCTTTCCGCTTTCGATGAATTTTCTTAGGTCACCCGAGCGCTCGGCATGCCCCACCGTGGCCGCCACCTGGGCGAATTGTTTGATGGTGTTCTTGATCTGCCTGTCCAATACCTTGCGGTCAGTGACCACGATCACTGAGTCGAAGATCCGCGTACTCTCTCGTTCCAATCCCACAAGCTGGTGCGCCAGCCAGGCGATGGAGTTGCTCTTGCCGCTCCCTGCTGAATGATGGATTAAGTAGCGCCGGCCCGCGCCCCGTGAGCGCGCATCGGCCAAGAGCTTCCGCACCACGTCAAGCTGGTGGAAGCGCGGAAAGATCTGCAGTTCCTTCTTCCGACCGGTGCGCTCGTCTTTCTCCTCCACGATCTGAGCGTAGTTCTCGATGATGTCGGTCAGTCGCTCCGGAGTGAGAATCTCGCGCCACAGGTAATCGGTCTTAATGCCCTTTGGGTTAGGCGGGTTGCCCGCGCTGTCGTTGTAGCCCTTATTAAAGGGCAGGAACCAGGAGGCCTTGTCCTTCAGATGAGTGCAGAAGCGCACCTCCTGATCATCCACTGCAAAGTGCACTAGGCAGCGACCGAACTGAAAGAGCAGTTCACGTGGATCGCGGTCGCGCTTGTATTGCTGCACCGCATCCTCCACCGTTTGCTTCGTCAAGCGGTTCTTCAGCTCGAACGTCGCGACAGGCAGGCCATTGATGAAGAGGACGAGATCAAGGGCGAGTTGGGTCTCGTCTTTGCTATAGTGCAGCTGGCGGGTAACGCTGAAGATATTGGCAGCGAAAAGCTCGACTGCCTTGGCGTTTTTCGGCGAGGGGGTACCGTAGAACAGGTCTACAGATGCTGGACCATGTTTGATGCCTTTCCGGAGCACGTCAATGATGCCACGCTTGGCAATTTCACCTTGCAGCCTGGCAAGGAACTGTTGTCGCTTTGAGCTTTTTTCAGTGAGTCCGAGTTGTTCCACCACCTTGGACTGAGTAGCCCTTAGAAAGTCAAACAGCTTTTCAAGGTCAACTGCGTGGTCGCGGTCGTAGGCGCTGGGGTTGCCCAAGACGTATTGCGCCCCGCCAAAAAATAAATCCGGCTCTGATCCAATGCCTGTACGATAGGGACTTTCCCCTCGATCGCCAACAAGCGCAGAAACGATCAGACTTTCAAGCCCTTTCTCGGATATGTCGGTAACGCTCATATAGCACCCCAATCCTCCCCGACGCTGGGCCCCCAGCGTAGATCCACAGCGCGAATAAGTGCACACATCGGCGTGCCGTTGATTTCCAGCCTTGTGTTCCAGGCACGGTCCGGCACGATCCCGTGTGCTTGCCTTTGGATAGTATCCGCCCAATCGATGGCAGATTGAAATGGCTGCCCCTTGTCGATCATTTCCTCAACATTGAGGAATCCGAGGTACACCAAGATCACCGGTACGCCAAGCGTGGATATCTTCCAGCTCCACGCAAACCGGTTGCAAAGCTGGTAGTGTGAATCCTGCGATAGTCCCCATCCGGGCAGGATAGCGTTCAGCCCAACGTTGGCCTTCCGAATGGCCTTGCCGATTTGCTCCAGGTTATCCGCATTGGACGAATTACATTTGTCATTCTGCTTAAGCTCCTTGTCATAAGCCTTCGCCTCAAGAAGAATCAGTCCTGGCTGCCCATCCATATTACAGGTGCTAACGATGTCCCAATTCGGTGTGTTGGCATTTCTGGTCACCTTAAGCCACCATGTAGTCACCACTTTACGTTGCTCCTCGGAGAGAAAACCAGTTGTTTCACCTAACTTGGCTTCATCCGGATACAGGAAGCCGCGCGGCATCCACTGATCTCGGGTGGCATCAACGACGCCGTAGGGTTGAACCAGTTCCGTGAGGCAACGAGCGACCTGTTTGGGGGCATGGCGGTGAACATGAGGCAGCGCAGTCGGCTGCCTCTGAGTTCCTTCTTGCCAAAGGTAACCTTCTCATTGCTCGTTGCCATCGGCGGCCTCATCGGTGTCAGTCATCTCCTCCGCTCCGGCGTCTTCACCGGTGTCGAGGTCCTCCAGTTCCTCGGCCCCGTCGAGTCCGAGCAACTCCACGTTGCGGACATCCAGTTTGCCCGTGACCACACCAGCGATCAGCCGGGTGCGGTACTCGCGGAGAAGATCGATTTCTCGCTTTGCTTGCTCGATCGCGGTCTCTATAATTTTCGTCTCTTTTTTGACATAGCCGACGATCTCTAATTGTTCATCGAACAGTGGAAGAAGGATAATTGTGACGCCGAGCTCTTCGGCGTTGAGATGAGGCTGGGCAGCACGCGATCTGAGAAGGTAGAGCTGGTCAGCTAAAACGTACTTACTCAATAGTGCAAAGGCAATGAAATGTGGATTCGCATTGCGGACAGTCACTACCATGTCATACCCTGCTACTGCGCCGTCATACTCTTTAGGTATAATCGCCGAGTCGGCAGTGTATGCACCACTCCTGACAACTATTATCTCGCATTCCTTGAGGAATGCGCCTCGACTCTCCGGGACATCATTTGGATCTACGTAGAGCAAATCTTTACTGACAATACGCCCTCTTTCGACATTCGTAGCGCGAACTAACGGCACACTACCATTCAGTTCTTTCGGAGGTTGGCCAAGGCCATACCTTATCTGCGCGATGGTTTTGAGACGTTTCAAACTCCAATGGTCTGGCACGTCCCCCAGCCATTCCACGCCGGAGGGCTTGAGCCGGACGTTGGGGTCGAGACCACGGGTCACGGCCCGGTGGATGATAGCTTGCTTCTGCTCGCTCAGCAGCTCGATCAGCTTTTGCTTGGCGCGAATGTAGCGCCGGATGCGCCGGTCTATGTGGTCGATGAAGCGGACGATGGTGGATTGTTCGGGGAGAGGAGGGAGGGCCGTGTAGATCATCTTGAAGTGCTCCGGCCGTAGGCTCCACATGTCGGACGTGATACCGTAAGACCAGCGCTCCGCTTCCTTCGCGAACATCGGCGTACGGTAGAGGTGATGAAAGTACCACGGGTCTTGGTCGTTGCGTAGCCTCACCACGACGTAGGCCGGGCTGACGATGCCGCGGTACTTTGAAACCCCGACCGCGCCTTGCCATGCGCGCATCTTGTTGTATGCCATGTCGCGGGGGCAGACTAGCTTGTAGGCCGACTTGTCCTCATTCGAACTGTCCTTCTTCGAGCTGTCCGCCAAGAGCGCCTGCTGGCGGATGACGCCCTTGGTGATCGTCACCGAGAGCATCTGCTCGTCAGGGTGATTGCGCTCCTTCACTTCCGCGAACAGCGCCCGGTTCGGCAGCACCTCCCAATGCGCCGGCACCTCCCCCAGCCATGGCACGCAGGAGTCCTTCATCGCGGGATAGGGCTTTAGGTCGGCGATACCTGGGTTCTTCGGGCTCTCACTCGCATATTCGGGAGACGAAGCTTCTTTCACTGCCAGCGGGTCGAATAGCGAAGCCTGTCTCATCCCGACGCCGATTGCTGTGCCGGGTGCGCCATCGCCTGTCAGGCGTGGAGAGAGTTCCCGTTTCTCTGCGCCTACGGGTTGCACCACCTCGATAAGCCGGCCATCGAGCAGGAAATCTGGAATTTGTAGCGGCTCGACACGCAACAGTGTATCCTTGTATCCCGTCTTCACGGCCTCGCGCAGCCCCATGAGCAACCGTCCGAGTACGTTTCGGCCAACGAGTGTGCCATCCTCCGTCTCTTTGGTGCCCCAGAAGGCGTCCTTGCGAGACTGCTCGACGATGGGCCGGTCGTCCGTCTTCAACAGCAGCTGGCTGAACGCATCCCAGTTCTGCGCGAGCTTCACGTGCAGGCACCAGCGCATGATCTTGACTCGTACGCGATCCCAATCTGGCCGCGTATCGTGCCGATACGGCTTGCTCTTCATCTTTGCCGTCATCGGGCTCGCCTGCCCGATGATGAGCCGTTGCACCTCCGGCCGATGCGGAAAGCGGCAGACCTGGTATAGCGCTTCCGAGGTGAATATGCGCAAGCCGTTAACCTTCAGCGGAAAGCCGGCCGCCATGTTCGACAGGCCTCCGAACGCCTCGTTGGTCTTGAGGAAGACCACGCAGGTCGCGCGCTCGTACCTGCGCAATTGCGCATCCTTAAGCGTTTCAGGAGTCGATGACATCGAAATCGACCTCGGCGGCGTAAGTCTTCCGCGGGAATAGCGGATACCACTTGCTGAACGGATGGTTCGGCCCGGCGTCGGGGTCACCCCACCACAAAGCAAGCGGGCAGTTGTTTGGGCAGTTGCGGAATGTGACGATCATAGATCCAAAACCCAGGCCGAAAGGGCTGAAACCAAGCGGGCGGAGAGCATGACTTGGGTTCTCACTGAATGATCGAATCCGTATGCCAGCAAGCAACAACTCCCGTTCCACAAGTTGACGGCCTTCCTCTGAGGAAAAGATGCCATGCGCCGTCTTGCCCCCTGGGCGGCGCGGTTTGAATGGAAACTTCTTCTCTTCTTCCAGATAAGCTTTGAGTGCCTCGTCCACAGGCAGCTCAGCTGGCCACAGCACCTCCGATATGTTCCGGTTAATTAGCTTGTTTTCGAATGCCTTAATCCGCCAAGTCTTTATATTAATCTTTTTCTTTTGATCAATAGTCACCTGGTCTAACCGCTGCGGCATTTTGTACTCTGCGAAAGTGTGCGTGGCGACCACTATAACGTGGACGGTGGCCTGCACCGGAGCTTCGTCTTGAATCCATGCGGCAAGATCACTTCCGACGCGCCCACCGCTGAACATAGCGTCATCAAGATAGATGAAGTCACCCCCGGGTCGACCACATCCCGCTGTTGTAAACCCACACTTGCGCTGTAGAACCTCGTCGAAAATTGCCAGCAATTCTTCCTGGGAGTGCCCGTTCTGCTGTATGCGAAGGAAGTGGGCTTTTTTCCAGTAGCCGCACGGATCCGAGCCAGCTAACTCATTTTCACCAACTAGTCCTTTCAGGAACGTAATGACCTGCTTCCTCGAAAAATAGGTGTGCTTGAGTATGTGGTCCAACTCGCGAAGGAGCGGGACCCGCACCTGCCCATCGAACTGCTTGATCCACCGGTCCACATGTTCAGGTGTTGGTTCTTCAATTTCCCCTGCTCGGTAGTCCTTGATGGTGTCGGCAATCGAGGCCAGCAGGTCACTGCGCTCGCTCATGACTTGCCTCCCCCAATGATCCCATCCAACAGCCCCTCGGTCTCCCTCTCCAGCGCCTTGATGTCGGCGCGGATCTCCTCAAGCGTGCGGAGTGGCTGGGGTTTGTAGAAGTATCGGGTGAAGGATATCTCATAGCCGATCTTGGTGGCCGCTTCGTCAATCCATGCATCGGCGACATGGGGCAGTACCTCGCGGCGAATGAAGGCCTCGATGCCACCCTCTTCCAGCAGCGGCACCTGCTCGGTGTCGCGGAGATCGCCGTCGGGTTCGTACTCGACCACGCAGGGCTTGCCGTCGAGCGTGATGGCGTAGCGGCCGTGCAGTGAATCGGCCTCCACTTTGCCAGCCTTGTGCACCTTCTTGATGACGGGCACGGCGGCTTCATCCTTCTTTGTTAGAGCGGATTGCAGAAGCCTCTGACGCTTGGCAGTAAGCTTAACACCGATACGGTCGGCCTCTTTCTCGACCTTCGCCAGGAAGGTGTTGAAGTCACTGTGCGGGCCGGGGCCAAGTGAGTCAGCTAGGCGGTCGACAAGGTGGGCGAGCGGCTCTTCATTCGCCTCGGTACAGGCTTTCTTGAAGCGAGCGCGTGCGGCCGCAGAAAGCTCAACTTTCAATCGTAGCGGGCGCTCGACAGTGACCTTCCAGTAGCCAAAGGCGGAGTTAGGGAAGATCTTTGACTGCTCAGTCTCCTTGAAGGCAAGGAACACTGTCAAAATGCGCTCGATATCTTCGGCGGAGAGTTCGCAGTTCTTCTTGCCGAGGTTTTTGCGGAGCAGCTTGAACCAGGCAGTGCCGTCGATGAGCTGCACCTTGCCGCGGCGATGCTCTGGCTTACGGTTCGTCACCACCCAGATGTAAGTGGCGATGCCGGTGTTGTAAAACATGTTGAGTGGGAGGGCGATGATTGCTTCGAGCCAGTCATTTTCGATGATCCAGCGGCGGATGTTGCTCTCACCCTGGCCAGCGTCGCCGGTAAAGAGCGATGAGCCGTTGTGCACCTCGGCGATGCGACTGCCGAGGAGTGTCTTTTGCTTCATCTTAGACAGCTTGTTCACCAGGAACATGAGCTGACCGTCGCTGGAGCGCGTAATGAGGCTGAACTCCGGATCTCCGGCATGCTCAATGACGAATCGAGGGTCGCGGATGTCGTCCTTGCCGCCCATGCGTTCGAGGTCGGTCTTCCAACTCTTACCGTAGGGTGGGTTGGAAAGCATGAAATCAAACTCGCGGGCGGGAAATCCATCGTGTGAAAGGGTGGAGTTGAGGCGGAAGTTCTCGGCCTCTTCTCCTTCGCCCTTGAGTAGCAGGTCAGCCTTCGTGATAGCGTAGGTCTCGGGGTTTACCTCCTGGCCGAAGAGGTGGATAGAGACTTCTTTGCCGTGGTCCCGGGCCAGATCATGTAGCCTACCTTCCGCCACGGTTAGCATGCCACCAGTACCGCAGGCGCCGTCGTAAACGAGATAGGTACCGGACTCGATCTGGTCCGCGATCGGAAGAAAGATGAGGTCGGCCATCATTCTCACCACGTCACGCGGAGTGAAGTGCTCGCCTGCCTCCTCGTTGTTTTCCTCGTTGAAGCGCCGGATGAGTTCCTCGAAGATCGTGCCCATGGCGTGATTGTCGAGGGCTGGAAGTCGCTCCGAACCATCGGTGTTGAGTACAGGCTGGGGACCGAGGTTGATCGAGTGGTCGAGGAACTTCTCGATCAAGCTGCCAAGGATGTCCGCATCGACCAGGGTGGGGATCTGGTTGCGGAACTTAAACTTGTCGAGAATCTCCTGGACGTTCGGCGAGAAGCCGTCGAGGTAGGCCTCGAAGTCCACTTTGAGCTGCTGAGCCTTGGCGCGGGCGCGCAGGTCGCGCAGGGTGAAGGGCGAGGCATTGTAGAAAGCCTGGCCCGACGCCTGTCGCAGGGCGGCGTCCTGGTTGGTTATGCCCGCTGCGTCGAGCGTCTTCTTCATGTCCAGCACGGCCTTCTTGTTTGGCTCCAGCACGGCATCAAGGCGGCGAATGACAACCATGGGGAGAATAACATCCCGATACTTGCCGCGGACGTAGACATCTCTCAAGACGTCATCAGCGATGCCCCAGATAAAGTTGGCAATCCAGTTCAGGTTGTTGTTGCTCATGCAGCGCTCCTTTGTTCCGCGAAAGCATCAGAGATGTACTTCAGAACGATCAAACCTATACAACAGTCCGTGAGACTTAGTTGAATTCTTTCACTTATTTTCCCTTTCACAAACCTCATCTGCCCTCACCTTTCAATTGTTCTGGGGTGCGTTTCCACTTATCTTGCCGCAAGGCGTAAAGCGTGAGGCGTAAGGAGTGAAAACACAAAAGCCCATCCCCGTACTTATAAAAGCTCCGGATGGTTCGAACGAAGCCACTTCTCTACTTTGTGCCTTAGATTTTTCGCCAGGGCAAACATCTCCTTTGCCTCTTGCTCGGATACCACTCCCGCTCGTTCGTACCCAGTAATGTTTCTCTTCTTTCGGAATTTATCTAACTGAATGATTAAACCAGGATCTGCTTTGATAGTGTGAGCAAGC
>Ga0299915_10003976_pt1 | contig 10716 bp, 8 predicted proteins | sample RVTome_13_FD_200263 | JGI IMG/M metagenome (GOLD analysis project Ga0299915, IMG submission 200263) | Soil microbial communities from uranium-contaminated site in the Upper Colorado River Basin, Wyoming, United States - RVT92D227 (version 2) ... | reverse complement strand
CAGGGTTGACCCTGAGCCGCGTTTTTTTACCTTTACCCAGTCTTCAAAGACGGCGCTTGGCGCGGTCGAATGGGTCAAATTAATGGGTTGGTCCTCTTGACTAAAGACAGAAAGTAGAAAATGGCTTAATAGGAAACCGACTTTTACCATTGAAGAAACGATAAGAAAAACTGTAAAGGGGTCTAAATCGTTATGAAGCGTGTCTTTGATTTTATCATGGCTATTTTCTTATTATGTTTTCTAAGTGCGCCAATTCTTATTGTTGCATTAATGGTTAAGGTAACCTCCAAAGGCCCAGTTTTATACTGGTCAGACAGAGTGGGTATAGATAATAAGATATTTAAAATGCCTAAATTCCGCACGATGCGCATAGAAACCCCTCCTGTTGCAACCCACCTCTTAAAAAATCCTGATGCTTATCTTACATCCATTGGGTCTTTCCTGCGTAAGTTCAGTTTGGACGAATTACCGCAGTTATGGAGTATTTTAAAAGGTCATATGAGTTTCATTGGCCCAAGACCAGCTTTATTCAACCAGGATGATTTAATTGAACTCAGAACGAATAAGGGGATACACAAACTCGTCCCAGGAATTACCGGTTGGGCACAGGTAAATGGCAGGGACGATATCCCGATTCCCTTGAAAGTAAAATACGATGAATATTATATGAAAAATAAATCGTTCTTTATGGATCTTAAAATATTATATATGACCCTTTTAAATGTAGCAAAAGCAGAAGGAGTCAGACACTAATTAAATTGGAACTATGAGAAATTTGATTAATAAAAGAAACTTCTGGGTCATTTTATGTATTGACTTCTTTCTTCTCTGTCTGGCCTATTTTTTATCTTATTTTATTCGATTCGAAGGGAAGATTTCCCCTACAGAAATTTTAAGCATCCAAAATACGATCTGGCTCATTATCCCGTTCAAACTCTTGGTCTTTTTTAATTTCAAGCTTTATAAAGGAATGTGGCGATATACTAGTATCAATGACCTGATAAACCTCATCAAAGCCACTTTTGTGAGCTCAACTATAATCATTTTGGCCATTCTATATGTCCATCGATTTAAGGGGTATCAGAGAAGTGTCTTTGTCATCGATGCATTTCTGACATTATTCTTCATCGGAGGCATCCGTCTCTTCATCCGTCTTGTTCATCAAACGACAGCATCAGATTTCATGGAGAAGATGCATTTCCCCTATTTTCAGAATGTCAAAGAAGAGCGGAAGCGGTTGCTCATTATAGGCGCAGGTGATGCAGGCGAAAAAATCCTGAGGGAGCTTCGCGGCAATCCACGGCTCAAATACCACGTGGTGGGCTTTGTGGATGACGACCGGAAAAAACATGGGATGCAAATCCACGGGGTTCCAGTCCTGGGTGATATTAAACAAATCCCACAGTTGGTGAAGGCATATGAGGTGGATGAGCTTCTGATCGCCATTGCCTCTGCCACCCGAAAAGAGATGCGGCGAATCATAGACCTCTGTGAGGAAACGGGCCGCAAATTCAGAATTATCCCAGGAATGGGTGAGTTGATCGATGAAAAGCTAACCATCAAAGCCGTTCGAGAGGTCGCTTATGAAGATCTCATGGGCCGAGAGCCTGTTCAGTTAGAAATGGGAAAGATCGGCCAATATATCAAAGGTAAATCGATCCTCATCACAGGGGCCGGAGGCTCCATTGGTTCAGAACTATGCAGACAAACCGCACGCTTCTTTCCCAAAAACGTCATCCTACTCGACCGTACCGAAAACAATCTTTATGAAATTGAGATGGAACTACAGAGGGATTTCCCTTATCTTCATTACGTACCTGTTTTGGGTAATGTGCTGCACCAGTCGGTTTTAAGGAGGGTCTTTTTAGGATACCGACCAGATGTGGTCTTCCACGCAGCGGCCTACAAGCATGTTCCCATCATGGAGCTTACCCCTTGGGAAGCCATATTCAACAATGTCAAAGGAACACAGAACCTTCTCGAAGTAGCCAAGGAATTTCACTTGGAACGTTTCGTTATGGTTTCCACAGATAAGGCAGTCCGACCGACTAATGTCATGGGTGCCTCCAAACGAATCGCTGAACTCCTTACTCAGTGCTATAATGAACATTCTGACACTACCCGATTTATGTCGGTCCGATTTGGAAATGTGATCGGGAGCTCTGGAAGTGTTGTCCCACTATTTAAGAGGCAGGTAGAAAAAGGAGGCCCTGTGACCGTAACCCACCCTGAGGTCACTCGCTATTTTATGACCATTCCCGAAGCCGCTCAGCTCATTCTACAAACCGGCTCCATGGGAGAAGGAGGAGAAATTTTTGTTCTGGACATGGGTTCACCTGTAAAGATCCTTGATCTGGCACGGGATCTCATCCGACTTTCTGGTTTTGAGCCAGATGAAGATATAGAGATTAAGTTCATTGGCCTTCGTCCTGGAGAAAAGCTCTATGAAGAACTCATCACCGAAGGGGAAGGCGTTTTCCCGACCGGCCATGAAAAAATATCCGTCCTTCGTAAAGCACCATGTGATCTTAACTGGCTAAAAGCCAAGATCGACGAATTGACAGTGCTGGCGGGAAGACAGGATGCTATGGGCATTAAGAGGAAATTTAAGGAGATTTTACCGGAGTATGAACCATACAACCTCCCCGAAGAAAAATGAAGGTAAGAAAATATGAAGATGGGAAGATTTGAAGATATGAAGGGAAGAGGATGGGAAGATAAGAAGTTGAGAAGTTAAGAAGATATGAAAAACAAGAAGATAAAAAGTTATGAAGTTGTGAGGATTAGATGGAAAGGCAACTAATACATGAAGTTGTGAAGTTTAGAAGATGAGAAGTTGAAATGGAAAGGAAGAAGACGCAAAAACACTATAGGGATCTGGAGGTATATCAAAAGGCATTTGGAGCTGCGATGCGTATTTACCAGATTACAAAGAGCTTTCCTGTTGAAGAAAAATATTCTCTTGTAGATCAGATTAGGAGGTCTTCAAGAGCAGTTTGCGCTAATCTTGCAGAGGCGTGGCGTAAGAGAAAGTACGCAGCAGTATTTAAGAACAAATTGACGGATTCAATGCAGGAGGCATCTGAGACACAGAGTTGGTTAGAGTTCTCTTTGGCCTGCAATTATATTGGAAAGGCATTATTTGACGAACTTGACAATGAGTATGAAGGAATCATATCAATGATCAATGCGATGGAGAAAAATGCCGACAAGTTCTGTTTTTAATGTTAACTCAACTTCATATCTTCCTAATTTCTAAATTTCATATTTTATTGTTGGAAATTTGACTACATTTTTCAGTCAATTTTTGCAATTCTGGTCAAACGAAATGTGCCACTATTCTGATAGAGGACCGATGGGTAGGTTTGAAGGATGTTTTTACTGAAAAAAATAGTAGCTCCCCTATTTTTTCCTGTAACACTTATCCTCGTAATATTCCTTTTGGGATTATTTCTTCTCTCATTGACTCGAAGGCAAAAGACTGGGAAAATTGTTGTTTTAATCGGTATCATATTCCTTTGCGTTTTAAGCTTTGACGTTTTTCCAGATATGCTTCTCCGACCCTTGGAATATCAGTATCCGCCCCTGCTTAGTCTGGAAAATATCCAGAACGTAAAATGGATCGTGGTTCTCGGTGGGGGACATACCTCTGACCCAAAACTTCCTATTACCAGCCAAATTTCTAAAAACTCCCTCGTTCGTCTTGTAGAAGGTATTCGTATTTATAATGGACTACCCAAAAGTAAGCTCATCCTCTCGGGAGGAAGCCCTTTTGAAAAAATATCAAATGCGCAAGTTTTGGCGGAGGTTGCTATTGCCATAGGGGTAAAAAAAGAAGATTTAATCCTCGAAGACATTTCTAAGGATACAGAGGATGAAGCTCGTTTGATTCAAGAGATCGTTGGTCAAGAACGGTTTATCTTGATAACTTCGGCTTCCCACATGCCACGTTCCATCGCCCTCTTTAAAAGGGTAGGTATGCATCCTATCCCGGCACCGACAGACCACTTAGTAAAAGAATTTCAAAAAATAAGTCCAGGTATGTTCTACCCAAGTGGCGCTGGGATTTCCAAGGCTGAAAGGGCTTTCTATGAATATTTAGGTTTAGCCTGGGCGAAACTCAGAGGTGCGATATGAAAAGAAAGCGCTTCACAATTTCAAGTATGTCCCATCGAGAATGCCAGACCAGATCCGATTTCTCTGGTGGTGTTCCAGTATTCAAGCCGGTGCGACACTTCGTGAATATTATGACTGCTCAAAATAATTACCTCCATCCAACAGATTGAGGAGATTGAAAGGAGCTTCGCACCGACTGCTTCATCAGAAGAGAGAACTGGTAAATTCAGAGTTTTCTATAAAAGCAAGAAAGATGATATTTTCTTGCTTTTATTTTTTTTGTTGGGAATAATATCCAAAAGGTTAAGTGATCGCTTAGGTGGATGTTTTGAAAGAGATAAAAATTAAGATACTACCTCTTTTTGGCAAGGGAATTGCTCTTTTCTTATTTGCTTTAATCGGTTATTTTCTTTTTTACTTCTCCGTCTTTTCGAAGAACCCCTTTACTTTTTTCGGATTTATATTGATCGTCCTTTTTGCCTTTTTCTTTCTGGAATATGCCATTTATATCTTTGTGTTGACCCTTCCTCTTTTGAACCAAGCTCCAAGGCTTCTCCATCTTCCCCTCTTTTCTCCTTCTGAATTGATCTTTTTGTGCCTTCTAATGGCTTGCCTTATTAAAGTCATCATCAATAAAAAAGAGGTTATCCTTTTTAAAAGTCCGATCGATTTACCAATTCTTATCTTTTCTTTTGTTGTGATCAGTTCATTTTTGTCAAACTTCACGACCCATTACCCTCTCGACTTCTTTTATAAAGAAAAGATCCTGAGTGTATTGAAAAGGATGCTTTTTATTCGCAACCCATACGATTATTATTCTTATATCTTCACCTCTACTTTTACGATGTTAGAAGGGGTTTTACTTTTTTTCTTAGTTACGAATTTTATTAAAAAGGAAAAGATTTTGAACCGGGTATACTTCCTATTGACCTTGGGATGGGGGATCGTGATTATTTTAGGATTCATTCAATATTTTGGAGGAATCCTTGGTTATGAGAGATCGCCGACGAGGATGTTCTCGATGTTTGACAATTGCAACCTCTTAGGAGGCTATCTCATATTAACTTTCCCTTTAGGAATCCTTTATGGAATCAATAAACCTTTCTTCAAAAGAATATCTCTTTCGATCTTTGCTATACTTTCCATCATTTCCTTAATCCTTAGCAGGTCTAAAAATTCATGGATTGCCTTTGCCACCCTTTTAATTTTCATGGGAATCTATTTCCCCTTTTCCTTTATAAAAGAAAGAGGGGGAAAATCTCCTGTAAAGATTGTAAATTGGAAAAGAATCTATATCGTTGTCGCCTCCTTCATTATTATTTTTCCCTCTTTTTATATCTATATTATATGGAAGGGAAACGTCTTGGAGTTGCTTAGTGCAGACCTGAATTGGCGAATTCCCATTGAACAAAAATTGGACGTTCGATTACCTCTTTGGAAGGACACTATTTGTATAGTGGAAGATTTCCCCCTATTCGGAGTAGGGGTTGGGAGGTTTAATTTCTTATTGCAAAGATATTCTTCTGGACTCCCCTGGGATAAATTCCTAGTTTTCACTCCACACAACTATTTCCTTCTACTCGCTTCAGAGTTGGGATTGATAGGGCTTTTTGCCTTTTTATGGATTTTAGGAAAGATTTTTACCAAAGGATTTCAAATAATAAGAGGGAAACAAAATTTCATTAAGATGGGATTATGGTTTGGTATCATAGGTTTTGTTTTGACCTTTTTCGGGGACAACCATCTTTGGAACATTGAGATGCAATTGATGTTTTGGTTGTTAATAGGGCTTCTTTTCGTTGATGAAGAAGAAAACAAGATTGAACAAAATCGTCGAAGATCATCCGACAAAAAGATATTTATCGTACTATCATTAATCTCTCTCCTGACCATTCCCTTACAGATTTACCAGAGGTATCAAATTTCTTTTTTACCAGAAAAAAGCATAGGACTATATCCAGAAGAATTCAAGGAAAAGGAAATAGAGTACCGATGGGGTGAGAAGGTAGTAATGATCCCTCTTGAGGTGAAAGGCAAATGGATAAATATTCCTATTCGGTTTGGGAACCCGGATATTAAGAAACATCCGGTCAAGGCCAAGATTTTTGTTAATAGGAGAATTATCGATCATTTAGACTTTAAAGATAATGATTGGCATACGCTGCAGTATCCAATCCAAAATATGGAAGCCCCTGAAATTTTTCTCAAGATCGAAGTGAGCCGAACCTGGAACCCTTATCTTATGGGGGTAAGACATGAAACGAGAGATCTTGGTCCTGCCCTTGGGAAAATCTTCTGGTCATCATAAAATAGAAAAAAAGTATGTCATCCTTTAAATCGATCGGTAGAAATTCTATCTTCCTTGTTTCATCTCAGATAATGGAAAAAGTATTGTACTTTTTTATGGCCATCCTATTAGCAAGATTCTTGGGAAAGGCGGACTATGGGAGACTTATCTACGCCCTCTCTTTTGCTAATCTTTTCACATTTTTCTGGGACTTTGGCCTCGGAAGATTGATTACCAGGGATGTGGCAGCGAATAGATCCATGGCTTCAACCATCTTCTCCTCTAAATTTAAATTTCAAATCCTCTCCTGCCTTGCCGGGATATTGTTGCTATCATTTTATCTATTACTCTTTGAGGGAAAAACTTTAGAAGCCTTTCTTATTTTCGTCCTTGGTATTTCAACAGCTTTCAATTACCTCTCCAATTCATTCCGATCGGTTTTTATCGCCTTTGAAAAAGCCGAGTATGAAACGTTTTTTAATCTAATTCTCCGGTCGGGCCTCCTTATCACCATCTTTTTGACTACTCACGCTGGATTGGGACTCATCTGGATTTCAATTGTCCTTCTTTTTTTCAGTCTACTGAATCTCATTGGAAGCTGGGCATTGGTTGAGAGGAATTTTTTTCGACTTGCTCTTAAAGAAAGAGTTGCAAGTTTCTGGCCTATTATTAGAGATAGTTTTCCCATTGCACTCACCATGGCTTTCACAACTTTCTACTTGCAGATCAATAAGATTTTGCTACTCAAATGGAAGGGAGCAGAAGCAACAGGAATCTACGGAGCGGTTGATGTGATCGTCATGACCTTCTTGATCATCTCGAATAGTCTCGTTCTTGCAACATTCCCCATCATTTCAAGAGAAAACAGGATCAGCAAAGAAAAGGCGTTTCCTATTTACAAAAGTGTTTTTAAATTCTTGATCACTTTAGGACTGCCTATTGCCTTGGGTGGGATGTTATTGAACAAGGAGATCATATCCCTCATTTACGGGGCTGAGTTTTCTGAATCGGAAGAAGTTTTGAAAATATTGATCTGGTTGACGCCCATCATCTTTCTAACCAACTTTACAGGGAGTTGTCTGATTGCCGTTGAGAAACAAAAACAATTGGCCATCATCTGCGGTTTCAACACTGTATTGAATTTAGCTTTGAATTTTATTTTAATACCCTATTATGGATATGTGGGGGCAGCCATTGCATCTCTGGCGACGGAGGGGGTAAACCTGATCATCCAATATCACGTATTAAAGTATTACTGGGAAGCCCCAATTTTTGATACCTCCTTGTTAAAAATTATCTTCTCTTTAGGGCTTATGGGTCTTTTTATTCATTGGCTTCAAGGATGGAACCTCTTTCTCATTCTATCTGGAGCAGTGGTGCTTTACATCGTTAGTCTGTTCACAACCGGACTTTATTCTCATAGGGAATTGTCTACAATAAAGACCTGGTTTTTTCAAAGATAAATGAAGACTATATTGGACATAGGCCCATTGCTCATAGAGAGTGTGGGGGTCAGATCTTACACAATTAATTTGGTGCGGAATATTTTAAAACTCAATGAAGGAAGGGAATTTCTGCTTTTTCCCTTCTTAACGAAGAAGACCAAGGAAAATTTTGAGGGATTGAATTATAAAGGTTTTGTCATAAAAGAACAATATCGAAAATGGTTGTTCGCTATTCTATCAAGTCTGGGGGGTAGAACTCTTATTTCAAAAAGATATTTGAGTCGTTGGGATGTTTTTTGGACCCCGGGAATATTTCTTTTGCCCATTCGATGCAGTATTGTTGGGACGATATTTGATCTGACAACGATCCTTTTCCCACAGTTTCATAAAAGAAAAGTTGTTGAACATCAAGAGAAGGCGTTTCATTACTTTAAGGAGAATGCCTCTCTCATTATTGCTATCTCTGAGAACACGAAAACGGATATTATGAAATACCTTCATATCCCTAAAGATAAAATAAGGACAATTTATTGCGGAGTAGGGGATGAATTCCGAAAAATTGAAGATGTTAGAATTCTAAAGAGTAGATTGAGAGGAATTGGGATTGATTACCCATATATCCTTTATTTAGGTACTTTGGAGCCCAGAAAGAATGTAGAGAGGCTAATAGAAGCTTTCATTCAATTGAAAAAAGAAAAACAGATCAATGTAAAATTGGTCATCTCTGGCATAAAAGGATGGGGCTATCAATCCATTTTCGATAAAGTTGTTTCTTTGGGTGTAGAGAAAGAGATTATTTTTTCAGGTTTTATTCCAAACGAATTAATACCTTTCCTTTATAATGGCGCTTCAGCATTTGTCTATCCTTCCCTTTATGAAGGGTTTGGGCTGCCAGTGGTTGAAGCAATGGCTTGTGGCGTCCCTGTTGTGACATCGAATGTTTCTTCGTTACCCGAAGTTGCAGGTGATGCAGCGATCCTAATCAATCCTTATTCAGTGGATGAGCTTGCGGACGGAATCTGGCGGATACTTTCTGACGAGGAGTTAAGGACCCAATGTATTAAAAAGGGGATAGAGAGGGCTAAATTGTTTACATGGGAAAGATGTGCTAAGAACACCCTTGATGCCTTTAATGAAGTTTATCGTACCAGTCTGTAGGGATCACTTGCCATCTCGGACTGTGTCACATTCTCAACCATCTCACTCAAAAGCCGGATTCTTGACAAAACCATAGATGAATCAGTATATAAAATAACATGAACATTTGTCATATCACTCCTATTTATTCTCCGGGGACACTTTTCGGTAGCTCGAAATATGTTCAAGATATCTCAAACAGGCTTGCAAGAAAAGGACATCTCCTCACGGTCCTGACTGCCAACGCCATAACAGGCAGAGGATGGGTCGACCCTCTATTCGGAAAATACTCATCGGTAAAGGAAGAGATGATTAATGGGGTGAGAGTCAAAAGGCTGAAAGCCCGATGGCAGATCACTTTAACCATGTATTTATTGAAACAGGTAGATGGACATCTTCTGCCTAATGCGATTGGAGACCTCGTATCCCTTCTCTCTTTCGGACCTTACCTCTCAAATCTGAAGAAAGAATTCAGAAATGAGAAATATGAAGTAATCCACGTCACCCCCTCCCCCTATGCCCTTGTCTACCTCGTTTGGAGAGCGTGCAAGGCCCTAAGGATACCTTTTGTCTGTTCGCCATTTATTCACTTTGAAGATCCAAGATTCAAGAACCCACTTCTCTGGAAAGTCCTTCAAGACGCAACGTCCGTCATCGCATGTACCCATTATGAAAAAGAGAGAATGATCAGGATGGGAATTGACCCTTCTAAAATCCATCTGATTCCGATGGGAATCGATCCAAATGAATGGGAAAACGCTGATGGAGAGAGATTCCGGAGGAAATACAGACTGAAGGGGAAAAAAATTATCCTCTTTGCAGGGCCGAAAGGATATGATAAAGGGATCCTTCACCTTTTAAATGCCGTGCAGAGGCTCAGGCAAAAGATGGAGGACCTGGTCTTGGTGAGTATCGGATTGCCTACAAGGATGTGGAGAAAGAAGAAACGCATGCTCGATGAATCGAATCTGCTCGATCTTGGATATCTCAACGAAGAAGAAAAGAGAGACGCCTTTGCCGCCTGTGACATCTTCGTACTGCCATCCAGATATGACTCTTTCGGGATCGTCTATCTGGAGGCCTGGAGATGTGGCAAACCTGTGATCGGTGCTAAGGTCGGAGCCATTCCAGAGGTAATCGAAGAGGGTAGAGATGGTTTGTTAGTTGAGTTTGGAGACGTAGAACAACTCACCTCAAAGATGCTTTATCTCCTGAACCATCCCGATCTCTGTAAAGAAATGGGGGAAAATGGAAGAAGAAAGGTGGTCGAGCGGTTTAACTGGGAGAAAAATATCGAAATTGTCGAGAATGTTTTTAAAAAGGCAAGGATAGAATGGAGATAGAGTGAAGGGAATAGACAGATAAATGAGAGAGGCTCATGACAGTCAAAAATTTGGTTGACCTCAGTGTGGTCATCGTGACTTATAAATCCAAGGAGTTTATTCTGCGATGTATCCGATCCATCCATGAGGCGGCCCAAGGACTTTCACTTGAAATCATTATCGTGGATAACGCTTCAGAGGACGGCATTTCTGACCTGGTTCGGGCTGAGTTCCCCGACGCCATTATGATTGAAAACAAAAAAAATGAGGGGTTTGCTCGAGGGGTGAACCAAGGTGCGAGCATGGCCGCTGGACACTATCTGTGTATCCTGAACCCTGATACCCAGCTTTATCCAGAGACCTTAAAGATTTTGTTAGATTTCTTAGAAAAATATCCGATGGATTGTAT
>Ga0299915_10003975_pt1 | contig 10716 bp, 6 predicted proteins | sample RVTome_13_FD_200263 | JGI IMG/M metagenome (GOLD analysis project Ga0299915, IMG submission 200263) | Soil microbial communities from uranium-contaminated site in the Upper Colorado River Basin, Wyoming, United States - RVT92D227 (version 2) ... | reverse complement strand
GGATCTCCCCCACCCCGAAGCTGTCGATGAACTCCACCTTTTCGAAGTTGAAAAGGATATTCCTCGTCCCCGACTCGAGCCGGTCCTTGACCAGCTCGTGGACCGTCGTTTCCGACATGTCGGAACGCCGGATCTCCCCCTCTATGTCAAAAACAACCACATCGCCCTTCTCGCGTGTCTTGATGACCATGGTCCCTGCTTTCTCTTTACCTTTTATCAAAAGCGCGACGGATTGTCAATTTGGCGTCTGGGTTGACGGCCTTTTCGTTCAGCCATTGCTCCAACTGGACCCATTCCGGCATGATGTGCGTGTATCGCCCTTGACTCCCTTTAAAGATGACATGCGGTATGATAGATTGATAACTTATTCGTTCATCAGGAGGCGCTATGGAGATCGATCCCAAGATCCAAAAGCCGGGCCGCCTGGCCTGCCTGGACGCGTTCCGGGGGCTCGACATCCTGATCATGATCTTCGTCAACTACATCGCAGGGATGAAGGCTTCTCCCGCGTGGCTTCAGCACGCCGCGGACGGCGTCGACGCCTACACCATCACCGACCTCGTCTTCCCGGGATTTCTGTTCATCGTCGGCGTGGCCATCCCCCTGGCCTTACAGAAGCGGATGACGAGCGGCGTCAGCCGTTGGAAGCTCGTCGGGCACATCCTCTCGCGGACGGCAGCCCTGCTCTTCCTGGGCATCCTGACCGTCAACGAGCACGGCTACTCCGCGGCCGACACGGGCCTGCCGAAATCCTGGTGGTATCTCCTGGCCTACACGGCCGTGATCGTGTTCTGGAACATCTACCCAAAAACCGACAGGACCTCGAAACGCCGTCTTTACCTCGGCCTTCGTATCGCGGCCGCGGCCCTCCTCATCGTCCTGGTCCTCATCTTCCGGGGAAGGGCGCAGGACGGGACCATGACTATGATCCAGACCTCCTGGTGGGGCATTCTCGGGCTCATCGGCTGGTCGTACATGGCCTGCAGCTTCACCTACCTCTTGACCCGCGGCAACAGGACGGCCCTCATGGGCGCCATGGGCTTCCAGATCGCCCTGTATATCGGCGTCCGGCACGGGGCCCTGGACTTCCTTGGACCGGCCGTTCACAATTTCATCCACATCGAGTCAAATTTCGGCTCCCACGCCGCGATCGTCACGGCCGGTATCCTGGCCGGATCGCTCTTCATCCCCGGGGGTGACATCCGCGAGCACAAGCCGCGGATGAAGTCTATGTTCCTCCTGGGAGCGGGCACTCCGCTGGCCGGATATATTCTCAGGCCCCTTCACGGGATCAGCAAGAATCTGGCCACCGACTCTTACGCCCTGGTATCCGCCGGCATTTGCTGCCTTGTCCTGTTGGGATGCTATTATTTGATGGACGTCAAGGGCGTCAAGAAGTGGGCTAATTTTCTCCTGCCTATCGGCGTCAATCCCCTTCTGGCCTATATCCTTCCCGATATCGTCAGCTCGGTCCAGGACATCCTCACCTCGATCACCCGTATCGACGTCTGGAAACTCCTCTGGTCGTTCCGGGAAGCGGGCGGTTGGCCCGGGCACCTGAACGCGATCGCCATGACTCTCGTCATCCTCTTCATCGTCCGCGTGATGACCAAGGCGAAGGTGGTCCTCAAGCTCTAGCGGATTCATGTTTTTGACTTCCTGAAAATCCGGCCGACGATACTAAGGATGCTTTTCATGGACGTCCCACGCCTCACAGTGCCCCAGGAAGGCAGGAGCGATAGGGCGGCTCGGAGCTTCTTCATCAAGCCGTTCTGATGGAGAAGGGCCAGGGCCCGCCGGATGACGCCTGTTCTTTCGGCGTCATAGGGATACCACCAAAGCTGGCCGCTGTTCTTCGCGAAGTCCGCGCCGATGTACTTGATGTTCACGAGATGGAGGAGGCCGTAGGGCCCATGGGACCGGCCCATCCCCGTCTGCTTGATCCCGCCCCAGATGGCCTTCGGCTCGGTGAAAGAATACATGTGGTCGTTGATGGTCACCGACCCGGCCTCGAGCCGGTCGGCGATCCGGGCCGCGGCCTGCCTGTCCCTGGTCCAGACCGAAGCCGTCAAACCGTAACCGCAATCGTTGGCCAGGGTGATCGCTTCCTCGGGATCCCCAAAGGCCATGATCGGCAGGACCGGCCCGAACGTCTCCTCCTTCATGATCTTCATCGTGTGATCGACGCCGGTGAGGACGGCCGGAGCCAGGAAATATCCGGGGCTTGCCCTTGGCCTTTCTCCGCCGCAAAGCACGGTCGCACCTTTTTCCCTGGCGTCCCGGATATGGGCCTCGACGAGTTCGAGCTGACCGAGGGTGGTCAACGGGCCCATTTCCGTGCTGACGTCGAGCGGGTTCCCAACCTTGATCCGCTTCGTCATGGCGACGGCTTTCTCCGTAAACGCCCCGGCGACCTCTCGGGCGACATAAACCCGTTCGATGGAAGCGCAGCTCTGGCCGGTGTTCATGAACGCCGCCCAGACGGCCCCCGATACGGCACGCTCGAGGTCGGCGTCCTCGAGGACGATCATCGGATCCTTGCCGCCCAGCTCCAGGACGACGTTGGTCAGGTTTCGGCTGGCCAGCTCCATGATCCTCTTGCCGGTCGGGACGCTGCCCGTGAACATGACGGTCATCAGGCCGGGATGAGTGATCAGCTCTTCGGCTTGGGCCGTCCGGCAGGGGACGACGTTCAGGACGCCGGGGGGAAGTCCGGCTTCCAGAAAGACCTCGCCGACGAGCAGGGCGATGAACGGCGTCGTCCTAGATGGCCGGAGGATGACCGTGTTGCCGGTCGCGAGGGCGCTCACGATGTCGCAAACAGGGATAAGCAAAGGAAAATTCCAGGGCGAAATGATGAGCGTCGGGCCCAGCGGCTGGAATTTGAACAGGCTTTTCTTGTGGGCGAAAAGAGGGAGATGAGATTTCGTCTTCTTTGGCGCGATCCCCTTCCCCAGGTTCCGGCCGTAATAATCAAGGGCTTCGAGGCTCCCCAGGACCTCGACGGAAAGGGCCTCGGCGAGGGGCGATCCCTTTTCCATCGCCAGCAGCCGGGCGACCTCGTTGGAACGATCGAATAGGATCTGCCCGGCGCGCCGGAATATTCTCTGTCTCTCCCGGATAGCAATATCTCTCCACGAAGGGAACGCTAAGCGGGCGGAACGGAGGGCCTCTTCGCAATCGGCGGAGGACGCCAGGCAAGCCTCCCCGACAGGTTCCAGCGTCGCCGGGCTCTTGACGACGAGCTTTTCCTTGGTCTCCCTACGGCGGTTGTTGATAATCGGCCGTCCGTCCATGGTTTCGGAGAAATTGAAGTCCCACTTGCCGTCTTTAGGCTTGAGATTTTTCTTCATTCCGGTTCGACCGGGAAGGCTGGCGATGGCCCATCCTTCCCCGCCTCATTCCCTCGCGCCATGATCCCTGAGAAGCCGCATTATGCGCCTTCCAGACGCGGTGCGTAGCGGTCTCCTACCATCGTCGTCCTTGGCGTTAACGGCTGCACCCTTGGCAATCAATAATTCGGCCACGTCCATATAGTCCTCCTGCGCGGCCCAGTGCAGCGGCGTCATGCCACGTATCCCCTTGGCGTTCACGTCCGCACCCTTGGCGATCAATAATTCGGCCACGTCCATATAGCCCTCTTGCGCGGCCCAGTGCAGCGGTGTCATGCCATGTGTCCCTTTGACGTTCACGTCCGCACCCTTGGCGATGAAGAGTTCGACCAAGTTCAGCTGGCCTCCTCTTACGGCCCAGTGCAGCGGCGTCCAGCCATCTTTGTCCTTGGCGTTCACGTCCGCGCCTCTCTGCAAATGCCTTTTCACGTCTGTAAGATTGCCGTTTGCTGCCGCCTCATGTATGGTCCCGTAGGACTGCGGCCGATTATCCCGACAGCCCCAGCAGAATAATGCCGTCAGCAGAATCGCCATCCCAACGATTTCCCCCGTTCTGACATTTCGGATTATCATGATCCGTTCTTTCCTTTTTCATCGTGACGGAGCCTTTAATTTATTATAGGTAGTTGTCCGCCGTTATCAAGCGTTTCTTTTTCATAACCGGCCGGCGCCTTCTCGAAAGGCTTGGCTGATTTCCTTCTGGTGGAACCTCGCTATGTCTTCCCAAAACACTTACTTCTTGCCGTACCAGCGCCGGAGAAGCGCTTCATCGACCCCCTACCTTTAGCGTCCTTTGCGGAGGCATCGCAGTCGCCGTATGTCTGCCGGCAGGTCGTATTATTGGCGAATCTCCACGTCCGCCGTTTCAGGGGAGCTTGGACCGGAATATAGCCGGCAGGCTCGTATGGCAGCCCATGACTCGCAGAATGCTATTCCTCGCTTTTGTGACGTGGCTCGGCCGTGCCGGGTGACGCGGCCCGTTCCAGGCGCGGTCTGCACACCCGGATCGTCTTCAACCGTTCGATTTCCTCGAGAGGCGGCAGCTTGAAGTACTCGATCCACCAATCCGCCTTGTTTTTGGGGTCTTTGATGGGGACGGCCACCCTCCATTGCTCCATCGGGATAGTCCGCCACTTGTCCTGGGTGGGTTCGCTTCGATTCGTGATCCCCCAGACGCGCCGTCGACTCCCTTGTTCGTGGAGAACCATATTCACATGAAATACGGCGGGCCAGACTTTCCAGAAGTCGCCGCAGATATGCGTGCATCCGGAGGTCAGCACATCGTTCGTGCACGTCCCAAAGCGCTTGTCCAGAATGACCCGCACTCCGCGGGGGGAAGGAGGACCGAACTTCAGGACAACGGCAACCGCCAGGACGATGATCAAACCCGCCGTTGCGATGGCAGCCTTGCGGTCGCCCAGAACCGTGTGCCATTGCATCCCCGCGAAAACCGCCACGGCGCATTGCAGCATGATCACAGAGGTCGTGGCGTATCTTGGATTAAATCCATTATGCGCGACCCAATCGAGCATCCCTATCACGGCGAAATGACATACCGCCGCTGCGAACAGACACCCTGCCGCGACGGCACTGGCACGCAAGGCACGCCGGCCGGCCCGAGAGAACAGCGAAATAAGGGCCACCAGAAACACGGCCATCCACTCCTTCCAGAGCGTGCCCGACAGAAAGTGCCGCCAGGTGTTTGCCGCCAACGTGGCATACGCCCTCCATTGCCCGCTGCCCAGGTTCAATTTCGCGTATTCTTGGCTGTGGCTGGAGAACAGGGAGAGCCCCATCCATAGGATAAGGATACCTGCGATCATCAACAACGTCTTCGGCGGTTCCTTTTGCGCCAGGGATTTCAGCCCCCGACGCAGGCCGGCAGCGCGAAGGGTGCACCAGTCTGTCCCGAATGACCCGCCGAAGAGCCACCTCCAAACGACGACCGCGCCAAGGATTATGGCGGTGGCGTAGTTCACCCACAACGCGCAGAATAGGCATCCCACACCCAATGCAAACTTCAGGCGTCCACGCCGCCCGTCCTCATTCGCCAGCAGCAACAAGGCCGCAAAGCCCAGGCCCAAAGCGCTGCCGTATTCCTGATGCGCGATCAAATAATTGAAGATGCGTTGCTGCGGCCAGCACACAAGGAGCAACGCGGCAATGGCTCCGCCGGCGATCCAACGCCGACGGCCGCCGACGTACCGCGCCGCCAGGAAAATGGCCAGCAACCCGAGGAACGAGTTGAGCCCGGCCTGGATGAACAGGTTGATCCATGGGTCGCGAAAGGGAAACGCCAATAAGGGTACCAGCGCCCCCAGGCGATTCTGGCGCCAGAAGAAGGGCGTCCATTTGTAGCAGCTCGCCAAAACGGGCAGCAGCGAATCCGTTTGATGGAACCGGTGGATAGGCCCCAGATCAATCCAGACAACGGCGAACACCACGACCGCCAGAACCGCCAACCCCGCTGCCACCCCGGCCCTGTCACCACGAGTATCCTCCGTCCTTGCCCCAGGGTGACCGTCCATGCTTATTTCTCCGCGTAGTAGGGATAGGGAGTTTGATAGACTCCCCCGTGGATACTTCTTTTCAGGAGGTGCACGGATTAATTATATGGGTATTGACCATCACAGGCAATACTCCCCAGTTGTCAAGGTCACACGAATAATTCCGGTTCCGGGCAACGTGAATCTTTCCGCTTTTCGGTATCCGACCCAGAGCGGAAGCGAGAGCCGCTGACGACCGAAGAACGCTTCCTGCCTTGCGATGGAAGGATCGTTCCGCTGGAATGCTATTCCCCGCTCTTATGACGCGGCTCGGCTGAGTCGGGTGACGCGGCCTGTTCCACGCGCGGTCTGTACACCCGGATCGTCGTCAACCGTTCAATTTCCTCAAACGGCGGCAGCTTGAAGTATCTGATAAACCGATCCGCCTTGTTTAGGGGTCTCTCTCTGATGGGAACGGCCACCTTCCATTGCTCCATCGGGATAGTCCGCCACTTGTCCTGGGTGGGTTCGCTTCGATCCGTGATCCCCCAGACGCGCCGTTTACTCCCTTGTTCGTGGAGGACCATATTCACATGAAATATGGCGGGCCAAACTGTCAGGTAGTTGCCGCAGATATGCGTGCATCCGGAGGTCAGCACATCGTTCGTGCACGTCCCAAAGCGCTTGTCCAGAATAACCCGCACCCCGCGGGGGGAAGGAGGACCGAACTTCAGGACAACGGCAACCGCCAGGGCGATGACCAAACCCGCCGTTGCGATGGCAGCCTTGCGGTCGCCCAGGACCGCGTGCCATTGCATCCCCGCGAAAACCGCCACGGCGCATTGCAGCATGATCACAGAGGTCGTGGCGTATCTTGGATTAAAATGCCACTGGGCGACCCAATCGAGCATCCCTATCGCTGCGAAATGACATACCGCCGCCGCGGACAGACACCCTGCCGCGACGGCACTGGCACGCAAGGCACGCCGGCCGGCCCGAGAGAACAGCGAAACCAGGGCCACAAGAAACACGGCCAGCCATTCCTTCCAGAGCATGCCCGACAGAAAGTGCCGCCAAGTGTTTGCCGCGAACGTGGCATATGCCGTCCATGGGCTGCTGCCCAGGTTCAATTTCGCGTAGTCCTGTCTGTGGCTGGAGAGCAGGGAAAGTCCTAACCATAGGATGAGGACACCTGCGATCATCAACAACGTCTTCGGCGGTTCCTTTTGGGCCAGGGATTTCAGCCCCCGAGGCAGGCCGGCAGAGCGAAGGGAGCGCCAGTCCGTCCCGAATGATCCGCCGAACAGCCACCTCCAAACGACGATCGCGCCGAGGATTATGGCGGTGGCGTAGTTCACCCACAACGCGCAGAACAGGCATCCCGCACCCAATGCAAACTTCAGGCGTCCACGCCGCCCGTCCTCATTCGCCAGCAGCAACAAGGCCGCAAAGCCCAGGCCCAAAGCGCTGCCGTATTCATGATGTGCGATCAAATAATTGAAGATGCGTTGCTGCGGCCCGCACACAAGCAGCAACACGGCAATAGCTCCGCCGGCGATCCAACGCCGACGGCCGCCAACATACCGCACCGCCAGGAAAATGCCCAGCAACCCGAGGAACGAGTTGAGCCCGGCCTGGATGAACAGGTTGACCAACGGGTTGCGAAAGGGAGACGCCAATAAGGGTACCAGCGCCCCCAAGCGGTTCTGGTGCCAGAAGAAGGGCGTCCATTTGGTGCAGCTCGCCAGCACGGGCAGCAGCGAATCCGCATGATGGAACCAGTGGATAGGCCCCAGATCAATCCAGACTACGGCAAACACCACGACCGCCAGAACCGCTAACGCCGCCGCTGCTCCGGCCCTGTCGCCGCGAGGATCCTCCGTCCTTGTCCCAGCGTGACTGTCCATGCTTATTTCTCCGCGTATTAGGGATAGGGAGTTTGACAGAATTCCCGCAGGACGACTTTTTCAAGAAGATGCACGGATAAATTATAGGGGTATTGGCCATCACAGGCAATACTCCCATATGACTCTGATGGGCCCATCTTCGTTCGGGGGGGGAAGAGCCCCTTGATTATAGAGCTTCTTTAATGCATCATTTCAATCGATGGCCGAGACCATGAAAACAAAGCTCAAGACGCTGATCCCTATTTTGTTCGTTCTGGTTGCCACGTGGATGACCTACCGCCTCCACGGGTCTCCTCAAACAGGCATTGATGACGCGAATATCGTCTTCAGCTATTCAGAAAACCTTGCGGCCGGACACGGCATGATCTATGACCACAATCCCGAACGTGTGGAGGGTTTCACATCAATGCTATGGACGCTTCTTTGTGCGCTCATTTTCAAGTTGGGGCTTGGCGAACGAGGCGTGCTTATGCTTTCCGTCTCTCTTCTCTGCGTCGTGCAGATCTTGTTTCTCCACATCGTACGTCGCCAGGCGGCCTCCAGAGGCCGGCCGTCATGGCCGTACGCATGCGTCTATCTCCTGCTTATTGTCAGCAGCCCATCATATATCACGTGGATGACGATCACATTGATGGACACCTGTCTCTGGGGATTCATCCTTGCTTGTTTGACGTATGTTGCCATCGATCCGCCCCGTACATCCCGCGGCCACATCCTGACCATTCTTCTGATCGTCCTCGCGACACTGGCACGCCCCGAGGCTATGATTCTGGTTCCTGCGATGATTGGACTGGTCTGGCTTCGCGCGCAATCTACGGATCACCCGCACACGGCGAGACTTATTCTTGGAATGATGGGCGCGTTTATCGCCACCCTCACGGCTCTGACAATCTTCCGCCTCTGTTATTTCGGGTTCCCTTTTCCCAGCACCTTCTACGCCAAGGTATCGCCGTCACTGATCTACAACCTGACAAAGGGGAAAGACTATCTGCTCGGGTTTGCGTTCAGCGGCCAGATTGCCGGAGTGTGCATGCTTGTCGTCGTGGTCAGCGCTGTGTTAACAATCGGCAGCTTGCTTAAACGGGTGCTGGCCGGTCGGCATGCCGCAGCCATACGGAGACGCCCTATTGAAGCGCACGAGTTAAGCGCACTCATGGCAACAGTCTTGCTCATAGTCCCCGCGCTTACCGGCGGAGATCACTTCCAGATGTTCCGGTTCTATCAACCGGCATATCCGATCATTTGTCTAACACTGGCACTCCTGTTGAACAAGGCTGGTGTGCTTCGGGTCGAAATCCCATGGAGCGCCTTTTTGGCCCGGGCCAGGCAGTCCCCGGTGCGTTACGTGGCCGCACTTGTCATTGGGACGTACTGGCTGTTTGCGTGGGCGCACGGCACAACGTGGAATAGCATGCGCCGGAATAGTCCTATAGCCATTGAGTTCGCGATAGTGGCTGAGAGCATCTCACAAGGTGAGAAGCTGAAGACGCTTTTCTCTGAACTGCCCCAGCTTCCTTCCGTAGGCGTCATCATATCCGGCGCCATCGCCCGAATTTATCCAGGTCGGATTGTCGATCTCATGGGGCTGAATAATTCCTTCATCGCACACTTCAAGGGAGACCGCAAGGGAATGAAGAACCATGCGGCCTTCGAGAAGGAGGCCTTCTTTCTGGTCGAGCCGGACGTCTTGTTGGCGTCGCCTCCAATACCGCCAAAGGAAAAAAACCGTTATAGCCTATGGCTGAAAGATATTTTTAGCGACCGCCGGTTCATCAAGAACTGGCGTTATGGCGTCCTCTTGGCACGATCACATCCACATCGAGAGATAACATGGTTCTTCAACGATCGCTTCCTGCAGAAACTGCGTGAGACGCCCGAATACGAATTCCACGAGACCATGAAATGGTCGGGCAAGTGGGTGGAGACGATCGTCGCCAGCGGCGCTCAAAGCCGGTAATTTTATCAGTGCGAGCCCATGGGATACCGGCAGGATTCAGTATTTCGTATCTTCGCCAAGCCCGGTTCTAGGATCAGACAAGCTTGATCTAAAAATGTCCTTATCGTCCGGACGGTTCATTTGGATTGTTCTTCCAGCCTATTCAGACAAGGGTAATCTCCGGTATTTGTGATTCGCATCATCCGGTAGATCGTTGGCCTTCTTTTTTCTTTTTTCTGAAATTCGGGGATAAAAAATTCCCAAACAATCTCCCCGCTTGGGGTGATTTCAAAAACGCGTCCCCGATCGGATTCCGTGATGAGCGAATTGCCGTTGGGCAATCTTTGATTCGCCCCACCCCAGAGTGAAAAGAATTGATCCGGCGGGGCGGCTTGATATTTCCAGACCAACTCCTGAGTCGTTGGATTAAGCTCCAGAATTCGGGAATATCCTCTGCGGATCCCATTGTCATAAATCAACAGGTTCCCGTTTTCTAAGAGAACCGGATGGTGAGGCCCCTCTAATTCTCCTCTTCCCCAACTCCAGACTAACTTTTCTTCGATGGGGTCAACGATGCCGACGAGGTCCAGACGTTGCGAGCAGATAAGAATATTGCCTCTTTTTAATATGGAATTTAGATCTTTTCTTATGACCTCCACGGTATTAGTGTGAAAAAGATCCGTTAACTCTCCGAAAACATCTCTCGGGGGGAAAATGGCTCTTCCAATTCTGCGGACAAACTGTCTGGGACTTAAATGCCACTCAACTAATCTTTTCAGATCGTCCTTCGGGATCTTGTTTTTGAATATTTTATGCAAAGAAATCTTCTTTTTGATTATCCCATCCGGGGAAAGAAGGACGATATACTCATTTCCGACAGCCAGAGGAAGAAAAGACTGGGAGATCACTTCGTAATTATGGGAGAGACTGTAGATATCATTATTTTCCAGAATGTCCAGGTCGTGATGGAAGGGAAACCTATTGATCCACTTGAT
>Ga0299915_10003974_pt1 | contig 10717 bp, 7 predicted proteins | sample RVTome_13_FD_200263 | JGI IMG/M metagenome (GOLD analysis project Ga0299915, IMG submission 200263) | Soil microbial communities from uranium-contaminated site in the Upper Colorado River Basin, Wyoming, United States - RVT92D227 (version 2) ... | reverse complement strand
TCGGGTTGACGACGAGCGTCAAGCCGCCCAGCCAAGCGGCTGGCGCGCCCAGGTCGAGTTGCCGCAGCAAAGCATACAAGGCCAGGCTGGTGATGAAACTGAACACGAGGGTGGACCAACGCAGTGCCGTAAACGAAAAACCGCCGAACAGTCTGGCAAACAGCGCGCCCCAATACACTTGAAAAATGAGTGTCGTGCTGGCCCATTCCGAAATCCGCAGTTGGCCGGTATCGAGCAGATGGCGCACCGTTTGCGCATACGCCCAATCGTCCATGAGCGGAAACTCGCGCCGAGGCGAGACAACCAACACATACGCAACGTAAATCGCCGCCAGGGTCAGCGCGGCCAGTGCGTAATCTCGAATCACGCGACGACGATCAGCGGCGTTAGGTTCTTGCGCTACCATGGCGGCTTCCTGAGAAGTCGAAAGGCAACAGGCATTTGAACATGTCTCTTATGATAACATAGCATCCTTATTTCCAGGCTTGCACTTTCATTGCAATGTCATTAAAAAACAGTTGAGAATAGGCTCAGGGTAACTCGTACAGCGAGTATGCTCCGTTCAGATCTTGCACTAACCGCATCTGACCACGGAGCGCGTTGAGTTCAGACCAATCGGAATCCATAAACGCGGCATCGGCCCGCGAACGGACAAAATCCAGCCCACTCTCGTTAATCAAAACGTGTGTGACTCCCTTTGCCTTCCAGACAGACACAATCTCGCCTGCCGCGCAGACGCTCCGGCGCAAATGCCACCAGCGGTCAATCACCACATCCGACTCGCAGCGCACCGACGCAGCGCACTCGAGCGAGCGTGCCTCCCACAAGAACTCGACGCGCGAACCTGCCGGCAACGCATTGACGCGATCTATCGCTGCAACATACATTCCCAGGCTCGCCACTCGGTAGTCGTCCGCACTTTGTGCCCCCATCAGGTAAGCCAGGGGACTGCGTGCGGCAAAGGCGACCAGGTTTTCCAATGCACTCAGACTCAAGACAAGCACCAACACTGCACGCAAGATCACCGACACGCGCAGGCTGGTCGTATCGAGCGAGGCGAGAGCCTCCACTCCGGCAACAGACAAGATCGCCAGCACGGGAAAGGCAGGGAAGAAGAAGCGGGCTTGCAGGGCCGTTGACGAGGTGAACGTCAGCAGCATCCAACCGGCATAGGCTGCCAGCGCAAAGACGACCAGCGGGCGGAGTTCATCGCGAACGCGGGCGAGTCCGCGCCAGCCAAAGCCCAATGCCAGGAGCAGAATCACATACAGTGGGCCGAGCGTGGCGTCGTAATCGTTCGCGCCCTGCACACCCAGAAAAGTGGCGCGCAAGAACACCAACGCCGCCCACAGAGGATTGCGCTCGCCCGATTCCGGTCTCGCGTAAAACCACTGCCGCAGTGCATCCATTTGACCCGTCGGGATCAACAGTGGAAAGGTCGGACTGCCGGTAAAGATCCAATTCTTGATCAGCCACGGCAAAAAGACGACGAAAGCGATGCCAGCAAACAGCGCAATGGTCCGCGCCGCAGTGCTCCGCCGCCGTTGACCGGCCGACTGCATCGGGAACGACCACAGCGCGATCACTGCGACGCCAGCCAGAGGGACAAGCACGCCGGTGTATTTACATCCCACGGCCAGCCCGCCCAGAACTCCAGCCAGCCAAAGCCATCGGCCCGGCGCGTTTAATCGCCACTGACGCAAAACGATCACCAACGCCAGCGCGACGAGCACAAGTAACAAATCGCCATAAGCCCACGCCAGCTCGCTTGCCAGTGTGAACGAAGAAAAGAAAATCGCCGGGGCAAGCACGCCCAGCCGTTCTCCCAGCAACCCGGAAGTGTGCGCCGTCAAGCCGAGCGCAATGATCATTCCGAAAAACCAGCCCAGCGCCTGAGCGGCCACCACACCTCGCATCAACGTCATCGCCGTGTAAAGCATCTCGGTGAGCTGTGGCATCCCGGCGAAAAGGATGTCAACGTCAATCCTCACGCCGTGCGCCTGTGCGTACAGCTTGGGCAACGTCAGGTGATAGACCAATGCATCCCACATCGTAGGCGGAGCCAGCGCCCGCAGCAAGCCGAGCGCCAGCGTGAGCCATACAAACAAACTTGCTAACATGCCAAATCGCCCTGGCGACCACACAGCCCGTAGAGCCATCACCCCATCGGCCAGCCAGCCGCGAACATCGCGCCAAAGGAGAATGAGCGCCAATAGGATGAAGGCCCAGACCAAGGCCGGATAGTAAAGACCGGCAACGCCCAGCCCCAACATCGCCAGGCCCATCACACCCCAACCGAGCGCAGCCTGAACCGCGAGTCGCTCGCCAGGCGTTGCGAGCGATTCGCCGCGCATCAATCGGCGTCCCAGCCCGCCGCCGGTGAGCGTGAAAAGAAATGCCACGCCCGCATCGAGCAGACGAGAAGCCAGCGCCGCGGCTTGCACAGGCATGATCGGTTTATGGACGTAGTAATAGCCGATCAGGATGCCGGCAAGCACCGCCACAAAGACAAGCGCGATCCAAAGGCGACGGTCAATCATGTTGTCTCCATCGCATCACGGCAACACCTGAGCCTGCCGGGCATCTTGCAGGAGCCAGCCCCGCCCCAGGCACAACAACAATCCCAAAACCAGTGGCCACGGAATAAACAGAATCGGCTGCTCCTGGTTACCGACGACGGTCGCCAGGTGCAACCACCAGTATCCCACGAGCGAAATTGCCATCAGCACGAGCAAAGCGATCCGCCCGCCACGGCCCAACCGGTCGAGCGCGGCAAATATCCACAGCGTGGTGACGAACATCAGCACATAGTTGGTCGTGGCAGAACGCGACACGATGAGATTCGAGATCACCAGCGTCACGCCAAGCGCCCAGTGAAGTTCCACGTCGCCTTCGGGACGGAGTGCGCGCCACCAAGCCCACAACATGGCTGCCACCAGCAAACCATCCACCACCCACTCACCCACCTGCCCCAGGGACGGAATCGCAATGTTCGTCAGCAACCAGACCGGGCTTTGGCCCACTGTGTACTCGGAATATCGCCCGATGCGAAACAGCCAATCGCCGATCCACGTTGGCAACACCCATAAACTGCCAAGAGTCAGAACTGCCAGAGTGATCAGAAAGCCTGCCTCAAATCGCCAGCGGCGGCGAACCATGGCCCACAGTAACAGGAACGGGATCACAAGAAAAACGAGCGTCGGCTTGAACGTAGCCAACACCAGCAGCACACCGCCCGCCGCGTCCTTTCCGCGCTTCAACAAGAACAAAGAGCCAGCCGACGCAAAAAAACCGAATAGCGCGAACTGTCCAAGAATTACGCCGCGAGCGGCAGGATAGTACAGCAATGACCAGGCCAGCACCAAAGCCAACAGCCACCCCGGAAGTCGCCAACGGACCAGGTCGAGCGTCATCACAACACCGGCCAACAACGCCGCCTGGAGCAGGGTCATGTAGATGGCCCGCGCAAGCGAATACTTGATGTACACAAACGGCCCGTGCAGCAGAATCGAATAAAACGGATAGACCATCCGGTTCTGGTCTTCGCCGGGTTTGGCAGGACGGCCATAGATCGCCATCTGGGTGTGCAGCGCAGCTTCGTCCGAGTAAGGATTGAGGCCGTATTTGAGATAGGCTTCCCACGCGCCATAATGCGTCAGGAAGTCATTGCCGCCTGGCAGAGGTTCGGTGAAATAACGCCACGTGGCCCAGGTGTAGATGATTGCCACTGTCAGCAACAGAACTAGTCCAAGCCAAGATTGTTTTCGATCCATTGTCACCATTCTGGTCTTCAGGCCTCACTCGCTGCTCAATTCGTAAACTTTGACTGTCGCATTCGAGTATCGCAATCTCAAAAAGCCGGCTGTATCGGGGCGGAATGTCCCCAAGGCTCGTTCCGCCGGGCTGTAGAATACAAAGCGGCAGCCGCCTTCTCTCAACATGGATTGCCGTTCTGCATCGGTCATGGCATCCCCAAAGAACCGCTTTACATTTTCTGACTTGGCCGCGTAATCTGCCGTCTCAATCGGATGTCCCAGATAGACGCGGTGACCGATCCGCGCCGGAATCAAGCTGCCCGTGCGCTCGGCTGAAAATACGGCAGCCTGCCAATCCGACTGGCTTCCCAGCCAGTCCACAGCTTGCACGACGTCTCCTGAATCAAACAGGCTCACGGAACGGCTGGCCGTGATCAGCGCGCCCCCAAATACCAGATACAACGAGGACGGCATCGCCGCTATTAGAATCAAGACCAACATCAGGCCGCGCGCTCGACGATATGGATAACCTGTCCGCGCTAGCCAGCGTCTGAGCTTTCTCGAATGGCGCAGCACGCCACGGCTCAGGCCCATCACGGCCAATACTGCAACTGGCCCCATCACCGCTTCGGTAAAGCGGCGTTGAAATTGAGTCGGCAAATAGATCAGGATCGCTACTCCCATCGTCCAGACCAGGAGTAACCGCACTTTGCTCCATCTTCGCTGTGCCAGAAGCCAGCCGCCCCATAGCGCCAAAACGCCCGGCAGTCCCAATCCCAACAGATAGTAGATCGGCGGCGGCGAAAGCGTGAGATTCTGCCGCGTAAAACTTTGCCAGACCGGATCACCTTGAAAGAGGACCGTCGAATAGACCAACAATGGCAGTTGCGCCATACCCAATATTGCCAAACTCCATACCTCGCGCCAGTTGATCTTTCTGTGGTGCAGCCACCCCCAGACCGCGTACCCCGCCAGAACCGTATCCAAAATCAGCGGCGCAAAAGGCTGGATGGCCTGGGCCAGCACTGACGCAATCACGCCTGTCACCAACCACCGTCCCTTGCTTGCGCCCGGCGACCAATGCGCCAGGAAAGCCAAAGCGGCCGTCCACAGCAGCGCCATCATCGCAGAAAAATGCGGGAAGGTGAGCAGGCTAAAAAAGCCGTATAGATCCATCATCCAAAAGTCAATCGGCGATATTTTGGAAGGCTGCCACCTGAGCAGCAGCATGAGCCATCCCAGCCCCGAGCCAAACACGAGCAAGAGGAACGCAGTCCGGCGCAGCACGACCGGCCAAAGGAAACACGCAGCAAAAACGTACATCGTCAGCAGCATCCACAACCCGCAGACAAGCCGTGCTCCCTGATATAACGCGGAAGCTGATAGAGGCAACCAACGGCCTACCTGGCCGACGACGATGTAAAATAGTTTGACGTAGGCCGGCCCGGCATTTTCGGAGGTGTGCAGCATGGGATACTGCCATTCGCCCCGCAAGCCGGATTGAATGCTGGCCAGGTGAACGTTATAGTCAGGACGATCAAACACCGCGCCGCCAAACGCCCACTCCGGCGTTTGGACAGCATAGCCAGTCAGGTATGGGATGCATGACATCAACAGCACCAGGCTACTGACCGCCAGGGCCCACGCCCATTCAGACCGAGTCACACCGCAGCGCATAGCTTTCATCAACTTGAGTCAAACGATTTTCCCCAACTCTCACGCAACCACCGCCCATTTCACAAAGAGCGCACTCAACAGCACTTGCAACAGCAGCGAGAGGTATATCAGCGGTCGTTCCCATCGTCGAGGCACGTACGCAGCCGCCGCGGTAAACAAAGGAAATGCCAGCAGCCAGCGCCGGGGGGCATCCTGCAATGGCACCACTTTAACGATCATGATCAGGCTCATCACTATGACAGCCAGCACGTAGAGCCCATAGGACTGTCGAGGCAAGCGAAAAACTAGAATAGCCAGAAACAGCACCCCGAGCAACGTCGCCAAATCAATGACGGCAGTGGTGGCAATGAGGTGCGGCCACAGACGGAAGGGAGCCAGCACTGCGGCGATCAGGCTATTCCAGGGCCAACTCAAGACTGCATTGTTCCAGGCCACAGCAAAGTCCGATGACAGAAACGGCGTCAATAAGCCATAGGGAGATGCGAAACTCGGCCCCGCCTGTACGTTGAAAAAGAGATCCCGTACTACGAGCCACCCCATAAAAGCCAACACGGGCAACGTCAGCCAGAGACCTTTCCAAAGAGCATCGGTGTCGCGGCGCTTCCACAATTCCCAAGCCATCGGCACAAGCAGGACCACAGCCAGAGTCTTGGTCAAGACGGCCAGCGCGCAGCACACTCCTACGAGCCACCAGCGTCCGGAACGAGCCGCCAGAAAAGCCGTCAACGTCAGTAACAAAAGCAGCGATTCAGTATAAGGGATGAACAAGAAGAAGGCAAAAGGATATATCAACAACGCCACTACAGCGCGACGCCCTCTCTGAACATCACGTTGCGCGACCTCGTACAAAAGAATCAAGCTGCCCAGGCAACACGCATCGGAAACCACAAATGCTGCCATCAGATATTGTCCGCCCAGAACACGCCCCAACACAGCAATCAGCAACGGAAAGAGCGGTGCAAAAGCTCCCCGACCATCAGGAATACCATAACCTTGCACGGCAATGCGAGTGTACCAAAAGACATCCCAGCGATTCCAAGGCGCCAATGCCCATCCGAGCCACCCTGATGGCGCAGGCACCGCCGGCTGAAAAAATGGCCCTTGAGGCGAAATAGGGATCAACGTCATCACCAGGCCGCCCCACAACCAGAACAATACGCGGGCCACCAGAAATGCCACAACGCACCAACGCACTGACTCCGGCAACCGCATCCACGTGACTCGCAAGCGCTCCATCGCACCTCCGCTCTCACCGGCTTTCCAACGCGTAGAGACTAGAAACGTATCATCTCAATAATTCGCGGGAGAACCTTGCGAAGGTTTCGTGTATCGGCCAAGATGCTTTCAGGCAACCTTCGCAAGGTTCTACTCTCTCCCCATTTTTTGAAAAGATATCTAGAAACACCTCACACCTGTTGAATCAGCCTCGGCTGTCCCGCCAACAAATCGCTCAATGCCGTCCAATACTCCACCGTGAGGCGCACACCAATTCAACGAGCAACAAAACGAACACGGCTGTCCGCAATGAAACAGTGAGGTAAAGCCACTGGTTCATCCCTCGGCTCAACATCACTGGCCATTCGGCCAGATTCACAAAACTCAACACCAAGATGAATAACACACTACGTCGCAACGGCAGCACCAGCAACAACAGAGGAAACAACAACGCCTGCCACTGTGGACTCCAGCCCTTACTCCACAAAAAGAACGTGACAAAAGTTGCGCCGACCAATGCGACCAGGCGACGCAGGTCTTGTCGCACTTTCGCTTTCCAGAAAATCACAGCGTACAACACCCCAAATGCCGCCAGCTTGACCCATTCCGGCACAAGCGACGGGTTACCGACTGGTTTCGTTGCTCTAGACAGATCAAAGTGAATATCGGTCCCGCCGAGCAGCCCGGTGCGCAAGTTGCCGTCCAACAACGCCCACACTGTTGACCATGACGACCAACTCAAAGGTGCCCGGAACGAAGCCAGCGCCATCGGGCCTCCGAGGATCAACAACGGCGTCGCGATAGCTCCAATCACCACTGCCATTACCAGCCCATACGCAAGCCAACGCCGCCAGGGACGTGTGCGCAACACTGCGGGGAAAATCAATAGTGGCATCAGCTTGACCATCACCCCAATGCCCGTCACCGCCGCCGACCAAAGCTCATGCCCGTTGAACAACAAGTCGAGCGCCAGCAGACAAGAGAACACCGTGAGCGCATCAAAGTTCCACCAAGTGTAAATCAGCGGAACGAACAACAGGCTATAGACCCAGCCTAACCGCACGGCAGCCTCGTCGCCGCACAACCGTCGTGCCAAACGCACGAACAACACCAGATTGCCCGTGTTGAACGACAGCATGACCAGTGCCATCAGGTAGGTGTAAGTGCTATAGCCACCCTTGAACAGACGAGCCAATTGGTAAACGCCGACCGACAAAAATGGAAAGATCGGTGGATATTCCGACCAATAATGGATAAACGGCAAATAGCCCTGATCCGAATAAGCTGCAAGTTCGTAATAGTATGGATAGTCACCGAACAGTGTCAGATTATCCGGCAGGCTCACCATCAGCCACATGAGCCGAAAAGCAACAAACAAAACCACAATCAGGGCAATATCACGATGCTGCTCCAGCCATTTGATCATACGCGTCTCACTTTCCATCTGCGCGCACAGGCCTCATAATCGTCTGCTCGCGACCCACCGATGATCTGCTGCCCAATCGCCACTGGCCCGCTCATTGCGGCTCACGTTGGTCACTGGCGTCTCAAGTACTGATAGATACGCAAGCCGGGAAATTCGGCCCTGAGTGTCCCCTGGAATTCCCAATCTCCCCAATCGTTCGGCCAGCGCACATCCTCAAGCAACCAAAACTCGGCTCTGTTTCTTACCCACTTCCTGATCGTCGCCAAGGGGATATGCACCCCTAACACGGCATCGGGCTGGCGAGCATATGTTTCGTACTCGCCAATGCCATATTCCTCGACGGGTGGGCCGTTGTACTTGATTTCAAAAGCCGCTTGGGCAAAAGGCGGAGAAAAAACCACCACATCGCCCGACCGCACTTCAGAAGCCATCCACTGGGCCACACGTGACCAGGGAATAACGTTCCCCTGATCGGCCAGGGGCATAGCCTGTGCCACGAGGGCTGCTCCCACCAAAGCGACCATCATCGCAGAGCGCAACATCGGCCTGAAGCTCAACGCGGCTTCCATGAGCAACAGCACCACACCGGGCAAAGCAAAAGCCACGTGCCGGGGCAAATAGATGGGGCTCCAGTATGACACGACCCAGATCACCAGTACCGGCAGTCCAGTCGAGAGCAACACAAACGAAAGCCGGCTCGCCTGCCACGCCCGATACATCCCCAGAAGTAGCAGCGCCACAATCGAAGGAATGAACACAAGCACCAGCGGCACAGGCCACCCCCGTTGTTCAGCGCCCAGTATGAACTGATCCAGCGTCTCCAAAGCAAGGCGAGGCTGCGGAGGCGGCACCCACCAAAGTGCCTTGGGCGCCCACGTGTTCTGATGCAAAACTACCGGCAGCCAGGGAGCAAACGCTATCAGCGTCACCGATCCCGCTAAAACCGTCGGCCCCAGGCCATGCCACAGCCCTCGGCGACGGCGCTGGTATGCAATGTACAATCCGACACCGACCAGCAGCGCCCCCAAAATATACAACGTGTACATGGCCGCAACCGCCATCATGCAGAACAACACCCAGGCGCGCAGGCTCGACCTTCTGCCCAGTTCCAACGCAAGCAATAACAGGCAGAGCGTGATACAGAGTGCCAGGGCATAAGGCCGCGCCCATTGGGACAAGGTAATATGAATCGGCGATACTGCCATGATGGCTGCGCCCAACAAACCCACGTCGCGACAAAATACTCTCTGCCCGAGTGCCGCCATCAGAGCCACTCCGATTACGCCCAACCCGATGGAAGGAAAACGTAAGGCCAGCTCGCCTTCACCTAACCCTTGCCGCCACACCTGCAATCCGAAAAAGTACAGAGGCGGCATCCCCTCATTGCGCGCCAGCGACTCGACCAGAGCCGGCCAGTTCGTTGTTCGGGCGTGTCGCAGAGAAACAGCCTCGTCGGTCCAGAACTCGATGCGGGCTTGATCGCGTAGGCGCAGCCCAAAAGACACCAAGATGATCAAGCACCCAAGCCAGATAAGCAGCTTGCGCATCCGTTACCTCTCCCTGCATAGATCACGGCCTGATCATCGCTGTAGGCCAACCACCACTCGGGCTGCGTCGCCAGCATCATCGAAACCGCCAAGCGATCAAGCGCACGATGATCAGCCCGCACCGCTGCCGCGAACGCGTCGTCATCCCTCGGCCAATCGCTGTTCGCGGAAAAAGAGCAGCAGCGTCAGCATCAATGTGATGGGAAACAAGAAATCAAGCCAGTTAATCGCTTGATCGCCGCCTAGCCGGAGCAGCGGCGTCAGCGAGGTGACGTAAACCAGGAATGCCAGTCTCGGCTTGCGGTCAAGCAGCCACGGCCAGCTCAGCACCATGGGCAACGCCAGATGATGCGTGGCGACATAGGGCGAGGCCACACACTGAAATGCCGTCACTAGCGCCAGCACATATCGGTTAAAGTGTAACCGGGTTGCGAGCCAGAGACCCGCTCCGGCCAAACCCAAGGAACACAGCCAAGCCACCCAGTAGGGAGCAAAGCGCCACCAAATCGAAATGTTGATCCAAATCCAACGGTTCTGGTAACCGCCCGGCGCGCGTAATACTTTGCCCAGCCACCCCCAATCGAACAACGCTGCGGTGAGGACGAACACCATGACAGGCCCTATGACCACTTGCACCCACTCGTCTCTTCTCCAATGCCGGATGGCCCAGAGCATGACCGGCACGAGCAAAAACGCTTCTTGCGGCTTAGAGCCTATCCCAAAAGCCGGAAAACGATGAGAGCGCAAGCGAAATGAATCAAGGCGAGATAGTTCTCAGGTTTTTTCTCCCATCGAATCTTCAAGGCTCGGAAACGATTGTGCCCAGAGTTGGTCCGCTCCACCACCCAGCGCCGAGCCGGATGTTTGCGACCGTGGGGCAACGGGGGTTCCGATTCGCCGCGATGACGCCGATGTCCAATAGGCACCTGATAACGTAACCGAATCAAAACTCGACGCACATCCTCGAAGTCATAGCCTTTATCCGCACCGAAGTGACGAACGATCAGATGTCCCCATCGATTTCGCCGAGACCTTCGCACAATGGTCGCCCGAACCGTTTGTTCGGCATAGTGCTTATCATGCTCATTCGCGCCAGA
>Ga0299915_10003973_pt1 | contig 10717 bp, 9 predicted proteins | sample RVTome_13_FD_200263 | JGI IMG/M metagenome (GOLD analysis project Ga0299915, IMG submission 200263) | Soil microbial communities from uranium-contaminated site in the Upper Colorado River Basin, Wyoming, United States - RVT92D227 (version 2) ... | reverse complement strand
GGGGCCGACGTGGACTTTGTTGCGGTCAACGATCTCACGGATGCACAAACCCTCGCCCATTTGCTCAAGTATGATTCGGTGCATGGCATCTTCCCCGGCGAGGTGAAGGCAAAGGGCACGAGCATCTTTGTCGACGGCAAGGAGATCAAGGTGACGGCAATCAAAGACCCTGCCCAGCTTCCCTGGAAGGAGCTGGGGGTGGAGATCGTGATGGAATGCACGGGGTTATTCCGGGACAGGGACAAGGCTGCCAAACACCTCGAGGCAGGGGCAAAGAAGGTGATCATCTCGGCACCTGCCAAGGGGCCGGATATTACCATCGTCATGGGGGTCAACCAGGAGGTATATGATCCTAAAAAACACCACATCATCTCCAATGCCTCTTGTACCACCAATTGCCTTGCGCCGGTGGCCAAGGTTCTCCTTGATAACTTCGGGATAAAGCGGGGATTGATGACGACCATCCATGCCTATACCAATGATCAGAGCCTCTTGGACTTTCCCCACAAGGACCTGCGCAGGGCCAGGGCTGCTGCCCTCTCCATGATCCCCACCACCACCGGGGCGGCGACGGCCGTAGCATTGGTCTTGCCCCAGCTCAAAGGGAAGCTGGACGGCCTGGCCATCAGGATACCGACCCCCAACGTCTCTCTCGTCGATCTGGTGGCTGAGGTGGAGAAGGAGACGAGTGTTGACGGGGTAAACGCCGCCTTCAAGAAGGCCTCCCAAGGTGAGCTGAAGGGTATACTCGGTTACTCAGAGGAACCCCTCGTATCCATAGATTTTAACGGGAACGCACTCTCCTCCATCGTGGATGCCCTCACCACCTCGGTTATCGAAGGGCGGATGGTAAAGGTCCTGTCCTGGTACGATAATGAGATGGGGTATTCCGCCAGGATGGTGGACTTGGCCAAATTCATCTCCGCGTAATTTTCCATGGCGGTGCGTCACCCACTGACCATAGGGTCATCTTTGACCCAAGGGTCACCTTTGGCGGGAGCGGGAAAAATCGATAATCCCCCCTTACCCCCCTTTAGAAAAGGGGGGTTGGGAGGATTTGAAAGCTATTTTCTGAGCAATTGAATTAACCGAAAGGGTTGATAGCGTGGCCATCCGGTGCATCGACGAGATCGAGATAGCGGGCAAGAGGCTCTTTATCCGGGTCGATTTCAACGTCCCCTTGGGGGATGACGGCGAGGTGAAGGATGATACCAGGATCAAGGCTGCCCTTCCCACCATCCGGTATGCCGTGGAGAAGGGGGCAAAGGTAATACTCGCTTCCCACCTCGGGCGCCCCAAGGGCACGGTAATGCCGGAACTGAGCCTTGCCCCAGTTGCCCGCCGGCTCTCGGGCCTTCTGGGTAAGGAGGTAGCGTTGGCCCCGGACTGTGTCGGCGAGCAGGCCAGATCCCTTGTGGAAAAGCTGAAAGAGGGTGAGATCCTGCTATTGGAGAACCTCAGGTTCCACGCCGAGGAGGAGGCGAATGATACGGCGTTCGCCAAGCAGTTGGCAGGGCTAGCCGATATCTATGTCAACGATGCCTTCGGCACGGCACACCGGGCCCACGCCTCCACCGAGGGGATTGTCCATCACCTCGAGGTGGCGGTCTGCGGGTTTCTCATGAAGAAGGAGATAGAGTATTTGATCAATGCCCTGGTCGCACCTCAGCATCCTTTTGTCGCCATCTTGGGCGGGGCCAAGGTTTCCGATAAGATCGGCGTGGTCAAAAACCTCATGGGCAAGGTCGATACCATCCTCATCGGCGGCGGCATGGCCTATACATTCTTGAGGGCACGGGGGTACGAGGTAGGCAGGTCGCTGGTGGAGGATGATAAGGTGCCGTTGGCCAAGGGTATCCTCAAGGAGACGCAGGAGCGCAAGATGGATCTCCGCCTCCCCGTTGATCATGTAGTGGCCAAGGATTTTACCCCTGACGCCGAGCATAAGGTGGTGGGCACGAAGGAGATCCCTGCTGGCTGGACAGCCATGGACATCGGCCCGCAGACCATCGAGGCCTTCGCCGCGGTGATCCAAGGGGCAAAGACCATCGTCTGGAATGGTCCTCTGGGGGTCTTTGAGATGAAGGCCTTTGCCAAGGGAACCGAGGGGGTTGCCAAGGCGGTGGCTGCGTCCGGGGCCCTCAGCATCGTGGGGGGCGGGGATTCCATTGCAGCCCTCAATGCCTTAGGGCTGGCCGATAAGATAACCCATATCTCCACCGGGGGCGGGGCGACGCTGGAGTTGTTGGAGGGGAAGACCCTCCCCGGCATAGCAGTTCTCGACCGATAGGATAAAGGGATCAACGATGCGCATCCCCATCATGGCAGGGAACTGGAAGATGTACAAGACGGCGACGGAGGCGGTTGATTTCGTCACCCGTTTACACAAGGAGTTGGGGGATAAAGGTGAGACCGAGGTGGTAGTGGCCCCCTCCTTTGTCGCTCTGGCACCTGTCGCAGAACGTCTGAAGGGGACCAAGATCGCCGTGGCTGCCCAGGACTGCTTTTGGGAGGAGCAGGGGGCCTATACGGGCGAGGTATCAGTGCCGATGTTACGAGATGCGGGGTGCCGCTATGTGATCGTCGGCCATTCCGAGCGCAGGGCCTACTTTGGTGAGAGCGATGAGCAGGTCAACAAGAAGGTAAAGGCGGTCATTGCCCACGAACTGCGTCCTATTATCTGCGTAGGCGAGTCCCTGGAGCAGCGGGAGCAGGGAAAAACGTTTGCAGTCGTGGAAAGACAGGTCAAGGAAGGCCTGAAAGGCGTGGGAGCAGACGCAACCAGGGCAGTGGTGATTGCCTACGAGCCTGTCTGGGCCATCGGCACGGGCAAGACGGCCTCCCCGGGACAGGCCCAGGAGGTGCACGCCTCTATCAGGGGGTTCTTGTCAGAGATTTTCAGCCCCGCGGGGGCAGAGGCGATCCGGATCCAATATGGGGGGAGTGTCAAGCCGGACAATATCGATGAATTGATGGCCCAGCCCGACATCGATGGCGCCTTGGTGGGAGGGGCCAGCCTCGAGGTGGGGTCTTTTGCCAGGATTGTGAGATTTGAGCGGAAATAGGAGGTGATCGCATGTGGGGAATCCTGATAGTCGTACATATCGTTGTCAGCGTCCTGATGATCATGATCATCCTGTTACAGACGGGGAAGGGGGCTGAGATAGGGGCTGCCTTTGGGGGCGGTTACAGCCAAACCCTCTTTGGGAGTTCAGGGCCTGTCGGCTTCTTAAACAAGCTCACCACCGTGGTGGCCATCTTTTTTATGCTGACGTCGCTCTTGTTGGCTGTCTGGGCAGGCCGCGCACCTACCACGTCCTTGGGAACGGGCGTGCCGCAGCAGCAGGGAGCGCCGGTTGTCCCTGGCCCATTTCCAGGCGACTAAAAAGGGTTTGGCAGGTAGGGCCCTTTTGGATATAATGGGTCTTCATACTGTGCCGAAGTGGTGGAATTTGGTAGACACGCCATCTTGAGGGGGTGGTGGGTAATCCCCGTGCGGGTTCAAATCCCGCCTTCGGCACCATAAATAATTACAGTGGGGTAGGTTTTGCCTACCTTTTTTTCTGTCCCTGCACCTTAACTCCTAAGAAAAAAATCCCCTTTTCTGGTAGTGTCCTAATTTGAGACATTAAAATTTAGGCAGTTGTATATTTCACAGACCTAGGCCCTGAAATCTTGATATTGCATAAAAGAGGACAAGAAGTACAATAAAAAGGCAGATTAATGTATAAGAATTTGAGAGGGTGAAAGAAAGTCTATAGAGAAAAATATTGACAAGTACTATATATTGTGGTATTGAACATCAACTAGTCAACATATTGTAATATTAGAGGAATTAGCAGCGTGGGAGGAAGGCTAGAAACAGTAAATATAATTGCTGATGCGGTTTTCCCCAATAATTCCCGCCAACATATTGAAACCATATCTGCCATAGAAAAGCGCAATAAAGCATGGGAGAAAAACGACCAAATACCCACATGGGTTGATATTGATAATGTGGGTCTCGATCAGTTTTTTACACGTGCTAATATTGCAAAAAAGTGTTGGACGTCACTCTGCGATTATATGATTGCAGATGGTATAGATATTGCTCACTACAATTTTATAGAACCTTCCGCGGGTTTGGGCGCATTTTATGACCTCCTGCCAACTCATCGCCGCATAGGAATTGAGATTGCCAAATTCCGCTCTGAATATATTCGGTGTGATTTTTTATCTTGGACACCGAAAAAAAATGGATATAGTTACGCTTGCGTGGGTAATCCCCCTTTTGGTTATAGAGCATGGTTAGCCTTGCTTTTTCTAAATCACGCCGCGTTATTTTCTGATTATGTGGGTTTTATCTTACCTATGGGATTTCAAAGTAGAGGTAAAAGCAATCTGATAGACAGGGTGAATGGACTATATCTTGTCCACTCATCGCGATTACCCGCCAATAGCTTTTTTTATGCCGATGGCAAGTCCGCTAAAGTCAATGCACTTTGGCAAATATGGGCGCGGAAAAAGAATGGCAAAAAAAAGAAAATAAAAACCTGCAATCAATATATTGAATTATTTACAGTTGATCTGCGCAAGGAACGGCGTTGTGGGCATAAGCGTATGCACGAAGCAGATTTCTTTTTGCAACGCACCTTCTATAATGATCCACCTACACTTGTTACAAGCTTCGACAAAGTAAAATATGTTTGTGGATATGGCATTATAATTAAACGTGCTCGAACGAAAGTATTAAAAATTTTGCGAAACACCGATTGGCGTCATTATAACAATCTTGCAAGCCATAATTGTAAGCATATAAGTATGTGCCATATTCGAAAGGCACTAACTGATGCTGGTCTTGTAGATGACTGATCCCATAAAATTATTTGCTAGTATATTACAGGATTTTCACGATAACCCAAAATGGGATGGCGCGGTTTTGGGCAAAATTAAAACAATTTCCAACACAAAAGTTGGTAGTGTCGGGCAACGTTTTATAGAAAAATTATGTGATGAGCTATCTATACCTTATTCATTTCCGACTAATGAAAAGGGTGAACGCTTAACACAAATGCCGTGGGACATAGAAATAGCAAATATCAAATTTGAATTAAAAACAGCCACGGAAGATACAAGCGGGAAATTTCAGTTCGATCATATTCGATATCATAGAGAGTATCAGGGATTATTATGTTTGGGAGTATCTCCTGACAATTTATATTTTGGTGTGTGGTCAAAAGGTGAGGTCACAACAGGTAAAGCAGGAAAGCTGGTAACTATGGAAAAAGGTGCAAACGCTTCTTTTAAATTAACAAAAGCGCCGGGCCAATTATATGAGATAACTCATTTTCAATCTATAATCGAAAAATTTGCTAGTAATTTTAAATGAATAAGATCCAATAAGGGGTAGTGGGTCAGTTTAAACAGCGACTGCTGATCCAAGTTTTCCAATTTCTATTGCCATTGCGACTATCGTACTTTGCGCTATTCCAAGTAATGTAAAGGCTTCATCTATGGTTAGAACAGCTTCGGGGTGCATTAACGGATTTCTATGGAGCTCGCGAAATTGGTCAAGAGAACCACATATTTTTGCGTCACAACCTTTTTCAATGGCTAGTGTTATATAACCACCTAAATTTCGTTGTGCCGATTTCATGCTAGCGATCTCAGTAGGACATTTATGAGTTAAATAATCAATCAAGACTTTCTCAACTGCTCGTGCAATATGGAAACCAGCAGCTGTAGCGAGATCAAAAGCTAAACATTTGCCCGCCTCTCGTATATCTTTGTTGGCTTGTTCGGAAATGTGTTGTTTCACTTTTTCTGGAAATATATCATCCGCTCGTGTGATTAAATCGTTTGTATCATAAATTCCTTTCTTTGAGACAAAATAAGTTGCCATATTTTGCACTTCTGCGGAAAAAACGGTTTCAAATTCCTTAGTCGAACTAACAATTGGATATAAATCAGTGTAAGATATTACTTTTTCCATATCCAATGACGTCTTTTCTGGTAATAATTTATTAATTCCTGCAACAATTTTAGAAGCAGCCTCTTTGCAAATAATCATAGGAATCATTTGATCATCAATAAACCACTTCAGGTAAAACCGTGCTATGAACAAAAGATAGTGGTAGTCTTTAAGAGGTTTCCCAGGTTCAAGTTCAGAAAGTGGATGTACGCTTTGCCCAAAATTATAAAATTCACTAATGTTGATTCTTTGCATATCTGAACCTCCCAATGAAGAACTCCACCAAGAAGTATAAATAATATATGATAATTTGGCAAGTTATTATAAACTGACCCGCTACCGAAATTTTGATAAGATTGATAAAAGGATGCTGGACTTTGACCAATATAAAAGTGAAAGAGCGGGAGCGGGTAAAATAGTGCTTCACAGGCTTTTCCCAGATGGGTAGTGTCCTAATTTAAAAATTAGCACGGAATTAGCACAAGATGGCGAAGCAGGGGCGGCGGCTGAAAGCACTTATTAGCCTGCTGGTTTTTGATTACTACTAGAAACCACAGGCTTCTTGGCATCTTCGATTTCAGCTTGGAGCGCTTCTGGTGGGATTCTCTTGCGAATGGTAGTGATGGTTTCTGCGATAGATGTCCGAGTTTTCCACCAGCTAATTAGCAAGTAACCTCCAAGAAAAACGCCAATCACCGCAACTACAACAAAGACTGTTTCTAATATTGGTTTTTTTACCGTTGTAGTTGTCAGGGTTACGATAGCGGAAAATGCTAGGGAAAGTAGAAAAATAGAAAAATTGAGCTTGAAGCTCGCAGGGGGCCCTTTTTCTAGTAGCTCTAATTCAGTATCTTTTACCTCATATAGATCGACGGAGTCAACTCGACCGCGTCTAATTACAATCTTCTCCCCCAAATCCGTTTCGCTTTTAGGAGATATCACAACTTCTCCTTAAGCCAATCCGTATTTTCTTGACTGTAAACATTTCTCCAGGCCGCCTCGACGCCAGACTTTATTACAAATATTTTGTCGGACGCCAGGATAAGTTCCATCAGGTGATCTCTAATTTGTACCGCTGTTTGATTCGTGACGATGGCCCAGCAATTGTCGTTTATGGGACAGTAGGTGCCATATGTCTTAAGGCGCTCCTTGAGTTTTGCCTTGTTGTTGGTGTTTGCCACTTCAAAAGTGACTATATAGCAGGCCATATTCACACCCTCACAATATTAGTGATTTATCGTTGGCTAACATTCCAGTTTGCCTTTAGATCAAGCTTATTATACCGTATTTATGGCACGTTGGAAAGAAAAATCATTTAAAAATCAAGTCTGGGAGGGTATGCTACATCGTAGGACGCCACCAGTGAATAAGAGAGAGTAAGCAGCTGGGATGCGGGTGCCGTTGCTTTGCCTGCCTTGGCCAGGGATGCTGGTCGGGAGGTGGCCCGTTGCCACCTCTTTTTTTTGAACCGTATAAAGGTATTACTGATTATTGACAGGGGCGCGGGTTAGCCTATAGAATGCAGAGGCATATAGGATGAATCAAGGCAATGGAACGAAAGGGCTGAGGGGAGAGGGATGCGATATACGCAATTGCTCGTGCCGACCTTGAGAGAAGAGCCGGCTGATGCCGAGGTAATAAGCCATAAGCTGATGCTGCGCGCCGGCATGATCAGAAAGCTGGCTGCCGGCATCTATACTATGCTCCCCCTCGGAGTTCGGGTCATGCAGAAGGTGGAACGGATCATCAGGGAGGAGATGAATAGGGCAGGTGCCCAGGAGGTGGTGATGCCCTGTCTCCTGCCGGCAGATCTCTGGAAGGAGAGCGGCCGCTGGGACCAGTACGGCAAGGAGCTGTTCAGGATAAAGGATAGACACGACCGTGACTATTGCCTCGGCCCCACCCACGAGGAGGTGATCACCGATCTTGCCCGGCGCGAGATCCGATCGTACCGTCAACTCCCGATCAACCTTTACCAGATCCAGACCAAGTTCAGGGATGAGGTAAGACCGCGGTTCGGGGTGATGCGCGGCCGCGAGTTTGTCATGAAGGACGCCTATAGTTTCGATGCCGATGAAGCAGGCGCGGAGCGAAGCTACGAGCGGATGTACGCAGCCTATATGAGGATATTCCAGCGCTGCGGGCTCAAATTCAGGGCCGTGGAAGCCGATACCGGTCTCATCGGGGGGAGGTTCTCCCATGAGTTCATGGTCTTGGCCGCTACCGGCGAGGAGGCCATCGTGAGCTGTGGCACCTGTGACTACGCGGCCAACCTCGAGCGGGCCGAAGTGGGCAGGGGCGCAGGGGCAGCGGAAGAGGCAATGAAAAAGATCAAGCAGGTAGAGACCCCGGAGAAGAGGAGCGTGGAAGAGGTGACGGCGTTCCTCGGTGTGCCTCCCCAGAGGCTGGTCAAGACCATCATCTTTGAGACAGAGAAGGGGCCGGTGGCTGTGCTGGTCCGGGGCGATCATGAGATCAACGAGGTAAAGCTGCGCCGGTCTCTCGGGACCACCCAGCTCGAGATGGCCGGCGATAAGGTAGTCGCTGGCGTGACCCACGCGCCTCTAGGGTTCGCCGGGCCGAAGGGGCTTGATCTCAGGATCATCGCCGACTACGCGCTCGAGGGGATGAGGAACGTGGTGGTCGGGGCCAACAAAGCCGATGCCCACCTGGTCAACGCCAACGTGGGCCGGGACTTTCGAGTCGACGAGTTTGCCGACATCCGCTTGGCCCAGGAAGGTGATTTCTGCCCGCGGTGTCCGGGACATTTGCAGATCTCCCGGGGGATCGAGGTGGGTCACATCTTTAAGCTGGGCACCAAATACAGCGAGGCCTTGGGGGCTACCTATCTCGACCTCGAGGGTAGGGAGCGGCCTCTTGTGATGGGATGTTACGGCATCGGTGTGGGCAGGACGGCAGCGGCCGCTATCGAGCAGAACCACGACGATAACGGCATCATCTTCCCCTTTGCCATTGCCCCCTTTCACGTCTTGGTTTTGCCCGTCAACAACAAAGACGCCGAGATCATGAAGGCGGCGGAAGGGCTCTACAGCAGCCTCTCAGAGAAGGGAGCAGAGGTGCTCCTCGACGACAGGGATGAACGGCCCGGGGTGAAGTTTAAGGATGCCGATATCATCGGCATCCCCCTGCGCCTGACCGTTGGGGAGAAAAACCTGAAGCACGGGAAGGTGGAGATCAAGCAGCGGGGGTCCGGCGAGGTCACCTTAGTAAATATTAAAGAGGCCTCGGAGCGGATCATGGCGATGATCTCTGCCGAGGCATGAAGATATATCCTCTGAGGCAAAGCACCTGCGGCAGCGAGGTATGAATAATTTTCAAGCAAGAGGGGAGGGGTAAAGGTGGACGCGTTGGGTGAGTGGCGGCGTACGCATACCTGCGGTGATCTGAGAAAGGCGGATGTTGGCAGCCAGGTCGTCTTGATGGGCTGGGTGCAAACCCGGCGGGATCACGGCGGGTTGATCTTTGTGGATCTGCGGGACAGGTATGGGGTGACCCAGGTGGTCTTTAATCCCGAGAAAGCACCCCAGGTTCACGAGAGGGCCCACGACCTGCGCAGCGAGTTCGTCATCGCGGTTCAGGGGAGGGTAGAGCGGCGGCCGCAGGAAATGGAAAACCCCCGCCTTGCCACCGGGGAGATAGAGGTGGCGGTCGACGGGTTAAAGATCCTCAACGAATCCAAGACACCCCATTTGCCCATCGAGGACGAGGCCGAGGTGGCGGAAAATGTCAGGCTCAGATACCGGTATCTCGACCTGCGCAGGGGACGGATGCAGGAGAACCTGCTCGTGCGGCACCGGGCGGCTAAGGCGGTGCGGGACTACTTTGCCTCCCAGGGCTTTGTGGAGATCGAGACCCCCATGCTCACGCGCAGCACCCCCGAGGGGGCCAGGGACTACCTCGTCCCGAGCCGCATGAATCCGGGTAGCTTCTATGCCCTTCCCCAGTCGCCGCAGCTCTTTAAACAACTCTTGATGATCTCCGGGTTCGACCGCTATTTTCAGATCGTCAAGTGCTTTCGCGACGAAGACTTGAGGGCTGATCGCCAGCCGGAGTTCACCCAGATCGATGTAGAGATGTCCTTTGTCGGCCCCGAGGATATTCAGGAGTGCATGGAGGGGATGCTGGAGGCCGTCTTCAATGAGATCCTGGGGATTAAGCTCAGCAGGCCCTTCCCCAGGATGAGCTACCAGGAGGCGATGGCCAGGTACGGCTCGGATCGTCCTGACCTGCGCTTCGGGATGGAGTTGATCGACGTGACCGATGCCTGCTCCCGATCGAATTTTCAGGTCTTCGCCCAAGCGATAGAGGGGGGAGGGATTGTCAAGGGGATCAATCTTCACGGGGGAGGAGGGCGCTCACGCAAAGAGATCGAGGAGTTGGTCGGGGCAGCTCAGTCCTATGGGGCAGGGGGGTTGGCCTGGCTCAAGGTGGAGTCCGAGGGGTTTCAATCACCCATTGCCAAATTCTTCCGCCGGGAAGATCTACAGGAGATAGCTGCCAGGATGGAGGCAGGGGCCGGCGACCTCCTCCTCTTCGTCGCCGATAAGGCGCGGATTACTCATGATGTCTTGGGTCAGCTGCGCCTGCACCTGGCTCAGCAAGAGGGATTGATCAAGCAAGGTGACTATCGGTTCCTTTGGGTGGTTGATTTTCCCTTGCTGGAATATGACGAGGAGCAGAAGAGATATGTAGCCATGCATCATCCCTTTACGGCACCGCGGGATGAGGATTGGGCAAGAATAAAAG
>Ga0299915_10003972_pt1 | contig 10720 bp, 9 predicted proteins | sample RVTome_13_FD_200263 | JGI IMG/M metagenome (GOLD analysis project Ga0299915, IMG submission 200263) | Soil microbial communities from uranium-contaminated site in the Upper Colorado River Basin, Wyoming, United States - RVT92D227 (version 2) ... | reverse complement strand
CGGCACTTCCTCTTCCACGGCTTTCTTCTCCACCTCTTCCAGGAGGCCGTTGCACTCCAGACAGCGGGTTAGGAACTCTTCTTCCCGGGGCTTCAGGTCGAGGCTCTTGATTACCTGGGCAATCTGCTCCTCCAGCCGGTCCTGCGAGATGAAAAGGTGGGCCGGCACGTCCTTGACCAACAGGAGGCGGGTATCACGGGTCAGCAGGATCCTCCCCTCCTCCCTCGCCCGGCGCATGAGCATACTGTCGGGCAGGAAGGGGTCATAGAGCACATCCTGGCCCATCGCCCTCAGCCAGCGCGCCAGGGTCCCCAGCATGCTGTCCGCGATGAATTTCATCTGCCCGGCTCTTCCTTCTAGGCTTTATTACCCCGGTTGTTGTATTCTATTTGTGGGAAAGGGCGGGTTTTCCTGCAGGAGAGACCTACTTACGAGTTCGACCTGATTGCCGAGTGGCATGGGAGGCCGGCATGATAGAGATTCTCGACAGGACAAGGCTGATCGAAATCTGTGAGCACAACGATATTGTCTTTCTGGGCGTATTCGGCTCGTTTGCGCGAGAAGAATCTACGGCAGGAAGTGATGTGGATCTTTTGGCCCGTTTCTCAAAGAGAAAAGGCCTGCTCGATCTGGTGAGGGTGGAAAGAGAGTTCTCCGAAGCCCTGGGGAAGCCAGTGGACCTGCTGACGGAGGCTTCCATCAGTCCCTATTTGAGAGAGCGCATAAAGAACGAGGTGAAGGTAATCTATGAAAAAACGCGATGACAGCATCTACCTCCGCCATATCCTGGATGCGATAGGGAGAATAGAGGAGTATCTTGCGGGCGTTGAAGAGCAAGCGTTCGCGAGAAACGCCCTGCTTCAAGACGGTGCCGTCCGGCAACTTGAGATCATTGGAGAGGCAACAAAAAGGCTTTCTTCGGAACTGCGAGAGCGGTACGCTTCCATACCGTGGAAAGACATCGCCGGCATGCGAGACAAACTGATTCACGACTATTTCGGGGTTGACATAGAGGCGGTCTGGACAACTGCGACGACGGACATTCCTCTGTTGAAGAAGAATGTCCAGCAGATACTCAAAGAATTGGCTGCGAAGAACAGTTAGGTATCTCTTCCACTAGGGGAGGAAGCGATCATCTCTATGCTTTCCGGCCGTTTCGTGAGACAACTGAAGCGTATCGTCGGCGAAGACGGCCTGCTCACTTCTCCTTCCGAGGTGATGCTTTACGCCTATGATTCTTCGATGGCGAAGGGGAGGGTGCCGGAGGCGGTGGCGCTGCCGATTTCAACGGAACAGGTGGCCGCGGTAGTGAAGTTGGCGCGCCACTACAGGGTTCCGTTCACTGCAAGGGGAGCGGGGACGAATCTGAGCGGGGGGACGGTTACGCCGCACGGCGGGATCGTCATCTCCCTGACTCGCATGGACGGGATTTTGGAGATTGATCTTCCCAATGAGCGGGCGGTGTTGGAGCCGGGGGTGGTGAACCTGGAATTGCAGCAGGCTCTGGCACCATTCGGCTATCAATTCTGCCCGGATCCGGCGAGCCAGAAGGCCTCCACCATCGGCGGCAATGTGGCGGAAAACGCGGGCGGCCCGCACTGTCTGAAATACGGGGTGACGACGAACCACATTCTCGGCCTGGAAGTGGTATTGCCCGATGGCGAGCTTGCGAATCTGGGCGGGAAGGCGGCGGATTGGCCCGGATATGATTTGATCGGGCTGATGGTGGGGTCAGAGGGAACCCTGGGGATAGTTACGAAAATCACTGTTCGCATCTGCCGGCTGCCGAAGGAAGTGCGCTGTCTGCTGGCGGTCTTTGACCAATTGGAAAAGGCGGGAATGGCCTGCAGAGACATTATCGCGGCGGGGATACTTCCCGCCGCCCTGGAGATAATGGACCGCCTGATAATTTGGGCGGTGGCGCAGGCGGGAATGGCGGTCTATCCGGAAAATGCGGAGGCGGTGCTCATCGTCGAACTGGACGGAACTGATGGGTTGGAGAAGGGTCTGGAGGAATGTGCCCAAATCTGCCGCGCCAATGGAGCCCAGGAGGTATCTACCGCTTGGTCGCCGGAGGAACGGGAGCGTTTGTGGGCGGGCCGGAGAGGGGCTTTTGGAGCGGGGGCGAAGATCAGCCCGGCCTTTCTGGTCAATGACGGGACCGTGCCGCGGGACAAACTTCCGGAGGTGCTTCGCCAATTGGAGGAAATCGGCCGGCGTTATCGGGTGAGAATCGGAAATGTCTTTCACGCGGGTGACGGCAATCTCCACCCGAATATCTACTTTTCCGCGGATGACGCCGAGGAGCGCGAGCGGGCCCATCAGGCCGCCTACGAAGTTTTTGAGGTATGCGCGCGCGCCGGAGGAACCATCAGCGGCGAGCACGGCATCGGGATGGAGAAGATAGCCGGCATGAGGCTGATATTCTCTCCGACGGAATTGGAAGTGATGAAGAGAATTAAGCGCATCTTCGATCCCGAGGGGCTGTGTAATCCCGGGAAAATATTGCCGGACAGCGTTGAGCGTTCCGGGTTCAGTGCTGTGGATTAAGAGTTTAGAGCGGAATCATGGGCAGGATGCCCATGCCACTCAAGGGCTGGGAGAGATGGGTGTTTCTGGGCGGCCGACAAGCATCCTGAAACTGCTGCTGGTGGCGATTGTCGGCGGGGCGATCGGCGCAGGCGTCGCGATTTGGCTCATGCGGAGTGGAGGAGGACTCGCTTCGCCCCGGCTGCCTTACATTGAGGCCCCTCCGGCCAAAGTGCCAATCGAGAGCACCTTCACCGAGGCAATCCGCAAAGCAGAGCCAGCCGTGGTGAGCATTGAGACGAGGTTCTCTCTCGACTCCGGCGGAAAGGCGGCCCCTTCCGGCCTGCAAGTGGGAGGGCGCGGTTCGGGGATCATAATAGACGGCGAGCGGGGATATGTCCTGACCAATTCCCACGTAGTGAATGGAGCGCGGCAGGTGAAAGTGCGCCTCTCCGATGGGCGGGAGTTCGAGGGCCGGCTGATTGGGCAAGACACCCTATACGATATCGCCCTCCTGGAGATAAAAGGCACTCACCTGCCCACCGCGGTCTTGGGGCGTTCCCGCGACCTGCCGGTGGGGGCCTGGGTGATTGCCATTGGCAATCCTCTCTTTTTCGAGCGGAGCGTCACCGCGGGGATCGTCTCCGGCAAAGGGAGATATGTCCATTCTCCGGAAGGGGATTTTGAGATTCCGGATTTGCTGCAGACCGATGCCGCCATCAACCTGGGCAACAGCGGCGGCGCGCTGGTGAATCTGAGGGGTGAGGTGGTGGGAATCCCCACGGCGGTAGTGAGGGCCGCCCAGGCCGAGGGACTGGGGTTCGCCGTGCCTATAGACCGGGCCAAGGCGGTGGTGCAGGAACTGCTGGAACACGGTCGAGTCCGTCACCCCTGGCTGGGAGTTCTTTATAGCAACCTCCCTTCCAAGCCTGCACAGGCGGGCTGGCCGAAAGACGGGCGGGGTGCGCTCCTCCTGGATATCGCCCGAGGCAGCCCGGCTTATCGGGCGGGTCTGCGCAAAGGAGAGGTAGTGCGGCGCGCCGGCGGCAAGGAGATTCTCCGCCGGGAGGATTTGCGGGAGGTATCGCGCGGGCTGAAGGTGGGAGAGAGACTTCCGCTGGTGGTTTGGAGAGCGGGCCGGGAGCGGAAGATTACGCTGGTGGTAGGAGAAATGCCTGACCCGATGGAAATCAATAGAATGTTTCCTTCCGCCGGTCCGTAGTGGGGCGCGGGTTGCAGCAGGAGTTGGACAAGCAGGTGGTGCAGGACGCCTCCTGGGCGTCAGCGATACTACGAAAGGGGCTGTTTAAGAGGAATGCCCCATCGCCGTCGGTCATGTGTGCTCTGCCTGGGGCTGATCGCCTCCCTTCTGGTAGCATTGATCTACCAGAAGGGGCTGATTTCTTCTTTGGAATTCAAGATTTATGACTTCTACATCAGCCAGCGCCGCCCGCCGGCCGTACATTCCGACCTCGCCCTCATTCTGATAGATGACCGCTCCCTGGAAGCCCTGGGCCACTGGCCCTGGTCACGCGAGATCCATGCCCGCATGGTGGATTTTCTTTCCAAGACCTGCGGAGCAAGGGCGATTGTCCTTGACACCCTTTTCCCTGAACCCAATCCCGCCGATCCGGAGGGGGACGCGGCTTTTGCGCGGGCGATTCGCGAGGCGGGGAATGTCTTTCTGGCCACGTACTTAAGTCGGGATCTCACCACGGCTCCAAAGACGGAGTATCTTGAGGCGGGCCGTTATGCCAACAAGAGACGCTGGCCCGGAGAGGCCTATAAAGGCGGCAGCACTCCTTTCCCCGGCCTGCTTACGGCCGCCAGGAGCATAGGGCCGGTCAATATTGCACCTGAACTCGATGGGGTCGTCCGCCGCATTCCGCTGGTTCTGGATTACAGGGGGAAGCCCTATCTTACGCTTGTCGGCGAGGTGGCGAACTTTGTCTTCAATCCTGAAGAGGCCACCCCCGAGGTTCGCCTCGGCGAGTATCTCCAACTCGGCTCCAAGAGAATCCCGGTTGATGAAGCGGGGGAAATCCTCATCAATTTTACCCGTCCCGAGACCAGCAAGATCCCTCTTTCCCGCCCCGCGGAAGGCATTGATTCCTCCAGCGCGCTGGGCTATGTCGCCTTTCCAGGGCCTACCTACCGGTATCACGAGGTATTGAACCCCGGATTTCGGCCTTCCTGCTTGGCCCGAAGAATTGTGCTGATAGGATTCAGCGCCACCGGACTGACCGACCTTCATCCCACTCCCCTGCAGGTGGGATCTCCGGGAGTGGACATCAATATCCAGGCTCTCAACGGAATCCTGCAGGAGACTTTCCTCCTGAAGGCTTCTCCCGGAGTGAATATCGCTCTGATCTTTCTCTTCGGCCTGATCGCGGCTTATCTGCTCTCCCCCATGCGGCCCCTGCGCTCCCTGGGGGCGGTGATCTTGCTCGTCGGCGGGCTGGTGGGACTCTCTTACTATCTCTTTCGCATTCACGGCCTCTGGGTTGCGACGGCCGCTCCGGTGTTCTCCGTGCTCGCCTCTTACCTGCTGGTGATGGCGGAGGCTTATCGTGCAGAACAGCGGGAAAGCCTTAAGTCCGAGGTGAGCATTGGCACTCTTGCCCAGGCGAGCCGCATTATCGCCTCCAGCGCCTCCAGGGCGGCCTTGCTTGAGGCGGTGCGGGAGCAGATAAGCCAGGTGATCGGCGCTGACAAGACCGATATTCTCCTCGTGGATGAAACCGGCGAAAGGCTTGTCCTCGCCACTCCTACGAAGGCGAAGAAGGAAAAACCCTTTTCCCTCGCCCTGGGGGAGGGAATGGCGGGTTGGATAGCGCAGACGGGGACGGCCGTGCCGCTGAATCGGGAGGCGCTCTCCGCGGAGGTTAGAGAAGAGGCGCGGGCGATTGCCGGAATCAATGTGCAGGCCGTGGTCTATGCCCCTCTGTGCCGAAAAAGCAAGCCTATCGGGGTGATCCAGGTCTGCAGTTCCAAGAAGGGCGAAATATTCGGGTTTCGCCACCTGGAATTGCTGCAAGCACTGGCGAATGCCGTGGTGGTGGCGCTGGAAAATGTGGATCTCTATGAGCAACTGGAAGGCAAGGTGCAGGTGGCCAATAAGGAACTGGTGCGCGCCTATGCCGATTTGGCCCTGGAGAGAGATCGCATCGCCGCACTCTTGGAAAACATGACGGACGGGGTGATTATGACCGATCCCAATCAGCGCATCCTCTTCTTCAACACCGCGGCGGAGCGTTTTCTCACTCTTTCCGCTACAGAGACCACAGGCAAGAAGGCCTCGGAATGGATTCCCTATCCGGAGTTGCTCAGGTTGTTTTCCGGCCCCAGGGCAGAAGCGGGGCTGCTTTCCGCTCAACTGACCATCGCCGAGCCGATACGGCGGGTGCTCTCGGCGCATTCCGTTCCTATCACTAATCCCCACGGCGAATGGGTGGGGAACGTGACCGTGTTGAGCGATATTACCCCCTTGCATGAACTGTCGGAGATGAAGAGCGAGTTCATCTCTTTGGTTTCTCACGAGTTGCGCACACCTCTGCAATCCATTCTGGGCTTCACGGAACTGCTGCAAGGCGAAGGCTGGGAGAAGACCCGGGCGATGGAGAGGCAGGAGTTTCTGGGGATAATCTTGCAGGAGTGCCACCGTCTCCTGGTGATGATAAATGACCTGCTGGATATCTCCCGCATGGAGGTGGGGAGGCCCCTCACTCTCCACAAGAGCGAGGTGGATATTGACGCGCTGGTGCGAAAGGTGGTGCTTTTTCAGTCCTATACTACCGACCGCCACAAACTGCTAGTAGAACTTCCCCCGGTCTTGCCCAAGATAGAGGCTGAGCCGGACAAACTTGAGCAGATACTCACCAATCTACTCTCCAATGCCATCAAGTACTCCCCTCGGGGAGGAGAAGTTGTGGTCTCCGGAGGCGTGCAGAGGGACAAGCTTGTCCTGGGCGTAAGCGACCAGGGAGTAGGCATGGATGAGAAACAGGTGGCCTCCCTTTTCCAGCGCTTCCAGCGGCTGGACCGAGAGGCGATCAAGGGCATCCGGGGAACCGGCTTGGGGCTTTACCTGGTGAAGGCGCTGGTCGAACTCCACGGCGGCCAGGTCGGGGTGGAAAGCCAGCCCGGCCGAGGCTCTCGCTTCTACTTTTCCTTGCCCATCAAACAGGTTGAGCCGCGACCCGCAGGGGGCCCCACGGCCTCTCGAGAATAAGGCCCCCACACCTCTGGCCAATCGGCTTTCCCTTTGTGTTCACACTCTCTTAGCGGATGGTTCGGCCTTTCTTCACACCGCCGCGCTATCCTGAATCTGAATCTTGCTCAAAGGGGTGTGGCGGGTGAAAGGTAAGAAATCTACCCGGCTGCGGAATCTCAGCCTAGCGCTGGCGCTGGCGGCGGCGCTGGCCTTGTGCATAAGCGCGGTGGTGATAGCGCGGGCCGACAGCAGACAGGAATTACAGGTCTTCGCCGCTTCGGTGCTGGCCGAGACGATGGGCGAGATGGAGAGAGCCTTTGAAAAAGCCCATCCGGGCACCGATGTGAAACTCTCTCTTGCCTCAAGTTCTGTGCTGCGGACGCAGGTGGAAAACGGGGCAAGGCCTGACGTCTTTGCCAGCGCGGACCTGGCAAACATGGCCCCTCTTCAGAAGGCGGGCTTCATTGACGGCAAGTTCCTCCCCTTGGCTCACAACCGGCTGGTTGTCGTGGTTCCTTCGACGAACCGAGCGCACATTAACGCTTTGCAGGATCTCACCCGTCCGAACCTGACCGTGGTCGCTTGTCCTCCGGAGACGCCGATTGGGAATTACACGCTTCAAGCGCTGGACAAGTTGCAGAAATCCGGCCGCTATGGGGCCGATTACAGAAAGCGGGTGGAGGCCAATTTCCGCTCTCTTGAACCAAATGTGAAGAGCGCCCTTGTCAAAGTTGCGCTGGGTGATGCGGACGCTGGCTTCTGCTATCTTTCCGATGTTACTCCGGGCTTTGCCAAAGAGGTGAAGGTGATACCCATCCCGGACAAGTACAATGTCGAGGCGACCTGCTATATCGGGGTTATCCGGGGAACGCACCATATCGGGCAGGCGCGCGAGTTCGTCAAGATGGTCTTGTCGCCCGCGGGGCAAGCAATCCTGAAGCGCCATGGAATGGTTCCGACAAAAGCCCGCAGGGCCCCAAAGACTCGCCTCGGCGAGTCCGCCTAGGCACGAGAGGTGAGGAGACTTTCATACTCTCTTGGCAGATGATTCGGCCTTTCTTCACATCCTCCTGCCAGCCTAAGGCCAATATCTCTCATGGAGGAAAGGTGCAAGATGAGAAGATCAACCAGGATTTGCCTTATTGCAGTCAGTATGCTCATGGGGCTGGCGCTGGTGGTGAATCAGGGTCGGGCTCAGGAGAAGGCAACCGGCAGGCTCTTCGTATTTGTGGGCAGTGCGAGCAAACCGGCCATGGAGGAGGCGAAAAAGGCTTTTGAGGCGGCTAATCCGGGAATAAGACTGGACATAAGTTACGGCGGATCGGGGACTCTGCTCAACCAGATGCTGCTTGAGCAGATCGGCGATGTTTACGTCCCCGGCTCTGATGACTTCATGGACAAGGCGGAGAAGAAGGGAGCGGTTGACCCGTTGACCCGGCGTGTCATCTGCTGGCTCGTGCCGGCGATAATCGTGCCAAAGGGCAACCCGAAAAAGGTTCATGGGCTGGAGGATTTGGCCAGGCCCGGAGTGCAAATAGGCCTGGCAAAGGCGGGGGCCGTCTGCCTGGGAGATATTTCAGAGGAGATTCTGGCCGCCGCCGGACTTACGGAAAAAGTGAAGAAAAATGTGGTTACCTATGCCCTTTCCTGTGAAGATACGGCTCATCTTGCGGAATTGGGGGAAGTAGATGCAATCATTGGCTGGGAGGTCTTTGGCGCTTGGGCGCCGGAGAAGGTGGAGGTGGTGAGATTGCCGGCAACCTATGCCGGCCGCGCCCGCAATATTCCTGCCGCGGTGAGCACCTTCTCTCGCCAACCGCGCCTGGCGGGCAAGTTTGTGAGTTTCCTGACCTCTATCGAGGCAAAGAAGATCTTCCAGGCCCGCGGCTACGCAATACGAAAGCCGGTCTTCCAGGCGCCGGGAACGAAGCCCTCCAAGTGAAAGAGGAATGCAGCAGAAACGCTCGACCCTGATACTGGTTTTTATTCTTTGCTTGCCCTTCCTGGCCTATGTGCTCTTCACGGTCGGAGGATTGTATGGTCGGACGAGCCTGCGGCAATTCGGCTCCTATGTCTGCTGCCCCCAGGTGATAAGCGCCCTCCATATCAGTTTCTACACAACCGTCATCAGCACGCTGCTGGCGATAGTATTGGGAACGCCGCTGGCCTATCTTCTCGCCCACTGCCGATTCCGCGGGCGGGAAATCATTGATACTCTGGTTGACCTGCCCCTTGTTCTGCCTCCTTCGGCGGCAGGATTGGCTTTGCTTTTGGCCTTCGGCCGACAGGGCATAGGCTCCTACACGGAGACGAGATGGGGATTTCGGCTTCCCTTCACCACCGCCGCAGTCGTGATGGCGCAGTTGTTCGTTGCCTCTCCCTTTTTCATCAAACATGCTCGTACGGGTTTTGAAGCGGTCAGCGAAAATCTCAAACTCGCCTCCATGACCATGGGGGCTTCGGCCTGGCGGACCTTCTTTCGCATTACCGTGCCTCTCTCCAAGCGTTCCCTCATCGCCGGTGCCACCATGACCTGGGCGCGGGCGCTGGGGGAGTTCGGCGCCACCCTGATGTTCGCGGGCACTCTTCAGGGACGCACGGAGACGATGCCCATTGCCATCTACACCGCCTCCAGCACCAATCTCCCCGCCTCCATTGTCCTCGCCGCAACCTTGGTGGCCATCTCCTTTATCGTCCTGATAACCGCGAAGATCGTCCTCGGGCGCACCGTCACCGTATCCTGAGAAAGCGCAAAGACGGCTGCTTCTCTCGTCAGGAAAGGCGCTCTTCTTCTGCAAAGGAGGACTTCTCCCCCGCCCGTCAAATTAGAACTGCAGTTTGGCTGGCGTGGTCTGGAGGGGAAGGTGCTCATTTCCGACCTGATTCGCGTAAACCCCGCGCCCCAGGTGATAGCCCTGGGTGAAATCGGGGAACTCAAGAGGAGACTGCATGAAGGCCCTCCTCTTGCCGAGGAGACCGAGCCGCAACTGCGCCGCCTGCTGGAGCAGTATTTCATTGCGGAAAGCGATAATCGCCAGGCGGTGGAGGCGGTTCTGCGAAGCCTTTCCCGGGACTCGGGAGAGGCTTTTCTGATTTGCGGCCCTTATGGATCGGGCAAGTCACACCTGCTCGCTGTCATCAGTCTTTTGGCCGATTTCCCTTTTTGCTGGCAGTATTTTCTGAAGACGCATCCGGAGTTCTCTCATTTTGCTCCTCCGCGAGAATCCAAACTTCTGGTCGTTCAGATTCCACTTGATCACTACGGGCCCGCTCATTCACTCGAAGAGGTCGTCTTTGAGCGAATCGAGGCCGAGCTCGCCGCTCCCTGGCACAAGGCCTGGAAACCTCTGGCCGAGGAGTCCTATTTCCTCGATCTTTTCGAAAGCCGAGTCTTGGCGGGGCGCGAAGATGACTGGGCGAGATTTCTGGGCAGACGAGAAAAAGAGCGAGGTTGGAAGCAAGTGAAGGCCGATTCTCCGGCGAAGGCGTGCGAATTGGCCCGCTCCTTCCTTGAAAAAATCGGCCTGCCTCTCGCCTATCGCCGCTCCCGAGCGGAGTCATTGTTCTCGCTCTCCGAACATCTGAATGCTCGCGGCTACTCCGGCGCCGTCTTGCTTATAGATGAACTTTCGACTTTCTTTGCCTCGAAGGACAAGCGCAGTCTGAACCGCGACGGTTCCTTTCTCCAGTTCCTCGCCCAGCAGTGTGAAACTTCGCCTCTCTGCATTGCCGCCACGGCGCAGCGAAGCCTGGAAGATGTTGGAGAGATTGATTCCCACACCTTGCGGCAAATTCAAGACCGCTTCCGGGGCCGCTTTGTCCTTTCCATCGCGGAGATAAGGCGCGTCCTTGCGGAGAAGTTGGTGGAAAAGCGTGATGCTATTGATGCTTGCATAAGTAATGGAACGCGGCTATACTTTCGTGCATGAGACCAAAAGGCAGTGGCGCGCAGTTGGAGGCTCGGCGACGCCGAGCGGC
>Ga0299915_10003970_pt1 | contig 10721 bp, 13 predicted proteins | sample RVTome_13_FD_200263 | JGI IMG/M metagenome (GOLD analysis project Ga0299915, IMG submission 200263) | Soil microbial communities from uranium-contaminated site in the Upper Colorado River Basin, Wyoming, United States - RVT92D227 (version 2) ... | reverse complement strand
TCGGGCACATCACCTGGACATACGATCCGTTAATGAGCCGCAACGCCTGGCTGAACATTACCAGGCTGGGCGCGGTGTGTAGCACATACCTGGAAAATTATTATGGCTTGATGCACGACGAGTTGAACGCCGGTTTGCCCAGCGACCGCTTCCAGGTGGACTGGTGGCTGAATTCGAAGCGGGTCAACCTGCGCCTGAGCCGCAAGCGGCGCGGAGCGCTGGACCTGGCGCATTTTCTGTCCGCCGAAACACCCATCGTCAACCCATCCCAGGCGGGAGTGGACGGCTGGCCCGAGCCGCCGGAAGAGGCAGCCCTGCCAGGAGGCGCTGAGCGACCGAACATCGTGCTGGTGGAGATCCCGGCGGACCTCAACGGCTTGAAAGTGGCGCACCCCAAAACGGCGCTGCGCTGGCGGCTCACCACCCGCGGCATCCTGCAGGAGCTGTTCCGCCAGGGCTACCTGGTGACCGATTTTGTGCATCTTCCCGGCATCCAGCAGCGCAGCTTCTATGCGCTCAGCCACGGGGAAGCAACGTTCTAAGGAGATTCCATGAGGATCGAGCGTGTTCGACTTTACCACCTGCGCATGAAACTGCAAACTCCCTTCGAGACATCCTTTGGGCGGATCGACAGCCGTGAGTGTGTGCTGGTGGAAGCTCTCAGTGAGGGCTTGAGCGGGTATGGCGAGTGCCCGGCAGACCGCGACCCAGGCTATTCCTACGAGACCTGCGGCACCACCTGGCACATTCTTAGTGAGTTCATCATGCCGCAGGTGATCGGCAGAGACTTCAGCAAGGCAGAGGCTCTGCAGCAGACAACCTCTTTCGTGCGCGGACACCAGATGGCGAAAGCCGGGCTGGAGATGGCGCTGTGGGATTTGCTGGGCAAGGCACAGCGCAAATCGCTGCAAGAGATGCTCGGCGGCGTGCGCAGCCGGGTGGAGGTAGGTGTGTCGGTGGGGCTGCAGGAAAGCGCACAGGCACTGGTGCGCCGGGTGAGCAGATACGTCGAGCAGGGCTACGCGCGGGTGAAGATCAAGATCAAGCCGGGGCGGGATGTGCAGGACGCACAGGCGGTGCGGCAGGCCTTTCCGGGACTGCGCCTGCAGGTGGACGCCAACTCAGCCTATACTCTGAACGGGTCTGGAGCAGAGGACGCCTCCAGACTGCTACCACTGGATGAGCTGGGCTTGTTGCTGATCGAGCAGCCGCTGGATGAGGATGACCTGTGGGACCACAGCAAGCTGCAGAAGCGGCTGCGCACACCGCTTTGCCTGGATGAGAGCATCACCACCCCACGCCACGCCCGCCAGGCATTGGAAATGGGCGCCTGCCGGGTGATCAACATCAAAGCCGGACGGGTGGGCGGCTTGAGCCAGGCGCTGGCGATCCATGAGATATGCCGCGCCCAAGGCATTCCGGTGTGGTGCGGCGGGATGCTGGAGACGGGTGTGGGCAGGGCTTCAAACCTGGCGTTGGCTTCCCTACCCGGATTCACGCTGCCGGGCGACATCTCGGCGACTGACCGCTACTATGCCGAGGATATCACCCGTGAACGCTTCACGCTGAACGGTGACAGCACCATTGACGTGCCGCATGGAGTCGGGCTGGGCGTAGAGATCAACCGGGAGGCGCTGAAGAAGGTAACGCTGGCTACATACGAGGCGGTGTAGACCGTCGTTCGCAGCGATGTTGGTCAAGACGAACTCGGAGAAAATTAACCCCCGAGTCCATTTGCTTTTTTTCAACCCCTCATCTATACTTTTAACAACGAGTTGTGGAGGTGTTGAATGCGGACTTATGATGTCACTCTGACCATTACACATGACATGCCAGTGTGGCCTGGCGATACCCCGCCTATCCTGGTGCGCAAGGGCAGCATCGATAAAGGCGATAATGCCAACACGTCTGAGGTGACCTTAAGTGTGCATACCGGCACGCATGTGGATGCGCCGGATCATTTCTTAAATAATGGCAAAACGATTGAACAAATTTCCCTGGATACCTTGTTAGGGCGAGCTTATGTGCTGCACCTGCCAGACGTGAAACAGATCACTGCGGCAGTGCTTGAGACTGCAGACATTCCGCCGCGCACCCGGCGGCTGTTGTTCAAGACCCGCAATTCGGAATATTGGGCGAAGGGCATCAAAGAATTTCAGACCGGCTTTACCGGGCTGACCGAGGACGCAGCGCAGTTCCTGGTCGACCGGAATGTGCGTTTGGTAGGTGTAGATTATCTCTCCGTGGCACCCTATAAGCAAAGCAGACCCACCCACCGCTTGCTGCTCGAGGCTGGTGTGGTGGTGTTGGAAGGTCTGGACCTGTCACACGTGTCGCAGGGACGCTATACGCTGACTTGCCTGCCGCTCAAGTTGGGCGGCTCGGACGGTGCGCCGGCGCGGGTCATCCTGGTTGGGGTGTAATCAAATATAGATCAGGGGGTCACGCCAGGGGCGAGCAAGGTGGCGCCGCCGTCGACGGTGATCACCTGCCCGCGGATCATCGCTGCTGCGGGAGAACACAAGAAGGCTACCACACCTGCCACGTCTTCGGGTGTGACCAGTCGACCGGCGGGAGTGACCGATATCGCACGCTCGACGATGTTCTCGTCGCTGCGCACCATATCGAAGTGCTGCAGGGCCTCGGTAAGTGCTATGCCTGGTGAGACAGCATTGACGACGATGTTCTTGGGTGAAAGCTCGACTGCCAGGTGCCGCACGATCGACTCAATGGCGGCTTTGCTGGCGCCGACGACGACATAATCCGGCAGGACACGCACCGCACCCGGGCTGGAAACTGCCACCACAGCACCTCCGCCGCGCTGCTCCATGAGCGGGGTGAAGCGCTGTGCGGCAAAGAGTAAGGAACGGGCATTGATGTTCATCGTCCATTCCCAACCCTTCTGGCGCTGCTGGAGCGCCGGGCGGTTATAGCCTGAGGCGGCATTGTGGATATAAAAATCCAGACCTCCGAAGGTCTCCGCAGTGACGTCGAAGAGGCGGTTCAAATCATCCATCTCGCCTACGTTAGCCTTGACTACCAGTGCCTTGTGCCCCAGGCTGCGCACCTGCTCGGCTGTCTCCTGGGCTGATTTGGGATTGCGGAAGTAATTAACCACGATATCCGCGCCCTGCGCGGCAAAGCGTAGCGCTATTGCGCGCCCGATACCGCGTCCAGACCCGGTGATTAGGGCAACCTTACCAGCAAACATAGCGATCACCTTACCTCAACCGGCTTGAACAAGGCCCGGTCGAATTCATCCAGATGCTGTGCTCCGAGCCGTTTGGCTTCCTCTACGGCATGATCCAGGTCGCGACGCAACACAGCGATGTCGACGCCACGGCACACATCGGGGAAACGCGACAGCCACCTACGGCAGCGTAGATAGACTTTGAGTGCCCCCTGCAGGTTTCTGCGCTCAATATGCAGATAGACTACCCCAGCCTGGAGGATACCTCGATACAGCTCACGCACAGCGCCAGGCTCTTCCCGCCAGGCAGCTTCCAGTGCTTCGTGCGCAAGCCAGTATTTGCCAGCGTTGAAGAGGTGAATACCTTCAACCGCACGTGGAGGCAAGACACTGGTGCATTCATCCGCCAGACTGTCTTGGACAGAAAGAATCATCTCATGTCAGCCTGTTCTTGCCTTCCTGCCAAAGAGCCAGCATCTCGTTAATGGTCAGATCGGAGAGAGCGCGGCCTTGATGGCGGGCAGATTGTTCAACGTAGCCAAAGCGGCGGCGGAAGCGGGCATTGGTTTCACGCAGGGCACTCTCAGCATCGATGTCATAACGGCGCGCCAGGTTGACCAGGGTGAACATCACATCGCCAATTTCAAGACTGCGCTCCTGGGCAGTCTCAGCCCGAACGAACTCCTGGCATTCTTCGCCAATCTTATCCAAAAAGCCCTGCAAATCGGGCCATTCAAAACCGATCCGGGCTGCGCGAGCCTGGTATTCCTGAGCCTGGGTGAGAGCAGGGAGGGCGACAGACACGCTGTCCAGGACACCTTTTTCTGGCGAACCATTGGCTTCCCGCTCGGCGGCTTTGAGCTTCTCCCAATTTTTCAACACTTGTCCGGTCCCATCTACTTGCCAATCGCCGAAAACATGCGGGTGGCGGCGGATGATCTTGTCATGGATGTACTGGATAACGTCGGACATGCGAAACTCGCCATACTCATTGGCAATCTGCGCATGTAAAACAATCTGCAACAGCAAGTCGCCAAACTCTTCGCGCATCTCCTGCGGATTGTCTGCGTCAAGCGCTTCGAGCGCCTCATAGGTTTCTTCCAAGAGGTGCGTGCGAAGAGTCTGGTGTGTTTGCTCCCGATCCCAAGGGCAGCCATCTGGAGCACGCAAAGCAGCAATCACCTCCTGGAAAGCTTCAAAAGAGGTGCCTGACTCTAAGGGCGGAACGTAGAGCGTGGTGAGCAAGCCTATATGAGCACTGCGGTCGATCGCGTAGAGGGGAAGCTGTTCGACGATTTGTTGAGCAGAGCCGGCGGCATGCACGAGGGTGACGGAATGCTCATCTGGATAGACTTCCATGAGAGTCAGCTTGACCTCGGAGGCGATGGATTGGGAGTGGATTTGAGCAATCAATGCCGGCGCATCAGGCGGGAAAGAAGGCATGTGCAATCCAGCTAGCCCGAATGCGTCGAGCAGGACAGTGTGAGGAAGAGGATCAAGGCCGAGGGCGGAGAAAGTCGGTTCGAGGAAGCTGAGCCCTTCGATCACCTTTACACTTAACCCCTCCTGAGCAGCCCGGCGGGCAATCTCGGGGCAGGTGGATTCGGCGACGAAAGGATGCCCCGGTACAGCATACACAACACCCTGTGGGCGGCGACCCAGGGAAAGCACCTGTTCGACGATCTGGGCGTAAACAGCATCGAAGGATTCGGCAGCATTGTAGAGATCATCGAACGTATGGATGTTCAGGTGCGATGGGAGTTGGGAGACTACAGGATGCTGGCTGGTACGCAGATAGATTTCCGGGATGCTCTCCAAGAGGCTCCAGGCCTGACGGGTAAGCAGGGTCGCATCGCCAGGACCAAGACCCAGGAGAGTGATGGATGAAGTATCGTTAGACATAGGATCAAATTAAAAGAATAATGCGCAAAACGCAACCAGGGGCTACGTTTTTACGCATTATCATAGGCCGATAAATATTAACGCTTGGTGTAGGTGGGTGCCTTACGAGCGCGCTTGAGGCCGGGTTTCTTGCGCTCTTTGACGCGCGGATCGCGAGTCAGGAAGCCGCCTTTGCGCAGAAGTGAGCGCAGGTCGGGCTTCCAGAGCAGCAGCGCACGCGCCACACCCATCTGGACTGCGTCAGTCTGCCCGGTTACACCCCCGCCTTTAACCAGCACGGTGATATCCAGGGTGGCCGGCACCTCGCCTGCGGCTTTGAGGGGTGCAACAATGGCATCGATATCCCCAACGCGCGGGAAATAGTCAGCGACGGGCTTGTCATTGACGGTGAACACACCGGCTCCGCTGGCAATCCGCACACGGGCGGTAGCTTCCTTGCGACGGCCAATTCCTTCGTAATACTGAACTGCCATAATAACTCCTTCTTTACTTCACACCGTTATGCCAGAGGCTTAGGATTCTGCGCGGCGTGCGGATGCTCGGGGCCTGCGTAGACCTTGAGCTTCTTGATCAATTTGCGGCCGAATTTGTTGTGCGGCAGCATGCCCCATACTGCACTGCGCAAGACGCGCTCGGGGTGCTTGGCAAGCTGCTGGCGCAAGGTGATTGCCTTGATGCCACTCGGGAAACCCGAATGATGGTAATAGACCTTGTCATCCAACTTTCGGCCAGTGGCGCGAATATTCTCAGCATTTACCACGACGACATAGTCGCCAGTTTCAATGCCGGGGGTAAAATTCGGCTTGTTCTTACCGAGCAATTGGCTGGCGATTTGAGTCGCCAGACGGCCCAGGTATTGGTCATTGGCATCTACCAAGACCCACCCCTGATCGATCTCATCAGGTTTTGGGATGTATGTCTTCTGCACGTTCATCCTCTCCAAAATATTTACAGTGTGCTTCTCCGTTATGCCGGGAGCGCATCACTACAGTTTGTACTATTTATTGTTATCCTTCACCAATCAGTGTCTCAGGCGGATAATACACTTCTACTAAGGTAAGGCCTTGGGCAGGCGCCAGCCCATGTACGAGAGGCGGCTGCGGTGCATCTCCAGCAGGGTCAATTGATCCGAGAGCGGTCACAATGGCATCTGGTGTGAGCATTCCTTGTCCAATCATGATCTGCACGTGCACCAGGCGGCGTACCATATGGTACAAAAAAGCATTGGCAGTAATCTCAAAGACCAGATAAGGCAATCGTTCCATCCAGCCAGCCTGGTAAACAGTACGCACGGTGCTGCTTCGGGCATGGGGCGACCATTTGGTGGGGCGCTTAAGTGGGGTGCCAAAAACTGCAAAGTCGTGCATACCGACGACATCGGCAGCAGAACGCTGTAACAAGGACAGATCAACAGCAGGCCACACTCTCCATGCATACCGCTCCAGAAGAGGGTTGCGCACAGGTTGGCAGGTCACCTGGTAGTGGTAACACCGCCACGCAGCATTGTACCGGGGATGGAACTCCGCGGACACACGGCGCACACTTTGGACGGCAACTGACGACGGAAGGTGAGCATTGAGAGCTTGCATGAGAGCCTGTTCCTCGTGCTTCCAATCAAGATCAAAAGCCACCACCTGTCCGACAGCATGCACACCAGCATCAGTTCGACCGGCTGCTAAAAGCGCCCGGCCTTGCCAGCCCAGTGCCTGCAAGGCATCTTCGACCACACCCTGGACGGTTTGAGTATTTGCTTGCCGTTGAAAGCCCTGAAATTCAGAGCCATCGTAGGCGAGGATAACTTGGTAACGTTCCATCGGCAATCACTGCCGCGTTCAGCGAGCAATCATTCGCTGAGGGTTGATAACTTGGCTACCTGCTCGTTTATTGTTCGACCAACTCGAGAAGGACCATCTCGGCAGCATCGCCGTGACGAGGACCTAGCTTGTAGATGCGGGTGTAGCCACCGGCGCGGTCTTCGAAGCGAGGAGCAATCTCATCGAAGAGCTTGCTGACGATTTGATTGTTGCCCAAACGAGCAGCCGCCAGCCGGCGAGCATGCACCATCTCGGCTTCACCTTCTTTGTTGCCACGTTTGGCGAGGGTGATCAACCGCTCAGCCTGCCCGCGAATGGCAAGGGCCTTGGTGTGAGTAGTTTCGATGCGTTCGTGCTCGAACAACTGCCGGATGAGCGTACGGCGCAGGGCGGTACGGTCATCCTTCTGACGGCCTAACTTATAACCAGCTACTCTATGTCGCATATCTCACTTACTCCGCTTCACTTACGCTAGTATCCCGGAGATAGCCCTTCTCGCGCATCTTCAGGCGCAATTCGTCCAGGCTTTTCTCTCCAAAATTACGGATGGACATGACCGCTTCATCGCCTTTTTCAAGCAGTTCCAGGACCTCACCCACGGTGGTGATGCCAGTACGCTTCAAAGAGTTGAAGACACGTACCGAGAGGTCCAGGTTCTCGATCGGCGTTTCGATCATCTCACTGGTCAGGCGGTCCTGTTCGCCGGCTTCCTCGGTGATAGCTGCCAGGGTTTCCTCGCTGATTCCGGCCAGGTGGCGCAGATGATCAATCATGATCTTGGCAGAGACACTTAAAGCGCTTTCGGGCGAGGTGGTGCCGTCGGTCCAAATCTCCAGGATAAGCTTGTCATAGTTTGTGCTTTGCCCAACACGGGCAGAGTTAACTTCCCAATTGACACGCTTTACCGGGCTATAGATAGCGTCGACTGGCAGCTCACCAATAGGCAGGCGACCAGTGCGGTCGTCGGCAGGAGAATAGCCGCGGCCACGCTCGACGGTGAAATCTATCTCCAGGTTGGCGTTCTTGTCGTCCACTGAAAACAGATACAGATCGGGGTTGATGATCTCAACCTCTGGCGGTGCGATGATGTCAGCAGCGGTTACAGTACCACCACCCTGCACAGTCAAGTGCATATGTGCCATCTCAACATCTTGCAACCGGATCCGGAGCTGCTTAATTTGAAGCATGACCCGGATTACATCGTCACGCACACCCGGGATATCGCTGAACTCGTGCTGCACATCCGCGATACGGATAGAAGTCACGGCCGCTCCATCCAGGGAAGAGAGGAGGACTCGCCGCAAGGCATTGCCGAGCGTGATTCCATATCCCCGTTCCAACGGACTGATCACAAACTTGCCGTAATTCCGAGCTTCAGCTTCGCGCTCGATCTTCGGCGTTACCATGTTACTCAGGCCTAACACTGTTCACCTCTTCCCCGCGTTCAGGTTATCGCGAGTAATACTCTACGATTAGTTGTTCGCCAAGGTTGGCATCAATCTCAGAACGTTCTGGCAGGCGGATAACGGTGCCAGCAAGCTCTTTAAGATCTCGGCTGATCCAATTGGGGACATTGCGGGTCTCGGCTAACGCAGAGAGATCCTTAAAATAGGAATGTCCGCGGGAGCTAGTACGCACAGAGACCACATCACCAGAGGAAACCAACATAGATGGAACATCAGTGTGGCGACCATTGACTACAAAGTGTCCATGCGTGACCAGGGCGCGAGCAGCAGCCCGGCTATCAGCATAGCCCAGACGATAAACGACATTGTCCAGACGGGATTCCAGGATCTGGAGCAGGTTCAAACCAGTCATACCACGGCGCTTGAGAGAAACAACGTAGTAGCGGTGGAACTGGCGCTCCAGAATGCCATACACACGACGAGCCTTCTGCTTGGCGCGCAGCTGGCGGTTATAGTCAGACTCGCGCTTGCGGCGGAATTGAGTGCTCTTGCCGTGCAGACCTGGGGGGTAACCGCGCCGCTCAAATGAGCATTTGGGCGTGTAGCAGCGGGCACCCTTCAGGAATAATTTTTCGCCTTCTCGCCGGCACAATTTACACACTGGCCCACGATATTTCGCCATAAACTCTTACCTCTTCTTCTTTCGTGATTGATTAGACGCGGCGTTTCTTGGGAGGCCGGCATCCGTTATGCGGGACAGGGGTAACGTCCGTGATCGATGTAACCTTCATACCGGCCGACTGGACGGCACGAATGGCATTTTCACGACCCGGACCGGGGCCCTTAACGAAAATTTCGACTTCCTGGATACCCATACCCTGGGCATTTTTCATTGCCAATTCGGCAGCCACACGAGCGGCAAAAGGTGTGCTCTTACGTGAGCCTTTGAAGCCCACACCACCAGCGCTGGCGCTGGTGACAGCATTACCCTGGATATCCGTCACCGTCACGATCGTATTATTGAATGTGGCCAAAATATGCACCTGTCCGGCAGACAGAATGCGCTTGGCCTTACGTGCAACCTTGCGGCGTGCAGATGTTGTCTGTGCCATAACACCTCACATTGTCTAAAGCGGTTATTTCTTGGTTGCGCCCTTGCGCCGACCGCGCCCAGCCACCGTCTTCTTGGGGCCTTTACGGGTGCGCGAGTTGGTGCGGGTGCGCTGGCCGCGCACCGGCAAATTACGACGGTGACGTAAGCCACGATAGCAGCCAATCTCAATCAGCCGCTTGATGTTTAACTGCACCGTCCGGCGCAGGTCGCCTTCGACTTTGAAGTGCGTGCCGATGTAGTCACGCAGGAGGGCAACGTCTGCATCCGTCAGGTCTTTGACGCGGATATCGGGGTTGACGCCGGTGGCATCCAGAATCTCATGTGAATGAGGGAGCCCGATTCCATAGATATAGGTCAGTCCATATTCGATCCGCTTATTGCGGGGGAGATCAACGCCTTCAATACGAGCCATAGGTACTATCCCTGTCGCTGCTTATGTTTTGGATTTTCACAAATGATATACAGTCGGCCTTTACGCTTGACCACTTTGCATTTTGCACAGCGCCGCCGAATAGACGATGCTACTTTCATGATTACTCACTCCTTTGTTCAGGCGTTACGGCCTTTGGTATCCGTACAGCCAAAGCTTTGATTATACATACACTTGCCCATCTCGTCCAGGTCAAATTACAACTCGGTCAAGATGAACGGCTCAGCCTCAGTGACAGCTACTGAATGCTCAAAATGAGCTGCCAATGAACTGTCTGCTGAGGTGACTGTCCACTGATCTGCCAGGACGCGTGTGCGGTGGGTGCCGGCCATAACCATTGGTTCGAGGGCAATGGTCATACCCGGGCGGAGAAGCAGTCCACGACCAGCAAAGCCATAGTTTGGCACCTGCGGGCCTTCGTGCATCTGCCGCCCAACCCCGTGTCCGGTGTATTCACGCGGCACATGGAAACCGTTGCTCTCCACGTGCTTCTGGACTGCAGCCGAAATGTCGCCTACGTGATTGCCTGCACACATGTTCCGAATGCCCTCGTAAAGGGCTTGTTCGGTGACTTCGATCAGCCGTCGGGCCTGGGGGGTGATTTCGCCAACACCGATGGTGATGGCGGAATCACCCACAAAGCCCTCGAAGGTTGTGCCGCAATCTATTGAGACAACATCGCCTGATTCCAGCTTCCGTTTGCCAGGGATGCCATGCACCAACTGCTCGTTGATGGAGCAACAGATGGTACCAGGAAACGGATACGGCCCAGGGTATCCCTTGAAGGTGGGGATGCCACCATGCCTGCGGATGACTTCTTCAGCAGCTGCGTCCAACTCGGCGGTAGTGACGCCGGGGCGCACCA
>Ga0299915_10003968_pt1 | contig 10726 bp, 9 predicted proteins | sample RVTome_13_FD_200263 | JGI IMG/M metagenome (GOLD analysis project Ga0299915, IMG submission 200263) | Soil microbial communities from uranium-contaminated site in the Upper Colorado River Basin, Wyoming, United States - RVT92D227 (version 2) ... | reverse complement strand
GTTTCGCCTCTTCGCTCTGCACCCTGCACCCTACACCCTACACCCTGCACCCTACACCCAATCCCTAATCACCGCCTCCGCCGCCTTCATGCCGTCCAGGGCGGAGCTGATGATACCGCCGGCATAACCCGACCCCTCTCCGATGGGCAGTAAACCCGCGACGTTGAGCGACTGATAGTCATCGCTCCGAAGAATGCGAACCGGGGAGGAAGTTCGAGTTTCAACCCCTATGAGCATGGCTTCCTTGGAGGAAAACTTTCGCATCTTCCGATCGAAAAAGGGAATCGCTTCCCGCAGGCTCTCGACGATGAACCCCGGAAGGCATTCTTCCAGGCGGGCAGGGGTGACGCCGGGCCGGAAGCTGGTTTCCGGGCACGGACGCGGATCCCTTTTTTCCAGGAAATCGAAGACCGCCTGAGCCGGGGCCCGGAAATTGCCTCCCCCCAGCTGAAAGGCCTTCTCCTCCCATCGCCGCTGGAACTCCAAGCCGGCCAGGGCGTCTTCTCCCCCGAAGTCTTCTTTCCCCACATTCACCACCAGAGCGCTGTTGGCCCAGGGGGAGTTCCTCCGGAAATAGCTCATTCCGTTGGTGACCATCGTTCCTCTTTCAGAGCTTGATCCGATGACCGCCCCGCCCGGGCACATGCAGAAGGAATAGACGGCCCGCCCCTTGGGGGTGCGGTGGGTCAGCTGGTATTCCGCGGGAGGAAGGCGGGGATGCCCTGCCGAGGGTCCGTACTGAATCCGGTCGATGAGCCTCTGGGGATGCTCGATCCGGAGCCCGATGGCCAAGGGCTTGGGCTCCATGGCCACGCCTGCAAGGTGCAGCATCCGGTACGTGTCCCGGGCGCTGTGCCCGGGGGCCAGGAAGAGAAGAGATCCATCGACTTCTTCTCTCCCGTTAATAACCGCCCCTTCCAGCTTGTTCTTTGAGATTTTCAGGCCCGAAAGCTTTGCCTGGAAGCGGAACTCCGCTCCCTGTTCCTGAAGAAACCGCCGCATGGCCGCCACCACCCGGCGGAGACGGTCCGTTCCGATGTGAGGCCGCTGGAGATATTGGATTTCCGGAGGGGCCCCAAAGCGGACAAAGGCCTCCAGGATTTCAGAGACGCGGGGGTCGTTGAGACGGGTAAAGAGCTTTCCGTCGGAAAAAGTCCCCGCTCCCCCCTCGCCGAATTGCACGTTGCTCTCATCTTCCAGGATCCCCTCTTCCCAGAATCGATTCACATCCTTGACCCGGGCCGAAACTTCCCTGCCCCTTTCCAGGATCAAGGGGGGAAGGCCGCTTTGCGTCAGCTTCCAGGCGGCGAAGAGGCCCGCCGGGCCGGCTCCCACGATCAGGGGGCGGTGACGGGGTTTGCTCTTCAGGATGGGAGGTGATTGGACGGTTTTGGGAGGTACCTCCTCGACCTGAAGGGCGGGGGGAGGCTGTCGCAATAAGCTTTGTTCCCGCTCCGGTGGCAGGGAAAGTTCGACGGCATACACAAAATGAATCCGGTTCTTCCGGCGGGCGTCGAGGGATTTCTTTATGATCCGGAAATCCCGAAGGTCATTTAAAGAAACCTGGAGGATTTCTGCGGCCTTCTCCTGAAGAGCAGATTCCTCCTCCGCCAAAGAAAGATTGAGGGGGGAAATCCGGACGGTCATTTGACTCCTAATTTAACATATTTCATGAAACGGGTGCCATGAGAAAGGGGGTTTCCGCCCGGGCCTGGCACTGGGGGGCGGTTGAACTTTCATGGGCCCTGTGGTATGAAATACCTAAGCACAAATTTCGGTTTTCTCCCGGGAAAAGGGGAGGTTCTTTTTTTCCGATGGCCGAAGTAGTCCTGAAAAAAGTACGTAAAACCTTCGGCAAGACGGTTGCCGTTCACGACGTGGATCTCCATGTGGCCGACAGGGAGTTTGTGGTTCTCGTCGGGCCTTCGGGGTGCGGGAAGAGCACGACCCTGCGAATGGTCGCGGGTTTGGAAGACCTCTCCGCCGGGGAGATTTATATCGGCAGCCAATTCGTGAACGACATGCCCCCCAAAGACCGGGACGTAGCCATGGTCTTTCAGAACTACGCCCTCTATCCCTACGCCACGGTCTATGAGAACATGGCCTTCGCCCTCCGGGTCCGCAAATATCCAAAGGAGGAGATCCAGCAGCGGGTGGAGGCCGCGGCCGAGACGCTGGGAATCAGCGATCTCCTTGAACGACGCCCCAAGCAGCTTTCCGGGGGACAGCGGCAACGCGTGGCCATCGGCCGGGCCATCGTGAGGGACCCGAAAGTCTTTTTGTTCGATGAACCGCTGAGCAATCTGGATGCGAAGCTGCGGGTGCAGATGCGGACCGAGATCAAGCAGATTCATCAGAAAGTGGGAACCACCATCATCTATGTGACCCATGATCAGGTGGAGGCCATGACCCTGGCGCAACGGATCGTGGTGATGAATGCGGGGAAAATCGAGCAGATCGGCACGCCCCAGGACATGTACGAGAGACCCCAGAGCCGGTTCGTCGCCGGTTTTATCGGGTCCCCCTCCATGAACTTTATCCCCTGCCGGCTCATCGAATCCCCCGGGGGGCTGGCCGTGAAGATTGAAGACGGGCCGACGCTCCCCGTGCCCGGATCCCGCACGGACCGCTACCGGGCGTACGCCGGAAAGGAGATCGTCCTGGGGATTCGCCCGGAGCATTGTGTGGAGAAACGCCCGCACGAAGAGAATTCGGGCATGGCTGAGTTCCAGGCCCGGGTGGAAGTGGTTGAGCCCCTGGGGATGGATACCATGATCCATTTCAAGTTCGGAGCCCAACAAATTTCCTCGCTAGTGGATCCCTACGCCGCCAAAGACGCGGGGGAAACGATGCATTTCATGATGGACCTGAGAAAGATGCATCTCATCGACCCAAAAACGGACAAGGTGATGTGATATGAGGAAAAGATCTTTACCGGTTGAAACGCTCCGCATCGGGATGATCGGGAGCGGCTTCGTGGCCAAGTTTCATCTCCAGTCCATGATCGGCGTCCGGAATGTGCGGGTTGCAGGGGTGTGGAGCCCCACGGCAAATCACCGGAACGCGTTTGCCGACCGGGCCAACAAGATGGAGGTGGGCCCCTGCAAACCCTATTCTTCCCCGGGGGCCATGATTGCTTCGCCGGAGATTGATGCCGTCTGGGTCCTCGGCCCGAACTATGCACGGTTGGGGAACTTCCAGCTGATTCATGACCTGGTGAAAAGAGGAAAGGCCTCGCTGCTGGGGGTGGCCTGCGAAAAGCCGCTGGCCCGGACCATCGGGGAAGCGCGGGAAATCGTACGCCTGGCCAAAGACGCCAAGCTCAACCACGGCTATCTGGAAAACCAGCTCTTTGCGACGGCGGTTCAGCGGGGAAAGGAAATCATCTGGCGGAGGGCGGTTCCGATCAGCGGCCGTCCCTACTTGGCCCGGGCCGCGGAGGAGCACAGCGGTCCCCATGAGCCTTGGTTCTGGATGGGAAGCCAACAGGGAGGGGGGGTTTTATCCGACATGATGTGCCACAGCGTCGAGGTGGCCCGGTTCCTGTTAACCAAGCCGGGCGAGGCCCGCTCATCTTTGAAACCGGTCAACGCCAGCGGCACCATCGGCTTTTTGAAATGGACCCGCCCCGATTACGTGAAGAAGCTGAAGAAAAGCATGGGGCCGGCCGTGGACTACGGCAAGCGTCCGGCGGAGGACTTTGCCCGCGGCACCCTCGTCCTGAAGGACCCGGAAGGGCGCGAGGTGATCATCGAGGCGACCACCTCCTGGGCTTATGTGGGGGCGGGTTTGCGCCTCCAGTTGGAACTTCTGGGCCCCGAGTATTCCATGGAATTCAACTCCCTCAGCACGGGGCTGAAGATCTTCCTGTCTCGGGAAGTCCGGGGCCCCCAGGGAGAGGACCTGGTGGAGAAGCAGAACGCCGAACAGGGGCTCATGCCTGTTTTGGAAGATGAGGCGGGTGCGTACGGGTATGTGAACGAAAACCGGCACATGGTCGAGGCCTTCCGCAAGGGGATCCGGCCCATGGAGACCCTCGAGGACGGTCTGGCCGTGGTGGAAATGCTGATCGCCCTTTACCGATCGGCGGAGATCGGCAAAATCGTGAAATTTCCCCTCAAGGGACTGGAGAAGTACGTTCCCCCCGTTGCGCGGAAAAAATGAAGATACTTCCCCTCCCCTGGTGGGAGCCTGCGACGAGCTCAGCCGAGGCGGGGAGCGAGGGGAGGGGGCGTTGGAATCATTCACCCCCACCCTTGCCCTCCCCCATCAAAGGGGGAGGGAATAAGGGACGGGCTGGGAATTAATCCCGGGTAATAAGCCCGGGAGGATGAGTCAGAAAGAAAAAAGGAGGGTTCAAAATGTTCACCCAATGGAGAGCAGCACTGATTTGCGTTCTGTTCCTGACGGCGGTCGCCGTTCCGGGGGCCTATGCCGCGGCAACCATCAAGATTGCCTACCCGGGATGGGACAGCAAGGACCAGGAAAAAGAGGTCACCAGCATTTTTGCGGCCTGGGAGAAGCAGAATCCCGGCGTGAAGGTGGAAATCATCAGCATTCCCTTCCACATGATGAAACAGAAACTGGTCGTATCCCTCCGCTCCGGGGATGCCCCGGACATGGGTTACGTGGACGGCCGCTGGCTGCAGGAGATGCAGGCCGCCGGGTTCCTCACCGATCTGACGGATTACTCCAACACACTGGACAAAAAAGACTTCTTCGAGCTTCCCTGGGTGACGGCCACCGTGGCCGGAAAGGTATACGCCGTCCCGGACCGGATCGACCCGTGGATGTTCTACTATAACACCGATATGTTTAAGGCGGCAGGCATCAAGGAATTTCCCAAGACCATGGATGAACTGGTGGAGGTGTGCAAAAAGATCACCGTGGCCGGAAAACAGTTCGGGTACGGCATGGTGGGGATCAATGACGCCACGTTCATCGGCCGCTTCCTCAACATCCTGTACGCCTTCCACGGTGATTTCCTGACCCCGGACGGGAAAAAGGCGGCCATCAACAATGATGCGGGAGTGGCGGCCTTCCAGTTCTATGGAGACCTGCTGAATAAATACAAGGTGGCCCAGCCCTCGGCCGTCGCCAACAGCAACGCGGATGTCCGGAAACTCCTGCTGACCAGCCAGGTGGGCATGATGATCGACGGCCCGTGGGCGACCGGAACCCTGCGTCAGCAGAATCCCAACCTGAACTGGTACGTGGGGCAGATCCCCCGGGTGAAGGATAAAAAGCCCCGGTTCACCATGAGCTCCTGGTACTACGTGATCTTTTCGCAGAGCAAAGTCAAGGAAGACGCCAAAAAGTTCGCCACCTACATCCTCAGGCCGGAGAACCAGTCCCGCAGCGTGGTCACGATTCCCGGCCGGAAATCCGCCGCGGCCATGCCCCGGTTCCAGACGAAAGATTGGAAACCGTGGGTAGAGGCCGCCCCCTACGGAGAACCCCTGCCGATCACCGACAAATTCAGTCAGATTGCGGATATCATCGGCAATGCCTCGCAGCAGGTTCTCTCCCAGAAGGCGACGGCCAAGCAGGCGGCCGATCAGGCGGCGGAGCAGATCAATAATCTTTTAAAGTAGGGGCGGGTTTGAAACCCGCCCATGGGGGGCAGGTTTGAACCCCCCCCTACAAGGCGATATTTCGGAGTGGATGAATGAATAGGGACGTTCGGGTGGCCATGCTGGGGACGGGATTCATCGCCGGATTCCGCACCCAGGTGTATCGGCGACTCGAGGGAGTGGAAGTGGTCTCAGTTCTCGGGCGGGACCCGGAAAGAACCCGGAAATTCGCCCAGGCCAACAGCATCGGGTTCCCGGCAACCTCCTTCGATGAACTCCTGAAGGGGCCGGAATTCGAGGCGGTGGACCTCTGTCTGCCCAATCACCTTCACCTGGAGGCGGCGGTACAGGCCGCTCGGACGGGCAAGCACATCCTGTGCGAAAAGCCCCTGGGCCGCACCGCGGAGGAGGCCAGGGCCATGCTCGAGGCGGCGGAGGCGGCCAAAGTCATTCACTGCTACGGGGAAAACCTCCTCTTCACCCCCGACATGCAGGAAATTCTTTCGGTCATCGAGAAGGGCATTATCGGAAGCCCGCTCTGGATGCGGGGGCGGGAAGGTCACTTCGGGCCCCACTCCTCCTGGTTTTACGAGCATAGATATTCCGGGGGCGGGGCCCTGCTGGATATGGGCTGCCACGTGATCGGCGCGTTCAATTTCATAACCAAGCAGAAAGCGAAGGCGGTCCTCGCTCACACCCCGACGCTCCATCACCGCACGGATTGCGAGGACAATGCCCTGGCGATCGTTCGCTACGGCGAAAAACTGGTGGGCCAGGCGGAAGCCAGCTGGACCCAGCGGGGTGGCATGGCCGTGGTTTTTGAAGTCTGGGGGGACGAGGGAATGATCACCTATGATCGTTCCGGCCTCTCCCAACCCATCAAGGTCTTTTCCCGGAGGCAGACGGACCGGTATTTCAGCGAGAAGGTGGAGCACAAACAGGGATGGCTGTTCCCCACGGTCCAGGAGTACTGGCGGTACGGGTACTACGATGAAATCAGCCATTTTGTGGAGTGCGTGCGGGAGCGCAGGACACCGATGCTGACCTTTCGGGACGGATGGGAAGTCAACCGGATCATCGACAAAGCATACGCCTCAAGCCGCTCCGGGAAATGGGAATCCCTGGATGAATCCAGGTGAACGGTGCGTTCGGGGAACGCACCCTGCACTTTTGATGCCGGGATATTCGCGGGCATCCCGAAACGCAAATTTTGTGGGCAGGATGAAGGAGTGCTGAAAGGTCGAACCAGATTCATCAAAGGCTACCTCTTTGCCGCCCCCCTCCTGGTGGTTCTCGCCGTGGCGGTGCTTTTCCCCGCCTTCTACAACCTGGCGATTGCTTTCTACAATTTCATCCCCGCGAGCAACGCCTGGCAGTTCGCGGGCCTGGAGAATTTCGCCAAGCTCTGGAATTCCCCCCTTTTCTGGAATTCCTTCAAGGTTACCCTCCTGTGGGTGGCGGGCAACGTTTCCCTGCAGCTAATCATCGGCCTGGCCATCGCCCTGGGGCTGAACTCGATCATCCGGTTCCGCGGGCCTTTCAGCGGGATTCTCCTCATCCCCTGGATCTCCTCCTTCGTGGTGGTGGGGATTCTTTTCATCTGGATTTACGACCCCCAGATGGGGGTGCTGAATGACATCCTCTTGAGCCTGGGACTGATCGAAAAGCCCGTTGCCTGGCTGGCTTCCCCGCAACTCGCCCAGCTCTCCCTGATCGTGGCCAACACCTGGAAATTTTTCCCCCTGGTCATGATCACGCTTCTGGCCGGCCTTCAAGACGTATCCACGGAACTTTTGGAAGCGACCCAGGTGGACGGGGCCAACTGGCTGGGGACTTTCCGGATGGTCATCTTTCCCACGATTCTCCCGAGTATCTCCACCGGGGTCCTGCTTTCCACCATCTGGGCCTATAACTCCTTTACCCTTCCGATCGTCATGACCGGGGGCGGCCCACTGCGGGCCACGGAGATCTTCGGGCTGCATATTTTCAAGCTGGCTTTTGATGCCTTCGATTTTGGCGCGGCGGCGGCCGCCTCCTTGGTCTTGTTCACCCAGATTCTGATCGTCATCATCCTGTACCTGAAATTGGCAGAAAGAAATTAATATGTCCCTGATGGCCTCGAAACGGGCGCGCAGAAGACTGACCAAGGGATTCGTCTATGTTTTCCTGGTCACGGCCTCAGCCGTGGTGATTTTCCCTTACCTGTGGATGGCCCTGACCAGCTTCAAGCCCATCGAGGAGTTCTTCACCTATCCCCTCCAGTGGTTTAGCAAGAACTGGACTCTCGCGCAGTACGCGGGGGTCCTGGAAGACCCGAAGTTCCTGGCCTGCCTGGGGAACAGCCTCCTCGTCTCTTCCATCGTCACCGCCATCAGCCTGGTCCTCTCCATCCCCGCGGCTTACGGGTTGACCCGGCTGCGGGCTCCCGGGGGAAAATCCATTCTGGTGGGAATCCTGAGTTCCCAGTTCTTCCCGCCCATGATCTTTTTCGTGCCCTTTTACATCATCCTCTCCAAATTCAAGCTGCTGAATACGATTCCCGGTCTGGTCTTCGCTTACCTTTCGGTGACCCTGCCCATCTGCACCTGGATGGTGGCCACCACCTTCCGGAACATTCCCCGGGAACTGGAGGAGGCGGCCAGAGTGGACGGATGCGGGGATATCAAGACGATTTTCGAGGTCGTGCTGCGCATGTCCTTGCCCGGGATCCTCACCGCCGGCCTCTTCGCCTTCGTGCTGGCCTGGCAGGAGTACATCTTTGCCCTCCTGTACACCACCACCACTGCCGCCCAGACCGCTCCGGTCCTCCTCTTCTACTACCTGGGGCAGCACCAGATCGATTATGGGCGGCTCATGGCTGCGGCCATCCTGCTCAGCCTGCCGGTCATCTTTCCCTTTGCTTTCATGCAACGGTATTTCCGGCAGGGTAGGGGGGAAGGAAGTATTAAAGGTTAAGGTCAAGGTTAAGGTTAAGGCTGAGGTTGAGCGCAATGGATATTCTCACCTACATAAAAGAACAACCCGGGGTGATCGATCGGGTCCTGGAAGAAATTCCCGGCGAGCTTTCCAGGGTCCCGAAGATGTCCGGGGCTAAGACGATCTATCTCATAGGATCCGGAACCTCGATGAACGCCCTGGTGGCGGTCGAACCTTTGCTGGCCGCGTCGGGAAATCAGCGGATTCGAATTCGGGGGCCCCTGGCCTTTATGGCTGAGCCGGATGGAGGAAAAGGCCCGGATTCTCTGGCCCTCATCCTTTCGCAGACCGGCACCAGCACCACCACGATCCAGGCGGTTGAACATGCCCGCCGCTGCGGGATGAGGACCCTGACTCTGACCGCGGAGCGGGAGAGCCCAATTGGGCGGGCATCTCCGGAGATGCTGGTCATCCCGGTTGGAACGGAGGCGGTGGGACCCAAAACCAAAGGATACACGGCCAGCGTATTGGCCCTTCTTCTGCTGATCCTGGGGCAGGCCGGAAGAAGGATTGAGGCCCCCCGTTTCGCGACCGAGTTCTCCAATTTGATCGAACATTGCCAAATGGCCTGCGAAGAAATGGCCAGAGCCTTTCGCGGGACGGATTTTGTCATGGTGATGGCGCAAGGAAGGCATTATGCCACGGCCCTGGAGGGTTCCCTGAAAATCACCGAGATGGGCGGGGTCCCGGCAGCCGGTTTCGACACCGAGGAGGCTTTCCACGGACGGTTCCACGGATTGAGCGGGAAAAGCCTTGCCCTGTTTGTTACCGCCACTCCGGATCAGCAGGAGATGGCCGTCAGCGGCGCGGAGGTTCTCTCCGGACTGGGGATCGGGGTGCACATTTTGAACCTCGGAAGCGCTCCATCGTCCCCCTTTGATTGCCATATGCCCTGGGCGACGACGGACGTTTTGCCCGAATTGGACCTTTTGAACGCCATCGTCCCTTTCCAGCTTCTAGCCTGGCATCTGGCCCGGGAGAAGGGGATCGTCCCGGAAAAGATGAAATATCCGGGTCTTTCGCAAAAGCTTCAGATCAAGACGAAGGGAAAGCCATGAAGGTCATTGCCGGGATCGACGTAGGGGGAACGGCAATCAAGATGGGGCTGGTTTCCGAGCAGGGAGCCGTCCTTTCGAAAAAGAGTATGCCCTATGATCCCCGAAAATCTTTTGAAGATTTAGTCGGATCGGTCTGCGGGTCGATCCAATCGCTCCTCTCTTCCCCCAAAGCTGATTTGGAAGCGGTCGGAATCTCCACCCCCGGTTTTGCCGAACCCGGCACGGGTATTCTGATCGATGGAGCGAACAATGTCCCCGTGCTGCAAGGACATTCACTCCCCGGCGCTCTGGGCAGACGATTGGGACTCCCCGCCTTTATCGATAATGACGGCACCTGTGCAACGACCGGAGAACTCCTGTTTGGCGCCGGGCGAAACTTCCGGAACTTCGTGCTCATCACCCTCGGCACCGGTATCGGCGGCGGGGTCGTGGTCAACCGGCGGCCGGTGACCGGACGGGACGGGCAGCCGCCGGAGATCGGCGCCATCTGCCTCGACCCGGACGGCCCGGTGAACTACAGCGGAATCCCGGGGACCTTTGAACGTCTGGCCTGCGCTTCGGGGTTCGTGGAACTCTACCGAAAATTCGGGGGAAGGGGCGATGCCGGGAGGACTCCCCAGGATATTTTTCAGCGCGCCGGGCAGGCAGACCGGGCGGCCGAATCGGCGATTGACCAGGAGGGGAGATACATCGCTCAGGCTTTTGGGGTCATGATCAACCTTCTCAACCTGGAAGCCTGTATCATCGGCGGGGGTATATCCGCGGCCGGCCAACCCCTGCTGGATGCGGTCCGTAAACATCTACCCTCCTTTACCTGGCCGAGGCTCTATCACAATGCCCAGGTGGTTCTTGCCCAACACGGAAACGATGCCGCCATAATCGGGGCTGCGGCCATGGCTACCCAGCGGCTGGAATCTAAATAACTTACCTTACGTCCCCTTCTCCCGATCTCCCTTTCCTCCCTCGCAGGATAGAAGATTTCGAAATCGGCAATTGAAGATCAAACCCTGCTGGATCTTCCTCCAGGCCTTCGCCTCCGTCAGAATCCCCCGGTTGGAATGGATTCCATAAAAATATGGAAAATGATCCATATCGCCTATTCCGTAACCCTTGAACGGG
>Ga0299915_10003967_pt1 | contig 10726 bp, 9 predicted proteins | sample RVTome_13_FD_200263 | JGI IMG/M metagenome (GOLD analysis project Ga0299915, IMG submission 200263) | Soil microbial communities from uranium-contaminated site in the Upper Colorado River Basin, Wyoming, United States - RVT92D227 (version 2) ... | reverse complement strand
AGTTCTGCAAGCACTGCGGCACAAAGGCCGCGTAGCCGATATCTGGCCCTCTGGCATGCCCTCCGGTACAAGCGTAAGTTTTAATAGGGCGACGAGTTTGTAGGGCATACTTCGCTGGAAAAGGTGAATGATTGCCTAGAGGACTGTATACAGCCAGGAGACTGAGCCTGAACCGACAGAAGCACCGGTGGAGCGACAGGTATTACAAGCGCCGGACACAGCATTTGAAGGAGAAGTCCGACCCCTTGGAGGGCTCTGCCCAGGCCAAGGGCGTGGTGCTCGAGAAGGTCGGGATAGAGGCGAAGCAGCCCAACTCGGCGATCAGGAAGTGCGTCAAGATCCAGCTCATCAAGAACGGCAGGCAGATCACGGCCTTCGCAGTCGGCGACGGTGCGATCAACTTCATAGATGAGCACGACGAGGTGCTCGTCGAGGGCATCGGGGGCAGAATGGGTAGATCCTACGGAGACATCCCCGGCGTCAGATACAAGGTCATCAAGGTCAACAACGTCTCCCTTGACGAACTCGTGAAGGGCAGAAAGGAGAAGCCCGTCAGGTGAAGTTCATGGAAGAAGGCAATCCAACTCAACAGGAGGTTAAGGCTCAGGAGCCGGCACCATCGGCCCCGCAGGCAGCTGCTGCACCGCCTCAAACAGCCGAGCCGGCGCAGGCACCTGTGCCTCAGCCATCCGCATCACCAGAGCCTCCCGCGGAGCCGCCGCCCCAGGAGGTCAGAGCACCGAAGACGAGCGGAGTCCTCCTCTTCGGCAAGTTCGATGTGTCCACTGTGACACTTAGGGACGCTGGCATGGCAAGGTACGTAGACATATCGGGCGTCGCTGTCCCTCACACAGGCGGCAGGCACACCAACAAACCTTTCGCCAAGGCCAAGATGAGCATCGTCGAGCGCCTGATCAACAACATGATGCGGACGGAGAACTTCACGGGCAAGAAGCTGAAGTCCTACAAGGCCGTCGAGAGGTCCTTCGAGATCATCCAGAACAAGGTCAAGATGAACCCACTCCAGGCGTTCGTGGACGCCCTTCAGAACGCGGCCCCGAGAGAAGAGGTCACGCGGCTCCAGTACGGAGGCATCTCGGTCCCGAAGGCGGTCGACGTCGCACCGGCAAGGCGGGTTGACCTCGCATTGAGGTACATCTGCACGGGCGCGCTCGATCAGTCTCACAAGAGCAAGAAGCCCATCGAGGAGTGTCTCGCGGACGAGATCATCTCTGCGGCCAGGAACGACGTCAACTGCTATTCGGTCGCGAAGAAGGAAGAGGTCGAGAGAGTGTCCGCTTCAGCACGCTGATCGGCCCGAAACCGCTTATCCATTGTTTGCTTTCATCTGAGTACATGCTGGACCCATGGTGAGCTTATGGGAAGAAAAGAAGACAACATCAAGAAGGCACAGGCCCTGATGAGAAGGCCGGAATTCATCCGGAACATTGGTACAGCTGCGCACATCGACCACGGCAAGACGACGCTCTCCGACAACCTGATCGCAGGCGCGGGCATGATGTCTGAGGACCTCGCCGGCAAGCAGCTGCTTCTCGATTACGACGAGCAGGAGCAGGCCAGGGGGATCACCATCAACGCAGCCAGCGCATCGATGGTCTACGACTTCAAGGGCAAGGAGTACCTGATCAACCTCATCGACACGCCGGGCCACGTGGACTTCGGCGGCGATGTGACGAGGGCGATGAGAGCAATAGACGGCGTCATAATCCTCTGCTGTGCGGTCGAGGGCATCATGCCCCAGACCGAGACGGTCATCAGGCAGGCCATCAAGGAGAGGGTCCACCCGATCCTGTTCGTCAACAAGGTCGACAGGCTGATCAATGAACTCCAGGTGACGCCTGAGGTGATGCAACAGCGCCTGGCGAACATAGTGAACGAGGTCAACGAGAAGATCACGAAGTTGCTGCCCCCCGAGTTGAAAGACTCATGGGCTCTGAAGGTCGAGACGGGCAACGTGATATTCGGCTCCGCGTTCAACAACTGGGCCATCTCAGTCCCGTTCATGAAGAAGAGCAACATCAACTTCAAGACGGTCTACGAGCACTGCAAGAACAACGACCAGAAGGCGCTGTCCAAGAAGGCCCCGCTCCACGAGGTCCTCCTGTCGTCCGTGATTCTGCACCTGCCAAACCCTCTGGAGGCGCAGAAGCTCAGAATACCGATCATCTGGCACGGAGACCCGGAGTCGGCCTACGGGAAGTCGATGCTGACATGCAACCCCGACGGCCCGGTCGCGTTCATGGTCACGAAGATCATCGTCGACCCTCACGCGGGTGAGGTCGCCGTTGGCAGGCTGTTCAGCGGCAAGATTGTCAAGGGGCAGGAGCTCTGGATATCAGGCATGCCCAACGCGAATAGGGCGCAGCTGGTGTCGCTCACCGTAGGTGCGGACAGGATCCCGGTCGATGAGATCGACGCGGGGAACGTCGTCGCGGTGTCCGGCCTCAAGGATGCAATAGCGGGTTCATCGGTTTCCAGCGACCCGGAGATGGCGCCTTTCGAGAGGATGGTCCACTACTCAGACCCAGTCGTCACGGTCGCGATCGAGGCGAAGCACACGAAGGACCTTCCGAAGCTGGTCGAAGTTCTCAGGACGGTCGCGAAGGCGGACCCGTCCATCCAGGTCGAGATCAACCAGGAGACAGGCGAACACCTGATGTCCGGCATGGGTGAACTGCACCTCGAGATCACCAACTACAGGATCGTCAACGAGCACAAGGTCGAGATCAAGACCTCCACGCCCATCGTAGTGTTCAGGGAGTGCGTTGGCGGCAAGGGGGGGCCGTTCGAGGGCAAATCCCCGAACAAGCACAACAGGTTCTACATCGAGGTCGAGCCCCTCGAGCCGGGTGTCGTCCAGGCCATCAAGAGCGGCGACATCGACACCGAGGCGAAAATCAAGGACGTCAAGGCATTCGCCAAGAAGCTCCAGGAACTGGGTATGGACAAGGACCACGCCAAAGGCGCTGTCGGGTTCGTGGGGACGAACATCCTCCTCGACACAACCAAGGGCATCCAGTATCTGCACGAGACGATGGAGCTTGTTAAGGAGTCCTTCGACGAGGCTATGAACAAGGGCCCGCTCGCGGCCGAGAAGTGCATGGCGATGAAGGTCATGCTCGTGGACGCCAAGCTCCACGAGGACAGCATACACAGGGGCCCCGCACAGGTCATACCCGCGGCGCGGTCCGCCATATACGGTGCGATGTGCCAGGGCGGAAGGGTTCTGTACGAGCCCATCACCAAGGTGTTCATCAACATCCCGCAAGACCTGATGGGCAACGCCATCCGTGAGATACAGCAGAGGCGGGGAGTCATCGAGGACATGAAGCAGGAAGGCGAGATGGCGGTCGTAGAGGGCAAGTGCCCAATCGCCGAGATGTTCGGCTTCGCGGCGTCGATCAGGAGCGCCACGAGCGGGCGCGCGCTGTGGTCCACTGAGAACTCAGGCTTCGAACAGATGCCACGCGAGGTGCAGGAGAAGATCGTCCCGCAGATAAGGCAGAGGAAAGGCCTCAAGCCGGACCCGTATGACGCGTCGTACTACGCCGGCTAGATGGCATGGCCATACGTGCAAATTACGAGGCAAAAAGACTAATATACCAAGAGCATCATGCTCGAAGAGAAGACATTGGAGGCCAGAAAATGGCAGAGAAACCACACTTGAACTTGGTGTTCATCGGACACGTCGACCACGGAAAGTCCACCACTGTCGGCCGGCTGCTCCTTGACACGGGACACATCGAGCCCCACGTCATCGAGAAGTACCGGAAGGAGGCCGAGCAGAAGGGCAAGGCGACTTTCGAGTTCGCATGGGTCATGGATGGACTCAAGGAAGAGCGGGAGAGGGGCCTTACCATCGATGTGGCTCACAAGAGGTTCAACACCCAGAAGTTCTACTTCACCATCATCGACGCGCCGGGCCACAGAGACTTCGTGAAGAACATGATCACCGGCACAAGCCAGGCCGATGCCGCGGTCATCGTATGCTCGGCCATCGAGGGACCACAGGCCCAGACCAGGGAGCACATATTCCTGGCCAGGACGCTGGGTGTCCCGCAGGTCGTCATCGACATCAACAAGATGGACGCGGTCGGCTACTCGAAGGACAAGTACGAGGAGGCCAAGAAGGGCGTCACCGAACTCCTGAAGACCGTCGGGTACAAGGTCGATGAGGTGCCGTTCATCCCAGCGAGCGGGTACAAGGGCGACAACATCGCGAAGCCGTCCGAGAACATGCCCTGGTACAAGGGCCCGACGCTGGTCCAGGCGCTGGACGCGCTGAAGGAGCCCCCGAAGTCGACCGACAAGCCGCTCAGGCTGCCGGTCCAGGACGTCTACACGATCACCGGCGTCGGCACTGTCCCAGTGGGCAGGGTCGAGACCGGCGTGCTGAAGCCCGAGATGAAGATCATCTTCATGCCCGCTAACAAGGTGGGCGAGGTGAAGTCGATCGAGATGCACCACGAGACGCTGACACAGGCAACCCCGGGTGACAACGTCGGCTTCAACGTCAGGGGCATCGCGAAGACGGACGTCAAGAGGGGCGACGTGGCCGGTCCGGTGGACAACCCTCCGACGGTTGCGAAGACCTTCACGGCCCAGATCATGGTCCTGAACCACCCGAGCGTGATCACAGTCGGGTACACGCCAGTGTTCCACTGCCACACGGCTCAGGTCGCATGCACGTTCCTTGAGCTGCAGAAGAAGCTCGACCCGAGGACCGGCGCAGTGAAGGAAGAGAACCCGCAGTTCCTCAAGACGGGCGATGCGGCGATCGTGAAGATCCAGCCTTCAAAGCCGCTGGCCATCGAGAAGGCGAAGGACTTCCCGCAGCTGGGAAGGTTTGCCATCAGGGACATGGGCCAGACGGTCGCGGCCGGAATGGTCATAGATGTCGAAAAGAAGGAAATGTAAACCCCTTTTCCAAATCCCTTATGTTTTGTTTGATGTGTTGAGGTTTTGAAGATGGTGCAGAGGGCCAGGATATCGCTGAGCGGCACGGACCCAAAGAAGGTCGACGGGGTGTGCAAGCAGATCAAGACGATCAGCGAGAAGACTGGCGTTGCCATCTCAGGACCGATACCGCTGCCCACCAAGCGCCTCATGGTCCCCTGCAGGAAGGGCCCGGACGGAGGCGGCTCGAGCACGATCGACAGATGGGAGATGCGTGTCCACAAGAGGCTCATAGACCTCGACGCGGACGAGCGCGCCCTCAGGCAGCTGATGAGGATACAGGTCCCGGACGGCGTCAACATCGAGATCGTCCTCAGATCCTGATCGCCCTTGAGACTACAGCGACTCTTTTGAACTGATTAAGTTCTATGCTTGCAACGTTCTTCGTGAGATTGAAATACTTCTGAGCAATCGTTTCCGTGCGTCCCTTGAGCCTGATTGTTGTTCGTTCATGTTGCGGCGCACAGGTTAAGTACGGGTTATGCTTAACGCCGTTAAGCAATTCCAGAGGAGGGATACTCGTGCAGAACGGAGGCAAGACGCAAGGATTCGAAACACTCGCGCTACACGCGGGCCAGAAGCCCGATCCCGCCACGAACGCGAGGGCCGTGCCCATCTACCAGACGACTTCGTACGTCTTCAACGACTCCGAGCATGCCGCGAACCTGTTCGCGCTGAAGGAGCTCGGAAACATCTACACGAGGATGATGAATCCCACGACCGATGTCTTCGAGAGGCGGGTCGCTGCCCTCGAGGGAGGGGTTGGCGCCCTAGGAGTCGCCTCAGGCCAGGCAGCGATAACTCTGGCGCTGTTGAACCTTGTGCGGCCTGGGGACGAGATAGTGTCCTCACTCAGCCTGTACGGTGGGACGTACAACCTCTTCACGAACACTTTCCCTAAGATTGGGATCAAGGTCAGGTTCGTTGACTCGACCGACCCGGACAACTTCCGCTCTGCGATCTCAGATCGCACGAAGGCGTTGTACGCGGAGTCCATAGGGAACCCCAGACTCGACACGCTCGATTTCAAAACGGTGTCCAGCATCGGTCACGAGAGCGGTGTCCCGCTGGTGATTGACAACACGCTCCCGACACCATACCTCGTGAGGCCATTCGACCACGGGGCCGATGTAGTCATCCATTCGGCCACGAAGTTCATCGGAGGACACGGCACGAGCATCGGCGGCGTGATCGTCGATTCCGGGCGGTTCGATTGGACACGGGGCAGATATCCGGATTTCACCACTCCCGACGCTTCGTACCACGGAATAGTCTACGCCGACGCCTTCAAAGAGCTGGCATACGTCGCCAAGGCGCGGGTCCAGCTCCTCCGGGATCTGGGGCCGGCGCTCAGCCCGTTCAATGCCTTCCTCTTCCTTCAGGGCCTTGAGACACTCCACCTGCGGATGGAGAGGCACAGCACGAACGCTCTCGAGGTGGCAAAGTTCCTGTCATCTCACAGGGGCGTGAGCTGGGTGAACTATCCGGGGCTCGAATCTCACCCACAGCATGAGACTGCCAGGAGGTACCATCACCGGGGCCTGTACGGCGGCATCCTCGGGTTCGGTATCAAAGGCGGAAGGGAGGCTGGCAGGAAGTTCATAGAGGGGCTCCAGCTGTTGTCTCACCTTGCGAACGTAGGGGACGCGAAGTCTCTGGCGATCCATCCGGCGAGCACGACGCACTCCCAACTCACTCCTGAGGAGCAGGTGCTGACGGGCGTCACAGATGATTTCGTCCGGCTCAGCGTCGGGCTCGAATCGGCATACGATATCATCCAGGACATCGACCAAGCGCTCTCCAAATCCGTTCAGGGGTGATTCCGCTACCTGATGTACTCGCGGCGGGGAGTGATCGTGCATGAAGGAGGCCTCGGTCGGCATAGTCAAGCCCAAGCGCCATGTATTCGCGCAGCCTCCTGACGAGTTCAGGCTGGAGTCAGGTCAAACCCTTGGGCCGATTACGCTGGAGTACGAGACTTACGGGGCGCTCAACAGCGAATCGTCAAACGCCATCCTTGTATTCCATGCGCTCTCAGGGGACGCGCACGCAGCTGGGTACCATCGACATAGCGATGAGAAGCCCGGCTGGTGGGACAACGCGATAGGACCTGGGAAGGCGTTTGACACAGACCGATATTTCGTCATCTGCTCGAACGTCATCGGTGGATGCAGGGGGTCCACGGGTCCGAGCTCTGTCGACCCTAGGACTGGGCAGCCCTACGGGACGAAGTTCCCATTGGTGACCGTGAAGGACATGGTCAGAGCGCAGGCCACGCTTCTGGATCATCTGGACATCGGTCAGCTGCATGCTGCGGTTGGCGGCTCGATGGGAGGGTTCCAGGTGCTCGAGTTCGCCGTGTCCTATCCCGGGAGGTGCAAGCTCGCAATCCCGATAGCGACTGCCGGCAGGCAGTCGGCTCAGAACATCGCGTTCAATGAGATCGGGCGGCAGGCGATTGTCTCGGACCCACGGTGGAACGGTGGAGAGTACTACGCCCGCGAGCACCCCGTGGACGGCCTATCCATCGCCAGGATGGTGGGCCACGTGACATACCTCAGTGACGAGACCCTCAAGCGCAAGTTCGGCAGGAGGCAGAAGAATGGCACTTGCACAAACGGTGGGTCGCCTTCGGCCCAGTTCTTCGAGATCGAGAGCTATCTTAGATACAAGGGGGACTCATTCACGAAGAGGTTCGATGCGAATTCCTATCTGTACATAACTAGGGCGATCGATCTGTTTGACCTAGCCCCCAACTGCGAGTCGCTTGCTCCCGCTTTCAGGGACTGCAGGTCGAGGTTCCTCGTGCTCTCATTCACATCGGATTGGCTGTATCCTCCATATCAATCGCAGGAACTGGTCGATGCGATACAGTCGAACGGACTGGCTGTCCAATACCAAATGATTGACTCGAGTTACGGCCACGACGCGTTCCTCCTAGAAGCCGAGAAGATGGAGGAGGAGATATCGAGGTTCTTGATCCTTGAAGGTCGGAAGAAGTACAACGAAGTCGACCACGGCTATCCGATCTCCTGAGAAGTTCCTGATTGGTGGCTCTTCCAGGAAACCTATTTAACCGACCTCCCCGATGAGGCCAACTCGTCCAGCACTGGGGGCCGATAGATCAGCGGAAGATCGCCTGCTTTGCAAGCAGGAGGTCAGGGGTTCAAATCCCCTTCGGTCCACTCTCAAGCATAGCCAGTAAGGTCCTCTTTTCGGTCAATCAAGGGGGGATTGAAACTCGGAGCCTTTTCCGACTTCTCGAAGGCTCTGAGTACTTCGAGCCTCGCGAGGTCGGCGTCTTTTCGGCAATAGTATCTCTCGGTGGTCATCGTGTTGGAGTGCCCGAGCATGACGGACACGCTCTCGACGGACACATTCCTGTTCAAGAGGTCTTGACCATAGGTTCTTCTCAGTGTCCGGTACTGGAAGGGCACACCAGCGTTGTCCTGGATGTGTTTCTTCAGTGTCTGCAACGCATTCACTTAGCAATCTCTGTTATCCCACTGGTGATCCTGCCATCAACCATGGTCATGACATCGTCGGCAATCTGGCCGATTCTCTGGTCATGAGTGACGATAACGACTGTCTTCGAATGGTCGTCTCGAAGCTTCCTGAACAGATGCAGTATCTGCTGCCCCATCTCAGTATCTAGCTCTCCGGTGGGTTCGTCAGCCAACAGAATCGGAGGGTCATTTGCCAGAGCAACCGCGATACCCACTCTTTGCTGCTCACCTCCAGAGAGTTCATCCGGTTTGTGGCTTTCTCGTTGCTCTATGCCGACGAGTCTGAGCAACTCATCCGCACGCTTCCTCATGTATGCGCTACCCTTGCCAGCGAGTCTCATGGGAAGTTCAATGTTTTCCTTGGCAGTTAGCGTGGGCACGAGGTTGAAGAACTGGAACACGATCCCAACCTTCTCCCTACGGTACTTGACGAGCTCAGCATCTGAGAGGTCGACAATGTTGTTGCCTTCCACAATGACGGCCCCGGCCGTTGGTCTATCGAGTCCTCCGATTATGTTGAGCAGCGTTGACTTCCCGCAGCCGGAGGGTCCCATGATTGCATGAACTGCGCCGCTCTTGATTGTGCAATCTAGACCCCTCAATGCAATAACCTCCGATTTCCCTGTCCTGTAGACTTTGATCAAGTCTTTGATTTCTATCTCTGCCATCTCAACCACCTCGAATCCTCAGGACTTCGGTCAACCTCATCTTGCAGGCCCGACGCGTGGCGATGAATGAAGAAAGGAGAAGTGAAGCGATAGTCGCCAATAGGACCACTCCCGTCGCTATCGAGAGCACTAGCTCCCTTGGCACACCCCTCTCATCGGCCGTCTGCATCGCCGAGTTGAAGAGGAAACCAGAAGTGAGCCCTGAAAGGATCCCGATCACTACCGACATGACCATCAGCACGATTGTCTCTCCCATCAGTATCTTCCTCATCTGCGAAACTGAAGCCCCCCTTGCCATTATGGATGCAAGCTCTCGCTGACGGTCGGAGAAAGACACGAAGACCACAAGTCCGACCCCAACGGTCATCGTCACAAGGGAGAGGCCGTACTCGTTGTAGAGAAAGCTCTTCAAGGAGCCGAACTTGGGATCTCGATACAACGCATCTATTTGGTCGTCCAGAAGGACCAGGTCCCCAAGGACGACGCCCGCATCATGGAACAGGTCCCATGTTGCGTTGGCGATGCTCCGCTGGTCGCTTCCTTCTGCTAGGTCGATGAGCATCCCGAAATTGGGCTGCATAAGGTAGTCAGGCAAGAAGCCTAGCGTCGACCTGTTCAGGACGTAGTAGACTGTGCTAGGAAACCCTGGGAGTGCGTCAAATGTGCCAACCACATCAAGCTGCAATGGTATCCGGGTCTCGTTGATGCCCTCGTAGTACCGGAGATCGACCCGGATTCCATTCCCGACGTTCATACCGGTCAATTCGGCATACTCCTCCCTCACAAGAACGGTGCCGTTCTTCTGAAGCAACTCAAGGGTCCTGCGTTCATCTTCAAAGGAGCGCCCTTGATACCTGACAACATCCGAGTAGGCAGTCCTGTCAAGTACTACCGCATTGCCAACACCACCGGGCTCGTAGAAGCCGTCTTCCAGAAACACCACTGAATATCTGCAAACGCCCGATACTCCTGGAAGCCCTTCCACTTCGTCGAGGAGAGTGAAGTTGATGTCCTGGGGGTCTTCCATCGGGAGTGGATCCGCTTGTGCCCTCAAGTCCGCCCCTGTTTCATACTCCAGAACAGCTACTTCGTGGGAGATTGTCGATTCCATTGCGACGGAAACAAAAACGCCAAAAGCCAGTGTCAATGACATGATCAGGCAGAGGTTCGAAGCCCTCCTCGGGTTTCTCTTGATGTTCTTCTCAACTATGTGGTGCAGATGCCCTGTCCAGGGCTTCACCAATGGAGTGAAGAAGGAATACAGTTTCCTCGTCCCTCTCGTGAGCAGCCGTACCAACGCAAAGGAGAGGAGAAAGGGGACGAAGGGTGAGATCACGGTACCCAAACCCCACACCAGGTATAGCACCATGTGAGCGGACAACGAAACGGTTGATGACAGGGTGATCCCAATTCTCGCAGCGAGGACACTGCCGATGGACAAGGCTACAAGCCCAAGTACTATGATATCCAGCCGAGGCTTGTATTCCGTTCGTTCCATGCTCGAAGCGTGGATATGGAGCGCTTGCGAGATCGGGATACCAGAGGCCCTCTTCACAGGACCATATGCCGACAGGA
>Ga0299915_10003966_pt1 | contig 10728 bp, 5 predicted proteins | sample RVTome_13_FD_200263 | JGI IMG/M metagenome (GOLD analysis project Ga0299915, IMG submission 200263) | Soil microbial communities from uranium-contaminated site in the Upper Colorado River Basin, Wyoming, United States - RVT92D227 (version 2) ... | reverse complement strand
GCTGGGCCACGAGACCAGTGCCTTCCAGTCCTTCTCGATCGGCATGCCCCCGACCACCGTCGCCACGCGCACGCCGCTCGAGCGCCCTAAATCGTTGAACATGCTGGAGATCTGCCGCGCCAGCTCGCGCGTCGGAGCCAGCACCAGCGCGCCCATCTCCGACGTGTGCGCCAGCCGCTGGATGATCGGCAGCGCGAACGCCGCCGTCTTACCCGTCCCCGTTTGGGCAAGGCCGATCAGATCCTTGCCATCCAGCGCGGGCTGGATGCACGCCGCCTGGATCGGGGTCGGCGTCACATACCCGGCCGCCTCGATGTCCTTGAGAATGTCTGGGTGGAAAGGGAAATCCGCAAACTTCAACGCCGCTTCGGGTTCTGACAAACTCTACCTCTCCTGCAAAGTGCCCAGGGCCAAAGGCTTCGGGCGACCGTGGCCTGTTTCCCCGGCGGCTCACTGCGAGCCGGCGAGTTGGCCACCTCGAGGGCGGGGCGGCACGACCCCTTCGTGCTTCGCCGCCGCCGTGCGCCCGAGTGTTCCCTTCGGGCGCTTTGCATGGGGCCTCGCCGCGCCACGGCGGCGGCCCGCCGTCGCTCCCTGCTGTGCTATCGGAAGACAAGCCAGTGTAAGGAGATATCGATCAGGCTGGAAACCGAGCGAATCGCTTGACTGGCCAGAGCGCTTCCCACCACATCTAATGAGCGACGCACACTCGACCTTCGTATTGTACTTGCTCGACCGCCCGGTTGCAACACAATTCCGAAAATCGGCGGTCCCCCGTGGCCATCCCGGCTCCACAACGCACCTCGCGACTATCACATTGTGACGAAAAAAGGGACCATTTTTCGCCGGGTCGAGGGGTCGTTTTTCGCCGGCCCCTCCGGCCTCGCCCGCCCTTCCCGAGCAAATGGCAGATGTGTCACGGCAAGATGTTGTCAGGCATTGAGTTAGGCTCATCCGACTCGAGCGATCGTCCCTGTGCGAGCGCGCGGCCCTGTGCCGGAGCCTTTCGCCGTGGCCGGCGCTGACCATAGGTAGGCGGACATAGGACAGGCCGTGTGAGACGGACGACCCGGAGAGAAAGACCTCAGTCCTGAGTCTGCTGGCGCCTTCCTCCCGAAGGGAGGGTGGAGGAGTGCCGGCGGCTTCAGCCGCCGGACCCGGGCCCTCGATCACGGCAAGTCCCGACGGGACGGTAGAGGGGGCCGCGTGGACCTCTGAGGAATGTCCCCTGTCGTCCCGTCGGGACTTGGCCGGGGGTGCTCCCGATCCGGCGGCTGAAGCCGCCGGCAAGACCCTGTTGTCCCTTCGGGACTGAGTAGCACCTCGGCGCGCCGGCCCGCCGCCGCGCACCCACCGGCATGGAACTGCGTCGCGGCCACAGCCCGTCCGGGGAGCAAGCCGCCACCCGCAGCGAGGTAGCCTGAGCACGGCCCTGGCGGCGAAGATGCCAACCGGAAGGAAAATCGAAAATTGAGACCCGACCCCATTCTCCGCCATTCTCCCTGGCGGCGAAGATGCCAACCGGAAGGAAAATTGAACATTGAGACCCGACCCCATTCTCCCCCCGCAGCGAGGTAGCCTGAGCACGGCCCTGGCGGCGAAGATGCCAACCGGAAGGAAAATTGAAAATTGAGACCCGACCCCATTCTCCGCTGCGACCCCATTCTCCGCTGCCATTCTCCGCTGGCGGCGAAGATGCCAACCGGAAGGAAAATTGAAAATTGAGACCCGACCCCATTCTCCGCGAGGTAGCCTGAGCACGGCCCTGGCGGCGAAGAGGCCAGCCGGACAAAACTGGAAAGGGCGTGGCTCTTTCGGGACACCGCCGTGTCCCGTGAGGTAGGGGCGGGTCCCCGTGCCCGCCCGTCTTTGCGGGACGCCGGCCATATCCAGGGGGGGCAGGCACCGGGACCTGCCCCTACAGGTGTCCGAAAGGGGCCACGCCCAATTGAGAATCGAGACCAGCCCCCGTCCACCGCCGTCCACCGTCCATTGATCCCGTCCATGCCGTCCATGCCATTCATGCCATTCACTCATGATACCTCAGAAGCCCCCCAGCCGGTAGAGGCAGCCGTTGCTGGAGCCGACGAAGAGCTGCCCATCGCGGATAGCCGGGGACGACTCGATCTCGCCGCCTGCCCGGTACTGTCTGAGGCGGTTGCCGCGGTGATCGAAGACGTGCAGGTGGCCGCGCAGGGAGCCGATGTAGATTGCGCGCGAAGTGGCGACCGGCGAGGCGTGGAACGCCCCCGTCCCACAAGCGACTGTCCACTCCGTCCGCCGCTGCTTGACGTTGACGGCGTGGAGGCGCCCCTTGTCGCACCCGAAGATCGCCAGGTCGCCCGCCAGGGAGAGGCTCGACGCAACATTATCGGCGTCGAGCTCGAGCCGCCACTTCTCCTCGGCGGTTCGCGCGTCCAGAGCGTAGAAGACCGACTTTCGCGCCCATTCGCCGCAATCGGCGATGTAGACGGTCTCGCCATCGGATGCCGGGGTGGAGCAGTAGCAGGCCATGTGCATGCTGGCTACCCGCCGCGGCTTGCCGGAGCACTCGTCGACCGCGTAGAGGTAGGAGTCCTTCCGCATATCCCAGTAGGTTCCGACGTAGATGTTCCCTCCCGCGACGCAGGGGCTGGCAAACGGCCCGGCCGGCATCTCAACGGGCGGCCATCGGAGCCGCCGACGGCGGATATCGAGGGAATAGACCCTGCCCTGGGACATGTCGCCCGAAGCGAACACGGCATAGCCGTCGCAGACGGCGGGGGAGCCGAAGATGCCACCCTCCGCCTGGAAGACCCACTTGAGGGAGCCGTCGAGGTCGGCCGCGTAGAGCCGGCCGTCAAGGCCGCCGACGAGGACGGTGTCGTCGCAGTAGGCTGCCGAGCTGACGATGTCGCTCCCTGCCTCGAACTGCCATCGTGGGCGCCCGTCGGAGATGTCGAGTGCGACGAAGGGGTGCGGCCTTCGCGCGCGCAGCGCCAGGGTTCGCGTCGTGCAAAAGCCCACGCAGACGAGATCTTCCGCGATCAACGGCGAGGCGACGATCCGCCGCGAGCCCCGATAGAACTCCTCCAGCGTCGCGTCGGGGCTCACGTCGGCGGTGTCGTAGAATCCCGTTCGCTGGGGATTCCCCCGGAACATTCCCGAGGCAGGGACGTGCGAGATGTCGATCTCGCGGCGCGGCAGCAGCGTGCACGCGGCCAGGGCCAGGAAGCGTCTTCGGTTCACGGATCGTGGCATCGATCTCAACAGACGGATTGGTGTCAGGTCTTGACTCTCAACTTTACGCGCGGCCGCACCGGTGGGTGGTGGGCCTGCGTTCGCTTGAGTTACTAAGCCGGCCACAGATCTGCTTGCACCCTCGGCGTAACGCCGCCTTCCAGGCGGCATCGGGATGCCAGCAGGATGCTGGCGTTACATGCCGGGCTGCAAACTGATCTGTGGCCAGCTTAGCAAGAGTAAGGACCTGACGCCTCCTGGGGGTTTCGACGGCGTTGCGCCGCAGGGAGAAGCGCGCTACAATGCACGCGACGGAAGCGTTCGGACAGCCGATTCCTGCCGCTCCACGGGAGACCGCCATGGCCCTGCTCGTCAACGGCGAAGGCGTCGAGGACGACGCGATCCGCGAAGAGGCCGAGCGCATGCGCCCCGCCTTCGAGGAGGCGTTCCGCGACGAGCCGCCCGACGCGCGCGCCGCGAAGCTCCTCGAATGGGCACGCGAGAACATTATCGAAAAAACGCTCCTGGTGCAAGAGGCCCGCCGCGATCCCCGCCCGATCCCGGCCCAGGACATCGAGGCCGCGCTCGACGACATGAAGCGCCAGCTCGGCGGCGAGGACGCCTTCTACCGCCAGCTCGGGCTCACGCCGGCCAACGAGGCGGAGGTCCGGGGGAGCATCGAGCTGCGCCTGCGGGTCGACCGCTTGCTTCGGGCGGCTTGCGGGAGCCTGCCGCGCCCGTCCGACGAGGCCGTCGAGTGCTACTACGGCGAGCACGCCGACGAGTTCACCGCGCCCGAGCAGGTCCGCGCGGCCCACATTGTGAAGCACGTGGACATCGGGACCGGCCCCGCCGCGGCCCGCGCGGCGCTGGCCGAGGTCCGCGAGCAGCTCGAGCGGGGCGCCGACTTCGGCGAGATGGCCCGCGCCCACTCCGATTGCCCCGAGAACGACGGCGACCTGGGCTACTTCGCCCGCGGCCAGATGGTCGAGGAGTTCGAGGACCGGGTCTTCGCGATGGCGGTCGGCCAGATGAGCGAGGTCTTCCCCAGCCGATTCGGCTTCCACATCGTGAAGCTGCTCGACCGGCGCCCGCCCGCGCCCTACAGCCTCGACCAGGCGCGGGAGCAGGTGGAGGCACGCCTCCTCGACGAGGCCCGCAACGCGGCTATCGAGAGATACCTCGACGAGCTTCGAGCCAGGGCCAGCGTCCAAGAGGCATAGCCGGGTGCACCTCCTGGGGCGTCCTGCCCCAATACGCATGCACCAATCCCCCAGAACGTGCGATCCCCCCGGTAGCTCGATCTCCGAAAGTCATTGAACGGGGACGACATGCGGCGAATCGTGGCCGCGGCGGGGTTCTGGCACAAGCATTGCCACTGGCTCAATCGAGAAACTTGAATAAGGCCGTCAGGACAGCAGCAGGTGGGGGAGCCTACGAGCGGAAAGGGCACTCCTATGAAGACCAAGTATGCGTCAGCATCGGCGTTTTCCCTGATTCTGGCCGCGCTGGCCTGGGCCGGAGAGCCAGCCGGGGCAACCAAAGCCGAGCCGCAAGGAGGCACTCTGACCGTCGGTCTGGGCGTGGCCGCCGACTTCTCGGCCGTCTACCCCACTGCGACGATCCCATTCAGGAATCCTGTTTGCGCTCTGTTCCGCCTCGGCAAGGGAGAGAGCTACGGAACGCTTCACGTCTCTTGGCAGGCTCTGGAGTCGGCGGGCATCGCCATGGTCGCCCGAGAGCTTGCGGGGAGCGACCTGGCCATCCCCAAGGGCAATGACCGGGGCTGGTTCCGCTTCGCGCCGACCACCCCGCTGCCCCCCGGCTCCTACCGCGTGGAGGTGACCGCCGACGGCAAGCCCTGGCGGTCGGCCGACTTCCGCGTGGCGCCGGCCCAGAGCGTCTCGATCACCGACCCCGCCGAAGTGTTCCCCCTCGCCACGGGCAATCGCTGGACCTACGCCGTCACGATGGAGACCGGGAAGGGGACGGCGATCACCGACTCGAGGCTCACCCTCGGCGCCGATGGCAAGTACCACATGACGCTGGACCTGGCCGTGGCCGGCCTCGACCGCGCCGGCGCCCGCCTGGAGATACGCCCGAACGGCGAGTCCGAGAGCGAGGAATGGTTCCAGTGGAGCGACGAGGGCCTCACCGTCACGCAGACCAGGCAGCTTGGCACCCTCGACGTGATGAGTCCCCCCGAGCTCCTGCTCCCGTGGCCGCTCAGCCCGCCGAAGGCGTGGCGCTACAGGTCGAAGGATGGCAAAGTCGACCGAAGCTGCCACGCGTTCGGGCCTGTCCCCCTCGCGGCGATCGGCAGGGAAGGGCTGGGCTACGTGACCGTCAGCATGGAGAAGCGCCCTGATGGCCTTGAGAGCCGAGAGCGCTGGTTCCTGCCTGGGGTGGGACTCGTCCGCATCATCCAGGTGAATGCCTCCGCGAACGAGGTCGAGCAGATCCGCGCGGACATGACGCTTACCGCGGCGACCCTCCATAGGGGCATCGCACCCACGGCCTCGGCCTTCACGACGCCGGCGGCAGAGGTCGGGGCGACCGGGGTGAAGCTCGACGTGGCCCCGTGGGTGCCCCGTCCCGACAGGAACTACGCCTGGTGGGGCCTCGTGCCGGCAGGCCAGAAGCCGAACAAGCGCTACAAGTCCACCAACTCCTCCGACACCCTCATCGTCGGCCCCGGACGCTACGACGTCTACTGGGTGCAGGACTTCGAGACGAGCGGAAAGCCGCTCCGCATCGCGGCCGACGTCGAAGTCAAGGCAGGCCAGTTGACCACCGTCCGCCTCGACTCCGGCGTGCAGCTCGACGTCGCCGACTGGGCGCCGAAGCTCGACGCCAACTACGGCTGGTGGGGCCTCGTGCCCGCCGGCAGACCCGGCAGGGACCACATCAGTTGGACCAAGAGCGCCCAGCAGCTCATCGCCCCTCCCGGCACCTACGACGTCTATCGCGTCCGCGACTTCAACACCGGCAGCAAGCCCCTCCTCCTGGCCAGCAAGGTCGACGTGAAGCCCGGGCAACTCGTCACCGTGAAGGCCGACTCCGGCGTGCGCCTCAACGTCGCCAAGTGGGTGCCCGTCCTCGACCCCAACTACGGCTGGTGGGGCCTCGCCCCCGAGGGCAAAACGCCCAGAGACCGCATCAACTGGACGAACTCGGCGGACGCCCTCCTCGCCTCCCCGGGCCTCTACGACGTCTACCGGGCGCGCGACTTCGAGACCAGCGGAAAGCCCCTGCTCCTGGCCGGCAAGGTCGACGTCAAGCCCGACCAGCTCGTGACGGTCGACGCCACGTCGGGCATCGCGGTGAAGGTGCCCGCCGGCACCCCCAGCCTCGACCCCAACTACGGCTGGTGGGGCGCCGTGCCCACGGGCGGGAGGCCCAACGCCCGGGTGAACTGGATGAAAGGCAGCTTCGCCCAGCCCCTCGTCCTGCCGCCCGGAACCTACGACCTCATCTGGCAGCAGGACTTCAACGACAAGCCCCATCGCGTGGCGGCGGGCGTCGTCGTGCCGGCGAACCAGCTCGTCGAAGTCCCCCTCGCCTCGACCTCTGAGGAAGTCAAGCTGACGAAGATCACCGTCCCCGGCCAGTCGCTCCAGACCTGCCTCGAGGCGGCCGCCGACTTCACGCCGGTCTATCCCACCACCCGCTTCTACGACACGGCCCGAGGGCTGGCCGCCGTCTTCAACTTCGACAAGGCCGGCTTCGCCCAGAAGCTCACCGCCGCCTGGATCGCGGTCGACGTCGGCAGCGTGGCCCCGCCCAACACCCGAATGGCCTCGTCCTCCCTGTCCCTGGGCGACCGGACCGTGCGCGGCGTCTTCCGCTACTCGCAGACCAACCCGCTGCCCGCCGGCAAGTATCGCGTGGAGGTGACCGCCGACGGCACGCCGTGGCTGTCGGCCGACTTCGAGGTCGTCGCCGCGCCCAGGAACATCGCCCTCGCCGCGCCCGCCGACCTCCTGCCCCTGACCTCGGGCACCGTGTGGCCCTACGCCCTCACGCTGGAAGGCGGCAAGGGCGCGAAGGTGAGCCTCCCCGGCGTCGCCCCCGGCCCTGACGGCAAGCTGAGGGCCGAGTTCACGATGAGTGTGGCCGGCGTCGGGGCACCGCGAGCTGGCGAGGGGTCCGGCATCGCCCACATCGAGAGCCGCCTCAACGGCAAGCTCACGGCCGAGGAATGGTGGCGCACGTCGGCCGCCGGCCTCGAAGCCACCCAGCGCAAGATGGGCAGCCAGACCCTCGTCCTCGACCCGCCCCAGGTGATGATCCCCTGTCCCCTCAACGCCCCCGCGAAGTGGACCTATGCCTCGAAAGACAACTCGATCCACCAGACCTATCGCATCTGGGGCCCCTTCCCCATCGAGGCGCCGCAGGGCGCCGCTCCCGGCTACGTGGTGCTCACCGACGAGCCGATGGGCACCCTTGCCGGGGTCCAGATGACGCGAACCGTCGAGCGCCACTTCCTGCCCGGCGTCGGGATCACCCGCGAGACGATCATTGCCGCCCTGGGCGGCGACCTCGTGTCCCGCCAGGACATCCTCTACCAGCCGCCCGAGCACAAGCCCGTGGTGACGCTGACGAGCTACTGATGGCAGCGCCGTTCTGAAGCATACTGCCGGGCCTCGCAGTCGCGAGGCCCGGCCCATGTCGGGAGGCGCGCGCGGGGAGGCTCACCGGGCGTGTCGGCGCTCTCCTCTTGCCGCTCCCTGTCGTTGCTTCACGACGCCCGGCGCCGCCGCTCGCGGTGACACCGGCATCGCCCTTGAGCCAGTACTGAACGTCGTTGAGGGGGGAGGAGTCGAGGGGGACGAAGCCGCCCGGCGCCGAGTTGCCAGTGGGCACGGCAGCATAGTGGACGAGGGCGTAGATGTTGCGCACGGTGTAGTTGCCGGCCGAGTCGGAGAAGGTCCAGTCGGGGTTGCCGGTCGGCTGGTTGTCGATGCCGAGGTTGCTCGTGCCTCCGGCGCCGCCCCTGCCCCGCGCCCCTGAAGCTTCGCGTCAAACTGCTTCTCGCGCCTGGCGGAATCCATGGCGACCTTGCGGTCGGGTGGGTCGGGGAGCAACTCGACCGCCACGGTGTGAACGGCGTCGGGCAGGCCGCTCGCCAATGGCAGGCCAGCCAGGTGTGCTTTTCCAAACATCTGAAACAAAAACGCTTGCCCCCCCCTTTGCAGCCCAATAAGGGCACAATAGGATGTCATTCTGCAAATCCCGTACCACATGCTGTGGCCCGTCGCCAGTGTGGCCAGTCTGGCCGCCTTCCGGGAGGGGTCACAAGACGGGGCGGAGCCGCCGTCCCGGCTCCCCGCCGACCACGTCTCAGGGGCCTCAGACGCAGGCCGAGGCGGCCCGCTTGCGCCGCCCCGTCGGGGCTGCTGGCTAGGGAATGTCCTCTCGAGCAGCCGGCTTATAAGGGGGTGGACGCGAGGCGACTGTGACGCGAAGGTCTTGCGGCGAAGGGAGAGGTGGGGCGGTCCCGGACTAAGTGGGCGCCCACGTCAGCGGACGACGGCGGGGATGCACTTGCGGGCTGGTTGGTCTTGGACGCTCCGCTTCCTGCTGACGCCTTCATTACGACGGTGGGACAACCCCAGCGTGCAAGTCGTCCCTTCCTCCCCCCGCCGCCCCTCATAGCAGAGCGCACGATGCAAGCGGCGTGATGGGCCGTTGCATCAACAACGGGGTCAGGTCTCGATTTTCAATTTTCCCTGCGTGCCATGGCTCCCGTGTGGCTCGCGCTCACGTGTGGGCAGAGGGGGGCCGTCTGAGCCCGGGTCTCACGCTTCTGGCGCGGGCGCCGGTTCGCTGGGGGCCGGGGGCGGCTCGGCCTTCTTCCGCCGGATCCTGGGGCGCCGCTTGGGGGCCGGCTTGGCAGGAGGCTTGCCGAGGGTGACCAGGTGGGTGCCGCTGCGCGGGTCCTCGCGGAGGGTGACCAGACCCTCCGTCTGGGCGCGCTCGAGGAGGTCGGTGAACGAGCGCAGGCCGTAGTCGCGCTCGTCGAACGACGGCTGCTTGCGCTTGATCGTGTCCTTGATGAGCGAGGCCTGGATGGGGTCGCGTCCCTCGCGGATCAGGGCGGACACGGTGTTGGTGACCAGCTCGAGCACCTCGGCCTTGTCCTTGGGCAGCGTGTCCGCGAACTCGGCCTTGAGCGGGGCCTGCTGTTCGAGGAGGGTCTCGTAGAAGATGAACTCGTCGCAGTTGGAGACCAGGAGGTTCGAGGTCGAGCCGCGCAGGCCGAGGCCGATGACGCGCTTGCCGTTCTCGCGGAGCTTCGAGACCAGCGGCGAGAAGTCGCTGTCGCCCGACAGGATGACGAAGGTGTCGATGTGGACCTTGGCGTAGCAGAGGTCCATGGCGTCGACGGCGAGGCGGATGTCGGCCGAGTTCTTGCCGCTGTCGCGCCGCTTGGGGATCTCGGTGAGCTCGATGGCGGCTTCGTGGAAGCTGCGGGTGTAGGAGCCGAAGCGCGACCAGTCGGCATAGGCCCTCTTGACGATCACCTTTCCCTTCTCGAGCAGCCGCTCGAGGACCTTCTGGATGTCGAAGGTCGGGTCCTTGCGGTCCTTGAGGCCGAGCGCGATGTTCTCGAAGTCGATGAAGACGGCGAGATCGTGGCGAGCTTCCCCTGCCATCAGACTGACTCCTCGAAGGGTTCGACTCCCCGCTATAGTATTGCGCAACGGGGCGATTTTGTAAATGCACGTTCGACGAAAAGGGCGTTTCCCCTTTCCGCGGGGTTGACTCGGCGCCCGGCGGTGGGCATGATCGAGCGTCAGGTCGTCGCGCCAGCCACGGGACGGAGGAGACGCGTATGCATTCTTTCACCACGGCGCGGGAGATCGTGACGGGCATCGGCGCCGTCGCCTGCGTGGGCGAGAGGGCCGCCGCTCTGGGCGACACGGCGCTCGTGGTCACCGGCCGCCGCGCCATGCGGGAGAGCGGGGCGACGGACAGGGTCGCCTCTCTGCTCGCGAAGGCGGGCGTCCAGGCGGCCGTCTTCGAGGAGGTCGAGCACGACCCCGACGTGACGACGGTGGACGCCGGCCGCGCGCTCTGCCGCGACGGGCACTGCTCGGTCGTCATCGGCCTGGGCGGCGGGAGCGCGATGGACGCGGCGAAGGCCATCGCCGGCCTGGCGAACGAGTCGGCCCCGACGGCCGAGTTCCTCTCGGGCCGCAGCGCCACCGCGCCGACGCTCCCGCTCATCGCCATCCCCACCACGTCGGGCACGGGCGCCGAGGTGACGAAGAACGCCGTCCTCAGCGACCGCGCCCGAGGCATCAAGCAGAGCATCCGCGCCGAGTCGATGATGCCCGCCATCGCCATCGTCGACCCCGAGCTCACGCTCTCGTGTCCGCCTGGCGTCACCGCCGCGTCGGGGATGGACGCCCTGGTGCAGGCCATCGAGGCGTATACCTCGATCCACGCGACGCCGCTCACGGACGGGCTGGCCTTCGACGCCGCGCGCAGGCTGATCCGCTG
>Ga0299915_10003965_pt1 | contig 10729 bp, 10 predicted proteins | sample RVTome_13_FD_200263 | JGI IMG/M metagenome (GOLD analysis project Ga0299915, IMG submission 200263) | Soil microbial communities from uranium-contaminated site in the Upper Colorado River Basin, Wyoming, United States - RVT92D227 (version 2) ... | reverse complement strand
CAGGTAGCGTGTTCTGGCCTTCTTAGAAGGGGGTGTCTGGACTTCTGGCAGTTTGTCTCGCCAGGTCGGGTACAGGCGTTCAAGATAGACGAAATTGGGTACTACGGACAAGACGTCTTCATCCTCATTGACCTCTCTGACAACCCTGCGTATATCGGCCATCTCGTTTGACCAGAAGACCCACGCGAGGAGATTTGGGAGGTTGCTGTACGTCCTGAAGTACTGGTCCTGGACCGTAGATTTCGAAAGCAGCCTCCTGCCGACTTCCACTTTGTTAGCACCGTCCCTGAGGTTCACTTCCGCTATCAAGAATGAATCTCCGCCTGAAGCGAGGTCCTGAGGCATCTGCATTTCAAGCGAACCATCGGAAATCATGTCCTCCAGATGTCGCCTCACCGTCTTGGCCGAGGCTCCGACCATATCAGCGATATCTGCTATCGGCCTGCGCGCATCGTCCTTGAGCGACGCGATGATCTTGAGGTCGAGGGGAGTCAGCTCCTTGTGGCTATGCTTTCTCCTCCCTCCTCCATCGACAGAATAGAAAGGCAGCAGCCCATCATCGAGACAGTATATGCCCACAGTGGGCTCCGACATCTCAGCTGCTCGTTTCACGAACTCGACATAGCCGTCGAGTTCGGATATCTCCTTCATGAATCCGGTGACATACAGGACGTTCCCTCCTGCGACATCGACACGACGCGTGAATTCGCTTTCCCCCAACTTGTCCAGGGTCTTCTCAATCGATGCTGTCCTGGATCTGCCGAAGATTGCGACCGGGACGGCATCAAGGTAAGAGACGGAAATGCTCGCGGTCGAGCCCTTGATTATCCCGGTTTCCGTCAGGACCTGCACCCGGTGGTGTACAGCTTGCTTCGAGATCCCAAGTTTCTTCCCAAGCTCCTGATAGTGTATCCTAGGATTCGCACTTATGAGTATCAGCAGCTTCCTGTCAGTATCGTCCATTTCCTCCCGAGCGTTCAGGGCAGTGCGAAGTATTGAACCTTTCTCGCAATCATCTGGATGTATGACTCCGGGATCTTCACAATCAGAAAGCGGAAGGCGGGAGAGCGCCCTCTCTGCATCTCCCCCGCCAGTTTTGCAGTCCACGCATCGAACACTGTCATCGCTTTGATTTCTTCGACTTCTTGGGCGGCACCAACACCCAATCCTTCACCTCTCGAAGGATTGCAGTTGCCCCCGAACCAGGGACGTAGAAGTCCATTTCGTCGCTCAAGAGCTTGTCCAGCACAGGGTCACTGTATTCGCGGGCCCTGTCAAGATCCGCGTACTTGTTCATCTCCCATATCCAAGTCACATCACCCGGGCCGATGTTGAACGCGGCGCCGTAGATGCCTTTCAGAGTCCATCCCGGCGGCATGTGCTTCTTGTATGTGTTCAAGTTCTTTGTGATGAATTTCTTGTACTCGAGGTCTCTCCCCTTCTCCAGATTCGCGCTCCAAATGAATAACACCATTTCACCCGCTCCTCGAACCACCCTCGAGGTTACGTATCTAGGCACTTCGCCTGCTACAAGTAGCTTTCCGTGGTAGCCTTCGTCAATCGCCGTGGCGAGCGAAACCAGCACCACGGTCCCAACGAGAATCCTTCCGTGCACAACCGCGGGTCTGGCTCGTCATTGTCCTCGTGCGCGAATCAGACCGGAAAAGTCTTTAAACGACTTGGCAATAGTACGACGAGTGGTAGCATGGTGTATTGTTCAAAGTGTGGCACGAAGAACCCTGACGAGGCAAGGTACTGTAACAGTTGCGCCGCAGCCCTCGCATCAGCCGAATCCACCGGGTCTCAGAGCGCCCCGCCGCAGCCGGGCCAGGCACCCCTGCCGCCCCAGCTTCAGCCGGGCCAGAAGGCCACCCTGTTGGACTACTTGTCCCACTATCAAGGACTGCAGTACCACTGGGTCGGAAGGTTCGTGGCGTTCGTGTTCGACGCGATCCTCGTCATGGCGCCAGTCTATGTGTTCTTGGTATTCGCGGGCTGGCTGTTCGGAGGATTCCTCGGGTTCGTCGGCCTGGGAGGCATCATCCTCTTCCTGTACTCGGCGTTCTTCGAGTACAAATGGGGAGCCACGATCGGCAAGATGATCATGGGCCTCAGGGTGGTATCGATCCAAGGCAAGCTCGAGCTGCCGAATGCGATGATCAGGAACATAACGAAGATATACACTCTTCTGCTTCTGATCGAGTTCATCGTGACTCTGGTCGTCGAGACCACTGACGCACATCAGCGGTACCTGGACAAGCTCGCGAAGACGACCGTCGTAGGAAAGAAGTGAACCGCGCCAGAAATGATGGCGGGAACGTCGGTCGAGAAGTCCATCAAGAAGGTCACCAAGGGATTCGTGGGATAGTGCAGGACTGTTGCGTTGAGCTATCGCTAGCAGGAAGAGCCCAACAAGGGCACGTGGAAGGCGCGTAGCTCAATCATCCATTCGCTACGGCCCCTCAGTCTTCCTCTTCCCAGCAGAGTTCGAAGTCGTAGGTCGCAGATGGCGGGACCGTTCGCATGTCCACGTCTATGTATCCCCAGCCGTACGCACCCGCGAAAACACCGGTTCCGCGAGCTATGGTCGAATCAATATGGAACACTCCCGGCTCCACCATGCCACCGATGTTCCGGACCGTCAGCGTACCATCTTGGCCGTCCCAGGTCACTGTGAACACCGCCCACTCGAGGACGATGATCTCCCCGGAGGCGTGTATTATGACCAAGGGCTCAGAGATCACAGAACCATCAAGGTCACCAGAGACGTCCCAGACATTGTGGTTGGAGATGAAAGTGTTCGTGCCAGCGACCTTGACCGAGACCGTCTCAGTGCTGACCTGCTCCATCGTGCCAGAGACCTCGACAGGTTCAGCGGAGACTGGCATTGCACACTGAACTGTCATGAATGCTACAGATATCGCTACCAGCAATGCAGTTAGTGCTTTCCTTATCTACTCACCCCCTCCTCGAACCACCCTCGAGGCAGCCTTGGAGATCGACGCGACAGGCAATAGGCTTTTGCACTCCTGACATCGGCGATTGTCGGGTCTCAGGGGAGCATCGTTGACCGAAACGAATTTTGGATAGAAATGCCAGAGGAAAAGGTTTGTGAAAACCGTTTGACACGCGTTGTCTTGTCGTTCACTTGTCGACTAGCACGCTGGATGACGCGCTTCCCCCAATCATGTCCTCGTAATCGTACGCCGGATAGTCGTGCCATGGTCCGAGCGACCCGGAGATACAACCAGCAGCATCAACCGTGAGGGTGTATTCGCCTACAACGCTCCCGGCTTTGACCGTCCAGCTCACTTCGACCCGTTCGCCTGCCGTCAAGGTCCCGTCCGCCACTGCCACCGGGTCTCCGACCACGCTCAATCCGCTCCCGACGCTCAGCATCACCGATAGATCGGCCGCTGGGAAGATTGGGAACGCATCAGAACCGAACGGAGCCAGGCATGGGTAAGATATTTGAGCGGTCACCGTGAATTTCTTTCCCGGAGCGACGACGTCAGGGACTGTGATCTCAACCTCCCACGGAGTCACGAATACTGCTCCATATGCCAGGTCCGGGACTCCCCATATCGTCGTGGGAAGAGACCACACGTCCAGGAAGTCTGCATACGTCATGTTGAATGTCCCGAAGTCAGTGTCCCAGGCCTGTGGATTCGCGGACTGAGACGACGTTCCTTGGTAATCCATGTCGTTCTTGAACTCCCTCGACCACGGATCGTTCATCCGCACGACGCCGGCATCGTCATCGTACCCGACAACCACGCGGTAGTGTGGGCCGTAGATGTCAGGCAGCCAATCCACAAGGACTATGACGGGATAGCCCTGGGCAACGATGCCCTTGAGCTCATCGAGCCAGGGCGTCGTGGACGCGTAGTAGAATCCGGCGTATCCTATCTCTCTCGCGCTGTAGCCCGTGGTTATGCCCCGTATGTATCGGTCACCTGCGGTCGTGCTCATGAAGCTGAACTGCGCAGCCCTCGCCATGTCCGGCAGAGCGGTGCCTCCGCTCCGAGCGGCATCGTAGATCTCCATCTGATCTATGAACGGGCCGTAGTAGTCGAACACCATCTGCAGAGAGGCTGCTCCGCAGCCTTTCGCATCTATCTGCTGGTACAATGGCACCCCCTCGATCCAGTAGGCCGACGGGATGGTCTCACCAACAGCCACAACCGGCAGAAGCATCATCGATCCGAGGAGGATCGATGAGAACGCAATCAGTCCGCTGAACCTGTGTCTCCCCTTCGTCTCCGTAATGTCCCCTCCCCTACGTAAACGCGCGCGAGAGCCCACTGACCCTCGCGACTGACCTGAATCGAATCGTGCCTATTCATTGCTGTCGGTTGCGCGAGTTCCGCATCAACCGACCTCCTTGTATCGGAAGCAGGAAACGAGATGGTCGTTCACCATTCCCACGGCCTGCATATGCGAGTAGATGATGGTCGGGCCGACGAACCTGAATCCCCGCTTCTTGAGGTCATCGCTCATCTCCTCCGCCTCCGGGGTTGACACGGGTATCTGCCTCGAGGTCTTCCACTTGTTGCGAATCGGCTTCCCGCCAACGAAGGACCACATGTATTCGTCGAAACTCCCGAACTCCTTCTGGGTCTCGAGGAAGGCCTTTGCGTTCGTGATCGCAGCCTCGATCTTCCTGCGGTTGCGAACGATACCCGCGTCAGCGAGCAACCGGTTGACGTCCCCATGATCGAACGCTGCCACCTTCCTCGGGTCGAACCCTGCGAAGGCCTTTCTGTAGTTCTCCCGCTTGTTCAGAATGGTCTTCCAGCTCAATCCCGCTTGAGCACCCTCCAGCACAAGGAACTCAAACAGCTTCCTGTCATCATGCAGCGGCACTCCCCACTCGGTGTCGTGGTACTTGAGCATCAGCGAGTCTTCGGGATCCGGCCAAGGGCATCTCTTCCTCATGATCTCGACCCGTGTATGAACAACGTAGACGAAGAACTTGGTCCAGCCTCCGATATCGCCAATACTGGGCGTGGAATCCAACGCTCGCTACCGCTCAGAGCCTGGGAATTCGCGCATGTAGCTCTCGTTGGACCTGCGCCTGTATTCGGATTCAGTCACAAGCGGCTGGGCTATCTTGTCCAGGGTCCGCTTCGGCATCTTGCCGTTCTTCACAAGCTCATATCCCGCGCGTCGCGAGGCCCCGAGTACCTCCTTCTCCTTCTTCTTGTTCCTTGGGAGCAAAGAGGAGTGGGGGCGAAGGACCGCCCCTGAGAACTCGACGCTCATGTCCTCGGCCAACTCTTGGACGATGCGCACGACTGTACCCATGTTGGCTCTCTCCCACCACCCACAACTTGAGATGAGGACGACCTTGCTGAGGTTGACATTCTTGTGGAGCCTCGCCCTGGTCCTTCCGGCCCTTTTCATGAGGACCGGCTCGATGAGCGGGCAGAGCCTGTTGAGCAGATTCTGCATCTCTCCTGGTAATGGGATGTACACGGGAATTGCCAGGACAAGTATGTCCGCCTTCCGAATTTCCGGATAGAGTCTCTGCATATCATCCTTGATGCGGCAGTGGCCGGGCTTGGTATACCAGCAATGGAAATCACCTATACACGGAGAGATCCTGAGATCCTTCACGTAGTGAAGGGTGACCGAGGCTCCGGCATCCTTCATGCCATCCAGAAACGGTATCAGAATCTCCGACGTGCTACTCTTGTCTCGCCTGAGGCTTCCACTCAGAGCCATCACTTCCGTCAAGACCTCACACCCGAGTGGGTGATAGGCAATCCCGAATCAAGAACCCTGCGGCCGCAGCTAGAACGAGACCAGCTTCGCACCCTTGAGGTCCTTCAAGAGCGTCACCACGAGCGCGCAATCGGTCGGCGCGTACTGCGCGGACAACGCCAGCGTGATCTCGTAGGCGCTTCGCTTGCCATCGATCAGGTTGACGGTCTCGGCCACTTTCGAGCTGAAGTCGAGATCGCTCTCCTCGATGCCCTTGTAGGCCGCACGGCTCTTCTCGCTGAACATCTCAAGAATATCAGACCACGGCAGAGTCCCCTTGAAACGCCTCACAGGAACAATGGTCTTGGCTTCCCTCTCGGCCTTCGTCTGCCTTGGGCACTCAGGCACGCGCACCTTCAGTCCCGCGGCCAAAGTTTCGACCGTGCTTTCCAGGGTCGCGATGTCTCTCTGACCGGCGTCAGCGAGATTCCCCACCTGTCTCTCAACGTAGACTTCGAGCTCCTTGGTGTGTGCCAGCCGAAGGACCGACCTGACGGCCCCTTGCTCCCGCCTCACGATGTGCTCGAGCCTTCCCCTGTGGTGCTGCAGCGCCTTCGCCAGCTCCTGACCCTTATCCTTCAGCTTCGGGTCATTAACAACCTTGAAGATCCCTTCCGAGGCCTTGCCCGAAGCCTCCGCAATCCTCGCGGCGCCCCGGGAATACGTCAGGCCCGCGAGTTCGTGCGCCGTCCTCGCGTCTGCATCGGCGATCTTGAGCGCGGCCAAGGTTGTAACCCAGCCGACCCTCTTCAGGCTGTCCTCGCTCACCTTGTCTATCGTGTCCATGCTGGTGTGATAGTATCTGTCTGGCCATTGGGTCATGCTGACGCACGGGACCCCCACGCTCGAATCGACGAACTCCGAATGGTCGCTCCCCGGACTGAAAGGCGTCCTGACGAACCGGAACTTGCTCGCGAGTCCGACCTTCGTGAACCGGTCAAGCTCCTTCGATGATTTCTCAAGCTTGCTCCAAAGGAGGTCGTTGAGATAGGAAGGCAGAGAGTCGGGCGTGGTGCTGAGGTGAAGGGTCGACTCGCACTTCTCCTGGTCCTCTCCTACCATGTCCAAGTTGATTCCTGCGACGAGCTTCTTCACGAGGTCGGGATGAGTGGACAGCAGAGCGACGGTTCCCGTGGTCTCAGGTACCCAGATGAAACGAATGGTCCTGGCTGGTCTTCCGATCTTGCCAGACCCGATCAAGGCCGTGATCGTCCGGGCGATCTCCATGAGCATACCGCTGCCCGATGCGTTGTCGTTCGCGCCGGGCTTCGGATGGCACAGATGGGCGCTGAGGAAGACCTCCTCCTCCCGCTTGGAAGAGCCTCTGATAGTCGCCGTCACGATGTCGTACTTGCCGGGGAAGAGCTTCGCATCGACCTTCGCGTGGAGGAGTACCTTCTTCCCGCTCGCGAGATAGGCCCTCAGCTCGTCTCCCTGGCGCTTGCTGAGAGAGAACCCAAACCTGGTCTTGACCACGGTGTCCGAGGTCGGCCATATGCCGCGATATGCACGGGCGTCGGGGACATCGATGCTCTGGCGTACGCCAGGGAACTCGTACTCGAAGGTGTCAGTGACAACCCCAGCAGCACCTCTCTTCACGACCGCTTCGACGTGGGCCGTGTGCGCGCAGCCACTCGCGAGGACGATTTTGCCCTTGACTCTCTTGCCCTTGTAGTCCTTCGCGGAGGTGCCGGCGCGGACATCGACCAGCTCCGCGGTCACACCCTCGTCGGCTGTGCCCCGGCTGTACGTGTGCAATGACATGGGCATGTCCTCGAAGTCTGCCAGCAGCTCCTTCTTCGGCTGGAGCATGCGCAGCTCGGCGCTCCTGACGCTCCAGCCGACGGTGGATCGATGGAGCCAGTACTTCCTCTTGCCATCCGAGGGCAGCTGAATGATCTCCACATCGTCGAGGCCCATCCGTCGGAGCTCATCCACGATGTAGACCGAAGCATCGTGGTACATGGTCGACGCCTGGATCCGGTGGTAGTTGGAGATGTGTGAGATGTACGTCCTGGCTATCGAGCCGGACAGTTCGTCCTTGACCAGACTGCCGTGATCCATGTGCAACCCGGTGCCCTGGACAGCAATCCTCCTTAAGTAGGTTTGGTGGACACATTCTCCAGCCACTTTGATGTACTCGGGCCCCGTTTCGCCCCCCTGATGCCGGAGCAAGAAGCGGCGGGCCCATGGTCCGCGGACCATCCGGAGATATCCTTCCGGAGATACCAGCCTGGGGACATCCCAGCCTGCGCTCGCCTCGCGGAGGATGCGTGGCCACCAGGCTCGGTGATCGGGTCGAAGCACCAGGAGGTATCCGGCATGGAGAGCTACATGGAGTACTCCGTAGACGTCTCCAACTGGACGGACGTCGCCTACACCTCGGACGGCATCGTCGGATTCCTTTTCGGGAGGATCGAGAACCTTGCGGGGACCGAAGTGCCGAAGAGATCTCTGCTGGGCGAGCTCAAGTCCTTGCTGGGGACGTTCCTGGAGTACGGTCCAATGACCCCCACGCTTCTGAGGTTTCTCTGGAATCTCTATCTGACGGAAGTGAAGGTAAGGCTCAGAATGCCCGAATCAGATGCGTCCATCGAGATGTTCATCGTGGATTCGAAGCACAGGGGGAAAGGGGTCGGGGGCGAGCTGCTGGACAGGTTCCTCAAGGCCTCCAGGGATGCGGGTGCATCCCTGGTAACGCTCTACACCGACGACAGGATGAGCAACTGGGGGTTCTACGAGAGCCACGGGTTCAAGCGGGTCGGGACCTTCCACGACAATGTCACAACGCACTACTCGGGCACCAAAGCTCAAGGGATCATCTTCGCGATGGATCTAGAGAACAGGAAAGTAATGAAAGGAAATGGGTTTAGCTAGGGGCTGCTCAGGTCATTCAAGGCATCGGCAAGAACGGGAGCGAACTCACGGCTGGATCCCAATCGTTGATGTCAACCGGAGCCCATCCGCCGTAGTTGGGCGGGAGAGCCCAGTCCTCAAATGGTTCAATGAGCTGCGAGAGCCAGACCTTGGTCTCAGCGAACCACCAGTTCGCGGCCAAGGCCAGCGCCAACGCCTCGGGCTGGGCTTTGTCGATGGTCAACTGGACTGTCGAACCTTCAGGCTGGAAGGCCAGCTCCCAGTATGGGTAAGGAACCGCGCCCATCTCGGTTCTGTGCTTGAGATAGGCCTGGAATTCCTCTCCGTCCCAAGACAGGACGAGCATGAGATCAGCGTAGTAGATCGGCTCGGAGGCCGTATACATGTACCAGACCCAGAGCACTCCCGTGGCCCCAGGAGGCAGGACGATGCTCTCGTCAACTGTTCCCGCGAGTTCGAAGCCGAACGTGACGCTCTTTCCGTCCTTCGTCGTAACCCAACCGCTGACCATGTCAAGATAGGTCGCTTGGCAGATCGGGGTCGAAGTCGCAGAAGGGTCGTTCGGGTCCGTAGGCAGCGAATACCATTTGTCAGGTCCTATGTCTCCCACCGGGTCTGCGAAGCTAACGGTGCTCGACCCTGCAGAGGCGTTTGGCAGAATCATCAGCGCGGCCACAAGGGTGCTTGCGACCGCCAAAGCTACTTTCATCGATTGCTCACCCCCTCCTCGAACCACCACTGAGGTGGTCCACGTATGCGCCAACATCCATACAAGTAACTTGCTACGACTTGCGCCGTCGGCCGTCGTTATCTGCAGCATGGCCCCTGCAATTCCTTAGGCCGCGAAATCCTTATCTACACCGGAGGATTGCCGGGCAGCCACATCGAGAGGGGGTTGAGGCCATGGGAGGATTTGCGGACAGATTCAGAGTCAGAAAGCCGATCGAGATCCTGAAGGCGGACGACAAGAGACAGATCCACGAGGCCGCCCTTGAGATTATGGAGACTGTTGGCGTAAGGATACACAGCAAGATGGCCAAGGGTTCGCTCAAGAGGGCCGGAGCGACCGTCGACGAGAAGACCAGCGTCGTCAAATTCTCTGCGGACCTCACCAAGTCTCTGATTTCCAAGGTGCCGCAAAACATCGTTCTCGCAGGCAGGGAGAAGGAGTTCGATCTTCCACTCGATGGACGGCACTGCTACTACACGACCGACGGGTGCGGGATCGCCGTCTGGGAGCAGAAGACGCGCACCAGGCGGCTGTCTGTGCTCCAGGACATCAGGGACACTGCGGTGATCAGCGACTGGTTGCCTTACCTGAGCATCTACGAGCCGATGGTCGTTCCATCGGACGTGCCGAAGGAAGCCCACGTTGTGACCGCGATGAAAGCGGCGTTCAACATCACGAGGAAGCACATCCTGAGCGAGTCGACCTCGAACTCCGACGAGGCGAGGACGCAGATCAAGATGGCCTCCGAGATAATAGGGGGCCCCGAGGAGCTCAGGAAGAGGCATCTCATCTCTGCGATGGTCTGCACCATGTCACCGCTCACGCTCGACGGCCACGCGACAGATGCAGGCATGGTGTGGGCAGAGGCGCAGGTCCCGGTACACATCACGGGGATGGCGATGATGGGCGTCAGCTCCCCGGCCACCTACGCCGGTAACCTCGTGGTCAACCATGCCGAGACCCTCGCGATGGTCGCTGCCATGCAGGCGCACTCGCCGGGATCGCCTGCGATCTACGGCTCCGTCCTGTCCAACATGGACCCGAGGACCGGGGCGATCCAGCTGTCATCGCCCGAGGGCATACTCCTGTGCGGCCTTGCGAACGAGATGGCGAAGTTCGTGAAGATGCCCTCCTACGGAGGCATGGGCACGAACGCCAAGATACCAGGCATGCAGAGCTGCTTCGAGAACGGGATGGCGACCCTGTACAACATACTGCTCGCCCAGGAGATCAACAACGGGATTGGGATGCTAGATTGCTCGACCGTGCTCTCGTACGAGCAAATGATCATAGACGACGACATAATCGGCAGGTCGATCAGGAGCGCAGCTGAAGTCGAGGTCTCGAAGGAGACCC
>Ga0299915_10003963_pt1 | contig 10729 bp, 11 predicted proteins | sample RVTome_13_FD_200263 | JGI IMG/M metagenome (GOLD analysis project Ga0299915, IMG submission 200263) | Soil microbial communities from uranium-contaminated site in the Upper Colorado River Basin, Wyoming, United States - RVT92D227 (version 2) ... | reverse complement strand
GGGACCCAGGAGACCCCAGATCTTGCCTTTGTCGACCTTGAAGCTCAGGTCCTTGACGGCCAGCAGGTCACCGTATTTCTTGGTGAGGCCTGCCACTTCGATCATCCAATCCTCCTTCCGACGTCAAATCGGTGACGCGCATCTGAATTCTCTGGAATTCAGTGCGTGTCACTGATTTGCATTAAAACAGTGGCTATTATAGCCAAACTCGGTCCGATAGACAAAGCGTTTCCCTTAAGAATATTCGCTTTCTGTCTTTGGAGAAGCGAAGTCGGGAGCGGAGGCTCGAAGCGAGCAAGATTTCCTCGCTGGGGAAATCGCAGCGTGCCCTCGAATGGCTTGGCCCGAGCCGCTACATCTTGGCCGGCGCCGGGATGCCCATGAGGTCCAAAGCCTTCCTCAGCGTCTCCCGGATATAGTGGATCGTCTGGAGGCGAATGTTCTTGAGCTCCCGGTTCTCCTCGTTGAGTACGGGATAAACGTGGTAATAAGCGTTGAGCTTCTGGCAGAGGTTGAAGGTGAACTTGGCCAGGTGCGAGAATTCGAGCGACTGGATGGAGCGGAGGACTTCCTCGTCTAACTGCGCGGCCAAGAGGACGAGTCCCCAAAAGTCGGCCGCCTCGGCCTCGGGGAGGGCCGCCAGAGGAGCAGGCGCCGATAAGTCTCGCCCGTCGATATCCTCGGCCTTGACCCCCTCCCGCTCCTCAAGCTTGCGGAAAATGCTGTTGAGGCGGACGAGCGTGTACTGGAGGTAGGGTCCCGTCTCGCCTTCGAAGCTCAACGCTTCCTCGAAGTCGAAGATGATGAGCGAGTTCCGGGTGAACTTGATCATGAAGTAGCGGAGGGCGCCGCAGGCGATATGGCGGGCGATGGCCGCCTTTTCATCGGCCGGGAGGTCGGGGTTGCGCTTCTCGACTTCGGCCCGGGCTTTCTCCTCGAGCCGATCGAGGAGGTCGTCGGCCTTGACGCCCAGCCCCTTCCGTCCCGAAACCTCGAGGAAGGCCTTGTCCTTGTCCTCGTCGGCAAGAACTTGGCCCAGCTCCTTGAGGCTCTTGGGGGAGAGGGCGACCATCTCATAGGAGAAGTGGACGGATTTGGCCGCCTGCTCGTCGAAGTGCAGGGAGCGCAAGCCCTGGCAGACGACCTTCTGGAGGTAGGACTGCCGGGTGTCGATGACGTTATAGACCTTGGAGGCGGCGCCGAACGAGGGCGTCCCCGGATGGGGTGTGGTCGTCGTAATCCAGAGCGTGCGGCCGCTCTCCTCGTGGAACGGCTCGTAGTGGAAGTCCTGTTCGAGGAGCCCGAACTTCCAGAGCTGGTAGGCGATGTCCTTGCCGACGTAGGTCACCGTTCCGTCCGAGCGGACGATGATCTTTTCCTTGTCGGGCTCGTCCTCGAGCTTCATCACCCAGCAGCCTTTTGTTTCTCCCTCGGTTGACAGGTAGATGGCCTGACGTTGTCTCAAAGTCGCGAAGGCCTTTTCCCAGAACTTGAGGCCGAGAATGCTGCTCTCGCAGGGGAGGACGTCGTAGCCGATGCCGAGTCGCTTCATTGTGGCCAGGTGGGCCCGGATGATCCGCCGTGAGATATAGCGGGCCATGGCCCCTTCCGGGCCGTCGCCGTGCTCGATGTTTTTGAGGATCGCGGCCTTGCGGGGCTGGGCCTCCGTATGCTCGGCGAGGAACGCCGCCGTCCGGGCGTAGAGGTCCCAGCAGTAATAGTCGAATTTCCCGGAGAGGGCTTCGACCGCGGCCAGGGATTTCTTTTCGAGCTCCATGAAGCCGAAGACGACGTCCACGACCTGGACGCCCGTGTCGTCGATGTAATTCTGGATTTCGACGGTTTCGCCGGAGTATTTCAGACAGCGGACCAGCGTGTCGCCCAGGCAGGCGTTCCGAAGATGACCGATGTGGGCGGCCTTGTTAGGATTGATGTTGGTATGCTCTACGATGATCTTGCGCTCTTGAGGCTTAAGGCCGGAGCTAACGATTGTGCGCCTGGCTCCGGAGAAAAAGGCTGCTCGATCCAGGAACAGGTTAACGTAGCCTCCACCCGCGACCTCGATTTTGGCGACTCCCTCGAGACCGGAGAGCAGGGGAGCGATAGCCTCGGCGATCTTGCGGGGCGGCTGTTTGAGCTTCTTGGCGAGCGCGAAAGGGAAGGCCATAGCATAGTCGCCGAGTTTCTGCTGCGGCGCGGGTACGAGATCGATGTCTGAGAGAGATAGGGGATAGGTATCCTTTAGCTTTTTGTAAATCTTTTCTTTTAAAGCGATTTTAAAAGCTATCATTTTCAGCGCCTCATTATAACAAATCTGCCCGTTTCTACAATATGTTGACTTTCTTAGAGGCCGGTATTACCCTTAAATCGAAAGGGCAAGGGAAAATGTATTTATCCGCATGGATTTCATTCGCGACCCGTCTGTAAGAAACAGGCGATAAGCGTTGACTCGGCCTATACAGTCTGTATAAGCCGAAGGGGCCTGAGGCAATAGAAGGAGGTAGCGCGTTGAAACGAAAGGTTTTGGACGAATTAGTAGAAAGATATGGATACTTCTTATACAGAAGTAAACAGTCTGTATTTCCCGTTTTATACAGACTGTATAATCATTGTTGGAACGAGAAAGGAACTGAACGATGGGATGGCTCTCAGTCTTGCTTTCCGGGATTGCTGCATTTCTTCTCTTCAAGGCCGGTCACACGGTTCTGATGATCCTCGCAATCCTTGCCGCAGTGGGTTGTTTCTGGTCGTGGGGCATCATGCACAACTACGCCACCGACTTGGCGAAGCGCAGGTCAGACTACACTGGCGGATTCTACGACATCACGAATCGGGAGGCCCAGGCTGTACCCGACTGGATCAGCACAGTCAACATGGTGTTCAGTCTGGCTGGCCTCGTCCTCCTGATCACCGGAATCGTGATGATGGTGCGGAAATGAGGGACGTTGGGCGCTAGGGGCACCCAATAGATGAGCGACAGCACCAAACTAGAGCTGATCCGGAACGGGCAGGTCCATTGGGAGACTGTGACGAAGTCCGATGTGCCGCAACTCGAAATCGCTGATGCAAAAGGCATTGCTGATTTCTCGAAGTTGCAGACAAAGCCTGCGGATGCCTGTATTTACTGCGGCTCAATAGTGCTTCTAAGTCGCGAACATATTCTTGCTTACGCTCTCGGTGGAACTACGATAATACCGCGCGGCTCGTGCGAGGAATGCCGAAAGATCACCCACGCGTTCGAAACGGCGGTGCTGCGTGGGCCCATGCAAATGGTCCGCTATATCCAGGGCATGCCATCTGGAACAAAGCATGAGGACGTTCCAGAGACCATCCCAGTAAAGGTCACCATCAATGGCCGCGAAGTGACAATTGATGCTCCTAGAAAAGAGGCCCCGATTTTTCTGCCGTTTCCCCTTTTCGACCCGCCGGGGTACTTAGAGCCGGCCAGATCTGAACTCAAGCTAGCTGGCGTGGTTACGGGAAGCTTCGGCGCAGACCCTGAGGAGTTTGGTAAGAGGCATGGCGCGCAACAGTTGCAGCTGAAGGTAAATGGTAACGATTCGGTCGCCTTTGCGCGATTGGTTGCAAAAACAGCGTACGCAAGCGCCTACGCACATGGCCAACTCCACCGACTGAAGAACAGACCTGAGCTTGTCCGGGCGATAATGAAGGAGCCGAACACTATCGGTCATTTTGTAGGAACTGTCCCGGAGCCGTACAAGAAATACCCTGGCTTGAAGCATCGAATCTCAATCCACGTCATGCCCGAGCATAGAGTGCTCTTCTCTACGGTGCAGCTATTCGCAAGTGCAGGAGCACCGAGCTATATAGTGGTGCTCGGCACCCTGAATGACGACGACCCTATGAACGATGTAAGCTGAGCGTTCGAATCATTAAAGAAGAAAGAGGAATAAATGAACAAGGTTTTGTTTCAATGTTTTATGGGTCACGTCTTCAGCCGCGAGCAGATTGACGATCTCCGAGGCGCAATTAGAGATGCGTTCCAGGACTGTTGCCCACAAGCTTGTCTTTGGTTTGCAGATGACTATCTCGGTTCCAAACATATTCTTGACAAGATCAGTGACGCGATCGACAAGTCGGACATGTGCATGTTTGAGCTTTCGCACTTGAGCAAGCCTAATGTCTTTGTAGAGCTGGGATACGCCATTGCGAAGAGCAAGAAATACGTCCTTCTCGTGAAGAAGGGACTGGAAGTACCCAGCGACTTGGCTGGGTTGGACAGAATAGAATACGAATCTTTTAAAGAGCTACGTGACAAGCTCAAGAAATATCTGCCTCAAGTGATCAGAAATGCCGTGGGGACTGAGCGACTAGTTGGGGATCTCGATATGCGTGTATTTCGCCTTCTTCCCGATACGCCACTGCCCGGTAGCCACATCGACCTTGATAAGCTCAAAGCTCAAGCTCGGGCCGCTGGTGTTACTGATAGCCAGTTCCGGGAGATAGCCAAGTTCCTTGAGGATCGTGGCTTTGTTGTGCGCAGCGAGAGCGAGTGGATCATAACTGACAGTGGTGTTGATCCGATTGGACAATTGGTTACCTTATCCAAGGCCTGCCCTCAGTGACGCTTAGTGCACTTAAGGCGGGAACATGTTTGGAAAAAGAAGCATCGAACAAGCAGGTCAACAACGACGCCAAAGGCCGAGGGCATTTGACGTGGGCTACGCTCGCCGTTAGATCACCAAAGCCTTTGGCTAGTGCAGGCAGTAGCCGAAAGCCGCGGAGCGGGCGGAAAACGAATTCAGTGTATAATAAAAGCATATTCAAGGAGGGAACAATGGTTCAAGAAAAGAAGCAAGACAAGACGGAAGACAAGACGAAGGCCGTCCGGCTCTGGGGCGTCGCCGTCCTGGAGAAAATCCTGACCTCAACCAAAGAGCTGCTTAATCGGAATGTCCTGGATTTCGCCGTCCGCTGGATATTCCGGATCGGCCATATCGGTCTTCTGGCCGCCGCGGCCCTCGGCCTTCTCTTCTCGCTCGTCGTGGCCATCCGCCTCGACTCTTTCTCCGCTTTCCTCTACGGAATCGCTTGGATCGTGCTCGTCCTCGTCGTCCAATACGTCGCCCACCGTTTTGCCGCGACGGGGGATTCCCTGATCGAGAACAATCCCAGCTCGCTTTCCTCCAAGGCCTTCCTCGACTGCCTCGGACTCTTGTCCGTCATCGGGGGCCTGATCGCCTTGGCCCTGGGCACGGTCCGGTCGATCCAGGGCGCGGGAATCCGGTTCATTCTTGTCGGCGCGGCCCTATTCATCCTGCTCGAGCTTTTTGCCATCGTCGCCTTCAATCCCGAAACAGTATCCACCGCGACCGGGGGCAAAAATTCGGCCGGCCAGGAGGCTATCGGGATCATCGTTCTCTTCATCAAGGGCTTCATGCGCCTGGTTCCAATCCTTTTCGGGATCGGGATCGCGGCCGGATTTGTGCTGCTGGCCATTGACGCCTTCGGGATCTTCGGCTCCGAATACCGGCTCCTGGCCGACTGGAGGAGAGCGCTGTACACGGGCCGGATCATTGTCTTGTCCGGACTGGCGCCTTTCCTGAGTTACATCGGATTCGTCATCGCCTACCTGGCCGTCGATGTCGTCCGCGCCATTCTGGCCACGCCGGAGAAGATCGAGGCCCTGAAAAGATAATTGAGGGATGTCTTTGGAGGGAGTCCATGAAAAGGATCCGATTTCTGGCCATGGCTGCCATGGTCGTATTAGGGTGCTCCGCTTCGAGCGGGGACCAGACCATGGTCTCGGTTTCGATACACAGTGACGGCGCGACAATTACGGGGCGTTTCTTTTTAGCCGATGCCAACGGTGACAGGCCGACTGTCCTTTTGATACCGGGTTGGCCCAGCAATCCTCAGGATGGACTGGAGGATGTGCTGGGGTTGGGAGGCTTGCTGCGCGACCGCGGCGTCAATGTCCTCATGATCCACCCGCGCGGGATGTTCAAAAGCGAGGGCACAACGTCCTTCGCGAACGCTCTGGAAGATATCAAGGCTGCATTTGACTGGCTGAAGAGCCCTCAGCAGGCGGCTCAATATGCGATCGATACGACACGGATGGCTATCGCCGGTCATAGCTGGGGGGGCGGGGTGGCCCTAGCCTACGCGGCGAGGGATCCTCGAGTGCGGCGCGTGGCTTCTGTCGCGGGGACGGACCACGGGGCCTTCATCCGGGAGTTCGACCGCAATCCCGAGATGGCGCGTATGATCGGGCAGTGGCTTTCATCAACGGCGGCCCCGGCCGGGCCGGTGAAGTTCGACCTTACGGCCCTGCTTGAAGAGCTGAGACAGGGTCAGGCGATCTACGGACTAAGGGAGAACGCGTCCGCGCTCGCCGACCGGCAGATTCTCCTCGTGGGCGGCTGGGAAGACCGCAGCGTGACGATCGAGGATCAGCTGCTTCCTCTTTACCGGGCGCTGCGAGCGGCGGGTGCCGAGCAAGTCATGTTCGTTGTGTATTACGATAAACACGGCTTCGCCGGCAACCGTGAACAGATCGCTGACGAGATCGCAAATCTCGTAAAATGAGGTTCAGCGATCCTGCCGGGCAGAACCGCAATATTGTATGAAGGAGAGTGCCATGAAAGCCATCGTCGTCTATGAATCTCTCTGGGGGAATACCGCCGCCGTCGCGCGTGCCATCGCGGAAGGAATCGGAGCGGGGGCGCAAGCGCTATCGACCGCTCAGGCCGTGGGAGAGGCGATAGCGGGGGCCGACCTCATCGTTGCGGGCGCTCCGGTGTTGGCCTTCAGGGCGCCGACGGACAAGATGCTCAAGAGCATCGGAGCGAATGCCGCGAAAGAAAAAGTGGCGCCCGATCTCTCGCAGCCGTCTATGCGCTCCTGGCTCGACGCACTCCCTAAGGGGAGCGGCCGTTCGGCCGCATTCGAGACCCGAATCTGGTGGTCGCCGGGCGGCGCCGCGAAAACCATCCTCCGGCGGTTGAAAAAAGCGGGATACGGCCCGATCGCTAAAGCCCAGCGCTTCATCGTGAAAGGGAAGTACGGTCCGCTCCGGGACGGCGAGCTGAAACGGGCGAAAGCCTGGGGAGCGGAGCTCGCGCAGGCGTTATCCCGGACTCAGTCTCCCGGCGACGGCACATAGATCTGATAGAGCCGGGCGTCGTTGGCGTGAATCACCCCGATCTGGGCGCTGGGCTCGGTGACGAATTGACCGTCTTCGTCCCGCGGATATGAGCAATTTTCGATCCAAGCGCCGATGTCCATAAGAAGGATAGGCGGCTCTTCCGTCTCCGGCGCGTAGAATACCATCTTAGCTTGGTGGGTATGGCCGATGGCGACGATCCGGACATTGCTTCCCGTCAGGTCCTCCCGGCGAGCCATGGCGATCATCTCTTGGACTCGGCCGAGATATTTATGCGGCAGAGGCTGGCTTTCTAGATCCGTCACATGGTCGCAAAGATGTCGGGGCAGCTTTTCTCCCGGGGTCACTCGAAGGGCGCCCAGGGCGGATAGCGTGTGATCGGGCTCGGTGATCGCGGCCGTAAGGTCTTTGAGCGGCTTGTTGATCTTTGTCATGTCCACGCCCACCGGATAGGTCTTCAACGGCGTGAGGGTGCCCACGATATTGACCATGAGCGACTTGATAAAAGTCGGGAACTTCTCGATAAAATCGAACACGTCCCCGTGAAACGCCAGAAAAAACGGTTTATCCGACGCCCGCCTCGAATAATTAAACGCCTTGGTCCAGAAGTTGAGCTCGGGGAGTCGGTCGTCATCCCGGACGTCATGATTGCCCACCAGGAAGGAGGCCTTCAAGCAGGACAGCCCGCGGTAGACACCCCGATAGAGGACGTCCCTCAACTGGGAGTAGACATCGTCCCCAACCTTGGATGGGTCGACCTGTCCCGGGAATTCCCTCCAGATATCGAAGAAATCTCCGAGCTGAAAGGTCCGCAGCTTGGTCGTTCCGTCCTTGTCCCATTGTTTCTTCAAGACGGCCATGGCGCTCAGGATCTCGCCGAGAAGCCCGATATCGCGATAGTTGAATTCCCGTTTTCCGAAGGCTCTTTGACGCCGGGGAGTCAGTAAATGGAGGTCGGGAATCAGAAAAAAGACGTCGTCCGCGGTCGAGTGTCCCAAACGGGAATCCTGAACGCGGCCCAGAAGACGAAGGACGCCCCTGCGGGGGCGGATAGCGCTCAGGATGGCCTCGATAACATCGTCGTGGCATTTTGCCGACATGGGATGCTCCTTTTCCTCGTCAATGCTTCAGGTTCGGGATGACGACCAGGCGGGAGTATTCGGCCTGCCCCGGCGCCTTGAAAAACACGAACCAGAATCGGCGGAAGCGGACAGCCAGGGTATCCGCGAATGACGCGGGATGGAAGCGGGAATCCACGATCCGGGCGGCACACGCCTTGATTTTTACCGCGGCAAGCCTTTTCAGGAGATCCTCCCGCGATCCCTTCAGCGCCTCGGCCGATCCTAAAAAATCGAGCAACGGCCGGTATTCCCGCTCGGCCAGTGCGACATCCCCGATGATGTCCGGGCTCTCGACTCCATCCCCGGCCAGAGGACCCGCGGCCAGATACTCAATGAGATCTCCCCGGTCGCCGCTCCGCGGCGCGTCGGGGCGCGAATCCAATGGAATCAGGAGACCCGTGAAGACGGGGACAAGAATGGCCTCGGGGAGGCCGTCGGGCGCCTTGGGATATCCCTTGAGCGTCAGGGCCGGGAAGTCCGCGGAGGCCAGCGGCGCATAGTGCTGGTTCCCCAATAGAAACGAGATTGCCTCGGAAGCCTCTCTTTCGATGACGACTTCGATCGTCCGGTTGTGATCGTAGCGGTCCTGGGAAAGGCCGATGAAGGCCACCGGTTGGCGGCAGGCGACGCCCGCGGCAACCGTCAGGAGGACGAGCCAGAGAAGACACCTGCGGGCGTTAATCCGGCATCGAGAACTGTTTAGAATCATGGCACAACTCCTTCCCGGGACCTGCGCAGAGATGACATTCAGGCCAAGGATAATTCGACGCCTTCGACGGAATTTGAAACGACCATCACAGCCTTGGTCGCTTGCTTGGTTACCCCGGCGATCTTGCCATGGACCTTGACCGTATGAATCCCCGGCGCAAGGTTTCCGGCCGCGGCCGAAGTCCCGGTCCATTTCGTCTCCTGGCCGTTGTCGATGGAAAGAAACCAACCTTGCTTCGAATCGCCACCATTCGGAACCGCAATATTCAGTCCGCACGGCTTGTTGGCCTCAGCTTTAGCAATCGCGGCCTCAGCCTGGGCCTTAGCGGCCTCAGCCTGAGTCGCGACGGCATCGGCCTGCGTTTTCGCGGTTTCCTCCATCATCTTCAAGGCGGACATGAATTCGGCGATCCAAGTGTTTGTCTCGTCTATGACGATATCATCCACTTGGTTCAATAAGACTTTGGCCCGGCCGAGCATGGACTGGATTTCGTCCGGCGCCGGGGCTTCCTTGAGTTTCCAGCCCGCCATGCCGATGAGCCAGTCAATCTGAAAATCGTTAAGGATCTTCTGGAGCTTCAATCCCGCCGAGATGAAACGAACCCAGCCGGAGGAACAGCCGAAGAATTTGTCCAGCCCGATCAGGGCGGCGGCCAGCACCACCGTAATGGAGGCCCATCCCGGCGCGATGATCAGACTTCCGAGACTGTCCTTGGTGAGCTGGGACAGCAGAGGAAGCAATCCGGTTAGAGTGACCATAGTGATCGCCCCCAACCGTGTAATCCTGGCTCCGATCCGTTTTACTCGTGCCTTTTTTAAATACCAGCGAATCGAATCCTCGGCCTTTTCAATCACACGGCGGTAGAGGGTATCAAGCGACTGCCGGGATTCCTCGGCCGTCCCCCAGGGCAGAAGCTGAAGTTCCCAGATGGGAATGTCGGGCGTCTTTTTTATTGTCTGAGATCCGGGGGGGGTGCTTTGGGGATTTCCTTGAGGATTCGTCATGATGAGACCTCCATTTCAGGCTCGGTGAAGGAGAGTCGAGAACATCGCCCGAGAATAGAAAAAACCGGAAAAGCTTGCGACGATCGAACGGAATTTCCCTCCATCCGCCCTATCCTTACAACAACAAAAATATATCAATTCTCTTCAGAAAGTCAAACGTTAGATCATGTTGACCCGTTCGCCGACGCTACCCCGCCCTGAAAGGCGGGGCTTAGAATCGGAGCCCCGCCTTTCAAGGCGGCACTCATGGAAGCCCTGAGTGCTGCAAGGCTGGGATGAGAAGCGACACTTTTGTACTCAGCCCCTTTAGAGGGGATGGGGCTGAGTGGGCTCAGGGTTAATCCTGAACAAGCCCCGGCCTTCAGGCCGGGGAGTCGAGGATTTGACCTCGATCTTCTTGTAGCGGATGTCGACCTTAAGCCCGCTCTTTTCATCGTCTGCTCGAGCTGCGGACATGAAAAGAAATTGGATGCTGCTGGTATCCGACCCTAGGGCATCGGCGAGAAGCCTAATCTGCAAGATCTTCATAAAGCTATCAACGTTCAGAATTGAGGAACAGCCCCGATAAAAAGGACGGGCTCGTAAGCGCCGATGATCCGCGCCGACTACTTCCTTATATTAACGTATTCTCCGGAAGGGTTTCTCTGATTGAGGGCCTTGACGATGCCGTTCTCGATGATGAACTCGAAAATCACGTCGGAGAAAAGCTTGACGCGGAACTTGAGGCCCTTGTAGGGGATCAGCTTCTCCTCGGGCTGTCCGGGGTAAA
>Ga0299915_10003961_pt1 | contig 10731 bp, 10 predicted proteins | sample RVTome_13_FD_200263 | JGI IMG/M metagenome (GOLD analysis project Ga0299915, IMG submission 200263) | Soil microbial communities from uranium-contaminated site in the Upper Colorado River Basin, Wyoming, United States - RVT92D227 (version 2) ... | reverse complement strand
ACGACGGCGGGCCGGCTGAGAAATAAAAAAAACAACGACGGGTGGCGTTACAAGGGAAGCCAGGTCCCGATGTTCCGCTCTTTGGCCCGCCGGAAAATCTCGTGGGCCACGGCGATGTCGTCGAGAGCGAGTCCGAGATTCATGGCCAGCGTCCGCTCGTCATCGCGTTCGCGGCCCGGCTTTTTTCCGACGACGATCTCGCCCAGGTCGGCGTAGGGTTCGGGCGTGCGCATGAAATAGCCGATGACGCGGTAGAAGCGGAACTGGGCGATGTCATCCGTGCTGAATTTATCGATTTCGGTCAGGGCTTCGGGGCACCAGTAGCTGTCGAAATCGACCGCGCTGGCGAAAGCTCCCGGCCGGAGCCAGCCTTTCTCGATCGTCGGGTGCGGGTTCTTGAGGATCGGCCCGGAGGTGATGACGATATCGCTCTCGGCGACGGCCTTCCTCGGGTGATCGACGCCGACGATGTCCAAATGCGTCAACGCCGCCATCTCCTCGATAAAACGCGCTTGAACCTCGGGAACGACATCGTAGGCGTACACGCGTTTGATCGGAAAAAGCGAGGCCATGGACATCAGATGCGTCCGTCCCTGCGTCCCCCCGGCCAAAATGCCGAGAACCTCGCTTTTCGGGCGGGCGAGATATTTCGCCGAAAGAGCCGATGCGGCGGCCGTCCGATACGCCGTCACCCAAGTCGCGTCCATGACGGCGAGAGGGATGCCGCTGGCGACGTCGTTCAGGATAATGAGACCGGAAATATAAGGCAAACCCTTCTTGCTGTTTTCGGGAAAACCGCTGACCCATTTCATCCCGGCCGATTGCAATCCGGGAATATAAGCCGGCATGGCATGAATGAACGCGTCCGGCCGGGGATGGATGCCGGGCTTGGGCGGCATCTCCACCCGCCCCTCCCCTTTCTCCTTGAAAGCCGTTTCGAGAATGCCGATGATCGAAGGGAGGTCCAATCCCACGGCCTCGACATCCCGTCGGGACAGGTAGAGAAATTTTGCCTCTGTCATCTGTCGACTCCATATATCGGTTGGCGCATTCGCTATCCGGAACAGGGATTATGTCCCCGGCGCCTGATGAAAATCAACAGAAAAATATGGGGCGGCGGGCTGCGGATAGAGGCCCGGGGAAATAAAAAACTCTAACATTTTTGCCGCTTTTCGCATATTAATAGTGTGAAAAGTATTAGTGCATGCGCGACATGTGCCCGGCCGTGGATGTTCGCCAAAAACGCCCGAGCCTTGGCGGGCGCGATTGAGATGAGCGGCGAGAATACGAGGGTTTTATCGAAGGCAGGATTCTGGGACCTCATTCAGCCCTGCCGGCGGAAACTCTACAACTTCATTCTCAAGTCCCTGAATTTCTCGGTCGAAGCCGATGACGTCTTCCAGGAAGCCGTGCTTCACGCTTTCCAGTATTTCGCTTCCTTTGATCAGGACAGGGACTTTGAACCCTGGCTCTTCGCCATCGCCCACAACGAGATTCGCCATCACTACCGGAGAGTTGCGAACGAAGCGCATCTCCCGGAATTAGAGCGGCCGGCCGCGGATGACGCGAGCCATTCCCGGGAACTTGTCCGTGACGTGTTCCGCTACGCCGGTCGGCTGAAGTCCCGTCAGAGAGAGATTTTTTTTCTCTTCTACGACAGCGGCTTCAGCGTCGCCGAGATCGCGGCGTTGACCGGCCTCGGAGAAGGCAATATTCGTTTTCAACTCCACCGCGCCCGGAATGCCCTCAAAAAAATCATGGGAGCCTGACATGCCCGAACGAAAGAACATCGATAAAAAAATTTCCGAGATCGTGCGGAGCCTCGACCGTCCCATTCCGGACGGATTGGACGAGCGCCTTCGGATGGCCGCGCTGACGCGGAAACCTCGGCTCGACCAGCCGGAAAAAAACCGGCGCCTCTGGCCGGCCGTCATTTCCGGCGCGGTTGTCTCGGCCGCTCTTTTAGCGGTCCTCCTTCTCGGGCCCGGCCTTCGACCAAAACCAGGGACGGAGATTTCCGAAATCAGAACGCAATTTGAGCTTGTGGATAAAAACATCACGATCGTTTTCATCCAGAAGCCCGATTTCAAACTTATTTTGGAGGAAAGACCATGAAGAGTTTTCTGAGATGTGTGTTCGGTTTAGCCCTGCTCGTATCGCTCATCGCTTGGAATGCGCCCGTTCTGCTCGGCCAAGCGGAACAAACCTCCGCCGAAACCGCGAAAATCCTGGAGCGACAAAAGGCTGAGGCCGCGCGGCAGGCGGACCAAGCTCAAGCTCAAACGGAGGCGAAAAAAGCCCAACAGGAGATCGAGGAAGTCCGGCGCAGGGCGCAAATAGAACAGACCGAGGCCAAGAAAGCTCTGGAGCAGCAGAGGGCCGAGACGCAGCGCCAGATGGCCGAATTGGAAATCGTGATCAAGACCTACGCCCTCAAATATATCAACCCCAACGAGCTTATGCAGGCCACCCGTTTCTACGTCGTGGACTCGACGAGCTTCAATAACGTCCTGACCGTCCGCATCCGGAAAAAAGACATCGCCGCTTTTGAAGAACTGCTCAAGAAATTGGACGTGGAGAGAAAGAACATTCAGTTCCAGATCTACACCATCATCGCTTCGAGAGGTCCATTTTCGGAAGACTATGTGAAAAGGCTGCCGAACAAACCGTCCGCGGACCTGGAAAACCATGACCTGAAGAAAGTCTTCGACGAACTGAAAGGCCTCTGGAACTTCAAGGCCTACTATATGGACAATCCCTCCTTCATCACCCTCAAAGACGGTTCGGGCCCGGTCTCCTCGAGGCTCGTTTCCAGTCTCTACGACTTCGATATCGAGCTTTTCGGCGTCCAGATTCGGGGAGACGAAGCCGGCAAACGGCCCATTTCGGTCGGCAGGATCCAGCTCAACCAGAACACCGCTGAACGCGGAGCGACGCTCATCGAAACCAAAGACCTGTCCATAAAGGAGAACGGCTACCTCGTTGTCGGGGTCAGCGGATTCAACTCGCTCTATTCGCCCGAAAGTCTGGCCCTCATCCTGATCATCCGCGCCGAAATCAAATAAAAACAAAATAAGTGATTCACATTTGCCCTCTAACCTGCTATATTTTGTTCTAAGAGTACGCAGCAACCATGAAGGGCGTCATTGGCCTGATTCTGGCATGCGCGATTGTCGTCGCTCCCGGATCCCAGAGAGACAGAGGCGGAAGATTCTCTGTTGTGGAAACGACGATTTCAGGCATCCACGCCGCCTACCGCGCCGGCCGGCTGACCTGCCGCCGCCTCGTCGAAATATACCTCCATCGGATCTCCAGATATGACAAGATGTCGAAGCTCAACGCTATTGTCGTCGTCAATTCCGATGCTCTGAAAACCGCTGACGATCTCGACCGCGAATTCCAGGCGACAAGAACGCTCCGCCCGCTCCACGGCATTCCGGTGATCGTCAAGGACAACTACGAGACGAGGGACATGCAGACGACGGCGGGCTCGGAAGCTCTCAAGGGATTCATCCCGCCGAATGACGCCTTCCTGGTGAAAAAGCTGCGGGCGGCGGGGGCCGTCATCCTGGCCAAATCCAACATGGCCGAGTGGGCGTTCAGCCCCCTCGAAACGCAGAGCTCCATCGCCGGGGTCACCAGGAATCCCTACGACCTGAATCGCGTTCCGGCCGGCTCGAGCGGCGGCACGGCGGCCGCCGTCGCGGCGAATTTCGGAACCGTCGGGATGGGCACGGATACGGGAAACTCCATCCGCGGTCCGTCCTCCCATTGCGACCTGGTCGGCATCCGGCCGACGATCGGTCTTACCAGCCGCGCCGGCATTATCCCCCTCTACCTGCGGAACGACGTCGGCGGACCGATGTGCCGGACGGTCGAGGACGCGGTCCGCGTTCTCGACGTGATCGCCGGATACGACCCGGCCGACCCTGTCACGGAACTGAGCAAAGGCCGCATTCCCGAAACTTATCGAAAATTCCTCGACCCGCGTGGAGCAAAAGGAGCCCGCGTCGGGGTGTTTCGCTTCTATACAAACCGGCGTTCCACGGACCCCGAGGTCTTAGCCCTCTTCGAAAAAGCGATCCAGGATCTCAAGAGACTCGGGGCGGTCGTCGTCGACCCTTTTGAAATCCCGCGCTTCCGCGAGCTTACGAACAACATCTGGCGCGATATGTTCCAGCACGACGTGAACGCCTATTTCGCTTCGCTCGGCGACAAGGCTCCGGTCAGGACCATTCTCGATGTTTACAACTCCGGTAAATTTTCGCCTAATATCCGAGAGCGCCTTTATAAAGCCCTGCGCGTTCCCGAGAATGAAGCGGCATCCATCCGGGACGTCTACCACGAGCCCCGCAACATCGAGTTACGCGACGCGATTCTTAAGGCCATGGAAAAGCAAGGCGTCGATTTCATCATCTATCCCACCTGGAGCAATCCCCCCCGCCGTCTGGGGGACGAAAAGACTCCGGCGGGCGACAACAGCCAGCTCATCCCGCCCCATACGGGAATGCCGGGGATCTCCGTGCCGATGGGATTTACGTATAGGAATCTTCCGGCCGGGCTGCAGATCGTCGCCCGGCTCTTCGCCGAACCCGACCTGATCAAGGTCGCCTTCGCCTACGAACAGGCGACGCGCCATCGCCGCCCGCCCCGGAGATTCAGCAGATAGCAGCGGCTGCGGCGGCGGGCTAGTCGACGATAAAAACCGTCGCCCCGTTCATCGCCAAAGCCAGATGGGGATTCGAGGCATCGTCCGCGGCCTGAAAACTCATCCCCCGCACCAAGCGAAATTCCCTTCCGTCCTTGAGCTCGATCGTCAATTCGCCCTCAAGAACCAAGAGGACATGCCCCCGTTCGCACCAATGGTCCGAACGGAAGCCGGCCGAATATTCGACAAACCGGACGCGGATGTTGCCCATCTCCAAGGTCCGCCAGAATGACGTTCCGGAAACCCCCGGATGCTCCACTTTAGGGACCTTGCTCCAATCCGCCACCTGAAAGGGAACGTTTCGGATTTCCATTTCAGCCTTTTTCATTCCAGGCGCTTGATAATATGCCAGCCGTATTTGGAGCTCATCGGATCATAGACGGCCAGGCCGATGCCTCCCACCGGCAGGCCGAAGCTCACCTCTCCGAAGCTCCAGACCATTCCGGCCCGCGAATACTCTTTGTTCTCTTTGTTGAGAGGAAGGCCGAAATTGGCCATGCGGTAGACGCCCGGATATTCGTCGTTCGTGTATTTTTTAACCAGCGCGTCGAAATCCTCGCCCTTTTTCGCCCGCTCGAAAATTTCCAGGGCGAGGGCCTTCGCCTCGTCCTGGCTCCGGGTCACCGTCTCTTCGGGGATCGACCCCTTGAACGCGATCAAGACATGCTGGACGGCGACCCCCTCCGGGCCGGTCGGCCTTCCGGCGCTGAGAATTTTGACCGGCGGTTTGAGCGTCTGGCCCTCGCTGGGCGCCTGCTGGATCTTTTTCACCCTCTCCATGCCGGACACCACCTTGCCGAACGCGGCAAATCCCTGGCCATCGTTATTGCGCTTCCCGCCGAAGTCGAGCTCGGGCTGGTCGCCGATACAGATGAAAAAGCTCGAAGTGGCCGTGTCCGGGCCGTTTCTGGCCATGGATATCGTCCCATCCAGGTGCTTCAATCCCGTCACCGAGGTCCGCTCGAGGGGAATCGGAGCGAAGCACTTTTCCGGGGGGAGTTCGGCGGCTTGAATGACTTCGATTTTCACCGCATTATTGGGCTGGTTGGCCATCGTCACGGTCCTGTGGAAAATCGAGTCGTCGTAACGCTTGGCGTCGACATATTTTAAGAAATTAGCCGAGGTCAGGGGCGCTTTATCCTGATACACTTCGACGACGATGACCCCGACTTCGGTCCGGATATAAACGATCGGATTGTTCGCGGCAGAGGATATCAGCCCCGCCGCCAGCAGAAGGGCGATCAGAAACATGATGCGGAGAGCGGATTTTTTCATCGAGAACCTCCTCGTTATGAAATCGCCGAATAAAAGTGTTTTATGACAAGCGAAGTCATTTTATGGACCGGTATATATCACAGCGGACAACAGTGTTCAACCTGGGGTATAACCCAAAATTGGCGATAGGAGACGGAGGAATTCCCAGTGCGTATTCAAAAAAGTTTTTTCAAAGAGGTGCCGGAATTACCCTAAGGCCCCATAGCGGAGGGGGGGCCCCGGCGGCTTCTCGACGGGGGGAACCGACGGGACTGGTTCCCGGGGGGTCGAGGGTGATTCCGGCACCGCGTTGAAACCGCACATCGTGCTGAGGTCAAGAGCTCAACGCCTTGACATCGCCCGGCCCTTCACATTTAAATGTCCTGGGGGCGAGTGCCTAACAGAAATGATCCGGCACGCGCCTTTAAACTCGCGACAGGAGGGCCAGAGTGTCACCGACGAAGCGTTCAAGAAAAATAGGTTTGATCGCCGCGGCCGCGGCGGTCGTCTTTGTCTTCCTCGGGCCGTCATGCGCGCCCGGACAAAAAACGGTGGCCAAACTGACATTCGCCGTCTCTTTCCCGGAGGAGAAATCGAAAACACCGCTCGACGGACGCATCCTTCTCCTAATTTCGAACGACGGCTCGGACGAACCGCGGAATCAGATCAGCGACGGGGCAAAAACGCAGCTCATCTACGGGATCGATGTCGACCAACTCCGGCCCGGCCAGGAAGCGGTCATCGACAGCGGGGTCTTCGGCTATCCGCTGAAAAGCTTCGCCGAGATTCCGCCCGGAGAATATTTTGTCCAAGCGCTTTTAAACAGATACGAAACGTTCACCCGCGCCGACGGGCATACGGTCAAGCTCCCCCCTGACATGGGCGAAGGCCAGCGCTGGAACGCCAAGCCGGGAAACCTCTACAGCGCGCCGAAAAAAGTCTTCCTGGACCCGATGAAAAAGGATGTCGTCAGGATCGGGCTCGACCGTGAAATCCCGCCGATCCCGCCGCCCAAGGATACGAAATACATCCGCCACGAGCGCATCCAGAGCAAGCTCCTCTCCGATTTCTGGGGGCGGCCGATGTTCATCGGAGCCTGCCTTCTTCTCCCCGAAGGATTCGCCGAACATCCGAACGCCCGCTATCCGCTCATCATCAATCACGGCCATTTTCCCCACACCTTTGAGGGCTTCCGGGAAACTCCGCCCGACCCGGACCTCAAGCCGGACTACAACGAGCGGTTTCATATCGAAGGCTACAATAAAATCCAGCAGGAATACGCTTATCAATTTTATGAAGAATGGACGGGCCCCGGCTTCCCGCGCGTCATCCTGATGGAAATCCAGCACGCCAACCCTTACTACGACGACTCCTATGCCGTGAACTCGGCCAATCTCGGCCCGTATGGCGACGCGATCGTCAAGGAGCTTATCCCCTACATCGAAAACAAATACCGAGGGTTGGGAAAAGGCTGGGCGCGCTGCCTCTACGGCGGCTCGACCGGCGGCTGGGAAGCGCTCGCCGCCCAGGTTTTCTATCCCGACGAATTCAACGGCTGCTATGCCGCCTGCCCCGACCCGATCGACTTCCGCGCTTACACCATCGTCAACATCTATGAGCATAAGAACGCCTATTACGTCGACTCTCCCTGGAAATTGACGCCGCGGCCGGGGACGCGCAATTATTTAGGCGAGGTCGGGACGACCCTCGCCCAGGCGAACCGGCGCGAACTGGCCATCGCCACGCGCGGCCGCTCGGGCGAACAGTGGGACATCTGGCAGGCGGTCTTCAGCCCCGCCGGCGACGACGGATACCCCAAACCCATCTGGGACAAGCTGAACGGCGATATCGACCCTTCGGTCGCCGCCTTCTGGAAGGAAAACTACGACCTGGGCTACATCCTCCAGCGCGACTGGAAGACGCTCGGGCCGAAGCTCCAGGGCAAGATCCACATTTATGTCGGCGACATGGATAATTATTATCTCAACAACGCCGTCTATCTCGTCGAATCGTTCCTCGAAAGCACCAAGGACCCCTACTACGCGGGCGAGGTGGATTACGGCGACCGGGCCGAGCATTGCTGGAACGGCGATCATACCCGGCCGAACTATCAATCGCGGCTGCGGTATCACCAGATGTTCATTCCCCGGGCGGTGGAGCGGATGAAAAAAACAGCGCCTCTCGGCGCCGACCTCGCGAGCTGGCGGTATTAATTATGAATTAATTCGGTGACAGATAATCCATTCCCTCAATTTCCATGGGAATATTCGAAGCGGTAAAGGATTCTTTTCTGCCAGAAAACGAATTAGGGTAATGCGTTATCTGTCACCAAATTAAAAGGATCTGCTTCGCCCCCTACAGGCTGTACTTGTAAATCGTCATCCCGGGCAGGGGCTTGGCCTTTCCTTTATAGACATTCCAATAATAGTCTTTAGCCGTGGCGAGCTGAGAAAAGAGCGGGTGACCGGTATCCGGAAGGTGCTTCGCGACGACCGTGCCTTCGCCGTCGACGAGGACGAGCTCGTGGCATCTGTTGAGAATGCCGGCCGTTCCGACGCTGCAAATCGCGATAAGCTCTTTGGCCTTCACCCTGGCCAGGAGCTCTCCGTAAGTCAGGAACCGCTCGTCGACCGTGATGCCCATGTCGCGCAGGATGGCGATGATCCCCTGGATCGTGACCGAGGGAAGAATCAAATCGTTTTCCGGTATCTTCACGACCGTCCCGTCGCGGAGAGCGAACAGGCAGCACGATGAGTCCCACTCGGTCACGCGGCGGTCCTCGATCTTGCCCCTCGGATTGTCGTCGAGAAACAGGGCCGAGGCCGCCTCGGGGCAAATTTTGCGGGCCGCTTCCACGGCTTTGATGCTCATCAGGTAGTTGACCCCGAGCTTGAGGCATCCCGTTTTGTTGACACCCACGGCCCGGACGAGATTCGGAACGACGACCCCGCAGAACGGCTCGCCGAGATACCGGTCATAGCGGCAGGCGATCGCCCGGATGGCAGGCTGATTGGGAAACGTGACGCCGATCGATTGCTCCTCGTCCACGGTGAACGGCCGCAGATAGCCCTGGGCTTCGAGATTCGCCATGTCCTCAAAAAAACTTCGCATCGCCGGCTCTTTGAAATAGCGATGGATGAAGAGGCTTTCCATGTCTTCAACCGTCGGGACGAGGTCTTGCTGGTCTGGCCCGATATTGAAGGCCATTCCCCTCCGGAACCGTTCGAGATTCTTATGCCAATTCAGGAACGTCACCTCCAGCCGATTTTCGGCATTTTTCCGGCAGAAGAAGCGGATGCCCTCGAAAGCCAGGAAAAGAGCGTATTGCACAGAGCGGGAGACGGCGTAGATCTGGGAACCTCCGTCCACGAGCTCGTATTCCTTCCGCGGAAGTGAATAGCGCATCTGTTTAGCCGCCCAGCAGATACCCTCGAATTTCGCCATCCGGACTCTCCTTAAAGAATGTCGCGATTCCGGGCCATCGGGAAGCAATAATGTATCATAAATGCCGGCGGCGACGTCAACCCGCCGCGCCGGCTTTCCGGCTCCTTTGACAGGCGTCCGGAATTTTCCCTAAAATGGGGAGCGCGGCTTGACCTTCCGGACAAAGGAGACGAGGATGAGAAAATGCGCGATCGTTGCCGCGGCGAGCATCGTCCTAAGCTTTGTTTTTGCAGGGCCGCTTTCGGCCCAGCCGAGCCTGTCCTGGAACTGGGGCGTCATCACCGATAAATCTTTGTCTTTTTCCCCGTTCCTCTGGACCAACGGCGTGGCCTTCGACATCGACATCGGCCTCCGCCTGTCGATCACGCCCGAGGTTTATCTCACCATCCGCAATTTCGACTTCGGTCAGGCGATTCTCATCCCCTCGGCCGTCCTGACCTTGTATTCCAAGGGGACGTTCATCGCCGCGGGCGTCGCCAAATCGTTCCGGATGGGCGCTGAAATCGCGGGCAATCCGGTCCCCGACGTCTCCTGCAAATTAAACGTCGGCCTGAGAGGCGACGGCATGAAGTTCACGTTGATGATTTACACGCCGTTCGACGCTTTTCTCAAGGAAATAGCCATCGGCGGCGGCGTGGGTTTTTTCTTCTAGGAATTAAAGCCCGCCGCGGAGAAGAAACCAGAACCGGTCGGTCAACTCCCTATATTTATTGATCGCGGCATTTGCGAAATCGTTGCTGTACTTTGTCAAATACTCGTTGGGCTTGAAGGGGAGTTTATCCGGAGTTTTGCTGTTGAGGAGATCCATATAGGTCTTTTCGACCTGAGGGAGCTCGAGCAGCCCTTTCTCTTCGAATTCCCGGATGGTGTCCTCCATGATTTTTTGCGTCGCGCCCCACTTCACCGTGGCCAGGCGGTTGGCGCTGCGAAACGCCCAGCAGGCCGAATCGGTGCGATAGCGGTGTTGGGCGCAGACCTCGAAGCTCGGAGGCAGGGCCGTCACGCCGGCGAAGATCGGGATGCGGGCGGACAGGCCGGCGTTGTCAAAGGCGAACCAGCAGACCGTGCCGACCGCCGGAGGCAGCCAGCCACGGCATTGAATGACAGTCGCGTAGGCGCAGCCGCTGATGGCGATCGTCCGCTGGGCCTGAATCGTCCCCGGCTTGAGCGTATTGACGAGCTGCGTGAAATCCCCCGACATCCAGGGCTGGGCCAGAGGGCTCTTGATCAAGTCCGGAACCGTTCCTTCAGCCGGCGGCGCCGGCTGAGCGCCGCCCCGGCCCATCTGCGCGCGCCGCGGCACGAGAAGGTTCTTGGCCGCATCA
>Ga0299915_10003956_pt1 | contig 10740 bp, 12 predicted proteins | sample RVTome_13_FD_200263 | JGI IMG/M metagenome (GOLD analysis project Ga0299915, IMG submission 200263) | Soil microbial communities from uranium-contaminated site in the Upper Colorado River Basin, Wyoming, United States - RVT92D227 (version 2) ... | reverse complement strand
CTATAGGCCCCAATGCCAAAAAAGGCCCCATGGGCAAGGTTCACTTGTCCCGTGTAGCCCATGATTAAGTTCATCGAGGAAGCCGCCATCCCCCAGATGCAACACATGATTAAGATATGCAGATAAAATCGACTGGTCACAAACAAGGGAATCAGGAGCGCCCCGGCAATTAATAAAAGGTAGAGGAGGCGTTTGTTGGTGAAGAATCGGGCTGCGGTCTCCATTATTTACCCCCAAATAATCCTGTCGGTCTAATCGCCAGCACGGTAACGAGAACGCCAAAGGAAAAAACTTCATTATAGGATGTACTGATATACCCGCCGCTCAGGCTTTCCACCACGCCAAGCATAAAACCGCCAATGATCGCCCCGGGAATGCTGCCCATACCGCCCAGGATGATGATGACAAAGGCTTTCAAGATCACAGGCCCTCCCATACCCGGATATACAAGATGAATCGGCGCGACCAGCGCAGCGGCCGCAGAAGCAAGGGCCGTCCCCAAAGCAAACACGATCATTCGCACGCGATTCACACTGATCCCCATTAGTTGGGCGCCCTCCCGATCCTGGGCTGTAGCCTCGATGGTAGCTCCGACGGTTGTTTTCTTGATAAAAAGGTGCAGGAGCACGATTAAAACCACTGTGACCACGACAATGATGATCCGTTGCAACGTGATGGTCACGCCCAAGAATTGAAACACGTCGGTGTGAATGGGCGGAAACCGCTTGAAATCCGGACCAAAGATATTCAGGGCCCCGTCTACGAAGATAAAGATGAGACCGATCGCGGCGATGAAAGAGCTAAGGGGGGATTCCAACATTAAAGGGCGATAAACGATCCTTTCAACAAGAACCCCAATCAATGCCAGGGCAGCCATGGCGAAGATCATGGCCAACCAGAAGTTAAGCCCCAGGTTGGTAGCGAGTAAAAAGGTAAAATAAGCGCCAGCCATGTACAACGCGCCATGGGCAAAATTGGGAATATGTAAGATCCCATATTCCAGAGTAAGGCCCAGCGCCACCAAAGAATACACGCTGCCCAGCATGATTCCGTTCATTACCTGCTGTATAAAAAGCGCCATCGTTAATCCTCTATTTAGAATTTCCCCTCAGGGGGTGATTCTGCAAACACCCCCCGGGAAATCCTCATTTGACTGGCTGAATGCGGTAGGATTTACTATTTAGGAACCCAGGTGGCACCGTATTTTTTATACCAGGGTCTCGGGTCAATATCGATCGGTTGGGTAAATTTCCCTTCGGCGATTTCCATGGCAAAATAGCCGGAAAGAAATTGTCCTTCTTTGGTCATGGTGTGGATGCCCCGTATGGCATGTTTCCCTACGGGCAAGACCTCGGGAATTGCCGCCATGATTTTATTCAGGTTGGCGGTGGTCCCTGCTTTCTTCATCGCTTCGGCAAATATATACATCACCTCATAGTTAAACGCCGATTCCGAGGTGGGTATCGTGCCGAATTTTTCCATATGCTTTTTCGAGTATTCCTGCATGAGCGGCAGAGGCATCAATCCTACCGGACAAACCCCGGTACTGGGGGATATAAGCTTTAAAGGGGTTACTTTTTCCATCTCATCTAACTTGCACTGTGAACCTAATACAAAGCCCCCCTTAAAACCGAGTTCCCGCGCCTGGGAAATGATCATAGCAGACGGCTCGGAGGGGCCGTAGAGGAAGATACAATCGGGTTTGGCAGCTAAGACTTTCGTAAGATAGGGATAGTAATCCGTAACCTTGCCGTAGTCGGCCGGGGCATTGGTAACGATTTCCCCACCTTGTTCTTTCCATAATGTTTCAAATGTTTTTTCGGCCATCTTACCGGCTTCGTGGGTTCCGCAAAGGAGCGCGCCCTTCCTCCAGCCTTTTTTCCAACCGAGTTCTATGACCCCAGCATTGTAAAATCCCATGGACATGGGCGCTTTCACTAACAGCTTACTTCCTTGTAGGAGAATAGCAGGATTATCGGTATAGCCGTGAATGATAAAATTTTCTTGCTCGTTGAATTTTAACATTGCCAGGATACCACCGCTGTGGGGGCAGAAGATAAACGGCGGCTTGTGGAGTTCCACGAGCCGGCGAGCGTTGGTCACCGTATCCGCCGGTTTATACCGGTCATCCAGTGCGACGACCTTAAAAGTATATTGCTTTCCCGCAACCTGGATCCCCCCGCCCGCATTTATTTCGTCAACGGCCATCTCCTGTCCTTCCAGGTTATTGCGGCCATACTTGGCAGCCCCCCCACTCAGAGGCCCGGTATAGCCGATGTTGATGGTTTCCGCCGGTGCAACTCGGGCTGGACCAAAAACCAATAACCCCAAAATACTTAGAAAAGAAACTATGAAAACCAGGCCCTTTTTCCGCTTCATACCTCCTCCTTTCCTACAGGATTTTTCCTATGGTTCTTACCATTTCACGACCAGGCTGTCAATAAAAAAGCCAGGCGCCCTCTCCGCCCGGACCGGAGTACCCCCAGGAATGAAAACGCAGTCTTTAAAAATGAGGGTGGGCAAGAAAAGACAACGGAAAACACCCTTAAAGTTCAAGATACGCCGAAAGCCTGGATAAAGGCTTCCACATCCTGCCGGATAAAGGCTGCCAGGGTCATGTTCCTATTTTCCAAAAGTTCATTCATATCTAAAAAAATTTCTACGAAGGCGGTTTTCTGGATTTCGTGGCTTTCCCAAAAGATGGCTTCGTAGTTGTTCTTGCCTAAGATCCCTTGCTGATAATTTTTATAGGCAACCTGGCTGGAGTGGGATAGAACCGCTTCTACTTTTCTTTTGATGATGGGGGTAATGTCCCGCACAATCCTCCTGCGCACTCCCCAAAAGCACCCCCAGAGACTGTATCCCAGAAGGTTGGGTTTCAGACTGGAATCCATCCGCAGGGCTTCGATGCTCAACTGGGTGCAAAGTTGATGGGTCAAGTGGCGTTCGTAAGGAGCCGGCAGGAAAACTTCCTCCGGACAGATAAGTTGAAAGATCCTTATCAAGGTTTCCTCCACTTCCTGTTTCACTCCCCCGGCCAATTCTCCACTCCGCTTTTCCAGAAAGAAACCGCCCACGGCTCCTACGGCCCTTAAGGCCGTCAGCGCTTCCTTTTTTCTTAGAGCCGCCATCTCATCATCGGAAATATTTTTATCTTTTCGGGGACTGTTGCGGCCGTCCGTGATATAAACCGCAAAAACTCCTTTTCCCTGATGAGACGCTGCGGCCATCGTGCCCCCCGCGCCTAACACATCGTCATCCGGATGGGGCGCAATGACCAAAATATTGTTTTTTCGCCCTCGATAATCTTCCAGGGATATCCCTTCTTGGGCTGCTATGAACTTTTTTTCCCAGGAAACTTCATCCACTTTGTTACCTACCATCATTCAAGTTGTTATTATCATTGCAGACTGCTAAGTCTACTTTTTCCACTTCATAATATGATTTTCCCCAAAATTGCTGGCCGCTTAGCGCCGGTCGCCTGGGGAACGTTGGCCGTCATGCCCTGGATCGTCGCATCGGCTAAGAGAGCGAAGGCTACGGCTTCTTTGGCATCCCCCTGAATACCCAATTCGTCTAATGGGCGCACGGGAATAGGGCGGAAAAGATTTATAAGAAAAGCCATGAGGGTTCGGTTGTGCCTTCCTCCGCCAGAGACAAAAATTTCATCCACCGCAAAGCTGGGCAAGATGAATTCTTCAAAACTACGATGGATGGAGGCGGCAGTAAAATAGGCCGCTGTGGCCATCAGGTCCACGAAAGGCAGCCCTTGGGCTTTGGTCCACAAATCTTTAACAAAAGCCCCCCCGAAAGTTTCTCTTCCTGTGGATTTGGGTGGTTTGAGGTTTAAATAGGGATGGCGCATCAAATTCCTGAGGAGGCTTTCATTAACCTTTCCCCTGGCGGCGATATGACCGTCAACATCCCATTTTTTTCTTCCTTGGTATTTTATTCCAACCAGATTATCCAGCACCATATTGCCTGGCCCCGTGTCGAAAGCGATCACTTCTTCCAGTCTTCCGGGGACGATGGTTACGTTGGCGATCCCGCCGAGGTTCAGCAAGGCCCGGACTTTCCCTTTTTTCCGGAAAAGAACAAAGTCGGCATAGGGGACTAAAGGGGCACCGGTTCCTCCAGCGGCAATATCGGCCGGTCGAAAATCGCAGACCGTGATCACGCCCGTTCGGGCCGCAATGATTGCGCCCTCCCCGATCTGCAAAGTCGAATTCCTCCGGCCGGCAGCTCCGCTGAGGTGATAAATGGTCTGTCCGTGGGATCCGATGAAATCAATTTGCTCGGGTTTGTAGCCCGCATGAGCAAGAAGCTTTAAAGCGCAATCCGCCAGGATTTCACCCACGATGAAATTCATTTCGCAAATCTCTTCCGTACAGGCCGAGAGAAGTTGGAGGATCCGATTGCGCATTTGGGCCGAAAAGGGGTAGGTTGCAAAAGATAAAAGATGCACGCTGCTGGCTAATCCCCTTCCCGATATCCGGGTTAAGGCGACGTCCACCCCATCGGTCGAAGTTCCCGCCATCATTCCCAGGGCAATCCTGCTTTTTTTCTGCCAGATCCTTTGCAGGCGTTTCAAAGCACTTTCCTCAAGAGCCCTTTTTCTTGCTTCAGCAATCGTTCGGCCTCGCGGACATTACAACCTTTGGCCCCCACGACAATGGCTACCTTCGTCCGGTTTTTCGCTGATTGTAAAAGCTTTTGGGCCCGAGACCGGGAACATCCCAAAACGGTCATAATAATCCTTTCGGCCCTGTCCTTGAGCTTGGCCGAGGTAGGCCTCACATCCACCATCAAGTTGCCATAAACCTTTCCCAGGCGAATCATTGCCCCGGTGGAAATCATATTCAGGATCATCTTGGTTGCGGTGCCGGCTTTCAGCCGGGTAGAGCCGGCGATGACTTCTGGCCCAACGGGGGGGTTGATGACCACCCCTCCTTGAGGGGCAATCGGGGGCGATGGGTGGCAGGTAATCAAAATACACCGGGCTTTCCTTTTTGCAGCCTCAGCCAAAGCTCCGCGGACAAAAGGCGTTTTTCCCGATGCGCTGATTCCGCAGACGATGTCTTGCGCTTGAACCCGAGCCCTGCGGATAACCTCAACCCCGGCTCGCAGGTTATCCTCTGCCTCTTCCACTGACTTCCATAAAGCTTTCTTGCCCCCCGCGATGATTCCTTGTACTTTTTTTGGGGAAACTCCGAAGGTCGGGGGACATTCCGCGGCGTCCAACACTCCCAACCTCCCGCTGGTTCCTGCCCCGACATAAAAAAGCCTTCCCCCTCGCTCCAGCGCTTCCTGGACCATGGCCATTGCCCGGGCAATGGCCTTTAACTGCGACCGGACGGCCAGAGCGACTTTTTGGTCTTGGCGGTTTATGATCTCTGCGATCTTTAGGGCCGAGGCTACATCAATATCAAGCGAAACAGGATTGTTTTTTTCCGTCGGCCCAATATCTCTTTGTTTTCTTCTTGATTTATTGACCAAGATTTTTAATCTTCTCCAAACTCCAAACTGGATATTCTTTATTCCGCATTCCGAAGTCCGCAATCCGCAATCTTATTTACTCCGAACTCTCCAAGACTAATTCCTTTCCCAAGGCATAGGCTTCGGCCATTGCCGTAGGATGTTTCAAAATATCGCCTTGCGCGTCGATGTTCTGGAATAGTAAGGATCGGTAAAACGTCATATCCAGAGAATCAAAAAAATACTTCATGGTCAGTAGGGGACCGTCAAATATCTTGCTTCCCTTGGACCCTCCCACGGACAGAAATACTCCCCGGCGATGGAGTTTTCCAGGCGAAATGGGCTGCTGCAGCAGATACTTCCTGGCCCACATGGCCTGGCAGCGGTCGATGAAAGCTTTAGCGTGAGCGCTTACCGCGTAGAAGAAGATCGGTGAAGCCAAAGCCAAGGCATCGGCTTCTACTAATTTGGGGTAGAGGGATTGCATATCATCTGGGATTGGGCATTGCCCGTTTTTTTTACAAGCGTAAATTTCTAAGCACGGTGAAACCTTCAAGGCGCGGAGAAAAACTTCTTCGATTTCTGCTCCTACGTCCTGACACCCTCGCAGCAGCTCTTTCAGGAGCAATTCTGTGTTCCCTCCTTTGCGGGGACTTCCGTAGATCCCTAAGACATGCATATTCCCCTCCAACTTTCTCCTGCACTTGTTTTCCCTTACCTTAACAAACCCGTCTTCTCCTGCCAAGGGGAAAAACAATAATCCGTTCAATTTTGCCCTTGACAGCTTCCTTAACAGATTATAATCTCTTTTTAAGCCATTAGAGAAAGGGAAAAGAAAGTGAAGACTATCAGAATTTTATTGCTGGTGATGTTAGCTCTCATTTTAGGGTTGGGTGTGGGCTGCGCGAAAAAAGTTATCCATTCCGAGGCGACGCCTTTTACACCCCTAAAGGTGGAAGCGAAGCCCCCTGAAATTAAGCTAGAAGAAAAACCCGCAGAAAAACTTGAAGCCACCGCCCCGGATCAGTTAGCCGTTCAGGAACGGGAGAGGAAGATAAAAGAGGAGGCCCTGCGGGAGGAAACGCTCCGGGAAAAATCCTTAAGGGAAAAGGCGTTCAGGGAGGAGACGGCCCAAAGAGAAGCTTTGGCCCGGGAAGCCGCTCTGAAGAAGATAAATCTGGAATCGATTTATTTCGATTACGACCAGGCGGTCATTGTCGAGGGCCAAAAAGAAATCATGCTAAAAAATTCCCAATGGCTCAAGGCCAACCCGCAAGCGCGGATTAAAATTGAAGGAAACTGTGATGAGCGCGGGACGGCGGAATATAACTTGGCCCTTGGCCAGAGAAGAGCGGATGCAGCCAAAGATTTCTTGGAAGGATTGGGGATTTATTCCAAGCGGATGCAAACCATCAGTTATGGATTTGAACGTCCTCTCCAGCAGGGCCATGATGAAGCTGCCTGGGCCAAAAATCGAAGGGTAGATTTTGTTCTCATCCGGTGATTTTCTGGTGGGTTGTTCACTTAGGGAAAGACGAGATCGTTGGGGTGCGTTTTTAAAAAAATAGGTTGTTGTCCATTAAAACAGAAAGGAGGAAAGTTTTATGCCCATGACAAAAACTCAGGTCGTTTCCTATCTGGCGGAGCAGGTCGGCATCACTAAAAAGCAGGCCAATGCTGCTCTCGACGAACTGGCCGGCTTGGCGGCAAAAATTATCAAAAAAGGGGATAAACTGGCCCTTCCTGGCTTCGTCACCGTTAAGGTCCAAAACCGCAAAGCACGAATCGGCCGCAATCCCCAAACTGGGGAGCCTCTTAAGATTCCGGCCAAGAAAGTAGTGAAGGCTGTCCCCGCCGCAGCCTTAAAAGCAATCCTTAGTCCCAAGAAAAAATAGCTGCTGGAGCAGCAAAGGTAGGGGCGGTTTTAGGAAATCGCCCCTTCAAATTTTCTTCCTTGGGGAATCCCTTGAATAAACTCCTGAACGGAGGCTTATTCGTTACCTCCCCTATCCATCTGCGAAAAACTTCTGATTTTTAACGATAACGCTCTGGGTTTCCCTTCAATTCTTCGTAAAAATTGGCGATCATCCCTTCCCGCGAATACTCCGGCTTCCATCCCCACTCTTTTTCCGCCAGGCTGTCATCGTAGGTGATTCCCTGGGATTTGCTGTGGAATTCCATAGCCAGGGGCTCGGGCTTGAAATTTAAAATGGCTTGAGGGAAGTGTTTTCTGATGCCAGCGACAAGCTCGGCAGCGGAATTCATGGGCTTAATTCCGGCGAGGAGATAACAGACCGTTTGGATCGCCTCTGCCGGGGCTGCTTCGAGCAAAAGGAGAGATCGGGCGGCATCCTTGAAGTATAGGACGGGACAACGGTTTTCCGGTGTAACGAAGATATCATAAGGTTCTCCGTAAAAGGCTTTCTCTGCGGCCCAGGCATTATAAATAGAGATATGAGCGGTTTTGGCTCCCGGACCAACGGCCGAAGGGAAGCGCACGGCGCGAAAATCGATTCCATACTTTGTTTTGTAGAACCTTCCCAAAAGTTCACAAAAACCTTTGGTGGAACCATACATGGTTATGGGTCGCTGTAAAGTAAAATCGTTGATCCCCGGTTTTTGAATGTCCAAACCGTAAGTCGCAATCGTGCTGGTGAAGATTACCTTGGGAATGTTGAACAGGCGGGCGGCTTCTAATACGTGATAGGTTCCGGCCACATTGGTTGCAAAGGCCGATTGGGGATCGGCGTTGGATGGCAAGGAAAGCATGCCACCCAGGTGGAAAATGGCCTTGGGGATGCTTTTTTTAACAGCTTCGAGGATCTTAGAAAAATTTCCCAGACAGCATTCTTGCCAGCTCTGACCCAATAAGCCCATACCCTCCGGTGATTAAAACGGACATATGCACCTCCTAAATTTGTGATGAATTTTTCCGCCCAATCTTCCTTTCCTGCGTTTCGCCCAGGAGTGAATGGCAGAAAGTCATTGGCTTTATCATGTAAAATTGATAAAGATATATAACCTTAAACCCAAGAATCGTAAAGAAGATCTATGCCCAATTTTCTTCACTCCCATTACCGCTGGGTTGTCGTAGGAGTTTTATGGCTGGTGCATGCGTTTGGTTTTATGAATTTTTCCAGCCTGGGAATCCTTGCCCCTTTCATTAAGGAAGATTTCCAATTAACTTCCGTGCAAATCGGCTTCTTAATTTCCGCGTTGTCCATCGGAGCTTCTCTCAGTCAAATGCCTGCTGGTTTGATATCCGACTTTTTTGGAGTGCGCTTTATGTTGGCTTTGGGGGTCGCATTGATGGGTTTTTTCTTTGCCCTCTTAGCTTATGCCCCCTCTTATCCAGTTGCTCTTTTGATCCTCCTGTTTTACGGTCTAGCCAGCGGCATCATGACGCCCACCTCCAGCAAAAGTGTCCTGGACTGGTTCCCCGCCGTTGGCCGAGCTACGGCCATGGGCATAAAGCAAACCGGTGTAAACTTCGGGGGTATCCTTGCCGGGATCATCTTCCCCTTCTTTGTGTTGTATTTCTCATGGCGGCAAAGTCTCTTCACCGTGGGCCTGGTCGAAATGGCCTGCGCAGTCTTCATCTATAAATTCGCCAAGGAATCTCCGGTCAAAACTCCGGTACCCCAATCGTCCCTCGCTTGGCGAAAAATTTTTCACATTGCTCTGCACCGGGATATGCTAATTTTGGGAGGAATCGGATTCGGCTTTATAGCCAGCCAGTTTTGTTTCTCGGCTTACTTGACTCTTTTTTTGACCAAGGAACTGGATTATTCGATCCGGCAAGCGGGGCACTACTTTGCTCTCTCTTATTTCATCGGAGCCGCCGGTCGGGTCTTCTGGAGCTTGTTGAGCGATTATCTTTTTGAAGGGCGGAGAAAGGGGATTTTGTTTTTGATTACCTTCATCATGCTCCTTTCATCCCTGGCCCTGAGCCTAATTTCTTTTTTCCCCTCTCTGGCCAAATTCCTTTTACCCGTTATTTTAGCCTTCGGAATCAGCGGTATCGGTTGGAACGCCATTTACCTTACGATTTTGGGAGAGGCAATGGGCAAGGAGTCCGTTGGGCTGGCAACGGGCGCAGGTTATTTTTTCGGTTTTTTGGGAAGCCTACTCTGCCCCCCTTTCTTCGGCTATCTGATAGACCGGACGGGAGTCTATGGCTACGCCTGGTTATTTCTGGCATGCTGCGCCGGAACCATCCTCTTCCTTCTGAGCCTTTTTGCCGAAGCAAATTCCAAGGAAAGGGTAAAGAACGATCTTTAAACGCCAGATTTTTTATTTTTTATCTTCCGGTTCAGCCTTTTTTTCTTTCTTTTCCTTCTTTTTCTCCGGCTTTACCCCCTTTTCTGGTTGTTCTTTTTTCCCTTTCTTGGGTTTCTTCTCCGGAACTTCTTCGGCAACCTCGGCGGGGGTCATTTCCTGGGCCGCCTGCTTTGCCGCCAGTTTTTCCGCTTTGGCCTGAGCCCGCTCCTGGTTCAATTTTTCTGAGGCTCTGATCGCGGCCAATCGCGTCTCGGCTTTACGGACGATCGCTTTGATCTGGCGAAAGGTAGCATCCTTCTTTATTACTTCAGGACTCAAGCCCTTTTCTTTAAGGAAGGTCAAGCGGGCAGCGAGCTTGGCTTCGGCATCCTTCTTTTGATTTTCGATGTAGACCTTGGCTCTGAGGTTCATGGGTTTCCCTTTCTTTTTTAGAGATGATCTTTTTTGTAACACAAGCTCCTTGCTTACTTCAAGGATTTAATGCAGGCAAACCAAGATAGTCATTAAGTCATTGAGTCACTGGTTACTGTTCACTGGTCACTCCTCTTTTTTTACTCTCCTCTTTCTTTACTTTCAGGGTTATCATACGAAGCAAAAGGGTCACCCTGTACAGGGGCGGAGATCAACAAAAATTCGCCAAAGTCGTACGCCCCTTCGATATCTTTGTAGGCCTTATATCCGAGCCTAACAATCCAGCGTAATATTTTTCGCAAGTCTTCATCGTTCAGCATCTTATCTCCATTTTCTGAATCATTTATTTACCACCAAGGGGGCAGTACGGTAAGACAGCCGCAACCAATCACGGGTGGGACTGCTTTTAAGAATTTTAGCATAAGACAAACCATTTGCCACCTCCGTAGGGGAATGTTAATATTTTTATCATGATCAAAGAAGACCTACTCCATGTTTCCAAACCATCACGCTATATCGGCGGGGAAATCAATTCCGTGGTCAAAGATCTGGACAGCACCCGGCTGAAGTTTG
>Ga0299915_10003955_pt1 | contig 10742 bp, 12 predicted proteins | sample RVTome_13_FD_200263 | JGI IMG/M metagenome (GOLD analysis project Ga0299915, IMG submission 200263) | Soil microbial communities from uranium-contaminated site in the Upper Colorado River Basin, Wyoming, United States - RVT92D227 (version 2) ... | reverse complement strand
CTGGTTACCATTTGGACGCCTTTCCACTATCCTTCGGCTTTGAAAAATTGGCTTAGTCCGCCCAGAATCTATTTTATCTGGACTTTTCCCATGCTGGGTTTGGCAGCCTTCTATGGACTGATCAAGAGTCTGAAAGCCCGGCGTGAAATCCTGCCTTTTGTTTTTAGCGTCATCTTTTACTTCGCGGGATATCTCGGTCTCATCGCCTCTCTTTACCCTTATGCCGTCCCTCCCAGCATCACTTTTCAAGAAGCGGCGGCACAACAAGAAACCTTGCGCTTCACCCTCTGGGGAGTGATCATCGTCTTGCCCTTGGTCTTGGGGTATACGGTCTATAGCTACTACGTTTTCAGGGGGAAAGTTGGAAAGGGGGGTTATTATTAATTCCCTGTGATCGAACCCTCTGCGGATCTTTCATCCAAAGGGGGTCAGGAAAAGGTCTAAGGGTGATGGGGAAACCTTTCCTGAAGGCCCCTTTTGATCAACCCTTTTTACCTTTCAGTTTCTCGGTCCAGACAATCAGGCTTTCCAGCAACTCCCCTATCTTTTTCCTCGTCTTTTCATCCGTCAACCTGCCGTTGCTATCAACCTTATCTTGTGCGAGGGGGACCATGACTTCCGGTCGATTTAAGGGAAGCATGTTCAAGAAGACAAAGCTTCGCCTCAGATCATACTGGGCTCTGGCTGTTCCCAACATCCCAACGGATGCCCCCGTGATAGCAACAGGCTTGCCATCGAAAGCATTATCACCGTAGGGTCTTGATGCCCAGTCAATGGCATTCTTCAGTACGCCCGGGATCGAATAATTGTATTCCGGGGTAGCAATCAGGATGGCATCGGCTGCCCTGATTCTTGTCTTGAACTCTTTGACTCTATCCGGAGGTTGAAGTTCTAAGTCTTGATTAAAGGGCGGGATCCCTTCAAGGTCAAAGATTTCAAGAGATGCAACGTCAGGAACCATCTCAAGCGCTGCGGCCAAGATAGCCCTGTTATAAGATTGCTTTCTCAAACTACCTGCGAATCCAAGAATCTTTATTTTTGGGTCCATTTCTTTTCCTCCTCCATTCATGCATGAAGATTAATTCTCCGATGATTTTGTAAAACTTCCCCTCTCCCACCAATGTCCTTAAGATGATACTTTTCTATATGATTCTACAGTTAACAAAAACTGTCCAAGAACAACATAGGCTGATGACATTATTTTAAGGCAAAAAGGACTGTATTTTTAGAAAAGGTTTGGTATAATTCATATGATGCTTTAGGAAGATAAGAAGGGAGGAGAAATTGAATCATAGAGCAAGACTGAAATGGAATTTAGGTTTTCTCATCTTTTTTGTCTACTGTTTCTCCGTACCTCTTTCAGAAGCCGGGCTCCGAGAGCAGGTTTTTGAGACCTTTTTGCCAAACGGCCTGAAGGTGATCCTTCTTGAAAATCACAAAGCGCCCCTTGTCACCTTTCAGGTATGGTACCGTGTGGGATCTCGAAACGAGGCATGGGGGAAGACAGGCCTCTCCCATATGCTTGAGCATATGATGTTTAAAGGAACAGAGAAGACCGGCCCCGAGGATTTCTCCAGGATCATTCAGGAGAATGGAGGAAATCTCAATGCCTTCACTTCCTATGACTACACCGCCTACTTTGAAAATCTCAGCGAAGACCGTATCCATGTGGCCATTGATTTGGAGGTGGACAGGATGCAAAATCTTGTTCTTCGAGAGGAGGACTTTCGGACCGAGCGAATGGTAGTGATGGAGGAGCGGAGGATGCGTACCGAGGATAATCCGCAAGCGGTCCTAATCGAACAGATCATGGCCACAGCGTTTCAGATTCATCCTTACCGTTGGCCCATCATCGGCTGGATGGAGGATATCGCCCGATTCACTCTTGAGGATCTGAAGACCTATTATCGTACTTACTATAATCCCGTGAATGCCTTTCTCGTTGTCGTGGGGGATTTTAAGAAAGAAGAACTCCTCTCCAAAATTGAGAAAGCCTTTGGTTCATACCCAAAAGGAGTAGCTCCTAATCAGAATAGAGATAAAGACCCTCCCCAGATTGGGGAGCGAAGGATCCTCGTGAAGAAGGAGGCTCAACTTCCATTCCTCGTAATGGGGTATCATGTCCCGAACCTTCGAGAGCAGGATAGCTATGTGCTGGAAGTGACCGCCACCCTTCTCTCTGGAGGAAAAAGCTCCAGGCTTTACCAGAGTCTTGTCCGGGAGAAAAGGCTTGTGCTCAGTGCTGAAGCTGACCATTCACTGGTCTATCGAGACCCAAGCCTTTTCACCCTCTCTGCAGACTTGCTTCCTGGAAAAGAGGTGGCTGAAGTGGAGAAGGCATTTGATCAAGAAATAGAGCGCCTTCAGAAAGAGGTGGTAGGAAAACAGGAATTGGAAAAGGCGAAGAATCAGATTGAAGCTTCCTTTATATTTGGGCAGGATTCGCTCTTCTACCAGGCCTTGCTTTTGGCACGGCACGAGATTGCCCTTTCTTGGAGAGCGATTGATGACTACCTTCCGTCCATCCGAAAAGTGACTCCAGAAGATATTCAGCGAGTGGCAAAAAAATACCTGATCCCGGATAAACGAACCGTGGGGATACTGATTCCACTGCCGCCGAAGGAGGGAAAGCCTGCCCCAGCCGGGAGGCCCATTAATGATCATGTGGTGAGATGAACGATCAGATTTCAGATTTCAAATTCTAAATTTCAGATTGAAGAAGGACAAAAATCATGTTTTTAATTCTTAGATGTTTTATTCCGCATTCCACACTCCGCATTCCGAAATTGAAATACCTTATCGTCCTTCTATTCTTAATGTTATGCATAGGCCTGCCAGGGGGCAGCCTCCAGGCTATGCCTCCCGTCCAGAGAACTGTTCTTCCCAATCAGCTCATCCTTCTTGTCTCTGAAGAGCACTCCCTTCCATTTGTTACATTCCAACTTCTGATTGGTTCAGGGTCGTGCAGAGATCCGTCTGGAGAGGAAGGTTTGTCATACCTGGCAGCCCGAGGGCTTCTTTTAGGAACTTCGAAGCGCCCGGTCAATACAATCCATGAAGAGCTCGATTTCATGGGTGCCTCTCTCTCTTCTTCCTCGGGTAGAGATTACGCCACCCTAAGCCTTAAAGTTTTAAAGAAAGATCTGGACAAGGGATTGGATCTCTTCATGGAAGTGCTCACTCAACCCACTTTTCCTGAAGAGGAGATTCGAAGAGAGATAGAGAAGACCCTCGCGGCTATTCAATCCGAAGAAGATCAGCCCGATGAGGTTGCTGAAAAGGAGTTTCAAAAGACCCTCTTTCTCAATAACCCCTATGGCCATCCTGTCGAAGGAACAAAGGAATCTGTTCCCAAGCTCACACGGGAAGCGGTCGTTCGATTCTATCGATCCTATTACCATCCTAACAACGCCATTCTGACGGTGGTAGGTGATATGACAGCTGACGAGGTGAAGGCCAAACTTCTCCCCCTTCTCGAAAAATGGGCGACAGGTGAGATTCCCAAACTGCCTTTCATAACCAAGTTTGAAAGGGAGCAGAAGACGGTGAAGATCAACCGGCCCATCACCCAAGCTAACATCATCCTTGGCCATGCTGGAGTAAGCCGGAACAATCCAGACTACTATGCCCTCACGATCATGAATTATATCCTCGGAGGTGGAGGCTTCGCCTCCCGATTGATGGAAGAAATCCGTAACAGGAGAGGACTTGCTTACTCTGTAGCCTGTTACTTTGATCCCGGAAAGTATCCAGGTTCTTTCCAGATCGCTCTCCAGACAAAAAATTCCTCTGCTCGTGAGGCAATCACTCTCTCCCTTCAGCAGATGGAGCGCATTCGAAAAGAACTGGTCTCAGAGAAAGAGTTGGAGGGGGCCAAAAAGTATCTCATCGGAAGTTTTCCCATGCGGCTCGATACCCAGGGGAAGCTAGCGAATTTCCTCACCCAGGTGGAATACTATGGGTTGGGTCTCGATTATCCTGAAAAATACCCCTCCCTTATCCGATCCATCACCCGGGAAGAAGTTCTTCGTGTTGCAAAAAAATACCTTCACCCGGAAAAATATGTACTCGTCATCGTAGCCAATCTGAAAGAAGCAGGCATGGAATGATTCTTCTCCTCCTGCCTTGCTCTTCCACCAGAGGGTAAGAAATCCTTCCACAGGCTTCTTGATAGATAGAAAGAACTGGGATAATATGAAAAGTGAACAACGTTGCTGAAGGTAAGGAAGGGAGGAATAATAATGGACCAAAAAGATCGTCTGAATGCTCTGGAGGTGGCTCTCAATAATGAAATGAGGGAGCGAGAATTCTATCTTAAGAATGCCAAGCGAACGAAAAACCCTCTCGGAAAGAAGATGTTCCAGCAGATCGGGGACGATGAATTGGAACACTATGAACGCTTGAAACAACTCCATCAAAAATGGGCCAAACAGGAAAAATGGCCTGAGACCGTTCCACTTAAAGTGAAAGATACGATCGTGAAGGATGTCCTGCTTGAGTTCGTAAAAAAGGTCGATGAGACGGTCAAAGTAGATTCGGATGACCTGGAAGCGGTCCGGACCGCACTCGATTTTGAGGCAAAGGGAGCAAAGTTCTATGCCGAGCTGCGGGATAGTGTTTCTAACCCTAAAGAAAAGCAATTCTTTGACCTCCTGTCAAAGATGGAAAATGAGCACTATCTCTCTCTCAAGGATACGGAAGAATATTTCATTGATCCTGCCTCCTGGTATCGAAAAGCAGAACATCATACTTTAGATGGGGCTTAATCCTATGAATCCCCCCTTTCCCTCTCCCCTGAGGGGAAAAGGAAGGGGGGAGCGAAGATTTTTTTAGAATGGACTTAGAGCAAAAATCGCCTATCTTCCAACAAATTTATCAAGATTATCTTAAGCAACTGAGTCAGGTCGATCTTCAAACAATAGCCAATAGAAGAGGGGTTGAAATAGAAGGAGACTCCATTCTGATCCCTCTTTTCAATCAACTTTATAAAATCTCTCCCAGAGGGATTGTGGATCCTTCTGGAAAAGAACCACCTCACTCGGTCAAGGTGGTCTTGTGTCAATACCTTCTCCATACTCCAGCCGTGGAACCAGAGGGAGAGGATTGGGTTTCTTATAAAGATTTTAAGGATGCGTCTCCTTTTGTGGGAGGATTTCAGAATAATACAGAGAAAGCGATCGCAAAAAACTTTGTAGGAAGGCTTGAAACATTGAGAAGGGCATGCCTCCAACTTGGCGGCAAGGATCCAGGCTTGGATTGGAGGTATCAATTGTCGATGAAGGTTGATCTCCTTCCCTGCGTTTCTATTCTCCTTCTTTTTAATGATGCGGATGAGGAATTTCCAGCTCAATGCCTTTTGTTGTTTGAGCATAGGGCAGAAAAATACTTAGACATGGAATCCATGGCCATACTTGCCTGGCTTCTCACGGACTATTTAAATCAATCTCTTGGGGACATGAGGACGACGGTCATGTAGGGCGTGACCAAATCAGGGCAATGATCGTGGTATGGTTCCGCTGGCTAATCTGATCCTGACTGTTTACCCCGTTAGAAATAATGCCCCGCTGGAATTTCTAACGGGGTCTACTCTCTTAGGCTTTCCGGGCTCGCAATGGCAACCTTTGATGATTCGAAACGTCATCCATTTTCTCAGGAGGGTAAAAATCTGGACAATATCCAGCTCACGATGCTGATCAAGATTGAGCCCAACACCGCGCCCCAGAAACCACTGACATGAAACCCTCTCACCAGGGCTGACACCAACCAAAGCATCAATCCATTGATGACTAATAAGAAGAGCCCCAGCGTCACCATCGTGAGGGGAAGAGTGAGCAAGACCAGGATGGGCCGGAGGATCGTGTTGACGATTCCCAAGAGAAAGGCAGCGATCAAAGCGGCTAAAAAGCTGTCCACCCGAATCATCTTTGGAAAAAGGTAAGAGATGATCAGAATGGCCACCATATTAATGATTAATCGAACGATGAAGAACATAATCCCTCCTTGAAGAATGTACCTCCATTTCAGTATAGACTATATCCATTCTCAGAATCAATGCCTTTATTTCTTTCAAGTAATCCCTCGGTTATGGGCAGAGATCCTACGCCTACGATCGGGGTGGTCTATCCGGAGAAAACTTGTAGCGGCACATTTGAGCGACGAGCCAAGGCGCAGATACCCTTAAACCGGCCCCCTCAGCACCACACACCGGTCACCCTCTCTCCAATGATCCGCTTTTCAAGGTTCCAGAGGGGAGACCACCCCGATCCAACCGCGCCAGAGACGGAGGGGTTACTCTTTTGCAATCCTTGAACCCTCGGCCTCTTTCACCAACCATTGACATGCCAAAAATAATTTGTTAACCTTATTTCTCAAATTGGTTGACAATAAGCAAGAGGTCTTAATGCCCATTGAAAAACTGAGATGGATCGTTCTTGCTTCTCTTATGGCTGCACTTACGGCTGTCGGGGCTTATATCCATGTTCCCATTGGACCTGTGCCAATTGTCCTCTCCACTCTCTTTGTCCTTCTTAGTGGCCTTCTTTTGGGAAGTCGCTGGGGACTGGCCAGCATGGGTCTTTACCTTTTAGTGGGAGCCATCGGTATGCCTGTGTTTTACGGAGGCAAAGGAGGATTCGCCCATTTTTTCGGTCCCACAGGGGGATATCTTTTTGGTTACATTCTGGCTGCATGGGTCACTGGTTTCATTTCAGAACACTCACGTGGTCTATTGATTCTAGATATTTTTGCTGTTCTAATTGGATCGCTTGTTATCTATGGCCTGGGGGTTCCCTGGCTTAAAATGATTACTCAAATGTCGTGGCCAAAGACATTGATGGTAGGTATGGTTCCTTTTCTTATTGGAGATGCAATTAAAGCCGTTGTCGCTGTTGTTCTTGCAAGGTCTGTCCGGCCTATTTTAAAACGACAACTTATAAACGAATGATGCGAATGGTAGCGAATTTTACGAAAATTTCAGTTATTCGATTCATTCGCTGTCATTAGTTTTATCCGCTCAGTAATTAATATGATCGACATCCAAAACCTCCACTATCATTATCCAGATGGAACCCGTGCTTTGAAAGGCATTGACCTCTCCATCTCTGATGGCGAATTCCTTCTCACCTGTGGTCCCAACGGAAGCGGGAAGACCACACTCATCCGGCTCATGAGCGGTCTTTTAAAACCCTCTGCAGGTTCTATCCATATAAATGGTCTTGACCCTATACATTCCTCCCGGGAAGTACGCCGTCTGGTGGGCATGGTTTTTCAGGACCCCGATAGTCAAATTGTTGGAGAAACAGTAAAAGAAGACATTGCCTTTGGTCCTGAAAATCTGGGACTTCCAGTTGAAGAAATTTCTGAACGGGTTGATTGGGCGCTTCGAGTAATGGGGCTTGAAAGTCTCTCAGAAAAACCTTGCTATTTACTTTCGGGTGGGGAAAAACGCCGCCTTGCCATTGCCGGCGTTCTAGCTATGAGACCTCAGGTTATCCTTTTTGATGAGCCTTTTTCTTTCTTGGATTATCCTGGTATTCAAGAAGTTCTGAAACATATGATTAACTTACATCGAGAAGGACATACATTAATAGTGACTACCCATGATGTAGAAAAGGTGGTCACTCACGTGGACCGAATTGCAATTATCTACGATGGCGAACTCAAAATAGCAGGCCCACCAGAAGAGCTTATCATGAAACTCCCCCAATTTGGGATCAGGCCTCCTTGTTATACACTTCTTGGAGGGAAAAAGATTTCATGGCTCGAATAGCCCTTCACTACTTTCCCGGAAATTCTCTTCTTCATCGCTGGGATGCTCGATGCAAATTTTTCGGACTCCTGATGATCACTGCGACCTTTTTCCAGTCGAAAATCATATGGCTTGCTTTCGATTCGATTTTACTGATAGGCCTTCTCACCCTTTCAAGACTACCCCTCAGGCAATTTTTTCGTGATTTCTGGGTTTGGGTGATCTTTCTTTTTATTCTCTTCTTATTTCAGGCTTTCTTCACTCCAGGATCTCGTCTATCTGCTTACCCGTGGCTTCCTGTGAACCTGGAAGGAATTTATCTCGGAGGTTTTACTTGCTGGCGATTGGGCCTTATTCTCGGTTATGCAGTCCTCTTTACTGCTTTGACCCGTCCCCGTGAAATTCAGGATACGCTCATCTGGCTCTTAAAACCTATCCCTTTTCTTCCAGAACGTCGGGTCGGGCTTATGGTTTCTCTTACCATCCACTTCTTCTCAATCATTCTTGATGAAGCTGAAGAGATTCGTCTGGCTCACAAGGCTCGGCTGGGTGACCAAAACAAAAATCCTTTTCGTAGAGCAAAATTTCTCGCACTCCCTCTTCTTCGTCGCTCGTTTTCCCGGGCAGAAGATGTTACTCTTGCCCTTGCCGCAAGAGGTTTTCGCGATGATTTGCCCCTCCAAGTTCCAAAATTACCATTTTCCCATTTGATTCCACTTTTCCTTCTTCTTGGGTCCCTCGTTGTGATATGGTGGCTTCATTGAAATGGGGATAGACCGAGCCAGGTGAAATCATCTTAGCGGTGGCCTCATACTTCAGAAAATTGAACTCCACCTTTTGGACAAGGACCTCTACGGTGGAAAATGATGAAAAATACGGTATTTTTCTCAACAAAATACGATGTTTGCCTTATTCCCTTTTTTTGAGTCTTTTATAAGATTAAGTGCAAGTTTCAAGAAATCTTGAGGAGGCTCAAATGAAATGTCCTAGATGCAAGGGTGTGATGGCCTTTGAAAAATTCTACGGCCCCCACGAATGTTTCTTTGGGTGGAGATGCGTCTATTGCGGAGAGATTGTCGACCAGGTGATCCTGGAAAATCGAGGCTGGCATAAGTAGCCATTGCAAGCACTTCTTCTCCCTCTTGAAAGGATGCAAACAATGAAACTATCCTGTGCACACTGGTGCTGTTTCCAGGAAATGTTGAGTAATCTTAAGAGAACGGTCCTTGTACGGAGTGTGATTGTAGATTTGAGTTCTATCCCGAATGACCCGTAAGGTGGAATTAACTCAGACCTTATGCTGGAACCATCTCTGGGGTAAGAAAGGAAAAGAACCCTTCTTTGAGATTCTCCCGCTCAATCTTCCTAAAGGCACATTCTACTGCTGCCTTAACTTCTCCCAAATCCACGGGTTTCATCGCCTGATAGAAGATCCCCGCTCCCCGGAGACGTTTCACTAACCCAATAGATTCTTCTGACGAGATGACTATGATTTGAATTTTCGGATTGATATTTTTCAACAAGGGGACGACATCACACGCCTTTATCCTTTCGATCTCATCGTCGATGAGAATGACATGAATATTCCCTTTTCGAATCTTTCGAATCATCTCGCTCATCACCTTAGTGGCTTCAACCTTATATCCTATGCCATGGAAAAAAGTGGAGAGCGATCGGGTCCAAAGATCATCCTGATAGGCAATTAATATTATCTTTGATTTCATAAGTCATCTCCTCCTATTCCATTCCTCCTACGTCTCATCCTACGCCACACCAATGGGGACCTCAGACCTTCTTGTAGGGGAGACAGCCGTTCCGATAAAAGAGGAGAGCAGGATACCTGCCGGAATCAATTGAGCCAGGACCACAATGATCCCGAAGGTGAAGAAGAACATGACTCCAACAAGTCCAACTCCCCTGACCCCTCCCTTATAAGCAATCCCTAAAGCGAACAAGGAGATCGACATTATTAGGATTAGACTCAGGATTATTAGAATCTTTTTCATTTTCTCAGACATGGCGATCATCTCCTTTATAGTGATTGCCTCTACTCTTTGACCGTTACGGGCTCAGCACCTGGGAGAACCACTTCCTCTTCAACCTTCTTCTCTTTCTTTAAGGCCGCCGTTGTGGCAGTCCCAATGAAGCTGAAGAAGAGAATAGCTGCTGGGATTAATTGGAGAAGAACAATGATCGCTCCAACAATGATGAAAATCCAGAGCATCGTCCCACCTTCTTTCAGGCTGATCGACCTTGCAAATGCCGGAGAAGCCATGAGAGTCATTAACCCAACCATTAACACCATCTTTAATCCTTTTTTTGCTTTTTCCATTTTTAATTCCTCCCTTCTTTAACGTTCAACCTAAGCATTGCATTTGACATGCCAAATAGTAACTTATTATTTAACTATTTGATATTATTTAATTTTTTAAAATATCCGGATTCGTGAGGAAGGGGATTTGAAGCTAAATTGAATATTATAGATATACATATTTTTAAATATAAACAGGTACGATTTTATAAGTAATTGAAATAATTTATTTTAAATAATTATAAGTATTTTATACATTAAACCAAAGGAAATAAAAAAATCATACGTTTTGATAATTCACCTTAGCCTCTTCTCAATACTTCTATAATGCGGTCACGGTAATCATGACTATTCTTATCAGCAGGTATCACCTCGATCTCTGAAGGAGACGATGCCCCTAAACCAAGTTCGACTGCCCTCGCAATCTGCTCTTGTTCAAATATCTTTCGTTTCATGATCCTTTCATTGCTTCCGAGGAGTTTTAGAATGGCTACCCCAACGGCATCAACCGCAACCCGATCTGTAGAGGCAAGGAAGACCTCTCCTTTCGCAGGACTTCCAGTCACGGGGCCCCCATCCACAAAGACATCTTTTCCGTCAAGGACTATCAGGGCAGGTTTGAAAGGTTCGTTAATCTCTGCGATCATCTTTCGTTGATTGGGAGAACTATGAAGTTCTTTCATA
>Ga0299915_10003954_pt1 | contig 10743 bp, 9 predicted proteins | sample RVTome_13_FD_200263 | JGI IMG/M metagenome (GOLD analysis project Ga0299915, IMG submission 200263) | Soil microbial communities from uranium-contaminated site in the Upper Colorado River Basin, Wyoming, United States - RVT92D227 (version 2) ... | reverse complement strand
ATAGGCAGGGAGCACAGCCTCGCTACCCGCAGCCGACGCCAATGCTCCCAGGCCCAAGAGCACGACGAGCAAGAACTTGATCTCCGGCTCGCTCACTCGGTGGCCCAGCGTGCGAATGACGAATCGGGTCGCCGTAGGCAAGAGAGCCAAGACGCAGACGCTCGCGACGACGAACACCACGAGCTGCCGGTCGAAGTCGGCGAACAGCCCGCCGAGAGCAAGCACGGTCCCCAGGTCGGTCACGAAGCATGCCGCCAGGATGAGCTTTCCGAGATCCTCCCGATTGAGCCCCGTTTCCACCAAAACCGCATAGACCACGGCCACCGAGGTCGTGCTGAGCGCGACGCCGCCGATCTCGGATGCGTGCAGGGTCCAGCCGAGTATCCAGTAGCAAACCCCGAACGCTCCAACGAACGGGAGGGCGAACGAGACGAAACCGATCGACAGGCTTGCCTTCCAGTGTCGCCGGAGCGACACCGGGTCGATTTCCGCGCCCGCCAGGAAGGTGAGCACTATGGACCCGAGACTCGCCAGGAACACGGTGAACTCGGTCTGTTCGACCTGATGGGCGATGGCAGGAATGTTTCCGGCCATTGCCCCGACGAAAATCTCGACCAGGGCGACCGATATCCCAAACCGGATACTGACCGTGGCGGCGACGAGAGCCAGCGCCATCCAAACGAACGCGACCAGATAGATGTTCACTCCTCCACCTCCTACCGGGCTGGCAGGAGGCGAAGACCACCGCTACCAGCAAGCTGCCGTGGTAGAGGCCATCAGCCTGGAAGCCAGGCGATTCAAGGAGCGAGCCTCATCGCGCCGTAAGGCCGCCAAGCTACCACCGGACCACAGGGTGAGCGCAACCGCTCTCGAGCCGCGCGTAGCGGGAATGGCCCGCCGACTCCGTGTCGCGAGGATCGAGCTGCCAAGCGGGTCGGAGCATTGGCGTTGTGTTCGCGACGACGTTCTGTGGGCCTAACTGGACAGAACGCGAACCATAACAACGCCTCGAGCCTTGAGGTACAGGCGCTTTTCGAGGCTAAACAGGCGCGGTTCGACGACTAGGCCCTTCAGGCTTCTGTCCCTGGCTCGCCGCCTTTGGAGGAAAAGCGGCAAGGAACGACGTGCACGAGCTCGACGTCTGACCGTCAGGCGGAGTTCGGAACGGCAGGATCGGGCACACCGATTTCCCGTTCACGTGGCCCCGGGCGGCGCCGATACCACAACATGCCCCCTGCGCCGGAGCCTGCATTCACATGACGCTGACGCGGTACGAGCCGCTCGTCGAACTGATCCACGACCGTTCCCGACTCGGCGAACTCGCGCCCGAGTGGGACGAGTTGGTCGTGTCGTCTTCGACCCCCACCGTCTTCCTCAGTTGGTCGTGGGTCTCGGCGTGGTTCGACACTCTCGGTAGCGATCACAGGATCATGGTCGCCACGGCTCGTGAACCGGCGACGGGCCGCCTGGTCGGCCTGGCGCCGCTCGCCGTCGAGACGCGACGCGCCGGTCCGCTGCCGCCTCATCGGGCCCTGGTCATGGTCGGGTCACGCCCCGCGGCCGCCGACCATCTCGACCTGGTGGCCCGCACCGGTCACGAGCACGTGATCTCGGTGTTGTGGTCCGTGGTCTACGCAGTCAGGGACTGGGACGTGGTCGACCTCGATGGTCTGCGCCCCGGGGCGAATGTCGCTGACGCCGTTCTGAGTGATGGTCAAGGCGGCGGTGTGAGCGTCCGCCTGTCTCCGTGTCCATTCCTCGTACTGCCTGCCACCTGGGAGGAGTACGAGTCAGGGCTGGGTCGCAACCTGCGTCAGAACCTCAGACGCTACCGCCGGAGAATGGATAAGGAGCTGGCCGGGACCGTCGTCGAGCGCCAGGTTGCGGGAGCGGACGAGGCGGAAACGACATTGTTGCAGCTCGCCGAGCTGCACCGCAGAGCTCGTAGGAAGGGGCGGAAGTCGGCGGCCTTCGCCGACGAGGGAATGGTGGAGTTCCACCGTCGGGTCGTGCGATCTCTTGCAGACGAGGGACTCCTGCGCATGCACCGACTCGACGTCGCAGATCGACCTGCGGCGATCATCTACTGCATCCGCGACGGGGCGATCGTGTCCTTCTATCAGACCGGGTACGACCTCGACCTGGCTCGGTACGGGCCGGGACGCCACATCATGGCGTGGGCGATCCGTTCTGCCATCGAAGAAGGCGCGACCGGTTTCGACTTCCTGCGAGGGGACGAGCAGTACAAGGCGGGTTGGGGGGCACGGGCCCGAGCTGATCGACGACTGGTGTGCGGGACGTCCGTTCGCGGTCGCGCCGTGGCTCTGGCAATGCGCACTGCATGGCGAGTGCGCGCCGCCGGCAATCACTGGAGCCGGTGGAGGTCCACACGATGAATGCCGTTCGCCGATTGGTGTCCAAGGTGAGGGAAGTGGGACCGATGTACGCCCTGCAGTTGTTCGTCGAACACCACGTGCCGCGGTGGCTCTTCGACATCCGAGTGGTCTACCTCTGTGAGCGCCATGTCGCAGACGGCGGATTCGGTTCGAGCGATCCTGAAATCCGTCAGGCTGCACCAACCGAGGTCGACGAGCTGATCGCCGGTCATCCGGTGATCACGACGATGCGCGAGAAGCTTGGGCCGGGAGTCCAGCTGTGGCTGCTCCCCGGCGGAGACGGTGTCGACGCGTTCATGTGGCTCGACACGGACCTGCTAAAGCCTTCGCACTGGATCAGGTTCGAGCTCGCACCGGATGACATTGCCGGGATCTTCCTGTGGGTGTCTCCGGACCTACGCGGGCAGGGGCTCGGGCCACGCATGAACCGCCATATCGCCAATGAGGTCGCGGAAGCCGGGTTTCGCCGCATCGTGAGCACGGTCGACGTCCTGAACCGCAACTCCCTGCGCGCCGACGAGAAGGTCGGGTACCGCCGGATCGGGAGATTGTTCGCGATGCGAGTCCTCGGAATCGGCTTGGTGGTCGGGCGGCGCATGGTTCGCTTCGGCGTGTGGAGCGGTGCCCGACCCCTCTCCCTGACGGTTGGCGCCGTCGAGCGGTCGGTCCAGCGGGCGGCGTGACCCTCAGGAGATTGGTTCGGTCGGTGGCGAAAGCCGGGTGAGCGCGGACGCCACGCGGGCAATCGTCGCAGTGGACGAGTAGCAGGGCACGCCCGCCTCCTGGAGCATCTGGCGGTGTCGGCGACGACCCGGGGGAGCCACCCAGTAGACCAGCACCGGTTTGGGTGCCGCGCTCTCGGTGCGATGTTCTTGGACCGAGGACACGACAGCCTCCATCAGAGCCGGCAGCGCCGTCGCCATGTCGATGACGGTGACGATCAGCGAGTCGATCTCGGTCGAGTCGAGGAGCTCCTTCATCAGCGGTGGGTACATCACGGGGTAGTCAGGCCATGCCGGGGTCAGGTCCACGGGGTTCCGGAGACCGGCGAACGAGGGAAGGTGCGGTCTGAGGCGCTCCTGGAGTTCATCCGACAGTTCGGGAACCTCGAGCCCGCTGCCGATGCACAGATCGACGAGTTCGATGCCGATACCTCCGGAGCCGGTGAGGATGGCGACCCGGTTCCCCCTTGGGAGCGGCTGCCACGTAAGCGCCTTTGCGATCTCCAGTATCTCGAGTCCAGTTTCCGCTATGACGACGTTGGCGACCGGGGGAGGCGACACGGGGTACGAACCCGGGGTGGGCCCGAGATGGGCCAGTGTCGCTCGTCTTCCCGCCGGACTGTGGCCCAGGGAAGTGACGATGACCGGTTTCGTGTGGGCCACGTCGGCCAGCGACGATGCGACCGGCTCGGGGTGCGATTCGAGAAAGGCACCGACGATTCCGGTGTCGGAGTCGTGTTTGTAGTGGGCGAGGACCTCGGCGATCGAGACGTCTGCGGTGTTGCCGAGGTCGCAGAATTTGGCGACCTCGAGGCCGTGTTCGACCGCATACATGTACACCGCCATCCCGAACCCGCCGCTCTGGGTCACCACTGACAGCACCCCTCGACCAGCCGGGAGCGGTGGAGCGAGCGACGCATTCAGCGAACGGTTCCAGTTGGTCGCTCCGAGGGTGTTGGGTCCGACGACGCGCATGCCCCGCACCCGGGCTGCGTTGACGAGTCGTGCTTCGAGATCCTCACCGTCGCGGGACACTTCGCCGAACCCGCTGGGAATGGCGAGAAGGATCTTCACCTTCCCCGGGGGGCATGCCTCGACGAGTGGAAGCAGTCCCGCTGCCGGTATCAGCGGGATGAGGAGGTCGATCGTACCTGGCACCTCTGCGATCGAACGGTGCGCGGCGAGCCCGACGATGGTTGACTCGGTGGGGTGTACCGGATACACGGTTCCCGGGAACGTGTCGAGGAGGTTGCGAAGGACGAGATGGCCCTTCTTGCTCTCGTCGTTCGAGGCACCCGCCACGGCGACTGTGCGTGGGTCGAAGAGAGGATCGAGTGGGCGTTCCTGGTCGCTCACGGCAGTTGCTCCCCAATTCGACCCAGGAAGGCACGATGCACTGCGGGATCGTTCGACAGGTCACGCCCCGATGCGGTGTGGCTCACCGTTCCCCACTCCAGTACGTAGCCGCGGTCGCTGATGCGCAATCCCTGACGCACATTCTGCTCGATCATCAACACGGTGAGCCCGAGCTCTCGGTTGAGGCGCACGACGGTCTCGATCACCAGGGTCGAGACCTGGGGCTCCAATCCGGCCGAGGGCTCGTCGAGTAGCACGAGCCGTGGTTCCCACATCAGGGCGCGGCCGATCTCGAGCATGCGTTGTTCACCGCCGCTCATCGTGCCCGCCTGCTGTCTGACCCGGGCGGCGAGCTCGGGGAACAGCTCGAGGACGAACCCCTTCCGCTGCTCGATGCGTGTGCGGTCGCGTTCGAGGTACATCCCCATTTGGAGGTTCTCGTCGACGCTCATCTGTGGGAAAAGGCTCCGCTGTTGGGGAACGATCGTCATGCCGCGGGCGAGCAGCTGGCGCGGCGACTCTCCGGTGATGTCCTCGCCAAGGTAGGTCACCCGCCCGGCGCGGGGCCGCAGGAACCCGTACACGGCGGAGAACAGCGTCGACTTTCCTGATCCGTTGGGACCGATGACGCACACGATCTCGCCGCTCCGGACTTCGAGGTTCACCCCCCGCACCACGTCGCGCCCGTCGTATCCGGCATGGAGGTCCGCGACCGCGAGGAGTGGTGTGCCGCGCTCGCTCATTCCACGATCTCCTCCCTGCCGAGATAGGCCTCCACGACCGTCGGATCCCGAAATACCGCGTCGACCGGCCCATCGGCGATCTTCACCCCGTGATCGAGCACGATTACCCGCTCGCACAAATCGGCGATCACCTCGACATTGTGTTCGATCATCAGGATCGTCTTGCGATCTTCGCGATTCAGCGAGTGGATCCGCTCCTTGATGACGTGGATGAGTCCAGGATTCACCCCGGAGGTGGCCTCGTCGAGGAGGATAAGCTCCGGGTCGGGCATCAGCACCATGGCAAGTTCGAGCAGCCGCTGCTGTCCCCAGGAGAGCGAGCCCGCCAGCTCGTTCCGTTGTTCGGCGATGCCCAGCAGCGCGAGCAACTCCGTAGCGCGCTCCGTGGTCTCGCCCGAGGGCCGCCCGAGGACGCCGGGCAGCTCATTGTCGCTCCAGGCACGGCTCAACATCACGTTGTCCAGCGTCGTCATGGCTTCGTATACGCGAATGCGCTGGAACGTGCGCGCGATCCCGAGGCGCCCAATGCGATGAGGCCGAGCACGGGTGATGTCAGCTCCCTCGTAAGAAACGCGTCCCTCGTCGAGAACCGTCATGCCGGTGAGGCAGTCGAACAGGGTGGTCTTGCCGCTTCCGTTCGGTCCAACGAGCCCGACAAGCTCGCCGGCTCGAATGGCGAGGTCGACGCCCGCCAGCGCCGTGAGGCCCCCGTAGCGCTTCACGAGTCCCTCGGCCACGAGCAGTGGAGCCGTGGAACGGTTGATGCCGAACCGGGTACTCATCGACGCGTTCGCCGGGCGAACAGCCGACGTGGATCGATCGCCGACCGGTTTCCGATCAGACCCATGATGCCCCGTGGCATCGCCAGCACCACTGCGATCAGGATCAGGCCCTCGAGGACGAGGTGCGATCTGAGAAACCCGGCCCACAGGAAGTCTCTCAACCAATAGAGGATGGCGCTCCCCACGATGGGGCCGGCGATCGTGCCGAGACCACCGAGCACGCTGGCGAGTGCCATCTCGATCGTACGGGCATCGCTAAAGACGATGTCGGGATCGATGAAGGTGTTCTGATAGGCCCACATGCTCCCGACGAGGCCGGTCGAGGCGGCAGCGAATGCAAACGCGCTGAGTTTCACCGCCAGCGTGTTGATTCCACGCATCTCGGCACCGGGCTCGTTCTCGCGGATCCCGACCATCATCGCTCCGAACTGCGAGCGTCGCAGGCACTGGTAGAGCATGGCGATCAGCACCGCCTGTGCCAGCGCCAGGTAGTAGAACAGCGGGCGATTCAGATAGGGCGGGAGGGTCATCCCGGGTCCCCCCCCGGTGAGGGGGCGCCACACTCGCACAATCTCCCGCATCGCGGCGAAGGTGCCCAGCATCGCGATGGAGAAGTACGGGCCTTTGAGGTGCATCGTGGCGCGACCGACGAGGACCGCGGCCACCGCTGCCACTGCGGCACCGACACCCAAGGTGGCGAAGAAGGGCCAGCCCGCCTTGGTCATGAGGATACCGGTGGCATACGCCCCCAGACCGAAGAACGCGGCGTGTCCGAAGTCAACGTACCCGGTGAGTCCGCTGATGAAGTTCCAGTTGCTCGCCAGCGTCACGAGCATCAGCATTTGGGTGAGCGAGAACAGCGTGGAGGTGTTGACCCAGCGCTCACCGGCTTCGAAGAGCGTCAACGCCGGCAGCATCGCCAAGACGGCTACGGGCATCGCCAGCAACCAACGACGACGACCGGTGTGATCCTCGACGGCGGTGGGGGAGAGCCCGGGGGTCATCGGTCTTCGACAGGCGCCAGGCCGCCGAACAGGCCCTGCGGGCGAAGTGCAAGAACGGCGACCAGTACGACGAAGGTGGCCACCAGGCCGAGGTTCGTTCCCACTCGGGGGACATATGTGGCGATGAACACCTCGATCCCGGCCAGGGCGAAGCTCGCGAGCAGCGCCCCTCGGATGTTCCCCAGTCCCGCCATGGTGGTGATGGCGAAGGCGCGGAGGGTCAACGGGAGTCCAGCGAACGGAGCGATCGGCTGCGTGAGCGCGTAGAGGGTTCCGGCGGCACCGGTGAGGGCGATACCGATGCCGAACGTGATGGCGAAGACCGCACCGATCTCCACCCCGACGATGGCGGCGGCTCGGCGATTCTGCGCCGCGGCGCGGACCGCCATGCCGAGGCGGGTGCGTGTCAGCAGCAGCGACAGCGCGCCCATCATCAGGAGAGCCACGGCCAGGTCGACCGACTTCACGACCGGCACGGTGATGTCGCCGACACGCCAGAAACCACCGAGGGCGGTGGTGACGCTGCGGGGGGTGCCGGTGAAGGCCAGCTTGAGTCCGTTGGCGATGGCGATGGCCAGTCCGTAGGTCACCAGCAGCGAGACGAGGTGGCGGCGGTCGATGACCCGATTGATGAGCGTCCGCTGCAGCAGATAACCGAGCGCGAACATTGCCGGAAGTACCACGACCAGGGCGGCGATTGGCTCCCAGTCGGCGTGTCTATTGAGCGCCCAGGTCAGGTAGGCGCCGGTGAGAACGAACTCGCCGTGGGCGAGGTTGATCACCCCCACGACACCCCAGATGAGTGAGAAGCCCATCACCATCAGGGCGTAGAAGCCACCCAACATGGCGAGGTTGACCAGTGCCTGGAGGAACTCGTTCAAAGACGCCTACTCGGCGCGCCGTGAATCGCCCTCATGGCAGCCTGTCGATGTGGGACTGGTCGGGATGGGCCCTGAGCCCACCCCGACCCCCCACGCGTTGCATCAATCGAGCGAGGGTCACCGCCCCGAGCCGGGCGCCGGATACTGTAACTCGTACTCGGCGACGTCGACGGGTGCGACCACTCTCGCCGCGCCGTCGATCACCTGAACGGTGACCATGGGCTTTGCCGTGTTCGCGCCGGTGCCGTCGAAGGCGATGGGTCCGTAGAATGTATCGACCTCGAGGTTCCTCAGCGCCTCTCGCACATCGTCCATCTCCAACGTCCCCGCGGTCTCGATCGCCAGCTGCAGCGCCAAAGCGGCCGCCGTCGAGCTCGCCACCTGATACGGCGGGAACTCGCCGTACAGATCGTGATAGTGCTGGGCGAAGTCGGCAGCGGTGCCGAAGTACTCGTCCTCGTAGGCCATCGTGCGATCCCACTGGGAGTCGCCCAGGATGAACTCGGCATCTGCACCGAGCTCTGCGACGAACTCGGGACTGTCGGGCCCCACAGTGAGCATCATCGCTGCGGGGGCGAAGCCGAGCTCCTGGGCGGTGCGAACGAACTGGATCGAGTCGTTGAAGTGGCCGGCTCCGATGAAGACGTCGGGGTTCAGGTCACGGAACTTGGTCATGATCGACGTGAGGTCGGCATCGGGTGGATACGTCTCGCGAGCGAGGACCGTCATCCCGTAGTCCTCCGCCCACTGAACGGCTCCGTCGGCGGCCGCGGCCGAGAAGGTCTCGTCGCGGTTGGCGATCACCAGCGTCTTCGCCCCGGCGTCGGCCAGGGCCTTCAATGCTGACTCGGTGTAGTACGACGCCGGCGTGAGCACCGCAAACAGGTTCTCGAAACCGCGCTCGAACAGCACCTCGGAGGCTCCATGGGCCTCGACCATGATCACTCCGTACCGCTCCGCGATCGCACTGGTGCTCAGTGTGAGACCGCTCGAGTACGGCCCGAGCAGGAAGTCGACCTCGTCCTCGACGATCAGCTTCTCGTAGAGGCGAGCCGAGGTGTCGGCGTCGCTCTCATCGTCGTAGTAGATGATCTCGGCGTTGCAGACCTGGTCACCGACCTGGATGCCGCCACCCTCACCGTTGACCCACTCGAGCCAGATGTCGTACCCGCGGCGGTTCCACTCGCCCTCGCGAGCGAAGGTGCCGGTCTCGCTGGTGGCGGCGCCCAGCGTGATGGTGCACTCCTGGTCGACCGTCCCGGTGCCATCGTCCGACCCGCATGCGGACGCCCACAGCGCGGTCACCAAGAGCAGCGCAAGCTGCTTCGTCCTCATGAGACCTCTCCCCTGCTGACTCCGCCGGTATTCCCCGGCTGGCGCGGGATTGTAGGGACCGAGAGGGCGGCTTTGCCGCGCGTCTTGACCGACCGTTCCTCGGCCAGGAGAGAGGCGTCCTCTACCCTGGCTCGTCCCATTCATCGAGAGACCATGCCTGCAGAAGCGATCGTCCCCCTGGCGGCCGCCGACTACAACACAGCCTTCAAGCACATTCCGCCGATCCAGTTCGTCTTGGACTTCGACGAACGACTCGACGCCGATCGCCTCCAGGACGCTATCGACACCGTCCTCGTCGACTTCTGGCTGCTTCGGGGGCGGCTCGAGGTCGGTGTGGACGGGGAGGCGACGATCCGCGTGCCCACGCACCGGCAGGGGGCGATCCCTCTGGACGTGCGGCAACCCGGCGGGCGTCTCGACCGGACCTCGACCAAGCCGGGGCTCGATCGGCTCGACGAAGCGGCTAGGGGTCCGGGTGGCCCGCTCCTCCGTGTTCGGGTCGACCAGTCACCAGGTGCTACGTGCCTGGGGGTCAGTCTCTCCCACGTCGCCGGCGACGGGAAGAGCCTTTTCGACTTCGTCGATGCCTGGGCCCGGGCGTACTCGGGACTGGATTATCAGCGGCCGTCGTTCGATCGGCGACCGCTCCAGGCGGAGCCGGACGGCGACGAGGAACCGCTGACCGAGGCGTATGTCGAACGAAAGACCGGATACCTCTTTCGGCAGGCCGACTACCCACCTGCAGGCCGCTTGGTGCGGGATCGCCTCGTCTTCTCGGCGGAGGAGGTCGCCGACCTCCGCTCGGCCGCGTATGCTCGTGATCTCACGCTGAACGACATCCTCACGGCGCGGGCCTGGCAGGCGTTCGCACAGTACGCGCCTCGGCGCGAGCCGTCGATCCACACCCTGCGGTGCCCCGTCGACTACCGGCGCCATCTCCCCGACCTCGGTGACGGGTACTTCGGGACGGCCCTGCGCGATGTAGTGATGGAGGTGTCCGCGGAGGAGTTCGCCAAGGCGACGGACGAGGATCTCGCCCGCATCGTGCATCGGGGCGTACGAACGAGCGGACCCGACGCCGTCGCCGAGCTGCTCGGTTGCTACGAGCGTCTGCGACGCGCAGAGGGACCCGAGGGGTTTGCCAAACTGGTCGCGCCCGGGCTCATCGTCACCAACTTCACTCGCACCAAGGTCGTCGACCTGGATTTCGGAGGTGTCCGACCGGCATACGTGCTCAACCTCTCGATCTCCACGCGCACCGCCAACATCGTCCCGCAGCCGGACGGACTCGAGATCCAGATCCTCCGCCGTGTCGATCCCATCTACGAGGAGACTCGTTCGCGGGTTGCCCTGCTCGAAGACCCAGCGGACGAGCAATGACGTTTGTGGGCCCGGGTGGACTCGAACCACCGGCCTCATCCTTATCAGGGATGCGCTCTAACCGGGCTGAGCTACGGGCCCAAAGGGAGATTCACTGTATCAAACGAGGGAACGGCCCCGACCCGGGCGCGGCTTCGTAACATG
>Ga0299915_10003953_pt1 | contig 10744 bp, 8 predicted proteins | sample RVTome_13_FD_200263 | JGI IMG/M metagenome (GOLD analysis project Ga0299915, IMG submission 200263) | Soil microbial communities from uranium-contaminated site in the Upper Colorado River Basin, Wyoming, United States - RVT92D227 (version 2) ... | reverse complement strand
GGAGCTTTTGATCGGGCCCTGGACTATGCGAAACAGAGGGAACAGTTTGGAAAAAAGTTGGTTGATTTTCAGATCACCCAACACAAATTAGCCGATATGGCCACAAAGATTGAGATGGCGAGACTCTTAACCTATAAGGCGGCTTGGAACTATGACCAGAAGAGAATCGATCCGAAACTCACCTCCATGGCCAAGCTGTTCGCAGGAAAGACAGCCGTGGAGGTAGCTGATGAAGCGATCCAGATTTTTGGAGGTTACGGATACATCACCGAATACGAAGTCGAGCGGTTCTATCGGGATGCCAAGATCACTGAAATTTACGAAGGGACAAAAGAGATTCAGAAAAATACCATCGCTTCTGCGTTGATTGGGAAGCTGAAATGAACCTAACCTCTATCCCCTCCCCTCGTGGGAGGGAAGCTGTGAAAAAATCGCACTGTATCCGTCTCCCCGGTGAAAACCGGGGTCCAGAGTATTTGTAACCCCATAAAAACACTGGATTCCGGCTGGAGTTTACCCCGTACTTGATACGGGGCCGGAATGACGAGAAACAGCACCAAACCAATTTTTTCACAGCTTCAGGGGATAAAGGGGAGGGGGAAAGATCCATTTCGATCACCCTCACCCAACCCTCTCCTGTCACAGGGAGAGGGGGAATTTATTGGTTGATGATGAAGAACGAAGAGACAAAAGAGGTGATTCCCGAAGCATTGGTCATCGGCGCAGGCATTGCCGGGATGCAGACGGCCCTCGACATTGCTGAAAAAGGGTTTAAGGTCCATTTGGTGGAGAAGGACCCTTCGATCGGTGGCCATATGGCTCAATTGGACAAGACTTTTCCCACCCTTGATTGCTCTGCGTGTATCATCACGCCCAAGATGGTGGATACGGCGAACCATCCCAACATCAACCTCCTCACTTATTCCGAGGTGCTCCATATCGAAGGGGAAGCTGGACATTTCAAGGTGGTCCTCAGGAAGAAACCCCGCTATGTGGATGTCAAGAAATGCACGGCCTGTGCAGACTGTGTGGCCCAATGCCCTGTCACGGTTCCCAATGAATTTGATATGGGACTCGGAGAGAGAAAGGCCATCTACGTTCCCTTTCCTCAAGCCGTCCCTCTCAAATATACCATCGACCGGAGGGGGACACCCCCTTGTACGGCTACCTGTCCCCTGCATTGTAATGCTCAGGGGTATGTGGCTCTCATTTCTCAGGGCAAGTTTAAAGAGGCCCTTACCCTGGTGAGAGAGAGACTTCCTTTTCCAGGAATTCTTGCCTATGCCTGTTCTCACCCCTGCGAGAAGGAGTGTAAGCGAATCGAAGAGGATCGTCCCATTCCCATTTGCCGCCTTAAGAGATTTCTCGTCGATCAGGTCGAGGACCCGGAGTTTGATTTTAAACCTTTCCAGGAGAAGGATCAAAAGGTAGCCATTATCGGCGGAGGTCCGTCCGGATTGGTGGCCGCCTACGATCTGAGGAAATCGGGCTATCAAGTCACTCTTTTTGAATCTCGAAATGAACTGGGGGGTCTCCTCACACACGGGTTCCCATCCTATCGGTTGCCGAGGCACGTGATTGAAAAGGATCTCTCCATCCTCAACAAAATGGGAATGGAGATCCGCCTCAACACCGAGGTGGGGAAGAATATCTCCCCGGAAACCCTTCTCCAATCTTTTGATGCCGTTTTTATGGGTGTGGGAATGGTGGGCGCAGAATCAATCACTCATCTTTTAAAAGGATTGAAAAGAACTCGAAAGGGAACAATCCAGGTTAATCCTATTTCTCTTGGGACTGCTCTGAAAGGGATCTTCGCAGGAGGAGATTCCGTCACTGGCCCCGGGACGATCGTCGATTCGATGGCTCACGGAAGAAAGGCTGCGCTCTCGATTGATCGGTACCTCCGTGGGGAGGATCTCTTGGAAGGGAGAGAATCCGAGGGGAGACAGACCTCCCCTTTTAAAAGCGTCCTTTCCGATTCGAAAAGGAAAGAAAGGGAAGCCCTTCCAGACATGGTCAAACCTCTCGGTTCAGGGCTTCCACCCGAAGAGGCGATCGAAGAAGCAAAGCGTTGCCTCAATTGTGGAGGCTGTTCCGATTGCGGAGAGTGCGCCAAATACTGTCAGCCCAAAGCCGTTGTTTATGGGATGAAAGAAGAAAGGATTGAACTCCATGTGGGAGCGATTGTTCTCTCCACGGGGTTCGATCCCTTTGACCCGAAGAAAAAGCCGGAATTGGGTTATGGAGTCTATCCGAACGTCCTTCAGGGACTCGAAGTGGAGAGGCTCTGTTCCGCCTCGGGTCCCACGAAAGGCGAGATTTTGATCCAGGGGAAGAAACCAAAGGAAGTGGTTTTCATCCACTGCGTGGGGTCGAGGGATAAGACAGTGGACAATGAATACTGCTCAAGGGTTTGTTGTATGTTCACAGCCAAACAAGCTCATCTTCTTAGAGATAAGCTTCCGGGTGCCCGCATCACTGTCCTCTATATGGATGTGAGGGCTTTTGGGAAAGGATTTGAGGAATTCTACGAAAGGGTCCAGAAGGAGCAAATCATTTATCGGAGAGGAAATCCCTCTGAGGTTTTTCGTAGGAATGGGAAATTGGTCGTCAGGGGCGAGGACACCCTTTTAGGAGAACCTTTTGAATTGGATGCGGACCTGGTCGTCTTGGCCTCCGGGCTCGTCCCCCGAAGGGAAGAAGATATTTTGAAAAACATGCTGGGGCTGGAGAACTCTTCCGACAAGTTCTATGCAGAGGCGCCTGGCCTCGATCCGATCATCACCAAAAGGGAAGGAATCTTTCTTGCGGGATGCTGTCAGGGCCCTAAAGACATCCCCGATACAGTCGCCCAGGCGAGTGGCGCAGCTTCTTTGGCTTGTGCCGTCCTTGCAAAAGGAAGGAAACAAAACCTTCGGTAGGGAACGGTTTGAAACCGTTCCGTACGAGAGTTCGGAGTTCGGAGTTTCAAAATAGTGACCCTAATCACAATAAAGGGCGTCATTCCTGCGAAAGCAGGAATCCAGACGTCGTCCCTGCGAAAGCAGGGAACCAGTATCTTAAGAACTGGATTCCCCCGTATCGAGTACGGGGCAAGCTTAGTCAAGCCCGGAATGACAAACCACTTAAGACTCATATCGTCATGTATAGGTTTTGGTTTTAACGCTATGCGCTATGCTCCATGCACGTTGCGAGTTGCTTTATGAAGATCGGCGTTTTTATCTGTCATTGTGGAATTAATATTGCGGCGACGGTCGATATCGAGAAGGCAACGGCATTCGCCAAAACCCTTCCTCATGTTGCCGTGGCTCGAAATTATCAGTACATGTGCTCCGATCCGGGCCAGGATCTGATTAAGAACGATATTAAGAATTCAGGGATCGACCGGGTCGTGGTCGCTGCCTGCTCTCCGAGGATGCACGAAAACACGTATCGAAATGCGGTTCGATCCGCCGGCCTCAACCCCTACTTCTTCGAAATGTCCAATATCCGTGAACAGTGTTCCTGGGTTCATGCGAACAAAGAAGAGGCGACGAAGAAGGCAATGGAGTTGATCGCTTCTGCAGTCGCCAAGGTTTCCCTGCACGAACCCTTGGAAGAAAATGAGGTCGGCGTCACCCCGGCGGTCTTGGTGATCGGGGGCGGCATTGCAGGAATTCAGGCCAGTCTCGACATTGCCCATTCAGGTTTCGAAGTCTATTTGGTGGAGAAATCTCCCACCCTCGGGGGTCATCTTGCTCAAATCGACCGAACTTTCCCCAACCTGGAGGAAACCTCTTCTATTTTATTCTCTAAAATGGAGGAGGTGGCCAATCATCCTCTCATTCACCTCCTCACCCACAGTGAAGTGGAAGAAGTGGAAGGATTTGTGGGCAATTTTAAAGTGAAGATCAAACATGATCCACGCTGCGTAGACCCGGACAAATGCAGTCGCTGTAAAAAGTGCGAAGAGGTCTGTCCGGTCAGAATCCCAAGTGAGTTCAACATGGGATTGATAGAGAGAAAGGCCATCTATCTCCCCTCTCCTCATGCGGTTCCTTTCAGTTACATCATCGATTCAAAAAACTGCCTCTTCTTACAAAAAGGAGAGTGCGGAAAATGCAGGGATGCCTGTCCTGAAGGGGCCGTTCAGTTTGAAGAGGTGGGGATGGAATTCCAGGTCGATATCGGGACGATCATCGTGGCTACGGGTTACGATATTTTTGATCCAAAGCTTAAACCGGAATTTGGGTATGGCCTCTACAAAAACGTCCTGACAGGACTTGAGCTCGAAAGGGTGCTTTCCCTGAGCGGTCCCACCCAGGGAAAAATGGTCATCGATGGAAAAGAACCCCAGAAGGTCGTCTTCATTCAGTGTGTGGGGTCGAGGGATAAAACCGTGGGGAATGAGTATTGTTCCAGGGTCTGTTGTCTGTTTACGGCCAAGCAGGCTCATCTTATCAAGGAGCGCCTCCCCGACGCGCGGGTCACCATCTGTTACATCGATATCCGGGCCTTTGGAAAAGGCTGTGAACAATTCTACGAGCAGGTCCAGAAAAAGGGCGTCTTTTACCGAAAGGGAATCCCTTCTGAGATTTATCAAAGGTCCGGCAAATTGATCATCAAGGCAGACGACGAACTCTTGGGCGAACCTTATGAAGAGGAGGCGGACCTTGTCGTTTTGGCAACAGGTCTTACCCGAAGAAAAGATGCCGATCGTCTGAGAAGTCTTCTCAAACTCTCCCAAGGACCGGATCGCTTTTATCTGGAAGCCCATCCAAAAATGAAGCCTCTCGATACGGCGACCGATGGGATTTTTCTGTCCGGAACCTGCCAGGGACCGAAGGATATCTGTGATACCCTCGCACAGGCACACGGAACGGCTTCCCGGGCCACCATCCCCCTCTTTGCAGGAAGGGTGAGGATTGAACCCATTACGGCTGTGGTGGATCGCCTTATGTGTGCGGGGTGTGGTCTTTGTGAACACATCTGTGAATACCGAGCCCTGAACATGGATCCTTATCGGAAAGTCATGACGGTAAATGAAGCCCTTTGTAAAGGCTGTGGGGCCTGTAACGCGGCTTGTCCGTCGAGTGCCATCAGCCTCAGACACTTCAAGACGGAACAGATCATTGCCCAGATCAGAGAAGTGTGTTAGTAAGGGTCTCAAAATTGAATTGACATGCATTAAAATCTCCCCCCTGCCTTCGCCGAAGCGGCTTCGCGCAGGCAGGTCACCCCTCTTTGCCAAATCCCGCGAAACGCGGGACTCCCTTTGGTATGTTTTCCCTGCCGGGGGCAGGCAAAGGGAGGTGAGGAGGGATTTTATAAAGCAATGTCGCCATTATGATGAGAGGGTCTTTTGGGTGAAGGGGTCGGAGTCCTCAACATGGGTCATTGACCATTGTTCATTGACCATTTTGCATTGACGCCTTATGGAAAAGGGTCTGATCCAAGTTTATACCGGGAATGGGAAAGGGAAGACCACGGCTGCTTTAGGGCTTGCCCTCAGGGCAGTCGGTCATGGATTGAAGGTCCTGGTCATCCAATTTATGAAGGGAAATATTAATTACGGGGAGTTGGAATCTTCGAAAAAGCTCTCTCCTTACCTGACGATTATACAGACGGGCCGGGAAACGTTTGTCTCAAAAACGAACCCGGATCCGGTAGATATAAGATTGGCTCAAGACGGATTTGATTTGGCAAAAAAAGCGATTGCGGATGAAGCATACGACATCATCATCCTCGACGAAATCATTGTAGCCGTAGATTACGGCTTGATCCCTCTCTCCGATCTCCTTCGCCTTCTCGACACCAAACCCAGCGGAATTGAACTCATTCTCACGGGAAGGGATGCCAGACCTGAAATAATCGAAAGGGCTGATCTGGCCACTGAAATGGTGGAACGAAAACACTACTATAAGAACGGGGTCTCAGCTCGCGAAGGTGTAGAACTTTAGTTCGGAGTAGGGGCAATTCATGAATTGCCCGTACGGAGTTCGGAGTTTACAGCTTAGAACGAATAACTCCGAAACTTTTTGCTCCCCAGGGGGAATGACGCATGCTCAGAGAGGACGAACTTAAAAAGGTCGAAGAGGAGAAAAGAAGGTGGGTGGAGGATTTGTCGAAAATCCTCTGTGAAACCCCTGAACGTCTGCCGCGATTTACCACTGTCTCCGATCTTGAGATCAAAGGCCTTTACACTCCGGAAGATATAAAAGGCATCAACTATTCCAGAGACATTGGTTTCCCGGGCGTCTATCCTTTCACACGGGGGGTTCAGCCCTCCATGTATCGAGGAAGGCTCTGGACCATGCGAATGTTCTCGGGTCTGGGGGGCCCCGAGGAAACAAACAAGCGTTTCCACTATCTCCTATCTCACGGGGAAACAGGTCTTTCCGTCGCTTTCCACTATCCTACGCTCATGGGATATGACAGCGATTCTCCGATGTCAAAAGGAGAGATCGGGAAGTGTGGCGTGGCCATCGATACATTAAAGGATATGGAGATTCTCTTTGAAGGAATCCCGCTGGACAAAGTGACCACTTCCATGACGATCAATCCCCCTGCTTCAATCTTATTGGCGATGTACATTGTCGTGGCAGAGAAACAGGGTGTGAGCAAGAAGGAAATCGGGGGGACGATCCAAAATGACATGCTGAAGGAATTCATCGCCCAGAAAACCTTCATGCTCCCGCCAAAACCATCGATTCGAATCATTGTCGATACGATTGAATATTGCACCCGGGAAGTCCCCCGTTGGAATACGATCAGCATCAGTGGTTATCACATCCGTGAGGCCGGGGCAACAGCCGTTCAAGAACTCGCCTTCACTCTGGCCGATGGAATTGCCTACGTCGAAGCCGCCATGGAAAGGGACCTGAAGGTCGATGATTTTGCCCCGAGGCTCTCCTTCTTCTTCGATTCTCATATTGATTTCTTTGAGGAGATCGCAAAATTCAGGGCCGCTCGGAGAATGTGGTCGAAGATCATGCGCGAGCGTTTCATGGCAAAGAATCCTCGATCCTGGATGCTTCGTTTCCACACCCAAACGGCTGGCTGTTCCTTGACGGCGCAACAGCCTTATAACAATGTCGTCCGCACCGCTTCCGAAGCGTTGGCTGCCGTACTCGGCGGAACGCAGTCTCTCCACACCAATTCACTCGACGAGACCTATGCGATCCCCACCGAAGAAGCGGTCACGATCGCGTTGCGGACACAACAGATCCTCGCAGAGGAAACCGGCGTGGCCAATACCATCGATCCTCTGGCCGGGTCCTATTTTGTCGAAACCCTCACTGACCGGATGGAACAACAGGCATGGGAATATATCCGTAGGATTGATGAAATGGGAGGAATGGTCACAGCGGTTGAACGAGGCTATCCCCAGGCAGAAATTGCTGACTCAGCCTATAAGTATCAGAAGCAGATTGACTCCGGTGAAAAGGTCATGGTAGGTGTCAATAAATACGCGACAGACCATCCCCCCATCACGATTTGGAGAATGAAGCCAGCGGTTGAAGAAAGGCAATTGGCACGGCTCTGCGAAGTGAAACAGGGGCGAAACCATCAAAAAGTAAAAGAACACCTCGATCAGATTCGAATCGCTTCAAAAAATGGCGAGAACCTCATGCCCCATATCATCAACGCGGTCAGGGAATATGCCACGATTCAAGAAATCTGTGATGTGTGGCGGGATGTTTTCGGCCGATATTCAGATCCTGGATATTTTTAAATTGTGGAATGGTAAATGCGGAATGCGGATTTAAATCAAATATCATTTCTTTTTTTGCAAGCACACCTCTTTATTCCGAACTCTGCAATCCGAAATCCGCATTTGGGAAGGGGTGGGGAAGAACAGTGAGTCCGGAACGGAAGATTCGAATTCTTATTGCCAAACCCGGCCTGGACGGACACGATCGGGGGGCAAAAGTAATCGCAAGGGGATTCAGGGATGCCGGTTTTGAGGTGATCTATACGGGGCTTCATCAGACGCCAGAACAGATTGTGGCGGCTGCCATCCAGGAAGATGTGGATGCCATCGGATTATCCAGCCTTGCCGGGGCCCATGACTATCTATTCCCGAGAGTGATTGACCTGCTTAAGGAAAAAGCGGCGGACGATATCATTGTCTTTGGAGGGGGAATTATTCCTGAAGAGGACCTACCTACCCTCACTCAGGCAGGAGTGAAAGGGGTTTTCACTTCTGGAACTTCCATTGAAGAAGCCGTCAAATGGGTCCGGGAGAATATCAAACCCCGCAAGTAACTATTTCGGATTGCAGATTGCGGATTGCGGAATCAAATCTATTTAGAAAAAATTCAGAATTTAATCCGCATTCAATCCGAAATCCGCATTTCGAAATCCAAAATCGAAAAGAAGGGGGGTGAAGGGTTCTAAAGTTTAAAGTTTAAAGGCGGAAAGTGAAAGGAACTTTTTGACGCTATGCGCTTTGCCCCATGCGCTATGCTTATATTGGAACAGGAGGGATGAGAATGATCACATTCAAAGAGGGGAATTTAAGGATTCCAAAATGGAACCGAAAGGTTTTTATCGTGGCCGGAGGAACAACGGCCTACAAGAAATATTTCCCGGAATATAAACTGGAAGAGCTGGCGATGATGGCCTTCAAGAATATGTTAGAGGATAACGACTTAAAAATGGACCCTTTGGAGGTCAAGGGTCTGATCAACTTTGCCACCTATGGCGAATTCGCCGACCACTTCCAAGACCAACTGCTCTGTGAGGCTAAGATTCATGACTATTTTGGACTGGAGCCTCTCCATAATATAGGTATCAAGACAGGAGGGGCGACCGGAGGTTCAACCGTCCTTGCTGCGGCCATGGCCGTGGCTTCGGGTTATGCGAATGTGGCTCTTGCTGCAGGCTGGGAGCGAATGGACGAAGTGGACACCCGGACGGGTAACTATTATATCTCCACAGCGGCCTGCAAGGATTTCGAAACTCGTCTGGGTCGAGTCTACTCCTCCTATTACGCCCCCATGGCGAACCGTTTTGCCGAGATTTTTCATGTATCCGAAGTCACCCGGGCAAAAATCGCTGTTAAAAACCACCTCTACGCCTGTTCTTCTCCCTATGCGCAACAGCCAGGGAAATATACGGTTGAGGAAGTCCTGGCCAGCCCCATGTCTGCCTATCCGCTGCGATTCCTTGAATGCTGCGCCATGAGCGCTGGGGCAGCTTGTGTCCTGGTCTGTGATGAAGAAACAGCTTACAAGTTGACTGACCATCCCTGTGAACTATTCATCTGTGGTGGAACTCATACGTTACGGGTGGCTGACCGCCGGCACATGGAAGTGCCCTTGCTTCCACATGAAACCCCGGGAATGTACAAAGACCTCTATGGCAAAGAAGGGGCTCGGTATCCTGGATTTGAGAGTTTCTTAGCATCCCGATTTGCAGCCTGGCTGGTCTATCGTATGGCTGGTATTCAAAATCCCCTAGAGGATTTGGACCTTGTGGAGCTTCACGATGCCTTCACCATCAGTGATCTACAGACTTATGGGGATATCGGTCTCAGGCCGTATGGTCAGGAGCAAGATTATATTGAGTCCGGAGATGCCTATTACATCAATCCGAATACAGGGAAACCTGGGAAATGTCCTTCCAACCTGTCAGGGGGACTGATCGGAACGATGCATGCGGTAGGGGCGACAGGTATCTTCCAGGCCGCCGAGTGTCTGTGGCAATTACAGCAGAAGTACGACAAATTTCATGGTGACCCCAAGACCTGGAAGAAGTGGGGAAAAGAGAAGCCCAAGGATTGGCAGAGTTTGCAGATCCCTAAAGATGGGAAACAGGCCCTATGGGTCTCCCATGCAGGTGTGGGCTCCATGTAACCGTTGGCATTCTTAGAAAGAGCTGGTAAACCCTGCCTTTTTTTCTGAAGGGCCAGGGTTTGGGAATAGTCTCAAAACACCGCGAGTCATCTGCGTCCAAACGGCGCGGGATGGATGGTTCAGGGTAAACCCCGTTAGAAAGTCTTCTACTTTCTAACGGGAAGGCTCACACGGGGCATTTAAACCCGTGTTCACTGAAAAAGGAATAGTTTTCATCCCCGCTGCAAGCAGCGGGGCTTTCTAACGGGGTAAAGGAGGATAGTTCTCATGGTAAAGAAAAAAATGCAGATGAGGAAAAAGGCAGAGACAAAGAAGAAAGGTCAACCGAAGAAGAAAGTCCAGGCGAAGAAAAGAAAAGAGACCCAATTCATTGGGAAGGTCACTAAAATACGTCAAAAAGAACCAGCCACCGTCATTGAATGGCCTCGATCGCTCACCCATGTCCATACTTATGGGATGCTGTCTCCTTTTTTTGAAGGTCTCAGGAAAGGAGAATTACGAGCCACCCTTTGTCCAAACAAGAACTGCCCGGAAAAACGTCTCTGGATCCCGCCCCGGGCCCATTGCCCGGACTGCCATACCGAGATGACCTGGAAGCCTTTAGCCAATCCAGTGATCGGCAAGATCTATACCTTTACCGAAGTCGTCTATGCCGGGACCGGCATCGAGCTTTCCACTCCCTATTGGCAAGTCGATGTGGAAATTCCGGGCTTGGCGACAATCCCCAAAAGTTATTTGTTATACGGAAAGCCCTCTATCGGGATGAAGGTCAAGGCTGAATTCAGGACAAAAAACCCCTCCAATACGGTGCTCGATTATTACTGGGTACCTTATGAACAATAAAGCGTAGCGCATGGAGCACGGGGCATAGAATGAGGGAAAGATGGAATGTTGGAATGTTGGAA
>Ga0299915_10003952_pt1 | contig 10744 bp, 7 predicted proteins | sample RVTome_13_FD_200263 | JGI IMG/M metagenome (GOLD analysis project Ga0299915, IMG submission 200263) | Soil microbial communities from uranium-contaminated site in the Upper Colorado River Basin, Wyoming, United States - RVT92D227 (version 2) ... | reverse complement strand
CACGCCGTCGATCTTTGTATGGCAATGACAGCATTCTCCCTTTACCACTTCATTCTTTACTACCCGAAATCCAACCCTTTCAATCACCCTACGTCCGCAGTGAGGGCAGAAGGTATCTTCGCCCTCCCCTCCTGGAATATTACCACAATAGACATATTGAAGTCCTGCTCTTATGCCAATCTCCCTGGCTCGATGAAGCAGAGAAGCAGGGGTTCGAGGAAGGTTCAGCATTTTATAGGTTGGGTAGAAAGCAGAAATATGCCAGGGGACCTCTGGTCCCAATGAAAGGATGAATTGGGCAATCTCTTCAAACTCCTTATCCGAATCGTTCAAAGTAGGGATAACTAAGGTCGTAATCTCTACCCAGATCCCCAACTGTCTCATCAATCTGAGGTTCTCCAAAATCGGCTTCAATCTCGCTCCACAGACCTCTTTATAAAATTTCTCTTGGAAACTCTTCAAATCGACATTGGCCGCATCCAAATAGGGTTGGATCGTCTTCAGGGCTTCTTCGGTCATGTAGCCGTTGGTCACGAAGATATTTTTAATCCCTTCCTTGCTGGCCAGGGCAGCGGTCTCATAGGCATATTCAAAATAGATGGTGGGTTCAGTATAAGTGTATGAGATCGATTGACATCGGTATTCCTTGGCCAATGAAACGATCTTAGAGGGAGAAACAGTTGAACCATCAATCCGGTCTTGATCCATCGGCATCTGGGAGATCTCGTGATTCTGGCATTGAAGGCATCGGAAATTGCAACCCACCGTGGCAATCGAGAAAGAGGTCGATCCAGGATAGAGGTGAAAGATAGGCTTCTTTTCTATGGGGTCTACATTCATAGAGATCGCACGACCGAAGACAAGGGTGTAAAGCTTTCCTTCCCGGTTCTCCCTCACTCCACAGATTCCCCGTTTTGAAGGTGAGATGTTGCAATGATGGTTACAGAGGAAACATCGCACCTTCCCCTCCTCCAAAGGGCTGTAAAGCATGGCCTCTTTCATTTCAACTTGGCACTCTCCACGCAGAACTCTTCCTGATCAAATGAGACACAACATCTAAAGGTCAACATGCGGAAGTTGTTCAAGGACATATTCTCGTATCGCCTGTGGGGTGGGTAGATCCCAGAGGACCTTGTTTTTCTGAATGAAAGGAAGAAGAAGTTCTTTAACCCGCCCCCCACACGAGCATCGATTCGAACCGCGCACGGGATGGCTTCGGCCTTTTTGGAAAGGAACCATTCGGTCCTGAAAACATTTGGGGCATCGAAGCACACTTTTTGACCCTGACATCTTTCCTCTTTTTGCCAGCGGTTTTCCGTCAATCTCGATGATGTCCATGGCAAAGTCGATCACCCGTGCATTCGTAATCGAAGTACCTACCCCATATGCATCCACGAGAGGATTGAGGCTGAGGATTCGTTTCTCATCCAATCCACCGCTGACAAAGATCTGAACATGATCAAATCCCCTTAAATCCAGTTCCCATCGAATCTCCTCAATAATCTTTTGAAAGTCTCCCCGCCTCGAACTTGGGGTATCAAGTCTGACTCCAAAGAGTTTCTTCCCGAGGGCCTCAGCCACCCTGATGGCCTCGATCTTTTCATCATTAAAGGTGTCGATAAGAGAGACCCGTTTGACTTTTGGGTGGATGACCTCATCAAAGGCCTTCGTGGCCTCTACAGTATCTCCCATGATCAAGATCAAGGCGTGGGGCATGGTTCCTGCAGGCTCTTCACCGATCAATTCGGCATTCTTTACCACCGATACCCCATCACAACCACCAATGAAGGCGCTTCGCTCCACCATCGGTGCGATCACTGGATGGATCCGTCTCGCACCGAAACTGATCACTCTTCGGTCTCCAGCGGCTTTTTTACAACGGGCGGCCTTCGTTGTAACTCCTGAGGCCTGGCAGAGGAGACCCAAGACCGAGGTCTCATAGAGACCAAAATCAGTGTACATCCCCTCGATCTCCATGACGGGTTCGAAAGCCCTAAAGATCGTCCCCTCTCTCATTGCCCTGACACTGACCTTCAAGTCTTTAAGCAGATAAGCCGCTTCCTCAATGCCAGCCAGGACCCCCCACCCATAATCCTCTGGGAATCGTTTAGCAATAAACTCGGCTTTCACCCATTTGTCAATCTTCTTTGCCTTGAGGACTTGCATGGTCCTCACAAAATAGACGTCGGTCATCTTGCCATCTTTAATATCTTTTGGATCAGCGATATGGAACATGCCTTCCTCTCCCGAAATCAAATTAAATTTCCTTTTATATAACAGAAATTTACCATCTATGTCTATAAAAATATTTACCCTATTTCGTCATTCCTGCGGAAGCAGGAATCCAGATATTATCTTCAATTCATTACCAGGAACATGCCTGGATTCCCGTTTGCACGGGAATGACAACCTGCTATGTCTATAAAAATATTTAAGAACGAATAGCCGTCCCTTTTGTTCTTATGGGTAACCAGTCAAAATTTCATGGACGACTCCATATTATGTTATAGTAACTGTGATTCTATGAGCTCTCTAAATTTAGATCTTATCAAAGAAATAGATAGCCTTTGGGAGTCCGTTTATCCCCATCTCACCCGACAGATCCATGAACTCTATGGTCGTCAAGACGGAAATATTCTCGAAATCGGTCCATTCTGTGGGATGATTTTTACCTTACAAAGAATGGAGATAGGACGCTCTTTTTTGATTGGAACCTTTCCTCCAGGAATGGGTGATTTTTTTCGCCAAGAAGCTAAGAGACTAAAGTTTGGAGACAAAATCAAGATCATTGAAACGGATTCTTCCCTGACCGGGATAAAAGAAAATAAAATCGATCTTGCCATCTTCCGTGGAGCCTTTTTCTTTCCTTCCTTTTTTAAAGTCAGTCTTTCTGCAATCTACAGGGTTCTGAGACCAAATGGGATTGCATTCGTTGGCGGAGGATTTGGAAAGTACACTCCTGAAACAGTCATTCAATCCATCGGGAAAAGATCACGAGATCTCAACCTTCAAATCGGTAAGATTGAAGTCAATGAAGATCAGTTAAGGCAAATGATAAAAGAGAGCAACCTGAAAGGGGAAGCAGAAATCATCTCCGAGGGCGGATTATGGGTATTGATGAAAAAGTAGTTCATTCCCGAGTAGCCCTTATCCACCAATATCCTGCTGACTTAAAAATGAAGTTAAATGGTCTACCCTTTTTGCAATATTGTTCAATTGATCTAAGGCTGAGCCTTCTGAAGTCTTTCGGCAATCCAAACCTTAATGATCGATTGTCGTGTTACCCCAAGCCGTCGGGCCTCCTTATCCAAGAATTCGATCATCCATCTGGGTAAATCTACATTTATTCTTCTTTGCTCTCGGCCAGGCCTGGAAGCCCGAGAGAGATCCAAATACTTCGAAATATCTTCTCCCCTATCAAACTTCTTATCCAGTTGTTTATCTCTCATAAATTTCTATCTCCTCTTTGCGCGATCGCCGCGCGGATATAATTCTTATCTTATCTCTTCTATAAGTAATGATAGCTGACCAATATTTTTCACCAATCTTCCCAATCATCAAGTACCTGGGTTCATCTTCAGTCCTTGCAGGAATCTCAATTCGTTCAGGATCGTCCCAAAGAAGTTGCACCTCTATAAAATCAATCCCATGTTTTTCTTTGTTTCTTTTACTCTCTCTGTCATCATATTCGAATTCCATAATGGTATAATAAATATACCATTTCTACTAAACCCCGTTGTTGTATTAAATGCTGCGTTCATAACCATAAAACTTTTGCCAATTCAGGAGTGGACCTAAACTCAATGTCATTCGCTGGATTACACTAATGGTGACTTTTAAAAGGTATCATCAATAGCGAATAAATAGGCTCTTTATAAGGACAACCGGGTAATTCGACCGGATCTTTATGCAACAATAGGGTAAACTTGTCGTGGCTTATTTCCGGGAGGTGCCCTTTAATGCGTGACCCCCCTATTTCAAGCTTACCTATGGGGACCATACGGACAAAGATACCAGAATTCCAGTCATGCTTCGAGTTCTGGTGGGGTGCCTGGTAAATGTAAACCTCAGGAAATTGCAGACACTTTTTTCTTGACAACCTAATTGTTGTGATGATAGTTCTATATATAGAACCATGGTTCTATTAGGATAACCTGAAATGGCGGACAAGAAGAAGATGTCAGATGAGCGGTACCTGGTCCCGGCGGTAGAGCATGCCTCTCGTGTACTGTTCTGTCTGGCTGGCGCCGGGTCCTCCCACATGAGTCTCATCGAGATCTGTGCTCAGGTTGGTATCCACAAAAGCAAGGCCTTCTCCATTCTGGAAACGCTGCAGAGATTCGGGCTTGTTCAAAGGAATATCGATGGAAGGGGATACTCTCTTGGCCCGGGCCTGGTCTCCCTCTCACGGAAGGTCCTTGACGATCTCAGCACCCCGCGCCTTGCCCAGCCCATCTTGGAGGAACTGGCAAGAAAGGCGGGCAGCACTGCAGTTCTGGGATTGATAGCCGACAGAAACGTATTTGTCGCTGCAAAGCATGAGGGTGAGGGTAACATTGGTGTCACGATGCGCATTGGCCATCGCTTGCCTCTTACCTATGGCGCACACGGGAAAGCGATTATGGCGTTTCTCCCTGGGAAGGAGCGCGATCATCTGCTGCAGGATAATGATCTCTATTTCCACGGGGACCCGGCTAGGCTCGACAGGGCTCGGCTGGAGAAGGAGCTCGCGCAGTGCCGCCGTGAGGGCTTTGCCGAAGACCTGGGCAAGGTGAACCGGGGGCTCAATGTCGTAGCGGCCCCTGTGCTCGGTCCAAATAGAGCTCCGATTGGATTTATTGAGATATTCGTCCTCTTTTCCGCAAAAGCCGCGCATCGTTTCGGGCCGCTGGTTGCTGAGGCCGGAAAAACGCTTTCACGTCAGCTGGGTGCCGAGGTCGACGAAACAAGGCACGATTTGTGGAGCCCCAAGGGCAAAGCCCGTGCCTGCACGCCGAAGTGCGTTTCGGCACGCAGGCGTGGCACCTGACCAACACACCGGGGGGCGACATCCCGGCCAAAAGTTCGCGCATTCATCCACGGCCAAAGGCCGGGGCTTTCTGCTGCCGGGGTAACGGTCGTCACGTTGAGGTGCAGAGACAAAAGGAGAGATATAGCAGTCAAAACGGCAAAAGAAATCAGAAAGAAGCATCTGGAGAGGCGTCGCCTCAGCCTCACGGTCAACGGGCAGCCCTTTGAACTGGAAGTGGGAGTAGAACCTCATCAGGTTGGCCCGGCCCACACCCTGGCCCATACACTCAGGGAAACGCTGGGCCTTACCGGCACAAAGGTATCATGCGACCACGGTGCATGTGGGTGCTGTACTGTGCTTATGGACGGGAAGGCCGTCCTTTCCTGTATGACGCTCACCGTTGAGTGCAATGGGAAGCAAATAACAACGATCGAAGGCTTGAGCGATCCAAAGACAGGGAAAATTGATCCCCTTCAGCAGGCATTCATCGACTACACAGCCTTTCAGTGCGGATTCTGCACACCCGGCATTATCATGAGTGCAAAAGCGCTCCTTCACGAGAATCCTTCCCCTACGGAAGAAGAAGTGAAGGAAGCTCTCTCGGGCAACTTCTGCCGTTGTATCAGCCACTACCAGGTGCTAAAGGCCGTTATGGCAGCATCCAAAGAGGTGAGGTAAACAAAATGGCCAACACATACCGGTATATAGGCAAGGCGACGCCCCGAAGAGACGCGACAGAGATTGTTACGGGAGGAGCAAAATACCTTAACGATATCAAGTTTCCCGATTTGCTCTACGGAAAGGTGCTCCGAAGCCCCCACCCCCACGCCCTTATCAAAAAGGTTGATAAAAGCAAGGCAGAGAGGCTTGAGGGGGTTAAAGCAGTACTTACGTGGGAAGGTATCCCCGACTGGAAAGGGGGTACGCCCCGCTATACTCGCATCCTCGATCGAAAGGTCCGCTACGTCGGCGACGCCGTGGCGCTCGTTGCTGCTACCACTGAAGAGATCGCGAAAGAGGCCCTTCACCTGATAGAGGTAGAATATAAGCTTTTACCCGCTGTCTTTGACATGGAAGAGGCCTTGAAGCCCGGCGCCCCCCAGTTGTATGACGAGTTCCCCGGGAATGTGGTAACCCCCGGCGTTCCCTTTTTCGGACCAAAGAGCCTGAAGGAAGTGGTCATGGGAGACACGGAAAAGGGATTCCAGGAGGCTGATGTCATAGCCGAAGGGACCTTCGGCTACGAGAACATACCGAACCCGCTGCCTCCTGAACCTCCGGGGGCAATAGCCTTATGGGAGGAACCGAACAAGGTGACTCTCCGGGTTTCAAATCAAGCCTCCTACATGGATAAGATTACTCTCTTCCATGTATTCAACAGGAAAGTCGAAGTGAGAACCATAGGGGGCCCATGCGGCGGCAGTTTCGGGTCAAAGTTTATGTCCTGGCAGGTTCAGTCCTATGCAGCGCTCTTAAGCAGAGCAACGGGCAAGCCGGTAAAACTCATCTTCACCAAGGAAGAACACCTGGCGGCATTCACGATGCGGCCTGCATCACGTATGAAGGCCCGGGTGGGCATGAAGAAGGACGGAACCGTAACAGCGATATCTGGCACGTGGCTTATCGACACGGGCTACTACTCGATGACGACCCAGTCACAGGTGGCTGTTGGCTGTGGCGAGGTCCAGATTGCGGTCCGGTGCCCCAACTGGGACTTAAAGCCGGTGATTGTCTGTACCAACCGGAATGCCTCAGGCATCGTGAGAGGTTTTGGTGGCCAGGAACTGAAGTGCATCCTCATACCGATTTTGAGTTTAGCCATGGAAAAACTGGACATCGACCCATTTGAGTTCCTCAAAAAACATTTCGTCAAACCGGGTGACGGGTATTTCTGGCGGGACGGCATCTGGTATACGTACCGGGGCGTAGACTTTACAAAGGCAATGGATAAAGGCGCCGAGTTGTTTGGCTGGAAAGACAAGTGGAAGGGATGGTTGAAACCCACGGCAGTGGACGGCACAAAAAGGAGAGGGGTGGGTGTGGGTGTCCATGGAAATGCCGATATCGGCGAGGACGCATCTGAAGCGTATGTGCGCCTTCATCCGGACGGAACAGCCATGCTCTTCTCCTGCGTAACAGAACACGGGACAGGTCAGAGAAGCAACTACATCAAGATGGTCGCCGAGGTGCTGCAACTGCCATTGGAAAACGTCTCCATAACACCCTCCGATTCACTGATCAACCCCTATGAGTTTGGACCAGCCGGCTCCAGGGGAACTTATGCGATCGGAAGTGCTGTTATTGCAGCGGCAGAGGATGCCAGGCGAAAGCTCTTCGAGCTTATCGCCCCCATGCTCCAGGCAGAACCTTACGACCTGGAGACCGTGGACGGGGTAATTTTCGTCAAGAGTAATCCCGAAAAGAGGATACCCTGGAAGGCAATGAGTATTGACCGCACGGTTACTGGCTACGGACGGTTTGAGCCTGATTATACACTGACTAACTGTATGATGTCATTCGTCGACGTTGAGGTCGATACGGAAACGGGGAACGTGACCCTGCTCCGTGTGGTCAACACCACAGACGTAGGCCAGATCATAGACCCTCCCGGCCTCGAAGGCCAGCTCAACGGGTGTCTTGGCTCAGGCGGCATCGACAGTGCGCTTTTCGAGGAAACGATCCTTGACCGTTCCACAGGACATATCTTGAACGCCAACATGATCGACTACAAGTGGCGCACCTTTTCTCAGCTTCCGGTAATCGACAATGTGGCCCTGGAAACACCCTTTCCCAGCCACCGCTTCCATGCAGTAGGGGTTGGCGAGATAACCACATCACCGGGCCCGGTAGCAGTGCTCATGGCTGTTTCAAATGCCATCGGCCTCTGGCTGCACGAGTATCCGGCGACACCGGAGAGAGTGCTTGAGGCGCTGGGAAAGGTAACACCAAGGGCCCGCAAGGGAGGTGCGGCATGAGGTCCTTCAAACACATTGATGCACGGACGGTCGATGAAGCCTGCGCACTTCTCGGGGAGTACAAGGGCAAAGCCATGCTCAATGCAGGCGGGACAGAACTGCTCTCAACCCTCAAGGGAGAGTATCTTTTAGACTATCCTGAAGCCCTCATTAATATCAAGACAATATCGGGTCTTGAATACATCAGGGAGGAGAGCGGAGCATTGAAGATAGGCGCTCTGACGAAGCTCTCCGACATAGCGAAGTCTCCCCTTCTTAAGGGTAGTTGCAAGGCGCTTGTTGAAGCTGCCCGTTCCGTGGCCACACCCCAGATCCGCAATACGGCTACCATTGGCGGTAATCTGTGTCAGGATGTGCGCTGCTGGTACTATAGGTATCCACACCAGATCGGCGGACCTATCATGTGCCTGCGCAAGGGAGGAAAGATCTGCAACGCCCTGACCGGGGATAATCGGTATCATTCCATATTCGGTGCCGCTGGTGTCGCCGTTTATCCCTGTTCTTCAAATTGCCCGGCTCATGTGAATATACCCTCCTATCTGAGCAGGGTCAGAAACGGCGATCTCATGGAAGCGGCACGGATATTACTGGACTTCAATCCAATCCCAGCCATAACCGGCCGGGTATGCCCCACTTTCTGCGAGCCGGAGTGTAGTCGGAGCGAATTCGATGAGCCGGTGGCAATACGATGTATCGAGCGATCTTTGGGTGATACCATCCTGAAAAGGATGACCGAGGTCTTCACGCCGCCGGAGACCGAGTCCGGCAGAAGCATCGCCATCATTGGTTCCGGGCCGGCGGGACTGACCGCCGCCTATTACCTCAGGAGGTCCGGCCACCTGATCACCGTTTTTGAGAGGCTGCCAGAAGCCGGTGGCATGCTTCTCTACAGCATACCTCCGTACCGCTTGCCAAAGGATGTGGTGAGAAAGCAGGTTCAAGCACTGGAAGGTATGGGGATCAAGTTTCAGGTTGGAGTCAATGCAGGCAAGGATGTTACTGTCGCCGAAATGATAGGCCACTTCGATGCTGTCTTTCTGGCGGGCGGAGCCTGGAAAGAAAAACCGCTGGGAATAAAAGGGGAACAAGTCGCTCTATCCGGTCTGGAGTTCTTGAAAAGGGCAAATACCGGCGCCAGAGATATACCGGGGAGAAAGGTGGCAGTTATCGGCGGCGGCAATGTGGCCATAGATGTCGCCCGGACATTGCTAAGGCTGGGTGCCGAGCCAGTGGTGATATATCGGCGTAGTCAGGACGAGATGCCGGCATTTAGGGATGAGGTGGAAAAGGCCGAGGAGGAAGGGATCGAATTTCAGTTCCTGACGCTGCCAACCGAGGCGTCGGAGGCTAACGGCAAGATAACGCTTAAGTGCGTGCGAATGCAACTTGGCTCCCCGGATGCGTCGGGCCGGCCGAAGCCCGTACTGATACCGGGCTCAGACTTCACCTCTACGTTTGATGCAGTGATTAAAGCGATTGGTGAAAAGCCGGATACTTCACTTCTCCCTGCCGAGTTCCGGCAGAAGGCATGTAAGGGGGCGCCTTCAGCGCATCTGCTTGGGAAGAACCTCTTTGCCGGAGGCGACTTTATCACCGGCCCGTCAACGGTCATCCAGGCGGTGGCCTCTGGCAGGGAAGCAGCTCGCCTCATCGAGCTATCGTTTAAAGGCATCCGCCCTTCGGCTAAACTTGGTGGGCCGGACCAGGACTTCAGTAGCCCTTCTCTCGAGGCAGCGCCCCGGATCCGGATTCCTGTGTTGCCGGTATCCGAGCGCATCAAGAGCATGGACGTTGAAGATACACCAGGCCTCGGTTTAAGTGAAATCGAGACGGAGGCAAGCCGATGTTTCAATTGCGGATGCTTAGCAGTCAGCCCCTCTGATATCGCCATAGCACTGATAGCCCTGGACGCAAGCATCATTACTACAAAGAGAACTGTTGACGCTCAGAGTTTCTTCACTGCGAGCGCAACGGGGTCAACGGCGCTTGACCCGGATGAGCTGGTAACCGAAATCCAGATTCCGAAGCCACAGGACGGGGTCCGGCAGACCTACCTGAAATTCACCGTGAGAAACCCTATCGATTTTGCCATCGTGAGCGTCGCATCGGTTATCACTGTCGAAAGAGGGGTGTGCACGGATGCGCGTATTGCCCTTGGGGCCGTGGCCCCGTCGCCGGTAAGGGCAAAGAAAGCCGAGGAAGTCATAAAAGGGCGACCTATCGACCAGAATGCCGCTGCGGAGGCAGCTGAGCAGGCAGTCGCGGCTGCACGACCCCTCAGCATGAATGCATACAAGGTGGAGATCGCAAAAACCCTTGTCAAAAGGGCGATACTGGGCTGAGCTTAAGTTGAATACCTCGGTCGGCACCATTGTCCATGATTGCGGTAAACCCTTGAATAAATTTTTGGGGCATCGGAAATATGTCATTTTTGTCTCCTCGGATGCAAACTTATACCAATGCCTGATCCCCAAAAAGAGGCATTGGAATGTCTTAGGATGAGCGGATATTGGGGAGTGTGGTGGGTTTGTTGGGAGGTTGATTATTGAATTCGGCAACACCCTTCTTAAAGGTTGAAAATGTCTCTAAATCATTTGGGGGATTGATGGTCATTCATCAACTATCATTCTCCCTTGAAGAGGAAGAGATATTAGGAGTGATAGGGCCAAACGGATCTGGAAAAACGACCCTGTTTAACTTAATCACGGGCTTTTTAAAAACGGACGAGGGCAAAATCGAATATTTGGAGAACAATATT
>Ga0299915_10003950_pt1 | contig 10745 bp, 11 predicted proteins | sample RVTome_13_FD_200263 | JGI IMG/M metagenome (GOLD analysis project Ga0299915, IMG submission 200263) | Soil microbial communities from uranium-contaminated site in the Upper Colorado River Basin, Wyoming, United States - RVT92D227 (version 2) ... | reverse complement strand
TGGATGCATTAATTCGCAAGAGAAAAGTAAACAAACAGCTTTAAATCAAACTGTATCTGAGGATTTTTCTTTTTTTTATTCAAAGTTTTATAGTGATACAAGTTATCAAAATGAACGAATTTTGAAGCCACTTAAAGGAAAGATAAAAGTTTGGGATGATGATACTGTAAAGGAAGAAACTTGGGATAATAAAAAAGTGACAGTAACACCTAAAGAGAAGTTTTTACAAATTTATAAGAACCTAAAAACAGATCTGATAAAGAAAGATACCGTTGTTATTGAGAGATATTGGATTGAGCAATCCGGCTTTCTGGTAGAAAAAAAATTTACTCTAAAATATGGTAAGTGGTATCTATATAGTTATGATATATCCAACCTTTAGGCGCAAAAGCCGGAGAAATCCGACTTTTTCACTACAACTCGTCATTTTCAATACCAGCCTGTTTAAGAATAGAGTACAGCGTTCCGGTAGGAATATCCCGCTTCGGCGGGAAGCATCTGCCCTGTTTCAAGCTCATTAATATGAACGGCAGGCTTTATGACCCGCTTACTGCCCAATTCTTAAGTGCTGATAAATTTATCCAGGCACCCTATTATACGCAGGGTTTTAACCGTTATGTATACTGTTATAACAATCCGTTGAAATACAAGGATCCGACGGGGTGGTATGCTATAAACGATATAAGTTTAGTAGAGGTCAATGGTAACGGTGGTGGTGGTAGTTCAAAGCATGATTTTGACCTATATGGTAAAGCCATATATGATATCGGTCTAACTTCAGGTTCCTCATCAAGTAGTGGTAACTATACATTTTCATGGGATGATGTATGGTATTTATACTATTTTACACCATTTGGTGGTGAATGGTCTACAACTAGTGGCCTTCGAGTCTTTAAAAATGAAAACCAGCAAAATAGGGCTGCAGAGGCTTATAATAGTACATGGCAACTGGATCCTTCTATTATTCCTCAAGTTACAAGTCCAGATGCCTCTGATTCAAGATTATTAGCCTATGAGGGATTACTTCCACTCGATTATGTGGTTGATGATGAAGTCCAATCGGGAGGGGATTATTTAGTTTATACTGGAGACAAATTAAATTGGTATAATGGTAGCGGTAATTTAGTTGATGGTTATAATGCAACGTCAGGTCTACCTGGGTACCAAGTTGCGAGGTATCAAAATGTACCAGATGCCGGTCCGATTCCCGCAGGTACTTATAGCGTTAATCTAAGTTTAAGTCCTAACAGGATGGCTGCCGCAAGTTCTTCAACAGGTGAAATCTTATCAGGCGATGGAATTCAGAGAATTCCATCCTCATTTACAACATCCAATGGAACGACTTATATTTATCCAGGATGGGGAACGATACGAGCAAGATTAAACCCAGTATCTGGTAATATGTATGGTAGATATTCTTTTTACCTGCATAATTCACACAAAGGTTTTTCTCATGGATGTATAGAAGTCGGTGGTAACTTTTTTGGTGGATTGATAAATTATGGACAATCACATGGTTCTATACGCCTGATTGTAAGATATCCATCTATGAATACATCAACTTATGGGGGCACGTATTATCCTTAAAAACATAAATCTTATGAAAACATTATTAGCATTATTATTACTCATTGGATGTTTAAGACAAAATGAAATGAAGGATATTTCTATAGAGTATATAAAGGAATCATATTCTACGAATGAAGCTCTTCAAGTTACTCTTACAAATAAAACAAATGAATCATTGTTTTATTATATTGGCCTTGAATGTTTTATTAATGATGAATGGAGAGAAGTCGTAAACGATATTAATAATCCTAAATCTAAATCTTCAATTATTTCAAAATTGCAGGTAGATGAGAAAAAAGATGTATCCTTTCTTATAGAAAAGGTTTTACAAGATTTTATTCCGAATTTTGATACTTATAGATTAAAAATCAATTATGGAATAACAGTTGATGCAATTAATAAGCAAAATTATTCTCATCCTTTTAAAATTAAAAAATGAATCAAAAAAGCCCGGCATTTGTTCGGGTTTTTTTAGTTCTTTGATGAAACAGTGATGTTGCCGCATATGGTGGGGATGCACCATGGATGACAATGGCTATTGGAGAAATTGATGTAGAAGAAAATGCTGACAAAACTAACACTCCTAAAATTATTGAGTATTTTGACGCTACTGAATTAAAAGGACAAGCAGGAACAAAAACTTGGGGCTGGTGTTCTGCCTTTGCAAATTGGGTAATGAAAGCTGCTGGATATACCGGAACTAATAGTGGAAGGGCACAATCGTGGTTAACATGGGTAAATACCTTGACAGAACCTAAATATGGTTGTATAACGGTAACACTTAAATATGGTCAATATCATGTTGGTTTTTATGCTGGACCAGGAGCAAAAGAAAATTCTCTGCTGGGCTTATAGTAATTGGAGTTACAGGCATTGTTGATCTTGCTGGTGATGTTGGTCTCTATATTTATGGGAGTAACAAATGATGTATTATTTATGGATATTGCATTATTCCATTGTAAAAGGAATTTATAGAAAAAGGCATAAAAACCTATCAACAAGTGCAGATGGCTTGGCTTTTATGTGTTTATTGTTTCTGGCGGTGTTTATCTTTATGCTTTTTGTAGATAAAGATTTGTTGTGGAACGTAATACGAAAAAGATTACCCCTAGGACCTTTAGTGAAAGGTATATTAGCTTTATTAGCACCTATATTGCTATTAATGCTTTCAGGCCGTCTTACAAAACAAAAGATTAAGACAATAAGGAAAGTAATAAAAATAAAGAGCCGTATTAAACGTTCATACTCAATTTTATATGTTAGTTTTTTTACTGCCTTATTTGTATTTGCAATTATTATAGCTGCATTATCGATGACGCCGATTTAATTATCATTATTATAAGAAAGCCCGGCAAGACCGGACTTTTTGATTATAGTGCAGCTACGTTTTTCTGAAAGAAATCTTTAAACTTCTTATTAGTCAACATCTTTTCGATTAACCGAAAAATGGTTTGTTTGTCTTCTTCATCAAGCCCCCCGCTGAGCGAAGACCTCTCTGCTCGGCTGAATTTGCAATTCAGCCATTATTGAATTGTAGTTTGCAACTACATGAAGATGTTTAAACTAAACAAAAAAAATGTACCTTGCATATAATTATCGTTCTTTGAAGAAAACTTATGTTGGTCATTAAAACCATAGGCATCATTAAAAAACCTTACTATGTTTGTTAGGGTATTATTACAATAATCCGTTGAACTACAATTATCCTACGGGGTGGACTGCCATACCGGATTCGAGATATGATATATCTAATGGGAGAGAAACTGCAAAAAACAACAGTTCCAGGTATTATGACCAACCGCAGACCGATATAGGCCTGAGTTCCGGTCAGGCATGGTCAGTATGGAATATCACACCACATATTGCAGCTTATAAGCAATATCAGTATTATTATGTCGGTGATGGTAAATATCAGAATGGTTTGGGTGAAACGGTTTCATTTGATGTAGTATACCAAAATGCAATTTCTCCAAATGCAAAAATCATTCCCGGTAATGAAGCTGCACAAGCATTGAAGGAAGAAACAGAAGCCATGGCCGATATAAATGGCTTAATGAGCCAGGATTTTGAAGTCATAGGGAGAATAGTTAATAATGGACTGGGTAGTTATGGATTTGGGCTTTATGTAAAAGAAAATGGTGAAACAACGGGTGGATTGTTTAGAATATTTTATGGACAGGCCTCATCGGGAGGGGTAAACAATTTAGGGAATTACACAGATGCAGCAAATAATACAGCATATGGTATAGTATTGGGATCCAATTTATACGGGGAATCGGCAAGAGGATTAACAACAACAACATCAACTATTGCCCGAGAAGTTCAGGCTGCAAATGTTTTAGGCAAAATAGCTACAGTTGCTAAATGGACAGGGTATCTTGGAAATACGATAAGTATTGCAGCTAATACTGTAAATGTTTATAATGACCCTACCGCTGCTAATTATGCTAGGGCCGCAGTAAACGGATTTGCTGTAGGCCTTAATTTAGTAAATCTCGTTGTTCCTGGACTCGGAACAGGTTTATCACTAATAGTATCTACTGCAGATATGATGGGTGGTTTCAATTGGTTATATAATAGTCTTGAAACGAGTAAAAACCCATAAAATGAGATTACTACAATATATTTATTACAAGATATTATTGATGCATTCAAAAGGTGAAGATAACATAACTGCAGCAGGGTTATCCGTTATGACCATTAGTGTAATATTTTTTGCTAATATTTTTACAATTGGAGCTTTTTTGAGAAAAGCAAACATCTTACATCGCTTTTTAAGCAAACCAAGAGAGGGTATCCTATTAATAATTGCTTTATTAGTAATCAATTATTTTCTTTTTATGCATAAGAGAAAGTATCTAAAGATCAAAGAAATGTTTGTTGGTGAAAGTAGGCAAAAAAGAATTATCGGTGGTACACTCGTTGTTTTATATGGCTTTCTTTCCTTTATTCTTTTGTTAGCCTTAGCAGCATATAAACCTGGTCAAATGTAGCAGAAAGCCCCTCGCTGAGCGAAGGGTCTGAACGAAGCCGCTCGGTGAAGTTTTAAACTTACAAACTTAAGAAATGATTTCGCCCTTTCAGGGCTCCTGTTCTATAATTCTTGCTGGCAAAGGGCGATGCCCTTTGCTGGTGATTGTGCCCCTTCAGGGCTATTATTAACCCATTTATTAAGTATTGAACTGTGGAAACCTATGTTGCAGTATACGGAATCCTTAAATTACTACAGGGCACTATACCGTGTTAGATGGTGACATGCTCTAGAGCCCTGAAAGGGCAAGATCAATTCATTTAGCCCTAAGTTGACGGCCATGGTTGCAAACTCGCTTAGCGGCGGAGTTGCTTATGCCTGACCTGTCCGCTTAACCGGGGATCTTACCGGCATTGCATGATGAAATGTGATGTTCCTGAAAGTTCCTGCAGATTTAATGTTCATTTGTTTTGCTATTTACCTGCATAGACAGTAAATTAGACAGCCTATATCTTTCTGTTTACCATGGAAGTTCTGAAGAGTTTATTTACAGGTATGGGAACCGCCACGGCAATTCTTTACATCAGTTTTACTGCTTTCGCAGGTGTGCTCATCGGGAAAATCAGGATCAGAAATATTAAATTGGGAGTTGCAGGGGTATTGTTTTCCGGAATGCTGATAGCTCATTTTGGGGCACAGGCTGATCCCGAAGTGCTGCACTTCATCCGCGAATTCGGTTTGATCCTGTTTGTATATGCCATTGGTATTGATGTTGGCCCGCGTTTCTTCAATACCTTCAGAAGCGATGGACTCAGGCTCAATCTGTTTGCCCTTGGAATCGTGCTGTCAGGATTTATCATCGCCTATTTATTCTGCCGTGTGGGCGGAGTATCCCCGGCCGTCATCACCGGCATTATGAGCGGCGCGGTTACCAATACCCCTGGCCTCGGAGCAGCACAGCAGGTACTCACCGACTTCGGAAATCCCGATGATGCTGCCCTGGCTGGGATGGGATATGCTTTGGCCTATCCCTTTGGTGTTATTGGCATTATTTTATCCATGATCCTGATCAGGGTGTTTTTCAAAATAAAAATTGACAAAGAAGTGACCGATTACAGGAATCAGTTTCAAACACTGAGGCAGAAGCTGGAAAGTGTAGAAATATCCATAACCAATCCCAATCTCTTCGGGCAAAAGATAAGCTATATCAAGGAATTCATTGACAAGGAACTGGTAATCTCACGAATAGAGCGAAAAGGGACCTACCTGGTTGCCACTGAAGGCCTGATACTGCAGGAAGGTGATGTAATTATCGGCGTTTCGGCACTCCAGTATATTAAAAATCTCAAGATGACCATAGGGAAGGTCAGAATCGCTGAAAAGCGTGAAATATCAGGTGACCTTGCCATGTTTCATGTGCTGGTGACCAACCGGAAATACGCAGGTAAAACCATTCAGCAAATTGGTATTTACCGGCGATATGAAGCCAATATTACCCGTATTTTCAGGGCCGGAACTGAAATCTTGCCCACCCGCGGCACCACGGTTGAATTTGGTGATACAGTCAGGATCGTAGGTAAGCGTGAACTTTTACCTGAAATACGAAATGAATTGGGCAATTCGGTGGAAGAACTGGCCCATCCGAATACTATCCCAATCTTTGTAGGTATTTTCCTGGGAGTCATACTGGGCAGCATTCCCATCGTCATACCGGGGCTGTCTGCTCCTGCTAAACTGGGACTGGCCGGAGGGCCATTGATTGTTGCCATTTTGCTCGGCAACCAGAGACGGTTCAAGAGTTTTGATTTTTATATGACCCCCGGCGCCAATATGATGATCCGTGAACTGGGAATAATTCTGTTTTTAGCCTGTGTCGGTCTTTCTTCAGGCGGGCAATTTGTTAAGACATTCACCAGTGGCGGATATTTGTGGATGCTGTATGGAGCGGTGATTACCTTGATGCCTGTTTTATTGGCAGCCACCATAGCCCGTCTGCTTAAATACAATTACCTGAAAATCTGTGGGATCATCTCCGGCGCCATGACCGATCCGCCTGCACTGGAGTTTGCCAACAGCCTGGCCCCTGTTCATGCCCAGTCCACCGCCTATGCTGCTGTATATCCGTTCACCATGTTCCTGAGAATACTGTCTGCACAGGCACTGATAATGATTACACTCTGATGACAACCTGAAAATTTTTACCCAAAAACCATAAACCATGGATGAAGTAATGATTGTAATTCCGGAGAATATGGGGAAGAATTTTATCCCCAAAGAATTTCTTCCTCCGGGAAAAGACGAATACCACCAGCGTAATCAACAGATAACTCAGCCGGAATCGGGTTGGAGACATTTACGGTCCGATGAGGTTGAAAGGCTTGTAAAAAACAATAATACTGCTGATAACTGGGATGACATCCTGGTTACAGAAGAGTTCGATGCAAATCAGATCAAGAATACCCGGTTCTTCGGGCTGGTCAGAATTGGCAGGCTCCGGAACATTATCCTCCAGCACCATGATCTGAAAGTGCCGGCCGGAATAACCAACAGCCTGATCATCTCCTGTGATATCGGCGATGATGTTGCCATCCATGAAGTACACTACCTGGCCCATTACATCATCGGTGAACGTTCAATCCTCTTTAATGTACATGAAATGGATACCACCGATCATGCCAAATTTGGCAACGGTTTAGTCAAAGAGGGAGAACCTGAAAGTGTGAGGATATGGATCGACCTGATGAATGAAACCGGTTGCCGCAAGGTTCTTCCCTTTGACGGGATGATAACGGCCGATGCCTATTTGTGGGCAAAATACCGCGATGACACCGCCTTACAGGAAAACCTGCTCAAAATGACACAAAAAGCCTTTGACGACCGTCGGGGTTTTTACGGCACTATAGGCAGCCAGTGCGTAATCAAAAATTCCCTGGTTCTCAAGGATGTGAAAATAGGCTCGAATTGTTACATCAAAGGTGCCAATAAATTAAAAAACCTTACCATCAATTCATCCGCACAGGAGCCCACACAGATCGGCGAGGGTGTTGAACTGGTGAACGGCATTATCGGTTATGGCTGCCATATCTTTTATGGCTGTAAAGCGGTGAGATTTTTACTGGGAAATAATTCAAGTCTGAAATACGGGGCACGACTGATCAACTCATTTCTGGGCGACAATTCAACCATTTCCTGCTGTGAAGTGCTCAATAACCTGATCTTCCCTGCACATGAACAGCACCACAACAACTCATTTCTGATTGCTGCTGTGGTAATGGGACAAAGCAATATGGCTGCAGGTGCCACCATTGGCTCAAATCATAATAGCAGGGCCAACGATAATGAGATCCAGGCAGGCAGAGGATTCTGGCCAGGTCTGTGCACAAGCGTGAAACATTCAAGCCGTTTCGCTTCTTTTATTCTCCTTTCAAAAGCGGATTATCCGGCCGAACTCGATGTTCCCCTGCCATTTTCATTGCTAAACAACAATGCCAGCAAAGATCAGCTCGAAATCATGCCGGCATACTGGTGGTTATACAATATGTATGCGCTTTCACGTAATTCCTGGAAATTCCAGAACCGCGACAAAAGGATCAGCAAATCCCAGCATATAGAATTCGATGCTTTTGCGCCCGACACCATGGAGGAAGTTATTCATGGCATGCATTTACTGGAAATATGGAGTGCAAAAGCCTCCTTAAAACAAAAAGGAGAACCTGAAGATAAATGGAATGAAGGACTTTTGGCTGACCTTGGCCGTAAAATACTTGCTACCGATGAGAAACTGGTGAACAACCTGGAGGTCCTTGGTGAAAATATAGAGAACACAAAGCGTAAAACCCTGATTTTAAAACCCTTCAAAGCATATCACGGCTACCGGGATATGCTGCACCATTACGCGGTTCAGAACCTGCTGGCATACATGCGGGCCAATCCCGATGCAACGTTTGCACAGATGGCAGGTGAATTAAAGGGCAAACGGGTGAAAGAATGGATAAATATGGGCGGGCAGATCATGCAGTCAGATGACGTTGACAGATTGCGGTCAGATATCGGTGCCGGAAAACTGAAAACCTGGCAGGAGGTCCATGCCAGGTATGATTTCCTTTGGGAAAAATACAGAATCGACAAACAGAAACATGCATTTGCCGTGCTGGGTGGAATTTTCGGAACCGGCCAACTCACACAGTCTCAATGGGAAGAGGCCCTGACAAGGGAAATTGATATTCAGCAAAACATATGCGACGAAGTCTTTTCTTCCCGGAAGAAAGATTATGAGAATCCTTACCGCCGGTCAACCTTCAGGAACGATGAAGAAATGAAGGCAGCCATAGGTACCATCGGGGATAATTCCTTTATTGTCCAGGTAAGGAAGGAGACAGAAGAAATGAAGACGTTTGTGGAAGAAGTGAGGAAAAAACTTTAAGTGCAGAGTGCATCCTGGAGTAGTTTATTCATTGCATTTCCTTACTTCCACGGAGTCCACTCCAGCGTCATCCTGTCCCTGGTTCGGCTTTGCCCGGTTGTGTTGTTTTTCTGATAATAGCTGATCCCGTTCTTTTCAAATGTTGTGGTGACAGTTTCAACTTGGTATTTTGCGTTGGGATCATTCATATGATAGATCATACATATGGATTGCTGTACAACTCCGTTAACCTTATCGAAATAACAATGCACATAGCCATCTTTGTTCAGCTCAATAGTCCGCTGCCAGTTCTCAGTATTGGCGAGGTTATGAAATGAAATACTTTTCAGGACGTCATGGTCATCAAACTCATAGGTATATGTTCCGTCGGAGTAACTGTTGGCCGGATCATTACGCCGGGTTAACATAAGGGCATTGTTCTGTACGGAGAATGTATAAGTTATTATGCTGCATACCTTATTGGTTTCGTGGGTTTTCCAACGTTCGCAGAATCTGACGACCTGGCATTGCGTCACCTGATGATCCGGCCCGTATTCATATTGCTTCACCTGTGTCAGGTTGAGAAATAACGGCACACCCTGACCATTGCCGCCGGACAGTGTATACACCCGGACATACTTTTTTATCTTGACAATTCTATTAAATCGGTCAAAAAAAACCGAGTCAACCGGTATTGTGTAGAACTGACCCCAACCGTTTTTCTGAACAACGCCTCGTTCATGCATGATCAGGATGTTGCCTGAATTTCCCCAGGTGAAGGAACATTTTATAAATGGTGCCTGAATGGAGGTTATCCTTTGAATTTGTTTGTCAATAGCGATTTTTACTGAATTCCGGTTTAGGCTTAACCTCACCCTCCAGGGAGTGAAGGGCTGGGTTATGCTGAACGGTAAAATCAGATACGAATAATCACTCAGGATTGAATCACCAATGATTTTGATTTCATAATCGTGCAGGAAAATATCGTCCTTAACAGTTCTTTGATAGGCTTCCAATAGGACCTGCAATTCCTTTTGCATAAAAATGAGAGAATCCAGCCTGCGTTGCCTTCGTTGAATGGAATCCCTGACGAAAAGTTCACGGGCCAGCAGGGAATCCCTGATAAACTGCTGCCTTGCCTCCAGGGAATCTTGAGCAAATTGCGTTGGCTTCCCGATGGTATCGGTAATTTCCTGACTAAATGTATTTATGGCAAATAAAAAGCCTATCAGAAGGATAAAGATCTGACGGGATATTTTTACTCTACAAAATCTACATGTCATAGAATTTGTTTTTCAAACCAAAGGCCAAGATATTACAATTAAATGTGTTCTACCATAATATCGCCGCGAATGGGCTCCTTTAATCCATATTATAAGTGAAAGCACCAGAGGTGAGATATTATGGTAGGAAAGGAATGATATAAAATAATTCAAAAGCGCCGTAGGTGCGACATTATGGTTATGTTATTCTTTGCTGACAGGTGTTTTGTAATATTTTTATGACAATTAAAATACTATAATCTCATGAACCGAATTAGCCTGTTAACTAATATTCTTCAAACATTTCTATTCTGTGATCCGGGCTTATGCCAGATTAGTACTGATTCGGTTGTTACCATTGTCATAAAGACTGAATTGGGTGATATCCAGGCAGAACTTCATCTGCCATAGGATAGTCACTCACCCCGCCAACCAGAATTATTAAAATCACAGCCACTGTTATTCCATAATGTCGTTGAAAGAAAATACCCAGCTTTTCCTTGCCCGGCATCGGATCTTTTAGTAATTTTCAATGTAACTA
>Ga0299915_10003949_pt1 | contig 10748 bp, 8 predicted proteins | sample RVTome_13_FD_200263 | JGI IMG/M metagenome (GOLD analysis project Ga0299915, IMG submission 200263) | Soil microbial communities from uranium-contaminated site in the Upper Colorado River Basin, Wyoming, United States - RVT92D227 (version 2) ... | reverse complement strand
CGGCCCGAAAATACGGGATCCAACTTATCCCGACCCAGGTCTTCATCGACCAAAAGGGCAATGAGGTTTTCCGCCACGTCGGGCTTTTCCCCAAGGAAGAGATCCTCGCCCTCCTGAAGAAGCACGGGGTCCACTGAGCCGGAAGAAACATGGAACGCCTTTTCGGGGATTTGCAGCAGATTCTCCAGCACAGCCCCTGGCTGGCGGTCGTCGCCGTTTTCTTCGGCGGCATAACAACGGCTCTGAATCCCTGCGTCCTGGCAATGGTCCCGCTCCTGATGAGTGTGATCGCTGGAAACAGGGAGACCACGACCGTGAGACGGTCTCTCGTCTTTTCCCTGTTCTTCGTCCTGGGATTGGCCTTGACCTTCACCACCCTGGGCCTCATCTCAGGACTGATGGGCCGGATGTTCGGGGACGTCGGGAGGTTCTGGAAGTACGCGGTGGCGGGCGTCTGCCTGCTGATGGGGCTTCACCTGTTGGGCGCTATTAAATGGAACTTGCCCGTCCCCTCCGGAATCCGGGTGAAAAAGCAGGGCAACATCGGCGCTTTCCTGCTGGGGCTTCTCTTCGGCATCGTCTCGACGCCGTGTGCCGTCCCCATCCTGGCCGTGCTCCTGGCGTATGTTGCGGGCGAGGGGAACCCCGTCTTCGGAGGACTGCTCCTCTTCGTTTACGCCCTCGGCCATTCCGGGCTCGTTTTGATCGCCGGAACGTCCGTCGGCGCGGCGAAGGGGTTGCTCGAATCGAAAGGCTTGCGCAAGGCCCATGCCATCATCCAGAAGGTCGCCGGCGTCCTGATCATCGGCATCGGGCTATATTTTCTGCTGGGGAGATGACGACAATGGGGAGGCATAAAACTCTAGGTTTCATCGGGGGCGGACGGATCACCCGAATCATCCTGGGAGGGTTTCAAAGAAATGGCCTGGATTTCTCCGAAGTCGTCGTCAGCGACATGGAACACGACGCCCTGTCGCGGCTTCGGGAGAAATTCCCCGGCATCAGGCCATGAAAGAAAGGAGAAGTTTCATGACACCCGGAAATATGCGGCTTAAGTTCCTCGATAGATACCTGACGCTGTGGATCTTCCTGGCCATGGCCTTCGGCGTGGGGCTCGGTTATCTCGTCCCGGCGGCGGTCGGCTTCATCAACAGATTCCAGTCGGGGACGACGAACATCCCCATCGCCATCGGGCTCATTCTGATGATGTACCCGCCCCTGGCCAAGGTGAAATACGAGGAGCTCGGGGATGTATTTAAGAACGTTAAAGTCCTCTCCCTGTCCCTTGTCCAAAACTGGATCATCGGGCCGCTCCTGATGTTCGCCCTGGCCGTCCTTTTCCTCCGCGACAAGCCCGAATACATGTACGGCCTGATTATGATCGGTCTAGCCCGCTGCATCGCCATGGTCATCGTCTGGAACGACCTGGCCCAGGGGGATAGGGAGTACGCGGCCGGCCTCGTCGCCTTCAACTCGATCTTCCAGGTTCTGTTTTTTTCCATCTACGCCTATATCTTCATCACCGTCTTTCCGACCTGGCTCGGCCTCAAAGGGACCGCCGTCAACGTCACCATCCGCCAGATCGCCGAGAGCGTCTTCATCTATCTCGGGATTCCTTTCCTGGCCGGCCTCCTGACGCGCTTCAGCCTGCTCAGGCTCAAGGGCAGGACGTGGTACGAGACGAAGTTCATCCCGCGCGTCAGCCCGGTGACGCTCATCGCGCTTCTCTTCACGATCGTCGTCATGTTCTCGCTCAAGGGCGAATTCATCGTCAAGATCCCGCTCGACGTCCTGCGCATCGCCGTCCCGCTGCTCATTTATTTCGTCGTCATGTTTCTCGTCTCGTTCTTCTTGAGCCGCAAAGCGGGGGCAGACTACTCCAAGGCGGCCACGCTGTCGTTTACTGCCGCCAGCAACAATTTCGAGCTGGCCATCGCCGTTGCCGTGGCCGTCTTCGGTATTAATTCAGGGGAGGCCTTTGCGGCCGTCATCGGGCCGCTCGTCGAGGTCCCGGTCATGATCGGCCTGGTCAACGTGGCGCTCTATTTCAAGAAAAGATATTTTTTAGCGCCCGGGGCCGCCGAGGCGAGGGTTTAATTGGGGGTTTAATTGGGGACACAATACCAATTTCCGAATTTCATAAAACTCCCCTGGATTTTGCGTCCAGAAATTAATTCGGAAACTGATATTGTGTCCCCGAAATGGAAAGTGAGGACGTATCATGGGTGAAGGCGGACGGAACTACACGGAGAAAGGTGAACTCGACGCGGAGTCCCTCAACGGTATTCCCGTCGAGCCGCGTAGGAAGTCCTATCGGGTGAAGGCCGAAAAGGGCGGCTGTCTGGCGGTCCCACCGGAAGTCGCCGCGAAGTTGGGCCTAGAGCCCGGGGCCGAGTTGGAGGTCATCGAGGAGGGCGGACGGATCGAGGTCCGGCCCAACATCCACAGCCTGTCCCGGGTCTACATCGAGCCGACGTCGCGCTGCAACCTGACCTGCGAGACCTGCATCCGGAAGACCTGGAAGGAACCCATGGGGGACATGGATGCCGCGACATTCGACAGGCTGGCGGACGAGCTCCGTCGGTTTCCCCATCTTGATTCCGTCATGTTCGGCGGTTTCGGGGAGCCGACGATCCATCCTGACATCCTGCGCATGGTCCGGGTTGTGAAGGACTTGGGCGTCAGGGTCGAGATGGTCACGAACGGCACGCTCCTCGATGACGCCATGCTCACGGGCCTGATGGAGAGCGGCTTGGACGGGCTCTGGGTCTCCTTCGACGGCGTCACGGAGGCGAGCTTCGAGGACATCCGCGAGGGAGCGGGTTTCCAGGCCGTCGTTTCGAGCCTCACACGCCTCCAGAGGCTCAACCGGCGGGGACCTCGCCGGATCCACGTCGGGATCGCCTTTGTCGTCATGAAGAAGAACATCGGCGACCTGAAAAATATCGACCGGCTCATTGAGACCACGGGGGCGCGCTTCGTTTCGGTGACGAATGTCCTTCCTTACACGGCCGAGATGGAGAAGGAGATGGTCTGCAGTCTCGCCCTATCCCTGGAAACGTTCGCGTCCGTGCCGGGAAAGGCCGAGATCAGCCTGCCGAGGCTCGATATCAACAATCTGACCAAAGACGCCGTCTTCAGCCTTCTCCGGGGGTACGACAATCTGACCCTGATGGGAAACCCCGTCCGGACCGAGATCAAATCTTGCCGGTTCATCCGGGAACGGTGCACATTCGTCCGCTGGGACGGGAAGGTCAGCCCGTGCATGGGACTGCTTCATTCGCACACGTCCTACCTCTACGGGAACGAGCGGGCCATCGAAGCCTATTTCGTCGGGGAGGTGCGGGACGGCGATCTCAAGACGATCTGGGACTCCAAGGAGTACAGGGAGTTCCGGGAGAAGATCGACGCTTTTGATTTTTCGCCATGCCACGCCTGCGGCGGCTGCAACTACATCAATGCCAATAGGGAAGACTGCTTCGGCAGCACCTTCCCGGCCTGCGGCGGCTGCCTCTGGGCTCAGGGCATCATCCAGTGCCCTTAAATCGGGGACACAATACCAATTTCCGAATTTCCTAAAACCCCCCTGGATTTTGCGTCCAGAAATTAATTCGGAAACTGATATTGTGTCCCCGAAATGACTTGACAAGATTACAGAATTATATTAAATGTAATTTGTAAGTTTGACAAACTTACAAATTGAGATAAGGGCAATAATCCCCATATGAAGAAGGCTAATTCTCAACAAGCAAAAGCTCATAACAGGCTGTTGATTCTCAAGACCATTTACAATAATGCCAAGATCAGTAGAGCTGATATCGCTCGAGCAACCGGTTTAAACCGTGCGACAGTTTCGGATGCCGTGACCGAGTTGTTAAAAGATGGAGTTGTCGCTGAGGTGGGTATAGGTTCATCAGTGGGAGGCAAACCTCCTATCCTTCTAAGCATGGTGGATAATGCCCGTTATCTAATAGGGGTTGACCTAGCGGAAAGTGAGTTTCGGGGAGCTGTGATTAACCTCAGAGGAAAGATTATTCATCGTCTCAATTTGGCGATTAACGGACGGGACGGCGACGCGGCTCTGGCATCGGTTTATGGGTTGCTCGATAATCTGATCCCGCTTGCTGAGGGTCCTGTTTTGGGCATTGGCATTGGAACGCCGGGGCTGATCAATACTCGACAGAGAGTCGTGCGGAATGCCGTTAATCTCGATTGGCATGACCTCCCTTTGGGAGATTTATTAGACGAACGGTACAAGATGCCCGTTCATATCGCCAACGATAGTCAAGCCGCCGCTCTGGCTGAGTTTACTTTTGGAGAAAGCAAGAATATCTCCAATTTGATCGTGATCAATATAGGTCGTGGGACCGGTGCCGGCATTGTTCTTAACCGCCAACTTTACTATGGGGATAGCTTCGGCGCCGGCGAATTCGGTCACGTGGCTTATGTCGAGAACGGCGAACGTTGTCGGTGTGGACACTACGGTTGCCTGGAGACAGTTGCCAGCAGCCAAGCCATTGTTAGAAGTGCCCGGACTATTGCCAAAAACGATCTTCAGTCTAAGTTATATCGGTTCGTTGCTTCACCGGAAGAAATCAATATTGACATTGTGTCTCAGGCGTTCGAGGCCGGCGACGATGCCATACGGACACTCATTACTGAGGCCGGGCGTTATATGGGTTTTGCCGCGGCTAACCTGGTGGGCATTCTGAATGTTAACCGCATTGTGATAGCCGGCAGTGCAGCTCGTTTTGGTCAGGCGTTGCTTGAACCGATCAAGCAAGAGATCAAACGACGTTCCCTACCAGGGCTTGCCGATGAGACCGTTGTTGAAATTACTTCTCTGGGAGATGATATCGTGATTTTAGGAGCCGCGGCATTGCTTCTGAACCACGAGCTTGGATTGCCATGAGGTGTTTCTTGAAGGAGGTGGAATCGAGGGAAAGCATTGAAAACGGCTCAGGTTTAGGGGTGTTTCTGCCGGGCCGCCCCGGGAGAAACAGGATTGTTTTAGGAAGAACAGGAAACTTAGGAGGAACATAACATGCTAAGAACAAAACGGTTCCTGTTTATGAGTTGGCTTCTCGCCGTCCTCATCGCTTTTGTCGGCGTGACCAGGATCCAGGCCCAGTCCATCCTCGACGGCAAGCTCGCGGGGACCATCACGGACGACAAGGGTGAACCGCTTCCCGGCGCGACCGTGGAGTTGACGAGCCCCGAGTTGATGGTAAAACGCGCCACCTCCACCTCGGCGAAGGGGATATATATTTTCCTCAATCTGCCGATCGGAGACTATAAGCTCACGGCCTCCTTATCCAGTTTCAAGACCGTCGTCCAGGAAAATATCGCCGTGACGGCGGGAAGCTCGTTGGTGGTCAACCTGGCCCTGCCGATGGGGGCGATCGAAGAGACGGTGACCGTGACCGGCGCGGCGCCGGTGGTCGATGTCAAGACCTCATCCCTCGACTCCAAGATCAGCAGGGAGATGCTGGACAAGATGCCCACCAGCCGCGATTCGTTTTATGACCTGTCGCTCTCGACGCCGGGCATGTTCGACGTGGGCAAGAACGTCATGGGGAGTCCCACGGCCTACGGCGGGTCCACGCAGGAAAATATCTTTCTGGTGAACGGTATCGACACTACCAATCCTCGCGGCGCGGCCTGGGGTTCCATGATCAATGTCAATTACAACACCGTCCAGGAGGTCCGCGTCATCTCTCTGGGCAGCAAGGCGGAATACGGTAATTTTTCGGGCGCGGCCATCGATGTCGTCACCAAGTCCGGCTCCAATGAATTACGAGGCTCGGTGGGTCTCTACGGCCAGCTCGGCACCCCGAAGGCCGGAGCTCCCAAAGCCGATCAACTGGGACGCGATTGGCTGTTTCTCGAGGAGGGAGACGATTACAGGGCCTTCTCCAAGTCGGAGCTGGAATTGGCTCTGACCGTCGGCGGCCCGTTCATTTCCGAAAAACTGTGGTTCTATGCGGCCGGAAACATCTTGAACAAGCAGGACAAAGTCCTCAATTGGGACCCTATCACAAAATCCGTCGGGCGGTATGCCGATATCAAGATCACCGGCACGCCCCTGAAAAACCACTATGCCTGGGTGTCCTATCACTTCGAGAAAAACCGCGATGAAGGCTATACCGACGGTTCCCTGAATTGGGACCCCTCCATGGCCTACAAAAGCTCTACCCAGAGCCATTCCATCTCCTCCCAGTGGCAATGGTTCCCTGGTTCTACCACGTTCCTTTCGCTGAAGTTTCTGGGTTTCTTGGTCGATAATCGATCCGACCTGCCCGACACCGCTCCCAACCACCCCGGATACATCAATTGGTGGAAAGCCATTCCCTTCGACATGGGCGTCGGCGGCGCTTTCGAGGGCTGGAATCACGAAAAGACCAGCCGCACGACCATCCAGGCCGACGTGTCGCACTATGCCGAGAACTTCCTTGGCGAGCATGACCTCAAGTTCGGCGTTCAATACACCCGCGGCCGCCTCAACGGCACCGGGGGGGATTTCTTCGGAAAACAGCTCACTAATCCGGAAACCGGAGAAGACCTCGGCTTTTTCGGATACTACAATACCGCCTACCCCTATCGCTGGACATATGTGCAACAGTACATGGAAAGCTGGTACGGCGACACCGGCCTGATCATGTATGTCGACCGGGGTTACTCAAAGCCCCGTCTCACGGTCCGCCAGGCCGACGCCCTGGGCTTCTTTTTCGACGACCAGTGGACCCTGGGAAAACAGCTGACCTTCAACCTGGGCCTGCGCTACGACAAGATGACCGCTAAATTCGGCAAGGGGAAGATGTTCGAGCAGCCGACGACTCCCCAAGGCTTCCGCGATGACCTCAAATTCGTCCGCGACCGCAACGGTTCGGGCAACCTTTTCGACTTCAAGAACTGGTCTCCGCGCGTCGGCTTGACCTACCAATTGACCAAGGACCAGAAGACCGTCCTGCGAGCCAGTTTCGGACGGTATTACACTCCGCTCGGTGTTGAAAGCTTCGGGTCCGGCGGCCCTGATCAAGACCGACGCTATAGCGAAACACTATTCTACCTGATCCCGTTCGAGGGGCTTGACCAGAACGGCGACGGCGTCCTTTTCGGCGACGACATCGGCGAAGCCACGCGGAGGATATACGGACTGGACCCCATAAACAGCGGCGACTTTGAGAACGTATTCCGGAGCCGAGATCCTTCCTGGGGCCTGAAAATCCACCCCGGCCTGAAAAACCAGCACACCGACCAATACACCATCGGCCTGGAACGCGAGATCTTCAAGGATTTCTCCATAGCGCTGACTTATATCCACCGCAACACCAGGAACATGATCGTGCAATGGCCCCTGAATCAAGTAACCCAGCAACCCTGGGAGTACGAGCGCAAGACCCAGATCATCAACGGCCAGGAAATGTCGCTCTACAGCATCGTCTTGAAAGATTACGACGGCAGCGGCGTCATCGACGGCGACGATATTCAATGGATGGGAGACAACTCGGACTACGAGTGGCGCAATATGCCCGACATGGAAGGCAAGAAAGCCCAGCGCCTCTTCCAAGGCTTGCAGATGACGTTCACCAAGCGCTACTCCAACCGCTGGCAGATGATAGGTTCCCTGCTCTATAACCACTCCTCCGGCATGGCGGCCCGCAACAAGCGCCAGGACCAAGACTACAACATGGAAGGCATGAACATCTGGAGCGACGCCTGGCTGGGCGGGATGAACCAGACTGTCAACAACATGGAGGGTCCCCTGCCCTTTACCCCGCGCTTTGAATTCAAGGTCGGCGGGAACTACACCATCCCCAAGATCGAGGTCGACCTGGGCCTTCGATTCCGCCTCCATACCGGCCGTCCGAGCTGGATCCTTACAGAAGTTCGAACTCTCAATCAGTGGAATTTCGATCCGAACGATGCCGATCTTATGGCCCACGGCGTGATCCTCGAATCCAGCGGGGGGATGCCGGGCCAGATCGTGGCCCAGGATCCCACCAAACCGCTTTACCTGCCCGTCCAGAAGATCCTTGATCTGCGTCTTGAAAAAACCTTCAGTCTGGGTCGCGGCAGACTGCACCTTATGCTTGATGGCTTCAACATCTTAAACACGAAGGATGTGACCAACGCCATGGTCAAGAGAGTGGAAATCGCAGGCGTTCTGGCCAGGGACGTCGGCCGCGTTGTGGGCTTGGTTTCGCCCCGCCGCTTCCGGCTGGGGATCATGTACGAGTTCTAGGCGAAGATACGCTGAAAAAGGGAGAGTGCTTGGCACTCTCCCTTTTTTTAGAACCGGAACGCGACGCTGAAACCGCCCGGCGAAAAGCTGATCTCCCACTGGCGTCGCGGTGGCTCGTAGAAGAAAGCTTCCTGTCTTTTGAAGGAGCCGGCTTCATAATTTTCCAGGTCGCGGATCGCCCGGCGCGGCTGGGTGAAGATGTTGACGAGAGAGACCGTCTCTCCGGCCGCGAAAGTGATCAATCCGTCATACCATTTCCTGTGAAAAGCGAGCGTGGTCACGAGCCCGGCAGCGGCGTTGGCGCCGATGTTCAAGAGATGGGTCCCCCACCCACGCCCGTCCTTCTCCCGCCGGGCGCATCTCCGGAGGAGTTCCTCGGCCTGAAGAAGCTTGGACCGGCGCTCTTCCGGTGTGGCCTCCGGAATGAGCCGCAGCTTCTTGGCGCTGGTTGCCGGAAGGAAGGGATCGATGAGCAGTCCGCCGACTCCCAAGGCGAGGGTTGCGCTTCCGACGAGCATATCCTCGGCGAAACGCCTGTCTCGGACCTTCGGAGCGTTCGGGGAGTTTTTGTCCGACTTGACATCGTTCCAATGAGCGATGGCCAGGCTTCCCTGGACGATGGCCCCAGTTGAATAGCCGGCGATCCAGCCATACCACCAGGTCCTGGCGCGCGGCTGGGCCGAACGCAGGGCATTCTCGATGAAACCGAGCCGCTCCTTGACCTGTTCATCGGAAAGCGCCGCGGTCTCCTGCGCATAAGCGGTGCTCAATGAGAAGAGCGCCACGAAAAAAGCCAAACACATGGAAACAGGATTCTTTAGCTGGCTGAACAACGGATCTCCTTTTGCCGACCGGAAATTATACTATCCAATTCGAAAAAACTATATGACCTCTCTTGAACGATGTCAATAGATGATGTCCGCCTTGACATCTTTCTTTGTCGTGATCTATGCTTTTCCAGGATGGGAGATGGAGGCGGGGATGAAAACCATGTTCCTTCGGCGTCTTGCTCTTCTTGTCCTGGCCGCTGTTCACGGCTTCACCCTGTTCTCCTTGTCTTATGAACGCGCGGTCCGTGGCAATTCCGGCCGGATGAGGTCAGACGCAAATCCGGGATCCATCGCCGGGACGCCGCCTGCCTCGGAAGAAGATGACGTCTATTCCAATCCGGAGATGGGGATCTCATTTCAAAAGCCGAAGGGCTGGGAGGTGTTCGTCGACCAAGGCGTTGTCCATATCAAACCGGCGGCCGGAGCCGTGACGGGCGTGTTTTTACGCCCGATCTTGCGGGCCCACCCGAAAATGACCTCCCTGTCGTTCCTAAGGTTCGTCTATGAACTGGCGATCAAACAGCATCCCGACCTCCGGCTGAACGACAGAAGAGCGAATTCCGACGGCACGCTGGCGGAAGTGTCGGCGATCTATACGAACAAGATGGAGAAGGTCAAAGGATTTTATGTCGTCAGCCTTGATCGAGGACGGGGGCTTTACTCCGGACATGAGGACGCGGCGGCGAAATTCGACGTCCGATATACGGTCCTCAGAAACATCTGGAAAAGCTTGAGAATCGCCCCCGCCGATTTTTATCAGGCCACAAAGGACGGGAAAACCCGTGCCGGCGGCCGGGTGGCCCCAGGCGGTCCAGGACCGACGATCGACGTCAGCCGGCTGGTGACGAAAACGGGAGTGGACGGAACGATGTATGTCGTGGTCCCTCCGGATTGGAGCGTGGGCGGCGGGAACTTTGTGTTCGTGGCCACGGCGCCCGATGAGCGCATGGGCGTTTTCACGACTAACGACCATCAGCCGAAGACCTTCGACAACGCGGTCTATCTGACCCGGCAGCTCCTGCCGTTCTTTCAGTGCCGGCACACGACCATCTCTGGATCCGAGCCTAATACGGACATGATGAAGCTCAATCGGATGCAGGGGATCCCGTCGAACGCCATGAATTTCTACGGTGAGACGACCGATAAGAACGGCTTCCGGATAAAATTTGGGATCATGGTCGATGCCGTCGACCTGAGGTCGACCGGCGCGCCCGGGGGCTACGTGACGACCCTGGGATGCTACGCGGCGCCCCCCCTGTTCGACCGGAATTTCAATATCCTTCTGGCCATGGCGCTTTCCATCACCGCCGACCAGGGGAAGATCATGGCCAACCTGAAGAAGAATCTCGATCGTCTCGGGCAGGCCTCGAAAACCATGTCCCAAACGGGCGATGTCGTGATCCAATCGCTCCGTCAGGGCGCCGCCAATGCGGACCGGGCGATCGACAAGTACAACTATTATCTGTCCGGAGAGGAAGCCCGGTATTCGCCCCTGGAAAATCGAATTTACGTGGTCGATTCGGACCTGGCGAACTATGCCGCGAATCCCCGTTATCCACAGGAAATGCTGACGAGTGTGCCGGATTCTTTGTGGAACAAACTCTTGCACGAAAGAAACGATTAGACGCCGGAATGGGGAGCGGGAGCCTATCGTCTTTTAGCCGGTGGGAGAG